>Ga0075429_100001613_pt1 | contig 18621 bp, 11 predicted proteins | sample RhiMetdeltSRZDD3_FD_75295 | JGI IMG/M metagenome (GOLD analysis project Ga0075429, IMG submission 75295) | Populus rhizosphere microbial communities from Tennessee, USA - Rhizosphere MetaG P. deltoides SRZDD3 | ecosystem: Host-associated > Plants > Roots > Rhizosphere > Soil | place: USA... | reverse complement strand
CGACCTCGATCTCACCGACCGGCGTCCCGTCCGGACTGTCGTCGGCGCTGGCGGAGAGCAGGATCTCGACGGCGCGTGCGCGCACCGGAGGGTCGACGGGGATCTCCGTCTCCATGCCCGTGTCGAGCCAGAGGACGTCGGCGGTAAGCAGGTTCGGGCCGGGGGCGGAGACGGCGGGACTGACCGGCTCGGCGACGTACTTGACGTTCAACAGGTCGAAGGCCGCCGAGCCGATCGACGTCACGAGGGCCCGGTACGCTTCGTAGTCGCGCAGATGTCGCCCTGGCCCGGAGTCGACGGCCACGTGCGCCATCATCATCTCTCCCGGGTTCGTGAAGCGGCTGCGGACACGGTGCAGCGCGGGGTCGGCGATCGAGGGACCCAGGTACGGGGGCGGCGGCCCGAGGACCTCGGCGATCTGGGCGGCGGGGTGGAGACCGACGCCCTGCCACTGCAGGCCGAGGTCCAGCGCCAGGGCGGCGACGAGCACGGGCCCGGCGAGGCGCGGCCGCCGGCGCGCGACGGCGAGGGCGGCCAGGGTGACGCCGAGTCCGATGAGCATGCGGCGGCAGCCGGCGGTGTGGACGGCGTCCTGCCAGTCCTCGAGGAGCGCCAGCTCCGCCGGCCACAGGAGCAGCGCCGCGAAGGCGAGAACCGCCAGCGTGAGCATCGCCCCGCCGACGAACCGGCGCCCGCGTGCGTCGTTCTCGCGCAGGGCATCCCCCACGGAGTCGACGCCGAAGGCGGCCAGCACCGCGAGGCCGCAGCACCAGAGCAGGAGGAATCGCCCGGGCGCCCGCATCTCGCCGAGCACGGGGACGAAGCGGTAGAAGAGCCGATGCAGGCCGCCGTGTGCGCCCAGGGCCAGCCAGAGGCCGGTGACGGAGAGCACGATCCAGGGCGCCGTGCGCCGGAAGCCGAGGAAGACGATCGCGGCGACGGCGGCGATCCAGGTGATCGCCCCCGAATACGCGGACAGCTCGGCGAAGTTTTCCGGGCCCCAGTAACACAGGCGGTCGTAACGCAGCCAGCCGAAGAAGCGGGGCCACACGAGCAGGATCAGGCTCTGCGGGCCGAGGGCGTACTGTGAAACGTCTTCGTACGTGTACGTCGAGCGCTCCGAATGCTCGACGAGCTCCCTCATCGGGAGCAGTTGGACGGCCCCGAGAAGGATGCCGGCGGTGCCCACGAAGGCGAGAAGGGACAACGCGCGGCTCGCGCGGACGCGAAAGGAACCATCGGAGCTCACACCGGCGGTGGCGAGGGCGCTCACGATCAGGCCGACGATCGCCACCACCGCGGTGGCCGGGCTTCCCGAAAGCGCGATCATGCCCAGAGCCGCCGCGGCCAGCGCCAGCCCGCGGCGGCTTCCTCCGCCGACGGCGTGATGGAGACCGCCGATCGCGATGGGGACCCAGGCCTGCGCGCACACGAGGGAGACGTGTGCGGCCCGTGCCATGAACGTCCCGCTCATCCCGAACGCCAGCCCCCCGACCACCGCCGCCCAGGGACGACAACCCAGGGAGCGGGCGAGCGCGTACAGCGCCAGCGCGCCACCCAGGATGTGGGCCAGGGTGAACGCCTGCAGGAGATGAAAGAGGACGAGCTTGTGGGAGCCCATGACGTGCAGCAACAGCGACGGCGGGTAGAGCGTGCCATGGTCGGCCTCGCCCATGAAGGGCATCCCGCAGTCGTTGTACGGATTCCACAGGGGCAGCTCGCCCTGGCTGAGCCGCGCCGCCGCATAGTGGTGGCTCGGGAAATACCAGGAGACGAAGTCGCCCCAGAGGATCTCGCGGCCGGCCAGCAGCTCGACAAAGGCCAGCGCGACGGCGAGGGGCAGTACGAGGACGGGTGCTTCCGTGCGCAGACGTGCGCGCCACCCCGCGAGGAGGGACGTCACGCGACGACCTGCGGCGGCGCCGCGTCGGGGCTGCGGGCCGTGCGCCAGAGGACGATGCACGCGGCGATTCCTACCAGCGAAAGAACGGCCCCCGTGCGAAAGGAGGACGGCTCGTATTGGAAGCGCACGTGATGGTGTCCGGCGCCCAGCGCCACGCCGCGCAGGGCGACGTCGACCCGCTCGATCGGGGCCGGCGTGCCGTCGACGCGCGCGGTCCAGCCCGGGTAGTAGGTGTCCGAGAGGACGAGAAGCGAAGGCCGACGAGCTTCCACCTCGACGTCGACGGTGTTGGCGCTCGAGACGAAGCCGGTCACGCGATCGGCGCCGGCCGCGGCTCCGTCCGCCGGAAACCGGGGTGCCGCCTCGAGCACGGCGGTCCGCTCCGGATCGAAATCGTCGGCGGTCAGCCGCGTCCACGCCTCTTCATCCGCGGCCACGTGGATCCCCGATGCCGGCACCAGGAACGCGCGCGGCAGCGCCGTACGGTTTTCGAAGACGTGGAGCTTGTGGTCGCGCCGCACGAGGGTGAAACGTTGGGGCGCGGCGGCCAGCAGGCCCGCGCTCTCGTTGTCGGTGGTGGCCACGAGATAGCGGACCGCGAGCAGATCGAGCAGGCGTCCACGGTGGGCCGTCACGTGGGCGGCGCGGAATCCGTCGGGAAGGAAGCGCGTGGCGTCGCCGGTGAAGGGTGCGATGAGGCGGGCGACGTCCTTCATGACGTATTCCTGGCCCGCCGGCGAGTGCCGCCCGAAGGCCGTCTCGAGGTTCGGTGGCGCGACGCCGTCCAGGAAGACGACGCGGTCACGCCCGCCCCCGGGGGGAATGTGGGCCAGCAGCGGCGGCTCGGGATAGACGTCGGCCGCGCGAAAGAACGGGACGTGGCCGAAGCTGAAGGTGACCAGATCGACGGCGAGCACAGCCAGGGCGGCCATCACGCACCGGCCTCGATACGCGGGGCGCGCCAGACCCGCGAGCAGGAGACCGACGCTCGCGACGAGGACGATGGCGGAGGACAGGAGCCCGCGGGCGCCGAACATCGACGCCGCGCCCGCGCGCGCCGCGACCACCCCGATCGCGCCGGCGAGTCCCGCCGCGGCCAGAAGCGCCGCTGCCCACATGGCGGGCCGCCGACGCGTCTCGAAGGCGGTGAACCCGAGGCCCGCGAGAACCGCCAGGGCCAACCCGGCCAGGACGACGGCGCGGTCGTGGGGCAGCGCGCTCAGGACCGGCACGGCCATCGCCATCGCATAGGCCGGCCCGAATCCGTAGGCGAGCTGGAGCGCTCCCGCCAGCACCAGCGCCGTGAAGCCGGTGTCCCCGCGCCTCTCGTGGAAGGGCGCCCAGGCGGCGAGGAGCCAGGTGGTGAGGCCGACGTAGACGGCCCCTTCGGGGATGTCGAAGCCGGCGGAGTTGGGGTTGCTCGACGCATCACGCGAGACGAACGCGAGTGCGCCGGCGATCGGCATCGACGGCCACACGAAGCCCTGCGAGGGCCGGACGAGCGTCGGCAGCCATTCGAGCGTCGGCAGGATCTGGAGGGCGGCCAGGAGCCCGGCCAGGGCGGCCCCGGCGGCGAAGGCCGCCGCGAACCGCAATCGCGGAGCGGAGCCGGGCCGCGGGAGCACCAGTCGGTAGAGCGCCATCGCCGCCGCCGCCATGGCCGCGTACACCGCCGCTTCGGGGTGTCCTCCCAGCACGCTCGCGGCGAGGGCACCCGCGACGAGCACCACGCGCTTGCCGTCGGCGCGGCGGTGAAGCGCGTCTGCCGCCGCCATCGCGGCGGGGATCCAGACCGCGGAGTCGACGTGCGCCCAGCCCTGCCACGCGACCATGAACCCGCTGCACGCGAAGATGACGCCGGCCACGGCGCCGCCGCGCGGCGACGCGCCGAGCCCACACGCCAGGGCGGCGGCGAACACGACGCCGAGGAGCGTGCGCAGCGGCGGCATCAGCGCCCAGGCGGCCGGGGTGGGCAACACGTGGTACAGCAGATGGGGCGGATAGAACACGGCTGTCTGCGCAGCGGCCACGAACGGGACGCCGAGCAGTACGTGGGGATTCCAGAGCGGCAGCTCCCCTTGGGCGACCGTCCGCTTGGCGTGCAGCCTCCACGGGTACACCTGCGCGGCGAGGTCGCCGAGCTCGGCATGCCGGCTCGTCACCGGCGCGCCGCCACGCCATTCTTCCCACAAGGGAAAGTTGAGGACGATGTCGGCGGGGAAGGGCACGCGCCCGGCGGCCAATGGCAGGAAGCGCGCCGCGGAGAGAGCGACACCGACGGCGACGGCCATCCTCCACCACCGTTGCATCGGCGCCGCGCGACTATACAATCAGCCGCGCTGTGGATTCCAGTTTGGCCGTGCTCGCCGAGCGCGTCGCGGCCTGGACCTCCGCGAGCCCCTGGCGTTATCCCACGATTCCGCTCCTGCTGTCCGGCGGCCTCGTGGCCGCCTCATGGCGGCCGTCCCTGGCCCGCGCGCATGCCCCGATGGTCGTCATCGTGCTCGGCGCGCTGCGTTTTCCGGCCCTCGCGCTGCCCGAGCTGAACCCGGACGAATCCGAGGACATCGCCAACGCGGCCACGCTGCTCGCGGACCCCCGCTACGGGCTATCGGCGGAGGGCCACACGCACGGTCCGCTCGCCATCCTGGCCAACGCGTTGCCCCTCGGCATCGGCCTACCCATGGGCTACGGCGCGTCGCGGCTGCTGGGTGTGGTCATGCTGGTGGCGACGTGCCTGCTCGTTCGCCGCGTCCTGGGCCTCTGGTTCGGGGGCGCGCTGGCCCGCGTGGCGGTGACGCCGCTGGTCCTCGGGCTCGCCTGGCTCAGCCTCTGGGACTTCGTGGCCTTCAACGGCGAGCACACCCTGCTGGTTCTCTGTGCTGCCGGCGGCGCGTTGGCGGCGGCGGCCACCGGCGGCGGGCGCGGCCACGTCGCGGGGGTGGCCCTGGCCGGCGCGTGCCTCGGTGCGGTCGGTCTCGTGAAGCTGCAGGGCCTGCCGATCGTCGCCGGCATCGGCGCCCTCGCGCTCGGCGTATGGCGGTCGCAACCGGGCGGGGCGGCACGCGCCGCCGCCTTCATCGCCGCTGGTCTCATGCCGGCGATCGCCTTCGCCGCTTACGGATGGTGGTCCGGCCAACTGGCGCACTTGTGGATCAGTTACGTGCTCTCGGCCTTCGACCAGATCTTCTGGCAGCCGCCGGCGGTGTTCGTCGCCTGGCTCGCCTCACGAGCCGCGGAGGCGCCGTTCGTTCCGGCGCTCGCGCTCCTGGCCGTGGTGCAGGCCGCGTGGCTGTGGTGGCGAGGCCATCGGGGCGCGGACAACCGACGGCCGTTGATCGCGTCGGCGGTGGTGCTCGCGGCCGCCGTCCTGGCCGTCTATCGTCCGGGCTCGAACTACGACCACTACCTGCTCTTGTTGTTTCCTGCGGTGGCCCTCGTGGCCGGGGCGTGTCTCGGTGTCGTCGTTCGGCGCGAGCCGGATCGTGCGGCCAAAGCCTGGATGGCCGCGTATCTGGCGGCCACGGCGGGTGTGCCGCTCGTCGTTTCCGTGCCCCGCTACCGAACACTGCTCATGGGTGCAGCGCTGCCGCCCGAGCCGAGGTCGGCCGCGGCGAGCGAGATTGCGCGCTACGTATCGCCCGGAGATCGACTGATCGTGTGGGGCTGGGCGCCTCGCCTCTATCTGGAGACGGGCGCCGTGCAGGGCACCCGGTACGCGCACGCCGCGCGGGCGATGGAGGCCTTCGATCCGCGCCACGCGTACTACTTGCGACTCTTCCTGGAGGACTTCGATCGCTGTCGTCCCGTGGTTTTCGCCGACAGCGGGCACAAGTACGAGCCACGCGCCGAGTTCGATCCCGGCCGTTTCCCCGCCCTGGCCGGCCGGCTCGACCGCGACTACACCCGACGAGGGGAGGTCGACGGTGTGCGCATCTACGTCTCGCGGCAGCGGCTGCGGGAGCGAGGTCTCGAGGGGGCGCGGCCGTGAGCCGGCGCCTGGCCGCGCTCCTCCTGCTCGTGGTCGTCTTTCGCCTCGACCTGATGGGCGAGCCGTTCGTCGAATACTTCTCGAACCGGCAGGTGCAGAATGCCGTGCCCATCCGCATGATGCAGGAGGGTGGCTACACTTTCTGGCAGCTTCCCAACGAGTTCCGCGACACCTATGGCATCGCCGAGTTTCCGCTCCTGCCGCTGATCGTCCGCGAGGTGTACGCCGGCCTGGAGACGGTGGGCCTCGCCCGTCTTCCCGCCCGGGGCGACGCCGCCGCCGCGCACCGCTACTACGTCCAGATCGCCGTGATCGGCCGGCTCTGGAGCTTGATGATGGCGTTGTCCTCGCTGCTCCTGCTGCACTGGCTGCTGCGCCGTGCGTGGAGCGAGGCGGCGGCCGACCTCGCGGTGTTTCTGTACGCGCTGCTGCCGCACAATCGTTTCTACGACCAGATCTTCATCGCCGAGCCCACGATCATGGTCCTCTCGATCGCCGGTCTCATCCTCCTGTGGTGGTGGGGCGAGGCGCCCGCGGGGCGCTGGGCCGCCTTCGCGGCGGCGGCGGGCGCCTTCAGCCTCGTCCTCATGCTGAAGATCAGCCACGTCTTCATCGGCCTGCCGATCGCCTGGCTGCTCTGGCGCCGCCTGCGGACGAGGATGTTGTGGCATCCCGCGGTGTGGTTGTTCGGCGCCGTCGTCCTTCTGCCTGCGGCTGCCTTCTATCACGTCGGCCTCCCGGGGAGCTCCGTCGCCGGGCTGGACGGAATGGCGTGGGACAACACGAAGGCGCTGCTCATCGATCCGGCCTTCACCATGCGTGGAGCGTGGGCCTTTCTCGTGCGCCACGTGTGGACCGTGTGGACTCCCTTGGGCGCGTGCCTGGTCGTGGCCGGCCTCGTGCGCGCGTGGCGTGCCCCTTCACCGGCGCGCCGCGATCTCGGCCGTCTGCTCGCCGCCTGGCTCGCCGGCTGGGTCTACTACTGGTTCATGGCGGGGGACATGTCGACGCATTTCTACTACCAGGTGCCGAGCATTCCGTTGGCGGCGGCCCTGATGGCTGTCGCCGGTGAGAGCCTGGGCGAGCTCCTCCGGCCCCGCGTCCGGCTCGCCGCCCTCGCGGGCGCGGCCGCCTTCTTCTTCGCCTGGGGCGCGGTCATCCAGCGCATCAACGACCAGGAGTCCCGAGAGTGGCGGGGCGAATGGTGCCGCACGATCCTCGACGTCGGCCTGCGTGCGGACGAGCGCCTCCCCCCCGACGCCAAGATCGTCGCGGGCTGCCGGAAGGCGATCCAGTTCATGGTTTTCTACTACGCCCATCGCGACGGCTACAGCCTGAACGTCGAGGAGGGCGACCAGGTTCAATCGGAGGCGCCCGCCCGCCTGGAGGAGCTGCGCAGCTTCGGCGCCCAGTTCTACGTTGCCCCCTTCGGGTACGACGGGCCGAAGCGCAACGGCGTGATCTTCGACCGCCAGGTGTTCGACGCCCTGCCCATCGCCGCCCACTTGAGGGAGCGCTATCCGGTGTTCGACGAGACTGCCGACGGGATCGTCTTCGATCTGCGGCGGGCTCGGACCGAAACGCCGTAGCGCTCCGCGCGGCCGTCCTGGACGCGGTGCTAACATCTGGCGGCGTGGGCGCCCGGCTCCGGGATCACGCGATCACGCTCGCCCTCCTCCTCGCCGTCACCGTGCCGTTCTCGGGCAAGGCGTTTCACATCGACGACGCCTTCTATCTGGCCATCGCGCGCAACATCGAGCGCCAGCCGCTCCGGCCGTACGACGGCGCCGTCGCCCTCGACGACACCGATCACCGCGTCTTTGCCGCGCGGGGGGCGTCGGCCAACACGTTCGAGACCCTCTCGCACCCGCCGCTCGTCCCCTACGTGATCGCCGGCGTGGCCTGGGTGGCGGGTGGGCTCCGCGAGCGGCCCGAGCACCTCGTCTTCATCGTCTTTCCGCTCTTCGCCGCCTACTTCCAATACCGGCTCGGCGCCCGTTTCACCGGTACACCGCTGTGGGCGACGCTGGGGCTCACGGTGGCGCCGATCTTCGTCCTCGGCTCCCACGGCCTCATGACCGACGTGCCCGCGCTGGCGTTGTCCCTGGGATCGCTCGCCCTCTTCGTGGAAGGTATGGATTCGGGCCGTCCCGCCCGGCTCGTCGGCGCCGGCGTGCTCGCCGGTCTCGCCATCGTGACGCGCTACGTCGCGCTCGGCCTCGTGCCGCTGGCCGCCGCCTACGTCGTCCTCCAGCGCGCGCCGGCGAGACGCGCGGGCCTCGCCCTGCTTCCGCTCCTGGCCGTCGTCGGGGCGTGGTCCGTGCAGAACCTCCTCGTGCACGGGGCGATCCACGTCGAGGCCAGCGCGCGCCACTACGCGGCGTACTACGCGGGCCGGTACTTCAGCGCGGAAGAGATCGCCTGGCGAGCCTTCGGCGACGTCGCCTCGCTCGGGGGGACCTCGATCCCTCTCGCCGTGCTCTTCGCGACGAGCTCGCGCGGCGCGCTGTTCCGCCTCCTGGCCGTGGCCGGGGCGGCGGTGGCGGCTGTCGCTCTGGCCACGTGGGTGCTGCCGGCGATGGCCGACTATTCGCCGCGGCAGCTCGCCGCCCTTGCCGCGTGCCTGGCCGCCGGTTCGTTTCTCGTCGTGGAAGCGTTCCGACGCGCGAGCCGGGACGGCGACGGCCGCTTTCTCGCGGTCTGGCTCGCCGGAGGGCTGCTCGGCACCATCGTGCTGCTTCCGTTCGCGGCGGCGCGGTACATGCTGACCGTGCTTCCACCCCTGATCCTCTTGCTGTTCTCGGGGCCCCCGCTGCCCCGGCCGCGACCCGCGGCCCGCGTCGCCGCGATCGCCGCCAGCGCCGCGCTCGCGCTGGCATTGGCGGTGGCGGACTACGAGTACGCGGGTGCGTACCGCACGTTCGCTGGCGAGCTGACCGCCGCCGAGTCTCCTCGACGCGTGTGGTTCCTCGGCGACTGGGGGTTCCGGTATTACATGGAGACGGCCGGCCATCGGTATCTGCTCTCGACCGACGACACGCCGGGCGAGGGCGACATCGTCGTGCGGCCGCGGACCGCGGCCCTGCACTCTCTGTCGCGGCACCTGTCCGCCCGCGTCGAGACCGCCCGTACCGTCGACGTCCAGGGGCACGTGCCCCTGCGCCTGATGAACGAACCGGCGAAGGCGGGCTTCTACTCGCACGGCTGGGGCCTGTTGCCCTTCGCGTTCTCGCGCGCGCCGCTCGAGGCCTTCGAGGTCCTCCGGGTGCACGGCGAACGATGACGCTGGCCTGGAGGTCACGCGCGGGCGCGATCCTCGCGTGCTCCGGCCTGATCCAACTGGGCGTCGCCGCCCTGCCCGACACGATGGCCGACCTGCAGACGTATCGCGCGTGGACGCGCACGCTCGCCGCGGGGGGCCTGTCCGCGGCGTACTGGCCGCCGGCACCGGCCGGCTTCCATCTCCCCATCGACTACCCGCCGCTTTTTCCATACGTCTTGTGGGGGGTGGGGCGGACCCTGGCGGCGGTCTCCGCGGAGAGCCTCGCCCATGACGATCGCCTCCTCGACTTCCTGATCCGCGTGCCGCTCGTCGCCTCCCTGCTGCTGCTGGGCCTGCTCGTTCGCTCGGAGGCACGCCGCCGCGCGCCCGGCACGGAGGATTTCGCCTTGGCGTCGATCGTCCTGAACCCCGCGCTCCTGTTCGACACCGCCTACTGGGGGCAGGCCGACGCCCCGTGCGCGCTGCTCCTGGTGGCGGCGATAGTGGCTGTCGTTCGCGGCCGGCTGGAGTGGGGCTGGGCGTCGATGACGGCCGCCGTGCTGGTGAAGCCTCTAGCCGCGCCGTTCATCCCGCTCCTGGCGCTGCTGACCCTGCGCCGGTTCGGCGGGCGCCGCCTCGTCGGCGCCTTCGCGGCGGCGATGGCGGTGCTGTTCCTCGTCCTCCTGCCGTTCGCGGCGCTCGGCCGCGTGGGCGACGCCCTCTCCGCGTTCGTCGTGCAGCTCGACGCCATGCCGTACGCCAGCGTGGACGCTCACAACCTCTGGTGGCTGGCCACCGGCGGGTTGCCGTGGACGCCGTCGGCCGCGCGTCTCGGCGGGCTGGTCCCGCTCACGACCGTCTCGCTGGTGCTGTTCGGGGTGTTCGCCGTGGGCGTGTGGTCTCGGATGACGCGGTCGGCCGATCCCGCCGCGCCATACGTGGGGGCGGCCTCCATCGCGCTCGGTTTCTTCATGCTCGCAACCCGCATGCACGAGAACCATCTGTTCGCGGCGGTACCGCTGCTCGCGCTGGCCGTCCCGCTCCCGTCGCGCCGCTTCCTCTTCGTCTTTCTCTTCTCGGCGACTCTTCTGGCCAACATGGCGCTCCACGATCCATTCTTGACGGCGGTGCTCCGGCCGCACGTTCCCGGCCCTCACCTCTTGAGGCCGCAGCAGCCGGAGGTGCCGGCCGAGCTGCTGTCCTACCTCGTGGACGGAGGTTATCCGTGGGTCGCGGCGAGGATCCGCGGGGAGACTTCCCGCCTTGGTTACGCCCTGACCTTCGTCAACGCCGGCGCGAATCTCGTATTTTTCGCGGCCTGGCTCAGGGCCGCCTACCGCAAGCGCGGAGAGCCGCTGGTATAGTCCTGACTGCGTGCGCGTCGTCCTCGCCGTCCACGCCTTCCCGCCGCGGTCGACCGCGGGCGTCGAGGTCTACACGCTGCGCCTCGCCCGCGCGCTGATCGGCCGCGGCCATGAGGTCACCGTCCTGACCGCCGTCCACGATCTGGCCGCGGAGCCGTACGCCCTGCGCCGGCGGCGGCACGAAGACGTGCCCGTCATCGAGATCGTGAACGTGCATCACCGCGGGACGCTGGAGGCGACGTACGAGGACGCCGCTCTCGACGTCGCCGGGGCGGCGGTGTTCGCCGAGCTGCGCCCGCAGTGCGTGCACTTCCAGCACCTCCTCAATCTCTCCGCCGGCCTCGTGTCCGCGGCACGGAAGGCCGGCGCCCGCACCGTCCTCACCCTGCACGACTACTGGCTGAGCTGCCCGCGCGACGGGCTGCGGATGCGCGAGGACCTCGCGGTGTGCGCAGTGATGGACCATCACGTGTGCGCGCGGTGCCTGTCGGGCAGTCCCTACCTGGTGCCGCCGCTGCAGCGCGGGCTGGCGGGGGCGGTGCGCGGGGTGGGCCTCGGGCGGCTCCTGCACAGGCTTCACGACGTCGCGCCCGCCGCGACCGAGGGTGTGCTTCGGCTCCTACGGCGCACGGCGCCGTCCGACCCGGAGGTGCTCGCCGCCGAGATGGATACGCGCGCGTCCGCGCTGCGCCGCGCCGTCGTCGACCTCGACCTCGTCCTCGCGCCGACGGCGTTCGCCCGCGACCGCGCGGTGGAGTTCGGCGTCCCGGAATCGAAGACGCAGGTCGTGCCGTACGGCGTGCTGCGCGAGCCGGCGCGGCCGCGTCCTGCCGGCCGGCGCCGGCGCTTCGGCTTCATCGGCACCCTGGCGCCCCACAAGGGCGTCCACGTGCTCGTCGAGGCGTTCCGCGGCGTGGCCGACCCCGAGATCACCCTCGACATCCACGGCAGCCTGACCGTGCAGCCGTCGTACGTGGACGACCTGCGGCGGGCGGCGGAGGGCGACGCGCGCATCCGCTTCCACGGGCCGTTCGCCGAGGGCGGACAGGAGGCGGCGCTCGCGCGTCTCGACTTGCTGGTGGTGCCCTCCGTGTGGTGGGAGAACAGCCCGCTCTCTGTCCTCGAGGCCCTCGGTGCCGGCGTGGCGGTGGTTGCGTCACGGACCGGCGGTGTTGCCGAGATCGTTCCGGAGGGCGCCGGGCTCCTCGTCCCTCCCGGCGATGTCGCCGCGCTGCGCGCAGCGCTCGGCGCCGTGGCCGCCGGCGAGCGCCTGGCGGAGGCCCGTGACGCCCCGCACCTCAAGACCGCGGCCGACGAAGCCCTCGTGATGGAAAGCCTCTATCATTGACGCGGCAGGACTTGTCTTGAGGATCCTGGTCGTTCACCACGGGTACCCCCCAGAGGCGACCGGCGGCTCCGAGATCTATGCCGCCGCCGTCGCCCGCCGCCTCTCGCGCGCGCACGAGGTCACCGTCCTGCATCGCTCGGCCGATGCCGCGCGGCCCGATCACGACCTGCGCGAGACCCGGCAGGACGGCGTCGCCGTCGTCTCCCTCAACAACCTCCATCGCGACGTGCCCGGCTTCGAGGCCTATCGCGATCCACGCGCCGCCGCCGCCGCCGCGCGGGTGATGGAGGCGGTGCGGCCGGACCTCGTTCACGTGAACCACCTCTCGGGCCTGTCGACGGGCCTCGTCTTCGAAGCGCGCCGCCGGGGCGCGGCCGTCGTCTTCACCCTCCACGATTTCTCGACGCTCTGCCCGCTCGGCCAGCTCCTGAACCTGCGGCACGAGGTCTGCCCGGGGCCGACGCCCACGCGCTGCCTCGGCTGCGTCGGAGGACAGGTCGCGGCACCGGCGGCCGTCGCGCGCGCGCCGCGGCTCCGCCTGCCGCTCCTGGGGGCGGCCGCGGCCTTCGTGTCGCACCTCACGGGGGCGGGGAGCGGTCGCGTGGCGCGCCGGCTCGACGAAATGCGCGAGGTGCTGCGCGCGGCCGACCGGCTCGTCTCGCCGTCGGCGTTCCTGCGCGACCGCATGGCCGCCCTCGGGGTGCCGGGGGCGGTCGTGCTCGAGAACGGCCACGAGCCCATGGGCGTCCCGCCGCGCGCGGACACGGGCGACCGCGTGCGGTTCGGGTTCATCGGCGCCGCCATCCCGTCGAAGGGCGTCCACGTCCTGGCCGAGGCCTTCCGCGGCCTGAACGATCCGCGGGCCGCTCTCGAGATCCACGGCGCGTTCCTGCCGTACCACGGCGACACCACGTACGAAGCCCGTGTGCGCGCTACCCTGGGGGCGTCCGCGAACGAGATCCTGCGCGGGCCGTTCCCGCACGAGCGGCTGAGCGAGATCCTGGCGCGGCTCGACGTGATCGTGGTGCCGTCGATCTGGGAGGAGAACGCGCCTCTCGTCGTCCAGGAGGCGTTCCTCGCGCGGCGGGGGCTCGTCGTGAGCGATCACGGCGGCCTCGCCGAGCGCGTGCGCGAAGGGATCGATGGCTTGCGGTTCCGGCCGGGTGACGCGGCCGACCTCGCCCGCGCCATGCGCCGCCTGCTCGAGGATGCCGGCCTGCGGGCCCGCCTCGGCGCGACCCCGCCGGAGGTGCCCACGATGGACGAGCACGTCCGCGCCCTCGAAGACGTGTACGCCGAGGCGCGCGATCGCCGGCGGGCTCGCGCCGGCCGCACCGGCGTGGTCGTGCTCTACGCCGGCCGTCCGGCCGACACTGCGCTCGCGGTGGCGTCGAGCCTCGACGTCGCGCTGGCGCCGACTGTCGTCGTGGTGGCGAACGGTCCGGGCGAGGCGCCGGCGCTGCCGGAGTCCGTGACGTTGCTGCGCCTGCCTACGAACCGCGGCTACGCCGGCGGCATGAACGCCGGCATCGCGCGCCTGCGGGCGGCCGGCTGCGACCGCTTCCTGCTTCTCAACAACGACGCCGTGCTCGAGCCCGACGGCCTGCGGCGGCTGGCCGAGGCGCTGGAGGATCCGGGGCTGGCCGCGGTGGCGCCGGTGATACTGCGCGAGGCCGACGGACGCGTGGAGTCCGCCGGCGCGCGCTTCGATCCGCGCTCGGGCCGCTTCCGTCTCCTCGCCCACGGTGATGCCCCTCAGGCGCAGGAAGGGCAGCGCTCGGTCTCGACCCTGTCCGGCGCCGTCTGGATGCTGAGCGCGGCCGCCCTCGATCGCGTCGGGCCGCTCGAGGAGTCGTACTTCTGGTCGTTCGAGGACACCGACTGGTGCCTGCGCGCGCGCAAGGCCGGCCTGCGCCTGGCCGTCGTTCTCGGGGCGACGGCGCGGCACGGCGGCGGGCGGACGATCGGCGCCGAGTCGCCGGAGCGGCTGTACTACGCGGCGCGGAATCACCTCTGGGCCGCCGGCCGTCTGGAGCCGCTGCCCGCGGTCGGACGCTGGATCCGCAATGGCGCGATCGTCGGCCTCAACCTGGCCCATGCGCTGACCCAGGGACGCGTGCGGCGCCTGGCCGCGGTGCGCGCCGTTCTCGACGGCTCTCTGGACTTTCATCGCGGCCGCCGCGGGCCGAGGCCGATCCCGTCGTGAGCGCGCGCGTCCTCATCGTCATCCCCGCCTGGAACGAGGCCCGGAACCTCGAGCCGGTGATCGGCGAGCTGCGCCGGGTCCGGCCCGCCGACGACATCATCGTCGTGGACGACGGCTCCACCGACGACACGGCGGCGGTGGCGCGGCGGCTCGGCGTGCCCGTGCTCGAGCTGCCGCTGCACCTGGGCTACGGCGGCGCGCTTCAGGGCGGCGTGAAGTGGGGGCTGCGCCGTGGCTATCCGGTGGTCGTGACCTTCGACGGCGACGGACAACACGATCCGCAGGATGTGAGCGCGCTGGTGCAGGCGGTGGAGGCGGGCGCCGACCTCGTCATCGGCTCGCGGATCACCGCCCCCGGGTCCTATCGCGGCAGCGTGCTGCGCCAGGGCGGACGGTGGCTGTTCGGTGCGCTGGCCAGAGCCATCACCGGTCTCCCCCTGACCGATCCGACCTCGGGCTTGAAGGCGCTCGGCCCGCGGGCGCAGACGCTCTTCGCTCTCGCGCGTTTTCCCGACCGTTTCCCCGATGCCGACGCACTGGTCCTCGTGCAGCGCGCCCGGTTGCGGGTGGAGGAGCGCCCGGCCCACATGCGCCCCTCGCGCAATGCCCACAGCATGCACGACGGCCGCGCCGTGGCCTATACCTTCAATATGTTGTTCTCGCTGCTGGCGGCGGCGGTAGGCCGCCAGGCCGACCTGCGGAGGTGAGCCGTGCCCTTGCGCCAGAAGGTCGTCTTCCTCGCCATCGCGCTGCTGCTGCTCATGGTCATCGTCGAGCTCGTCCGGCGGCGGCGTATGCGCGTCGAGTACTCGTGGGTCTGGATCGCCTCCGGGGTCATCACCATCCTGCTGATCCTGCGCTACGACATGCTCATCGCGCTGACCACGTTCGTGGGGGCGGCGATCCCGACGTCCACCCTGTTCTTCCTGTGCATCCTGTATCTCGCCGTGTTGTGCCTCAACTACTCGGTGCGCCTGTCGACGCTCACCCGCGAGGTGAAGGAGCTGGCGCAGGAGCTGGCGCTGCTGCGGCTGGAGCACGGACGCGGAGACACCGACCGGCCCGTGTGAGGATCCTGCACGTCACGCCGTTCTACGAGCCGGCCTGGGCCTATGGAGGGATGGCCCGCGGCTCGTCCGGGCTGTGCCGGGCCCTCGTGCGGCGCGGCCATGAAGTCACCGTCGCCACCTCGCGCCTCGAGCCGTCGCAGTCCGCCGACGAGAGCCTGGGCGGTGTGCGCGTCCGCCGCTTCGACGGCCCCGCGTTCCTGCAGCGCCGCCTCGTCCCCGTCGCCCGCGGCCTCGGCGAGTTCGTGCGTACTGCGCTGCCGGCGTGCGACATCGTTCACATTCATGGGCATCGCAACGGCCTGGCCGTCACCGCGTCGCGCGTCCTGGCCGCCGCCCGCCGGCCGTGGGTGCTGCAGACCAGCGGCACCTTTCCATACCACGGCCAGCACGCGCTGCTGAAGGCGCTCTTCGATCGGGCGTGGGGCGACCTTGTGGTGGCCGGGGCGGCCGCCCTCGTGGCGGTGAGCGAGGCCGAGGCGCGCGACCTGCCGCGGGCGGCGCGCGTCGTTCCCAATGGCGTGCTGTCCGCCGGTACCGCCGCGCGCACGCGATCCGGGGGCCGCCCGCGGCTGCTGTTCGTCGGCAGCGATCGGCCGCAGAAGCGCGGCCATCGCCTGCCGTCGCTCCTCGCCGCCGTGCCCGACGCCGAGCTGCACCTGGTGGGACCGATGGGCGATCGCTTCCGGCATCTCTTCGATCGGTTCGGCGACCGCGTGCGCGCTCACGGCGTCCTGGCCGGCGACGCGCTCGCCGCCGCCTACGCCGACGCCGACGTCGTGGTCTTTCCGGCGGTGGGTGACGCGTTTGGTCTCGTGCCGTTCGAGGCGGCGCTGGCGGGAACCGCGGCCGTCGTCGCCGGCGGCCATGGCTGCGGCGAGTGGTTCGCGCGGGCGGGCGGAGGCGTCGTGCCCCCCGACGACGATCGCGCCCTCGCCGAGGCCGTCCGCGTGCGCCTGGCCGACCCGGCGCAACGCCGGCGCGAGTCGCAGGCCGTCGCCCTGTTCGTCACGCGCCACCTGACCTGGGACGAGGCGGCGGCGCGGACCCTGTCGCTCTACGGCGACGTCCTCGAGGGGCGCGCGTGAGCCGGGCGCGCCGTGAACGTCGCGCCGCGGAGAAACAGAGGGCGGCGGCCCGCGAGCCCGTGGAGCCGGAATGGCTCCGCTACGCGCCGCTCTTGGCCGCCCTCCTCGCGTTCCTCGTCTACCTGCCTCCCACGTCGTGCGAGTTCCTCTACGATGACTACGAAGTCATCGTGCTCAACCCGTCGATTCGCTCCCTCGCGGACGTCGGCACGGTCCTCCGTTACGAGCCCTCGCGGCCGCTTCTCAATCTGACCTGGGCCCTCAACTACGCCGTCGGCGGCGCCGAGAAGCCCTGGCCGTACCGTCTCGTCAACGTCCTCATCCATGCCGGCAACGCGGCCTTGCTGGCGTCTCTGTTCTACTGGATGGCGGTACGCCTGGGCCGATCCGATCCGCGGCGGCTCTCGCTCGTCGGTGCCTGCCTGTTCGCGGTGAGCCCGATGGCGGCGGAGACGGTCGCCTACGTCACGAGCCGGTCGACGGCGCTGGTCACGCTGTTCTCGTTGGCGTCGCTGCGGGTGGCGGTGACGGTCCTGGCCGGAGCTCCGCGGCGGCGCCTCCTTCCTGCGTTCGGACTCTTTCTCCTCGCGCTCGGCACCAAGGAAGAGGCGGCGTCGGTACCGCTGCTGCTCGTGCTGCTCGACTACTTCTTCGTGGCGGACCAACGATGGGCCGCGCTGAGGCAACGATGGAGGGTTCACGCGCCGTTCGTGGTGATGCTGCCCCTGGGACTCATGGCCCGGCGTGTGATGACCGGGAGTTGGCTGCCGGCGCCCGCCATCGATCCCGCCTTGTATCTGCTCACCCAGGTTGCGGTGTTCCCGCTCTACTTCTTCCGCGCGCTGATCCCGCTGGATCCCGCCTTCTATCGCTACCACCCACCCGCCACCTGGCCGCCTGGATCTCTCACGCTGCTCGGTGCGGTCGCCACGGCAGCGCTGGCCGCCTTCGCCGTGTTGCGCCGACGGGAGCGGCCGGAGTGGTCGTTCGCGATCGGTGCGCTCGCCATCGGGCTCCTGCCGTCGTCCTCGGTCGTGGCGCTGCAGGAGATGGTCGTGGACCATCGCGCGTATCTCGGCGGCCTCGGCGTCGCCTTCGCTCTGGGGGGCCTCCTGTGGCGCGTCGGCCGTTGGCCGCTCACCATCGCCGTGCTCCTCGTTCTCGCCGGTGTGAGCTTCCGCTACCAGCGGATCCTGTCCAACGAGGTGAGGGCATGGACGGACGCCGTCACTCGTGCCCCCGGCTCCGCGGACGCGCGGAGCGCCCTCGGCGAGGCTTATGCGAAGCACAAGGATCCGCGCGCGGAGCCGTCGTTCAAGGAAGCCATCCGGCTGGACCCGAAGGTCGCGCGCTATCACGCGAACCTCGGCGTCTACTACTCCGAAGCCGGGCGCATCGCCGAGGCGGCGGACGCGCTGCGCGAGGCCGTGCGCCGGAATCCGAAGGACGCCGCCCTCCGCAACTACCTGGCGCTTCTGCTGCAGTCGCTCGGGAAGCACGACGAGGCCGTGGCCGAGCTCGAGGCGGCCATCGCCGCCGAGCCGCGGTTCGCCGAGGCCCGCATCAAGCTCGCCGCCCTCCTGATCGGCCGCGGGCAGACCGAGCGCGCGCGCACCCTGCTCTTCGAAGCGGCGAGGCTGCCCATCGATCCGCAGCAGGCGAGCGAGATCCTGCAGTTGGAGGGACGGCTGCCGTGACAGTGGCGTCCGCCATCGTCCTCAACTACAACGGCCGGGATTTCGTGCTGGAGGCGGTGCAGAGCCTGCTCGACCAGGACCTGCCCGACGTCGAGGTGATCGTGGTGGACAACGGATCCGCCGACGGCTCGGACGCCGACATCGAGCGCCGCTTCGGGGCCCGCGTGCGGTTGATCCGCGCGGGACGCAACCTCGGCTTCGGCGCCGGCAACAACCTCGGGATCCGCGAGGCACGAGGCCGGCACATCCTCCTGCTGAACAACGACGCGGTGGCGGCACCCTCCCTCGTCCGCGAGATGGTCAAAGCCGCCGAGGCGGACGCGTCGATCGGGATGGTCGCCGCCCGCGTCCTCGATTACGCGCGGCGCGACGTCCTCGATACCGCCGGCCACCTGCTCTATCCCGACGGCTTGAACCGCGGCCGCGGCCGTCTCGAAGAAGACCGCGGCCAATACGACACCTGCTCTACCGCGCTCTTCCCGAGCGGCGCCGCCGCGCTCTACACGCGCCGGATGCTCGACGACGTCGGTCTCTTCGACGAGTCCTTCTTCCTCTACGGCGACGACGCCGAGCTGGGCCTGCGCGGGCGCGTGGCGGGATGGGGCTGTGCGTACGCGCCGCAGGCGGTCGCCTATCACCGCTACTCCCGCAGCGCCGGTGCGTACTCGACGCTGAAGGCGTTCTACGTCGAGCGC
>Ga0075429_100001609_pt1 | contig 18633 bp, 21 predicted proteins | sample RhiMetdeltSRZDD3_FD_75295 | JGI IMG/M metagenome (GOLD analysis project Ga0075429, IMG submission 75295) | Populus rhizosphere microbial communities from Tennessee, USA - Rhizosphere MetaG P. deltoides SRZDD3 | ecosystem: Host-associated > Plants > Roots > Rhizosphere > Soil | place: USA... | reverse complement strand
TCGGAGAGTCCGATCACGGCGGAGGCGCCCGCCAGCGCCGCGATCTTCAGTCCAAAAGAATCTTCCAACCAGACTCCGAAGATCAGGTTGACCAGTTCATTGGCGGCGCTTGCCCACAGCGCGATGGAGATGCCAGCCAAGGCGGTGAGATTCGTCAGCACGACGCGCACGTTTTTAACGGAGGCAACTGTCGGCTGCGCGTGATCGTTGCGTGGAACCACCCCCCAGATCACGAGGAACATCACCAGTCCCAAGCCTGCTAAGAGCGGGAACGGAGCATTCCATCCGAAGCGTGCAATGAGCCAACCCATCAGCGGAACCCCGGCAACGAACGCCAGCGACCAGGCTCCCTCTGTCACGGCAAGGGCCGTGCCGCGCCGCTCATAGGGGATGCGGTCACCGAAATACGCCTGCATGGACGGGTCAAAGAGATACTTGCTGAGGATCGCTAGCAGAATGGCAATACTGAACGTCAGGAACGAGGGAGCCAGCGCCACCAGGCTCATCCCCATAATAAACAGGAAAATCCCCAGCAGCATCCCGAACCGGCGCCCGCGCTGGTCGGCGATCGCCCCCAGGACAGGAGCAAACATCCCGACAAAGGAACGCCCGGTGAGGACAAGAGACAGCAGAGTGACATCCACGCCAAGCCCGCGCGCAAAGACCGCCAGGAAGGGATAAACCATGCGGTGCATCGTATTCAGGATGGTACGAAGCACCATAAAGATAAGAAGTTGAAATCGGAGGCGCATTTGTTAAACGCCAGCAAGAATACCATAAAAGTTCTGAGGGATATATCAAGCCAGGAACCGGATGTGCCTTGTCTTATTACATCCATCACTTGCTCTTCAGGAAAATCAATACTGGGTGGACAACCGTTTATTTGTTACACTTTTCACAAGTTTATACGCATATGTGTATATAGTGACAAGGAGAGTACATGAACGCAAACCTTGAATCTGAAGTCACGCAATTACATGCAGAGATCTGTGCCGGGTTGGCGGATCCGAACCGCATTTTGATCCTGTATGAACTCTCGCAATCCCCCCGCAACGTAACGGAATTATCTACAAACCTGAAGATGCCGCAGCCACTGGTCTCGCGTCACTTAAAGGTTCTGCGGGAGCGCGGCATGGTCACCCCTACACGCAAGGGTACAGTGATCCAGTACGCCCTGGCCGATGAGCGGCTCATCCAGGCTCTGGATCTGCTGCGAGCGGTGATGCGTGACGGATTGACAAAACGGGCGGAATTAGTCGAAGCGATGGCATAACGCGCAGGGGCGCGATCCTATCTCATGGAGGCTGAAATGGTTGAGAAAAAGAATAAGCTGACGCTGGTGGTCCTAAGCGGCGACATGGACAAGGTGATGGCAGCGTATATCATTGCTTCGGGAGCCGCCGCGGCAGGCATGGAGGTGATCATGTTCTTCACTTTCTGGGGGATCAAGGCGATCCAAAAAGGCAACCTGACAGGCAAAAGCATCTTCGGCCGTATGCTGGGCGTCATGAACCGCGGCGGAGTCGATGCCATCGGACCCTCCCGCTTGAACATGGGCGGTATGGGTCGCTGGATGTTCAAACTCATGATGAAAAAACATGGTGTTGCCTCTCTCCACGAATTACGAGAGGCGTGCATCGCGCTGGGCGTCAAGCTGATCCCATGCGACATGTCCATGAAGGTGATGGAAATCGATTGCGAAGACCTGATCCCCGAAGTGGAAGAGCCGGTTGGCGTCGCGGTCATGCTCGAGCACGCGAATGAGTCGAGCATTCAGTATTTTATCTAAACCTCACCCCCGCCCCTCTCCGCTTAGGAGAGGGGAGAATAAAGGAAGTCAAAATGTCCGATACACCCAAACTTTCTCTTGATTTCAAAGGTCTGTTGTGCCCGATGCCGGTTGTAAAGCTGGCGCAGGCGATCAAGCAGATCCAGGTCGGTGAACTTGTTGAGGCGGTGGCAACTGATCCCGGCGTGATGGCAGATATCCCTGCCTGGGCGCGCACCAGTGGAAATGAACTGGTCAGTCTGGAAAAGCAGGATAAGGTGTTCAAGTTCATTGTGAAGCGCGTGAAGTAATTGTGTACGTTACAGAGTGAACATGCTTATCTACCAACTCATCGCGCTCGCGGGGCTGATCGCGGGTCTCTTCGGAATTTGCCTTCGCTACGCTGCGACAAGGCTCCGCAGCCTGCCTGCAGACCGTTCCCCCAGCAAAGGCGACATTCCCCGCGGGATCAAGTACGCTTTTACAGCAGGGATGATGCCCTGGGCAAAAGAATCCACGCGCATTCATCGGATCGCGTATCTGCGCGGGATTGGGCTCCACGTTGGGGTCTTCGTGGCGATCGGCGTGGTCATCATCAGTCCGTTTTGGGAATCTCTGCCCGCCCTCCTTTCCCGAGCTTTGTTCTGGGTACTGATGCTCGGCGCCCTCCTGGGCGCGGCAGGCGGAATCATGCGGCTCCTGGAGCATACCCTGAGAGGACTGAGCCTGCCTGACGATCATTTCGCCGTCTGGTTGACCACGATCTTTATCGCAACAGCAGGTCTGGCGCTGAGCAATGAAGCGTTCATGATCCCAATGTACATCGTCAGCGCGATTACTTTCGTGTATATCCCGCTGGGGAAGATCCGTCACTGCCTGTATTTCTTCTTCTCGCGTATCTTCTTTGGGAAGTTCTTCGGGCGGCGCGCCGTGTTTCCGCATCCGCAGAGGGCGAAGTGAGGCTGTGATGACTGAGACCATAGAACTTGCGCTGAAAGCCCTCGAAACCCAGCTCAACCAGCCACTCGAAACTGCCCTGGAAGCCTGTGCACGCTGTGGTATCTGTGCCGAAGCCTGTCATTACTATCGCGCCGAGCCGAAGGTGGAACATATCCCTGCCTTTCGAGCGGAGCAGTTGCGCAGTATTCATCGCTACGAGCACGATTTCCTGAGCCGCCTTTTCCCGGTCTGGACACGCTCGAAGAAACTCGACGAAGCCACCCTGGCGAATTTGACGGAGATCGCCTTCAGTCAGTGCACGCTGTGCAGACGCTGCACGGTGAACTGCCCACTGGGCGTGGATACACCGTTGATGATGCGCGCCATCCGTGGCATGGCATCCACGACAGGCACGGCACCGGAGATCCTGGTGATGCTGGCAGACGCCGCGATCGAAAAGGGCAAGGATCCTTCATTCTATAAGGAAATGTTCCTTGCGCAGATCAGGGAAATGGAAGAACAGCTACGCGATATCACAGGCGATCAGGATGCAGAGATCCCGGTGGACAAACAAGGGGCAAGGATTCTGTATGTGCCTCTGGCAGGCGCCCATACGATATTACCGCCTGCGATCGTGTTCAATACGGCAAAGGAAGATTGGACGCTCTCCATTTTCGAAGCGTCCAACTATGGTGTCTTCCTGGCGGATATGGACCGTGCCAAACAGGTTGCCAAACGGATCGTGGATGAGGCCAACCGGTTAGGCGTTGGGGAGATTGTGATCTCTGAGTGTGGGCACGCTTACTCCTCCTATCGCTGGGATGTGCCTAACTGGTTCCCGGGGGAATTCAATTTCAAGGTCCGCTCGCTGATTGAAGTCATCGCGGACCATATTGCCGATGGAAGAATCAAGGTTGACCCGACCGTGATCCCGGAAGCTGTCACCTATCATGATTCGTGCAACCTCGCTCGCAACGGCGGGCTGATCGAAGAGCCGCGCTTTGTGCTGGACAGGATCACAACCGATTTCCGTGAGATGACGCCCAACAAAGCCGAAGCACTTTGCTGCGGAGGAGGGGGCGGGCTGGTTGCCCTGGCGGAATATGACGAACTACGGATCGCGGCGGGCAAACCGAAAGCGGACCAGATCAAAAATACCGGCGCACGCGTCGTGGTCGCGGCGTGTGAGAACTGCCGGTTGCAGATCGGTGAACTGAACGAGCACTACGATTTGAATGTAAGCATCACCGCGCTGACAGATCTGGTTGTTCGTGCGATGCGATTGCCAAAGCCTTTAACCGGCGGAGAAGGAGAAGATTTGTTTGAAGGGGAACGAGCCCTGGCAACGAAGGATTGAGCATCCCGAAAACCAAGACCGCCTCATCGGCGGTCTTTTCATTCCTATAGGTCAAGCAGACTTCTGATTAAAATTCAAAAACACTTTCGTTAGAAAATAGGCTGCTACCAATGTCAGCAGGATCAATGCAATGAAGAAACCAATAATCACATAGTTGCCTGAATTGAAGATCGGTGAGGGAGGTGGATGCATAATGTTTTCCGCCGTGGAAAAGACTACCCGCAACAGGATGATAAAGATGAGATTCGCGGCTGACGTGATCCAATCTGTATTGATCAGCCAGAGCCCCAACTGCAGGAGCACTCCCGTCACGGCAAAGATCGCGGCGAGACGGAAGCGCGGCTCGGCGAGGAAGAGTCCGTTCCAGTTGGATTGCATTGCCCAGAGCGATAGAGGCAGATAGGTCACCCAGAAGAAGATGCCTGTCCGACCGAGTGCAGTGGACCATTTATGGAAGCTCGCGCGGCGCGTGATCAGGGCGATCAGACCGGCGAGTCCCGCGGCGACAAATGCCAGTTCGGCAGCCAGCACCCACGCCCCATGCAGGTAGACGATCCGCACACTGGCGCCGAGCGATTTCTCTTCAGGACCGAATAGCGCCAGGAGAGCTATTACAATTACTGTGAGGAAGAACAATGTGAGAGGTGATTTGAGCTTCGACATTGGGCGATTTTACTCGAAACCACATCGCGCTTCGACTTCATTCGGGCAAAGAGCACGCCCTCATTCCGCTCAGCGAGGATAGTTGATGGAAAAACCACCCGCTAGCATAGCTTTGGAAAAACTGAATATCCCTCATCGAGTGTTTAAGCACGAGAAGCCGCTGTTATCATTCGAGCAGGCTGCAGCCGAGCGTAATCAGAGACCCGAACAGATCGTGCGCAGCATTCTCTTTCAGATCCGGTCGGAGGAATTCGTGATGGTCCTCGTGGCGGGACGCGAGCAGGTGGATTGGAGGAGACTGCGCCAGCTTGTCAGGCGGTCACGTGTGCGAATGGCGACTGAGGAGGAAGTGCTAGAGGTGACAGGGTACCGCGTCGGAACGGTAAGCCCGTTTGGGTTGAAGAATCAAGTTCGGGTGCTGATCGACGAGAGCGTGCTGAGGGAGGAAGAGGTTTCCCTCGGTTCGGGCGCACGTCAGATGGCGATCGTGATGAAGAGCGCGGATATTCGCAGGGTATTAAGTGAGTCGGAAATTGTTTCTTTGCTGGAGTCTGCTTGACAAAATTCAATCGCTGAATTATGCTTGGCGTCAGAAAGTCTATTATGTCAATAGACTTTGAAGACAATTATGAGATTATCCAAACGCGGCGAGTATGGCTTACGGGCGATGATCACCCTGGCAGAATCGGCATCTGAAGGTGAGCCCCCGGTTATGATGCAGATCAAAGAGATCTCGCAGCATGAGCAAATCTCCTCCAAATTCCTCGAACAAATCCTTCTTACACTCAAGAATGCCGGATTACTTCACAGCAAAATGGGGGTCGGCGGCGGGTATTATCTTGCCCGGCCTGCCCGTGAGATCACACTCGGGCAGATCTTCCGCGTGCTGGATGGACCCGTCGCCCCGATCAAGTGTGTGAGCCAGATGGCCTATGAAACGTGCGGCTGCCCGGACGAAGAGACCTGCGGCCTGCGGCTCGTCATGAGCGATGTGCGCAACGCGATCGCAGATATCATCGATAACACGTCCCTGGCAGATGTAACGAAACGACAGAGCGCCATCCGTAAAAAACTGCGTCGCAGTTAGTTGAAATCAAGCGCGTGATCATGCGCTGTTTTTATTTGTGGAAAGTCTACTAAATCCATAGACGTCATTGGTAGTGCAGGCTGGCGTTCAGGCAAAATCATAGCTCAAACCTCAAGGAGACCGCAACATGGAACTTACGATCCTGCTCTATGTGCTCGTCGGATTCGTTGCACAGATGATCGACGGCGCGCTGGGGATGGCGTATGGCGTCAGCTCAAATACATTTCTGCTCAGCCTGGGCATCCCTCCGGCTGCCGCTTCCGCCAGTGTCCACATGGCAGAGGTGGTCACGACAGGCATCTCAGGCTTTTCTCACTGGAGACTTGGCAATGTCGATTGGAAGCTCGTACGGCGTCTGCTGATCCCGGGTGTCATCGGCGGAGTGGCCGGCGCGTACCTGCTCACATCGATCGATGGCAACATCCTTAAACCCTATATCGCGGCTTATCTCCTGTTCATGGGTGGAGTCATTATCTATAAAGCGTTCACTATGCAGCCGCGCAACAAGCCAGACGAGTATCACGGTCCGCGCATCAGCTGGCTGGGCTTGCTCGGCGGCTTTTGCGACGCGATCGGCGGTGGAGGCTGGGGACCGGTGGTCACCTCCACACTTGTGGCGCGCGGAAAATACGCGCGCACGACGATCGGCTCTGTCAACTTCTCAGAGTTCTTTGTCACGTTCTCAGAGTCGGTTGTCTTTGTCTTCACGCTGAGTCTCTCAGACTACTGGCAGATCATCCTCGGTCTCCTGATTGGTGGCGCGATCGCTGCTCCCCTCGCAGCGCGTATGACTAGAAACCTGCCTCTCAAAACATTGATGATCATGGTCGGCGTGTTGATCATCCTTCTCAGCATCCGCACGATCTTCCTTGCCCTGAGATAGACAAGGAATGCTCTTCCATACGCCTGGCGATCAACAGCCGGATGCAAGGCTTATTTTAATTTTGGCGCATTATAATAATCATGGTCTGGAAAACCAGTGATGATGTCTATCCGTCGCGCCCTCATTTTCTTTCTGATCCTCTTCGCAGCACTTTCGCTTGCGTTCCAGCCTGCGCGGGCCCAGAGCGCTGCGCCGCTCGCTCTGGTGATGACCGCGGATGGACCGATCATGCCACCCATGCTGGAGTACTTCAAGCGCGGCATCGACGTCGCAGAGCGGCGCAATGCAGACCTGTTGGTCATTCAGCTGAACACGCCCGGTGGCAGCATCGATACGATGCTGAAAATCATTGATAACATCCGTGCCAGTGACGTGCCCGTTGTTGTCTATGTTTCACCAAAGGGCGCCATTGCAGGGAGTGCCGGGGCGCTAATCACGATGGCAGGACACGCATCTGCCATGGCGCCTGAATCCGCGATCGGCGCGTCCAGCCCAATCGGCGGGTCAGGCGAGAACCTCGAAAGCACGCTGGAAGCGAAGCAAAAGGAAATCCTGAAAGCCAAAGCGCGGACGTTGATCACGCAGCGCGGGGGAGATGCAGTCGCTCTGGCTGAGTCAATGATCGACAATGCAAAAGCAGTGACAGCCGATGAGGCCCTCGAAGCAAAACTGATCGACTTCGTTGCGGATGACGTGGAAGACCTTTTACAGGCATTGAATGGTTTGACGGTCCAGATGAACGATGGACCGCGTACGATCGAGACATCAGGGGTAGAGGCGGTCCCCCTCGATATGAGCTTTATCGAACAGTTCCTGCTTTTCCTCACGGACCCGAATATCGCCTTCCTGTTGCTGGCAATCGGAGTGCAGGCAGTCTTAATCGAAATCTCCAGCCCGGGCGGCTGGGTGGCAGGTTTCATCGGCGTGGTCTGCCTGACCCTGGCGGTCTACGGCATGGGTGTGCTGCCGGTCAACTGGTTTGGCATCATCTTTCTACTAACGGCGTTTGTCCTGTTCATCCTGGATATCAAAGCGCCAACGCATGGGGCGCTCACGACAGCGGGCGTTGCATCCTTTATTATTGGAGCACTGGTGGTGTTCAATTCGCCAGGCGTACCGCAGTTCCAGCGTGTGTCAGTTCCGCTCGTGGTCGCCACGGGGTTTGTGATCGGCATGTTTTTCATGGTGATGCTGGTGTATGCCTTGCGTGCCCTTAAGGTGCCGGTCCGCGCGGGGATCGAGTCTCTGGTCGGGAAAACGGGAACAGCCCGGACCGCTGTCGCAGGAGCTGGAGGCCAGGTCCAGTTGGGCTCGGAGCTGTGGACTGCCGAATCCGTGGAGGCCTCCGAAGCAATCGGTAAGGGCGACCGCGTGGAAGTCGTCGAAGTGAAAGGTTTACGATTGAAAGTCAGGAAGATAAAATAAGTTATGCCTGTTACCCCTACAAGAGACCGGGTCATCCCCGAAATTGACGTCCGCCCGCTGCGCCGCCCGGATTGGATCAAGGTGCGCGCGCCCTCGGGTGAGACATATCAATGGCTGCATGGACTGATGCGCAAGAAGGAGCTGCACACGGTCTGTGAAGAAGCGATGTGCCCCAATTTAGGTGAGTGCTGGGGCAGCGGCACCGCCACATTTTTGATGCTGGGTGACGTCTGCACACGCACCTGTGCTTTCTGCGATATCAAGCATGGCAAACCGGCGTTAATGGACTGGGGCGAAGCCGAGCGCGTTGCGCAGGCTGTCAAAGCCATGGAGCTCAAGCACGCGGTGATCACCTCGGTAAACCGCGACGAAAGACGTGACGGTGGCGCTCCCATCTTTGCGATGGTGATCCGGCGAATTCGGGAATTGCTCCCGGGCTGCTCCATCGAAGTGCTGATCCCCGATTTCAAAGGCGCGCTCGAAGCCTTGAAGATCGTGATGGATGCGCGCCCTGAGATTTTGAACCATAACGTGGAAACCGTGCCGCGGCTGTTCAAGACGGTCCAGCCGCAGGATAATTACGAGTGGGCGGCCGCGACGTTATCGAATGCCAAGAAGCTCGATCCTGAGGTGCTGACCAAATCGGGCATCATGGTGGGTCTCGGCGAAGAGCTGGATGAGGTCAAATCCGTGATGCGCGACCAGCGCTCGTGGGGCGTGGACATTCTGACCATCGGTCAGTACCTGCAGCCGAGTAAGAAGCACATGCCAATCTCACGCTATTACACAATGGAAGAGTTCGCCGAGCTGCGCGACTATGGCAAAGAGATTGGCTTCCAATGGGTGGAGTCAAACCCGCTGGTGAGGTCATCGTATCACGCGGCGGAACAGGTGCGGGCATTGAGTGTGGTGCATCGCAAGCTGTATGGGGAGCACAGAGCAGAGACTGGAGATTAGAGAATAGAGATTAGGGACTCCCGTTGGCGAAGGCCGGCGGGAGTTTTTTTATTCCGGGAGAATCGGATATACTTTTCAAATCTCAAGAACCATGACACAGTACCATCCTATGGATACAATCATCGCAAACATATAATAGTAAGGTTATTTGTATGACAACCGATGAACGGAGCACACAGCGTTTCAAAACGATCCTGATGAAATCCGGATCCAGGGTATTTATCCCCATCCCGTTCGACCCGAATGCGGTCTGGGGCGTCAAACAGCGCCATTACATCAGGGGCACCGTTAACAGCTATGGCGTACGCGGCTCTCTCGGTTCGGATGGGCAGCAGTACTTTCTACCCTTAGGCGCGGCCTGGCGGCGTGGCTGCGGCCTCGAGGCCGGGGATGAGGCAGAAGTCGCTTTATCTCCGGAAGGTCCACAGTCTGAAAACCTGTCAGCCGATGTAGTGAATGCGCTGGATGCCGAGCCGCAAGCCAAAACTTTTTTTGAGTCTTTGGCGACCTTTTATCGAAACACCTACATCAAATGGATCGAGAGCGCCAAACGACCTGAAACGCGGTCCGCACGCATCCAGGAAATGATCGAGCTGCTCAAGGCAGGCAAGAAGCAAAAATGACTGCGGATCAACTTACAGGCGAATTCGAGACTTTCCAGGGAGAATTGAAATCCTTCCTCCTGCGCATGACGGCCAGTGTCCAGGATGCCGAGGATCTTGTCCAGGAGACGTATCTCAAAGCCCGGTCGAAGATCGATTCGTTCCGAGGGGAGTCGTCGCTAAAAACCTGGGTGTTCAGCATTGCCTCGAACCTTGCCAGGGATCTGTTGCGGTCCAGGAAGCGCTGGCCCGAAACTGTGACCGATATCTGCAGGGAAAAAGCTCTGGGGAACCGGCAGTTCTTGCAGGAAGCTATGCGGATCCGGCAGACATCGCCGCAGGGGAATTTCGAGATCCGGGAACACATTGCTTTTTGTTTTACATGTGTCTCCAAATCCCTCCCGCTTGAGGGGCATCTGGTAATTCTCTTGAAGGAAGTCTACAGTTTCAAAGTCAGGGAAATCTCCCGGATCCTCCAAATGAGCGAAGCAATGGTGAAATACCATCTGCACGTCAGCCGCAGCAAGATGATCGAGATTTTCGATCACCGCTGTTCATTGATCAATAAAGCAGGGATCTGTCATCAGTGTACGGAGCTGAACGGCATCTTTAATCCAAAACAAAACACACAGGAAGAACTGGTAAAAATCGAAATGGCGAGGGAGGCTGAAAACAGAAGCCGGGATGAATTATTCGACCTGCGCATGAAAATCCTGCAGGAGCTCGATCCGTTCGAGTCGGGCGCCGCGGAACTGCAACTTCACCACCTGGAACATAACCGGCAGGTAATGGAAAAATACCTGGAAGCGAGGTAAGCCCACCCTGAGAAAGCAAGGGACCAGTGTGTTCCATGATGGGTCGCCGCTACTGCCTATCGTTTTTTCTCTCCCGGCCGTCTAAATAAGAAAAGGAGTTTAGAAATGAACCGACAGGCAAATTCGCAGAGCGGTGAGGGGAAAGCCAAAACGGTACGAAAGACGTTCAGCCGGGAGACATCCGTCAGCAACATTATTCAGGCAGACCCGGCCATCATCTGGGCACTGCTCACCCACGCATCTGACTTCCCACGCTGGAATTCCACAGTCACATCCATGAACGGAGAGATCCGGGAGGGTGGGACCGTTGAGCTCAAATCCATTCTGGACGACAAACGGACATTCAAATTAAAGGTGAAGGAACTCGTCCCGCAGAAACGCCTGGTCTGGGGCGACGCGATGGGGAGCCGGGTCTACACACTTAGCCAAGGCAGCGGAGGCAGCACGCACTTTTCCATGACAGAAAAGATCGGCGGTCTACTGTTTCCTTTGTTCGCCGGAGCCATTCCCTCTTTCGATGACGTGTTCGAGCGCTACGCGGCAGACTTGAAGAAGGAAGCGGAAACCATTCAAGAATCCAGGAAGTAAGTTTAGAGGAGTATAAGATGGAAAAGAGAACCAAAGATAACCCGTGGAAACTGAAGACCCCGCCCGGCACATCGGACTATGAAATGTATGTGGATACCAAAGATGGGAAGGAGATCATCGTTTGCACGGTCGGCACGACCGTTCTGCACTACGATTATCGCGCCCTGGCAGACCTCCGTGAAATGCTGAAACAGCATGGGGACTGGATGGAATTGGGCAGCAAGGACGAAAAACAGGAAACCACGGAAGGCACTGTGGAGCACTGGGCACGCTCGCCGAACAATCCCGTCGGCGGATGGTACGGGCTCAAGAAGGGTTTCCGGGGACGCTTTGCGATGTATATTCCTCCACTCATGGAGGCGCTGGGGCTGGCAGAGGTGGAACATAACGCCCGCAACAACCGGATGCGAGCGAAGTAGCTGCCAACGGAATTGAAAACAGGAATTGGAAGTAAAATCTCCCACAGGCGTTTTGGTGGGAGATTTTTGATTGGTCATTAAAAGGATGAGTGATGTACTTTACCTCAGGATATGAAGGGAGATGACTTATGACAGAAACCAAAAAATACACCTCGCAGAACCGTCGGGCCTGGGATGAAATCGCGGAAGTGCGCGAGAAAAAAATGGAGACGGCTGAGTTCTTTGCCAAAGGAGGCTGCACGCTGAGCGATCAAGTTCTGGAAATCGCCGGAGACGTTCATGGGTTGAGCCTTTGTCACCTGCAGTGCGCGACCGGAGAGGACACGCTCTCCTGGGCAAACCGAGGCGCCCACGCGACTGGCGTCGACCTGAGCCCAAAACAAATCGAGCTGGCAAAGCAGAAAGCCGCGGCTGCCGGTCTGCCTGTACGCTTTATCGCTTCCGATATCTACGCCTTACCGGCATCTTTATTTGAAGAGAGGTTTGATATCTTATTCACGGGAGGGGGCGCCATTGTATGGCTTCCGGATTTAGGGCAGTGGGCAAAAATCATCGCCCAATTGCTAAAACCTGCCGGACGGCTCATCATCGACGAAGAACACCCGCTCGCAGGTTGTCTGGAAGTACAGGATGGAGTGATCCGGATTGTGGATGATTACTTCGGACGCAAGCCTGACATGTTTGTCGGATGGACGCATTTCTCCGGCGGGGAACATGCCACGGAGAAGAAATACGAATTCACGTGGCCCCTCGGAGATGTGATCACAGCACTGGCGCAGGCAGGGCTGCGTCTTGAGCTCCTAGAGGAAAGGCCAAGTCAGCAGCAGTGGAGATTTGGAGACAGGCTCGATGAAGTAGCCCGGATTCCCGGCGAGTATTTGCTGGTGGCGAGAAACGCTTAGAGCTCCCCACAACCTAATCTTGGGAACATTTAGACAGCAAAATGGGTCTAAACCAAAACTTTCCCATTTGTATCTTGAACAAGGAGCGTGAGAGATGAAAACAATCCAGGCTTTTCTTGCTGTTCTACTCGTTGGGTCATTGCTTACAGGTTGTGGAGCCGCCTCTGGGTCACCCTCCACGCCGTTTGGCGAATCCATGAAAGGATATGAGCTCTATAGCTGGCGGGATGGCACTACATGGAAATTTTCGTTATTAGTGGGGACAAATCGCGAAAAGAGCCTCGATGAAATCAAATCTGCTGACGTAGTTCTGTCCAGCGTGGATGCGCTCGAAACTGCCCTCCAACAAATGCCAGCCGGACAATATATCACCTGGTCGTCCAAAGAAATGCTGTCCTTTCCGCCGCAGGATATCATCGAACAAGTTGAGAACATCTGCGAAGAGCAAGGCTTGATCTTGAATAGAGCCGGATAATCGCCAGCAAGAGATACTCATGAGTTCTGATGACAATTTGGAAGAATTCACCGACCCGGCGAATTACGATATCGAAGAGGGCGAACGGTCTGCTCCACGGATTGCTTTCTATTGTGGCCTCGCCAAAACGGTTGGCGGACCTGTCCTGGAGATCGCTTGCGGCTCGGGGCTGGTGACGATTCCTATCGCGGCACAGGGACTGGAGGTAACCGGCGTCGATCTGGCGCGCCCCATGCTCGAACACGCGCGCCAAAAAGCCAAAGTGCAGGGCCTGACCATCCGCTGGGTGGAGGCGGACGCCCGTTCCTTTGCGCTTGGAGCGCAGTATCGATTTATATTCATCACCGGAAATGCCTTTCAAGCTTTCCTCCGCCGCGAAGACCAGGAGGCGCTGCTTTCCTCGGTGAAGCGGCATCTTCTGCCGGGCGGCATTTTTGCGTTCGAGACGCGCAATCCTTCCGGTCACGACCTGACCACGCAAACCAAAGAGGAATTCGATCAGAGTTATAGCAGCGTCGAGGGATACCGGGTCTCTGTTTCCTTCACCCAAATCTATGACCCAATTGCCCAGGTCATCTACTGGACTTCGTACCGCCGGTGGAACGATGGAGAACGCGAGCACCAGAAGGAGACACATATCGCCTGCAGGTTTACTCATCCCCAGGAACTCGAGACGCTCCTGCACTACAACGGTTTTCAGATCATGCAGCAATACGGAAGCTGGAACAAGGAGCCGCTTTCCGCAGCCAGCCCGAGTATTTACTCCATCTGCAAAGTGAGGTAGTCGCTGGCTGCACGGCGTGTTCCAATCCGCATCAAAATTTGTCCTGGATTGGCTCATGACAATTGTCCTCTCGTATGGTAAACCTTGCCGGGCATAGCTCGTCTCATACGAATAACCCGACCTTAGAAATAAAAGGAAACTCCATGGAAAACAATCAACATTACGAGACATTGGACCCCGAAAACTGGGAGGAGATGCGGGCGCTGGCGCACCGCATGGTGGACGACGCGCTGACATACCTTGAAACCGTACGTGAGCGCCCGGTCTGGCAGCCGATCCCGGAAGGGGTGACAGCTCGTTTCAAGGAGCAGGCGCCTCACGAACCGGCCGGCGCAGACGCGGCCTACGAGGAATTTGTGGAAACGATCCTCCCCTATCCCATGGGGACCACGCACCCGCGCTTCTGGAGCTGGTACATGGGCAACGGGACCGTCCTCGGAGCACTGGCAGATTTTATGGCTTCCGTCACAAATTCCAACCTGGGAGGCGGTAATCACGCCGCGATTCTGGTGGAGGAGCAGGTCGTCAACTGGCTGAAGGAAATGATCGGATTCCCGGAGGATGCCAGCGGCTTACTCGTCAGTGGTGGGTCGATGGCAAATTTTGTGGGTCTCGCCGTTGCCCGGAGCGCTAAAGCAGGCTTCAACGTCCGCGAGCTGGGGATGCAGGCGGCGCCGCAGCAATTAACGGTTTACGCCTCCAGCGAGGTACACAGCTGCAACCAGAAGGCAGTGGAACTTCTGGGCATCGGCAGCCAGCATTTGCGCAAGATCCCTGTGAACCAGGATTACACCATCAATCTTGAGGCGCTGAAGCAGGTCATCACGGCGGACCGCGCCGCAGGGTACCGGCCGATCTGCATCATCGGGAGCGCGGGAACTGTCAATACGGGCGCGATCGACGACTTGAGTGCGTTGGCGGATATCTGCAAGGAAGAGGGCCTCTGGTTCCACGTGGACGGAGCCATCGGCGCCGTGGCAGTGCTGGCAGAGCAGATCAAGCCGCTGCTGGCCGGGATCGAACGAGCGGATTCCATCGCGCTCGACCTCCACAAATGGCTGCACATTCCATTTGAAGCCGGCTGTGCCATTGTCCGCTCTGAAAAAGCACAGCGAAATACGTTTTCGCTCACGCCCGAATACCTCGCCCACGAAACGCGCGGACTGGCAGCGGGACACCTCTGGTTCAGCGAATATGGTCTGCAGCTCTCGCGCCAATTCCGCGCTCTCAAGGTGTGGATGTCCATCAAGGAGCACGGCCTGGATCGCTTTGGGCGGATGATCGCCCGCAACGTAGAACAGGCGCATTATTTTGCGGGGCTCGTCGAGAACGATCCGACTCTCGAGCTGATGGCGCCGGTCGGCATGGATATCGTCTGCTTCCGCTTCAACCCGGGAGGCATGGACGATGAAGCCCTGAGCGCCCTGAACAAGGAGATCCTGATGCAGCTCCATGAGCAAGGCATTGCTGCACCTTCCTATACCACCCTGCAGGGACGTTATTGCCTGCGCATCGCGATCGCCAACCATCGCAGCCGCCGGGAGGACTTTGACCTGCTCGCCAGGGAGGTAGTGCGGTTGGGTCATGAGCTGGTTGCGCAGTTTTCTGGATAATATCACCCTGAACGTAGTGACACTCCCCGGCACTTGCGCCCGGGGCACACCTGCCCTCCCACTCCGCTTCGCTGCGGGGACGCTACGCAGTGGCGGTGCCAGGGAGTGTGTGCCTGCGCGATTTGCCACGAATTGCCAAACAATTCGAAATCGAGTGCAGGTGAGGGTCTCCCATGTGTTGAGCTGGTGGGCTCAACACATGGGGATTCTTCAGGCTGGGAGGCAAAGGCTTTACAGCCTCTTTACCGTTGCATGTCAGCGCATCATTTGGGGAGAAGTTGAGGAAGTAGCATGGGTTCGGAGACCTCCGGTCAGGTCTCGGCAGGGTTGACCCTTTACACCCATATCAGGGTGCTTCGCACACCTGCCTGACCTGCCAAGCAAATCATGGGCGGTGCCACCATTGTTCCCGAGCTCAGCGAGTGGGAGGGAAGATCCATGCTGAGCAGCAGGTCAATCACACCTGGTATTCTCATCACAAAGACGGCTTTCTTATTGCGGTTTGGTCATTTAAGTATATAATCAACATCACCTCCGATTTGTTCTGAAGGGAAAAATCGGCAGCATCATTCAGCCGTCCAAAAGCATGAAACACCTGTCATCGCCCCCTCATCAGCGAAAATTTACAAGGAAATAGAGAACATCATGTGATTGCCAACCGGCATGATCGCTCTATGCTCGACCACTCCTGAAGATCTTCGAGGAGATTTTTGTGACACCGGCAAAACAAAATAACCAACTAAGACCTCTTCCCAAAGCGCCAACGGGAATTCCCGGCATGGATGAGATCACCGGCGGCGGTCTGCCGCAGGGCAGACCTACTCTCGTGGCGGGCGGGCCAGGCTGTGGCAAGACGCTCTTCGCCATGGAGTTTCTGGTCAATGGAGCGACCCAATTTGATGAACCGGGCGTCTTCGTGGCGTTCGAGGAGAATGCCGAGGAACTGGCACAGAACGTGGCATCGCTCGGATTCGATCTCAAGAAGCTCGGCAGACAAAAGAAGCTGCTCGTCGATCACGTGCGCGTCGAACGGGGAGAGATCGAAGAGACCGGCGATTACGACCTGGAGGGACTCTTTATCCGCCTCGGGCACGCTATCGACTCGATCGGCGCCAAACGGGTGGTGCTCGACACAATCGAGGTGCTCTTTTCTGCCCTGTCTAACCAGGGCATCCTGCGCACCGAGCTGCAGCGGCTGTTTCGCTGGCTCAAAGATAAGGGTGTGACTGCCATCATCACAGCCGAACGCGGCGAGAGCACCCTGACCCGCTTTGGGCTGGAGGAATACGTGGCGGACTGCGTCATCGTGCTCGATCACCGGGTCAACGAACAGATTTCAACACGGCGCCTGCGGATCGTCAAATATCGCGGCACCCTGCACGGAACTAACGAGTATCCCTTCCTGATCGGCCGGCATGGCATCTCGGTCCTGCCGATCACATCGCTCGGTCTGGAACATCAGGTATCTGTGGACCGGGTATCGACAGGTATAAAAGAGCTGGACGAGATGCTGGGTGGCCGGGGCTTTTACCGGGGCAGCAGCATCCTGATCACGGGGACGGCTGGAACGGGAAAAACAACTCTTGCCTCCGCTCTGGTGGATGAAGCCTGCCAGCGCCGCGAGCGTTGTCTGTATTTCGCGTTTGAGGAATCCGCGCATCAGATCATGCGCAATATGCGCTCGGTCGGCATCGACATGGCACCACATGTCAAGAAAGGGCTGCTTCGTTATCACGTTGCCCGTCCCAGCCAGTATGGGCTGGAGGTACACCTGGTGAGCATGTATGATCTGATCCGGGAATTCAAGCCCAACATTGTGATCCTGGACCCGATTACGGACTTTTCCATGGTGGGCAACTCTGTCGAGATCAAATCCGCCGTAACCCGGATTGTTGACTTTCTCAAGTCGAGCCAGATCACCGGAGTATTTGTGAGTGTGATCTCGGGCGCGGAAGCCGCCGATCAATCGGTGGTGGGCATTTCCTCGTTGATCGATGCCTGGATCAGTTTGCGGAACCTGGAGCACAATGGCGAACGCCAGCGCGGGTTGTTTATTCTGAAATCCCGCGGCATGGCACATTCGAACCAGATCCGTTCCTTCCAGTTGACCAACGATGGAATCAAGATTGGCGATATAGACCTTGCCGGGCGTCGAATAGAATTCAGTAAAAGCTGAGATGCAGCTTTCTTGTATTCCTGCCTACCGGAGTGTTATAGAAGCAGCAGGAAGGAGAACATCCATGGAAAAGAAGAAACCCGGTGCTCGATCGGGGCGCACACAAAAGGCCTACGAACTGCGGCTGTATGTTGCCGGGCAAACCCCCAAGAGCCTGGCCGCGTTCGCCAACTTGAAGAAGATCTGTGAAGAGCACATGCCCGGCCAATATCACATTGAGGTGATCGACCTGCTGAAGAAGCCGCAGCTGGCAAGCGGCGACCAGATCCTTGCCATCCCGACGCTGGTGAGAAAGTTACCGGAGCCAATCAAGAAGATCATCGGCGATCTCTCCAATACGGAACGTGTACTCGTTGGGCTAGACTTGCGTGAACAGAAGTAGGATCATTTTGAGTCGAGGAACGTGAAAGGTGATTTGAGCGATGGTAAAGAGAAACCAAACCCAACAGGATGTCCAGGATGAGGCCGATGAATTGAAGAACCGCCTGGCCGAGACAGAGGAGACCCTGCGCGCCATCCAGGAATATATGGTGGATGCGTTCGTAGTAAACCGGGAGAACGGCATCCAGGTGGTGACACTGAATGAATCGGAGATCCCTTACCGGATGATGGTCGAGTTGATGAATGAGGGTGCGGTGACGCTGATTCCCGATGGGACCATCTTTTACTGTAATGGGCGCTTTGGCGAAATGATCCAGGCAGACTGTGAAAAACTCATCGGCACTTCCTTTCAGACCCTGATCGTGCCGGAGGAGCAGGATTTGTTCGTGGCGAGCTTTCAGGATGCAGCATCCCAGGGCGTACGCCAGGAGATCAAGCTGCAAAATGCCAAAGGGGAGCGCGTACCCGTCCAGCTTTCCATTTACCTGCTCGGGCCGAATAAAATGAGCGGGATCGCCGTACTTGCCACCGATATCAGCGAGCGCCGCCAGGCGGAGGAGAAAATCCGCTCACTCGCCGCCGAGCTGACCCGGGCGGAGCAGGACGAGCGCCATCGCATTTCGCAGGTGCTGCACGATGACCTGCAGCAGCGCCTGTTTGCAGTCAAGGCGCAGCTGGCCTTTTTGAAGGATGTCAACCTGTCGGCAGATACCTACCGGGAGCTCGACCAGATCCAGGAGTCGCTCTCCGAGTCGGTCGCGATCACTCGCAACCTGAGCATCGACCTCAGCCCGATCGT
>Ga0075429_100001608_pt1 | contig 18640 bp, 19 predicted proteins | sample RhiMetdeltSRZDD3_FD_75295 | JGI IMG/M metagenome (GOLD analysis project Ga0075429, IMG submission 75295) | Populus rhizosphere microbial communities from Tennessee, USA - Rhizosphere MetaG P. deltoides SRZDD3 | ecosystem: Host-associated > Plants > Roots > Rhizosphere > Soil | place: USA... | reverse complement strand
AACCACGTCATCCCCGGGGCGCGATTGTTGATGATGGTGGTGATGTAGTTGAGGGACCCGAGGATCGACGAGAGGCCGAGCAGGACGATCGACACGCTCCACAGCTTCTGACCCAGCTCCGCGCCGGAGAGATCGGGGCGGGCGGAGAGCGGGGCGTACATCGTCCACCCGGCGCGGGCCGCGCCTTCGGGCACGAACAGGCTCGCAAGCATCACCATCCCGGCGGCGAACGCGAACCAGAACGACGCCATGTTGATGCGCGGGAACGCCATGTCGTGGGCGCCGAGCTTCAGCGGGATCAGGAAGTTCGCGAACACGCCGACGAGCAACGGCATGATGGCGAAAAACACCATGAAGGTGCCGTGCATCGTCACCAGCTGGATGTAGTACTCCGGGAGGATCACGCCCCCCGGCGCCATCGACTCGGGAAGGATCCCCCCACCCGGCATCGGTTTTCCGGGGAAGCCCAGCTGCCAGCGCATCTGCATCGCCAGGATCCCGCCCAGGAGCAGGAAGAACAGGCTCAGGAACAAGAACTGGATGCCGATGGTCTTGTGGTCGGTCGAGAAGATGTACTTGCGCCAAAAGCCGGACGGCGCGTGCTCCCCGTGCCCGACGTCGTGTGTCGTGGCGGCAGTCGTCATTCGATGTCCCCTTGCGCGGCTTTCGCCAGCCAGGCGTCGAAGTCCGCCTGCGACTGGACGGTGACTTTGGCGTGCATTTTGTAGTGCCCCATCCCGCACAACTCGGCGCAGCCCATATCGTACTCACCGATCAGCGTCGGGATGAACCAGGCTCGAATCTGCATACCGGGAACCGCGTCCTGTTTCACACGGAACGCGGGCACGAAAACCGAGTGGATGACATCCTCGGACTCCTCTTCCAGCACGACCGGCTGTCCCAAGGGCACGTGCAGCTTGTTCCGGACCTCGGTGATGTCGTCGTCGGTCCCCAGCCGGCGGTCCGGGCCGGGATAGGTGAACAACCATTCGAACTGCTTCGCGTGGACCTTGATGGGATACGCATTCGGCGGAACGCTGTTACGGCCCTTGATCTCATTCCAATAGTGATTGCTCGTCAACCCCAGCCCCACCATGACCACGGCCGGCACCGCCGTCCAGATGTATTCGGCTTTCACGTTGCCGTGTGTGTAGTAGGCCTTCCGGCCCGGGCGCTCGCGGTACTTGAACATGAACCAGATCAGGCCGCCCTCCACGACCACGAAGGCGAGCCCGGTGATGATCAGGATCGCAGTGAAGATCCCGTCGATCTGCGGCGCGAAGCTCGAAGCCTGGACCGGCAGCCACCATTGCATGAACGGCCTCCTAGTGGGCGGCGAACGTGAAATCTTGGGTCTTGGCCTGCGCGCCCGCCACGGTGACGGTCGCAGTCTGCACGCCGTACCGCTCGTGCCACGCTTCGATGGTGTAGGTACCGGGGGGGAGGCCGGAGATCTTGAAGCTGCCGTTCGTGCCGGACACCGCAAAGAACGGATGCGGCAACACTCCGACCGACGCCTTCATCCAGCCATGCACGTTGCACTCCAGCGGCACCATCACTTCTGATGCCGTGAACGTGCGCGGTGTCGTCATCGTGTTGGGTTGGCTGATGTTGAAGGGGCGGTTCTTGACGCCCTTCGCCTTGATGTTGTGAGCGATGCCGTCGGAATTCTTGATCGACAGGGTCTGCCCCACCAGGAGCCCGAAGACGTGCGGGTGGTAGCGGCAGCCGTCCTGGTCGAGCACCACCGGCGCGGCCGCCGCGGGGGCCTTGTACGTCGCCGGGAGGCCTGCTTTCACGTACACGAACACATTGGCCAGCGTCCCGTTCGCGTTGACGACGACATCCTCCTTGGTCGGCGGCGCCTGATACTTCGCCTTGCACACCGGCTCGTCACTCATATCGATCTTCGCCATCACGGGCTTCGCGCCCGTGAACTTTATCGTTCCCGTGATCGTGGCTCCCGCCTGAGCGCCATTCCAACCGCTTCCGGCAACCCCGAGGGCCATCAAGCCAACCGCGAACGCTCCAGCTACGCCAACCTTGCGCATCGTGCCTCCGAGAAAACAGTCGTGAAACGGCCTACCTGGCGAAACTGCGCACACCCCCCGTCCCAGCACGTCGCTGGGCCCGCCGGACCACCGTCCACCCTAGACCGAGAGTCACCACCATGGCGAGGACGGGGGTAATGAACACCCGCGGTGGCGTCGGCGTATCGAGGGAGAGGAAGTACCATGTGCCGACGGCCATGCGCGAGCCGCTCTCCCCATTCGACCCATCCCAGGCGAAAAACGCCACCGGGATGGCCCGCCCCGTCCGGAATTGAAGCTGGTTCGAAGTGTCGGCGGTCGCAAGCGAGCGGGAAAAGACCACGTGCCATTGGCCTTGGTCATACACCGCTTGGGCCTGCAAGGGCGCTGCCACGGCGTCAAAGCGGTCTAACCCCCGGGCGAGACCCGCCACGGCGCCGCCATCGGTGCCGCTCGTCCAACGCCATTGGTAGACCGGCTGGTTGGCCGATCCCATCAGGAAATAGGGCCGTTCCATCGCATTAGCCCCCTCCGGAATCGCCAGCGGGAATTGGACCGCGAGCCGATCGGACCACGGGGCCACCGTGGGGGGGGTGGAGTCGTCGCCGGCGACTGTCTCGAGCACCCGGCCGGTGAACTCCAGCCACGAGGAGTCCGGGCTTTGCGAGCGGTCGTCCCAGCTGATCTGGAGCGCCAGGGTCTTGTCATCGTGCGCCGCCCGGACCCAGACGCCGCTGACCGCGGGCGTGAACCACCGCGGCTTGTGGATCACCTGTCCCACCAGGGGAAGCCAGTAGCGGTCGATTCGGCCCCAGGCGGAATCGTTGGGGGACGACGGGAGGGGCCCCGCGAGCTGCGTCGCATGGATCACGTCGCCCACTTCCGGGGGCTGCTCCGGCGACAGACTGTGGACGTATTGCGCCAGCCGCCACAGCTGTTCATCGGTGAGAAACTTCTGGTCGATCAAGTCTGAGAACGACGGCATTGGCGTGCCGTCCACTCCCGTGCGCAGCCGATGGTAGATGTCCTCAACCGATCCACCGCCGCGGAAGCGCCAGTTCTGGGACAGGTCGGCGGCGAAGATCGGGAAACCGGCATCGTCGTGGAGCGTCGGCGCCGAGGGCCCGTTGCCACGGCCCTGATCGCCGTGACATTTGCGGCAGGCGAGCGAATCGTAAAACTGGCGACCGATCCGCAACGCTTCGGGACTGGTTGCGCCACCCGGCGCCGAGCCAAACTGCAGCGGCGTGGGTCGCTGGGTGGTGTCGGCGAAGAAGGCGGAGAAAGTCTTGATGTAGGCCATGACGTCGCGACGCTCGCGGTCGGAGAGTCTCGTGTTCCACTCGGGCATCGCCGTCCCGGGAAGTCCGAGGTCGATGGCGCGCATCACATCGGCGTCCGTCGGCAGCTGTCCGCTCGCCGTCGAGCGGATCTTGAAGACGGCCCCCGTGAAGTCGCGTGGTCGCGGCATCATGTAGTGCGCGGCGGGGCCATCCCCCGCTCCGGTATCCCCGTGACAGCCCGCGCACCACTTCACATAGACGATCTTCCCCTGCGTCGTGTCCTGCACGGGGACGAGTGACGAGGGACGGGGGACGAGAAGCGCAAGAATGATCGGACTAATCATGACTCGTCCCTCGTCCCGCGTCCCCCGTCCCCGTCTTCTCCCACGTTCTCGGCTTCCATCCCGTCTGCTCGTACACGAACAGTACGACCGACCAGATCTCGCGCTCGGTGAGGAAATCCTCCCACTTCGGCATCGCCGAGTTCCAGGGCGTCCCTTCGCGGGGCAGCCCGGGTCCACCCTTGGCGATACGCCAGAAGACGAAGCTCTCCGTGAGCTGGGCGATCGTCCCGTTGTCCTGGAAATTGGCCGGCAACGGATTGAACCCGACCGCGAAGTGCCCCTGGCCATCGAGATGGTCGCCGTGGCAAGGAAGACAATTCTGGTAATAGGTGCGCTTCCCCATCGCCACGAATTCCGCAAACGAATCGGGAAACGCGCGCAGCGGATTCTCGAGGCCAGTGAGCGTCATCTGGGCCCCTCGAAACGTGATCTCGCTCGGCGGCGCGGGGTGAATCGAGCGCAGGTTGGGCGGCGCGGCCACCTCGGTCCTGACCTGGCCGTAGGCGACCCAGCCGACCAACCCCGGCACGAGCAACAGCAGCGCCCCCCGCACGAACCGGAGACGCGGCTCGACCATCGCGGCACGGATCGGCTCACGGAACTGCTGCCATCGCTCCTCGTTGTCGCTGACGTAGATCAGCACGCCCACCAGCACCGTCGCCATGTACTGAAAGACGACGCTCTTCGGTACGACCGCGCTGCCCGGGAGAAGCGGTATCCCGAACACGATGATGACATACGCCAGCACAAGAATCGCGACGGCTTGCCAGAACGGGTGTCGGCGATAGGCCCGGAGAGAGGTAGGGGGGGTCATTTGTGCGCGGCCAGGAACTGCACCAATGCCTCGAGCTGAGAGGCATTCATCATGGTGCCGAAGGTTTTGGGCATGACTCCGGCGAACCGCTCGAACCCCTTGGCGACGGACGAGGTGGGGTCGAGGATCTTGCGGCGCAGCGACTCCGCGTTCCGGCGCGTCCCCACGTGTGTCAGGTCGGGGGCAATCGCGCCCCCCGCACCATTCAGCTTATGGCAGCCGAGGCAACCCGCCGCGTTCATGATCGCCTGCGGATCCGTACTGCCGCCGGCGAACCCCGCGGACCCCGGGGACCCTGGGGACCCCGGGCTTGCGCCCGGGGTTGGGGCCGGGATGTCCGAGCCCGTGACGTCCACGGTCCCGCCCTGCGACTCGAGAAACGCGATCACCGCCCAGATCTGCTGCGGCGAGAGCTGGCGACTCATGACAGGCATGATCGGCTGATAGCCGGGAACGACGAACGCGGTCGGGTTGTCGAGCGACTCGAACAGGTATTGCTTGCAGGATTTCCCCGCCTCACGCTGCGCGCAGCGGACCCCGATGAGGCCGGTCCCCTTCTCGTCGGTCAGGAGGTTCGGGGCCCGGGTGCCGAGTCCATGGCAGGTCGTGCAGCCGCCGATGCCGTTGAACACCTTGTCCCCGGCGGCCACGAGCTGTTCCGGCGTCACGTTGGCGCCGAGGGCCAGGGCTTGCGGCACCTCGGACTGGACCTGCGGGATCTTGTTCGCGATCAGCGTATAGACCAGGAGCGTGCCGAGCACGACGCCCAGGACCCGCAGGTTAGTGCCCCACATGATCTCGCTCCTTCGGCGCCGCTTCCACGAAGGTCGACTTCTCCGCCAACCCGCCGAGCCAGAAGACGAATCCAACCAGCAGGAGGAAGATCAGTACGCAGGTACTGATCATCTTGGCCGCGTAGCCGAGGGCCGGCGTGGCCGCGTAGCGGCTGGTGTCCTGCATGACCTGCCAGACATGCCAGTACTGCCGGATGCCGGAACGGGCAAATCCCATCAGGCCCATGAGCCACGTGAAGGTCACCGCCAGGACGAACAACGCGTACTGGGAGCGCGGCGGCATCTTGCCCCACTGGATCGCGCCCAGGGACTGGGCGCCGCGGGCCATCAGAATGTCGATCACGGTCACGAATACGATGCAGGTCAAGACGGCGAGCACCTGGTAGACGCTGAAGCCGATGCGGACGATCGCTTCGACGAAGTAGCCGCGGATGCCGAAGAACAACACCACGGCGGCCGCGACCGCGAACATCACGCCCTGGACGATGGTTCCGGTTCGTGCCCAGGGCACGACCGGTCGTGTGTTGGCCCGGCGATACAGGAGGAACGACAAGAACGTCGTCAGGATCATCAGGTTGACGGCGGTGTTCTTGGCGCTCATGACGCCCAAGGCGCCCAGGAACGGGTGATGCGAGCCGCCCATCGCCGCCAGCTCCTTGGTGTCGGCGATCATCGTGTGCGGGGTTCCCCACACGATCGCCCCCAGCACGAGGATGCCCAGCAGCCACTTGGTGTACGGGCGGAACCGCTCGGCTCCTGGAATGCGCTGCATGCCGAGCCACAGGTAGTAGTTGCCGGTGAGGAACAGCACGGCGATGAGGAAGGCCTGGATCACCCACAGCCAGCTCATGAAGCCGCCCATCATGGTGATGCCCATCGACTGGTCGTACTGGTAGACCTCACGGCCGAGCCAGTAGCCGGCGAAGGGCAGCACGATCAGCGCCGACATGGCAATGAAATTGCCGACGTAGCCCATCCAGTCGTAGTGCGCACGCTCCTCGTCGGTCTTGGCCGACAGGAATCGGTAGCTCGCGTAGGCGGCGACGACCGCCCCGCCGAACACCACGTTGGCGATGAGGCGGTGAATGTTGATCGGCATCCAGGTCGCGGTCGCGATGGCATGCCACAGCTTGATGGTGGTGGGATCGGTCGTGGGAGTCACGTCGCGCGGCGGACTCATCATGAACGTGAGCCACGAGTTCGCGATGAACATCACGATCGTGCCGAACACGTTGAGCTGCACGCCCAGGCCCCAATGCACCCACTTGGATCGGCCCTTCTTCCACCGGTCCCAGCCGTAATAGTAGAGGTACAGCGTGAACGACTCGAACAGAAACAGCCCGACATACAGCCACATCGACGGGGAGAAGACGGATGCCATGTACTGGCTGAAACGGGGGTACAACGTGAACAGTCCGATCGTGAGCATCGCGCCCCAAATGGCGGTCGCACTGTAGGCGACGAGCAGCAGGCGCGTGAACTCCTTCGCCAGGCGATCGTAGCGCTCATCCTTGTTGAAGATGCCGATCGCCTCGGTGACGACGGCGAACATCGGCACCCCCAGCACGAACGCCGCGAACATCAGGTGCACCTCGGCCGTGATCCACACGGCGGAGCGACTGCCGATGACAGGGAACTCCCGGTACGCGGGTATGGAATCGGCAGCTTGCTGCAGCAGGAGCAGGACGTGATCGGTCATCGGTCGTCAGTCGTCGGTCACGAAAAACGGCTTCCGTTTCGAAAAGTCGATCGGCATGGCACTGCGAATCTCCGCCAACAGCTCCGGCGTGACCTCCCGCAACCCACGCCGGCGCGCGAAATCCTCCACCCGCTGCACGACCACTCCGCGCACGAAGGACGGGATCCGCTCGATCCGCGTCCGGGCCGCATCCGACCACGTGAGCGCCGGGGTGACGTCGGCACCGTAGGTGACGTCGCGCAGCCGCTCGATTACGGCGACCGCGCCCGACGGCTCGTAGCTGCACGACGGGTCCTCGGCCAGCACGTCCCCCTCGAGCGCGAATGCCCGCGCCCGGCACCCACCACACAGACGGCGGTACTCACAGGCGCCGCACTTGCCTCCCAGCGACCCGGTTCGCAGCTGCTGAAACAACGGGGCGGTACGCCAGATCTCACCGAAACTCATCCGGTTCAGGTCACCGGCTTCCTCCGGGAGATACGGACAGGGCGTGAGCTTGCCGTCGGGCGTGATCCGGCAGTACTGGGTGCCGCAGGGACAGCGGGTTTCGTAGTTGAGGACCGGTGATTCCGGATCGATCTGATGCACGTGACGCATGAAGTGGGGTGCACACTTGGCGCGCACCATCAGCCGGCCGCGGTAGTCGCGCTGCCACCTGGCCAGGTCGGCGAGCACCGTTTCGTAGTCCGCGGGCGACAGATCACCGCGCCCCAGGGCTTCGCCGCGGCCCGTGGCGACGAGGAAGTAACAGTTGAACGCGACGGCCCCTTCTTCCGCGGCCCACGCGACGAGACGCTCCAGCTCGGCCCGGTTGCCCTTTGTCACCGTGGTCTGGATGACGACGTCCAGTCGCTGCTCGCGCAGGCGCTCGATTGCAGACTGGGTCTCCTCGAGCGAACCGCGACCATGGCGGAACCGGTCGTGATAGGAGGGGCGCAGCGAATCGACGCTCACCGCTACGCCGCGCACACCGGCCTTTTTCAAGGCCGCGATGCGGGCACTGGTGAGCCCTGTGCCATTCGTGCCGACGACGACAGTCGCCCCGCGGGACGAAGCGGCGCGGGCGATTTCCTCGAGGTCCTCGCGCAACAGGGGCTCGCCGCCCGACAGGATGAGCATGGGACTCGGGTTGACGGTGAGGATTTCGTCGACGATGCGAAGACAGTCCTGGGTGGGTAGCTCGCCGGTGGCCGATTCGGTCGGCCCCGCCGCGATGTAACAGTGGGCACAGGCGAGGTTGCAACGCCGCGTGAGGTTCCAGGCGACGACGTGGGGGACGTAGGAATTGTCCACGGTGCCGCGGCGAGTATGCCAACGGTGCGAGAGACTGTCAAGCGAGATGACGATGCGCCACCTCGCTCAAATGGAGCTGCCGCAGCCCGCGAAATTTTCTCCGGAACTCGGCCGGATCCTGCGCCAGCGTCTCGTTCGTGAAGCGCGGCAGGACCAGGGCGAGCATGGCTTCGAGCTGCTCCTGCTCCACCCACCCCCGGCGCAGGTACTCGAGCGAATCCACGTAGTCCTGCTCGTCGCCTCGGGCCACGAGTCGCAGAATCACGCTGTAGGGATCGAAGTGCAGGACGGCGAGCGGCCCACCGGGTCCGCCGATGTCCGCCGGCACGGGGCGCGCCCGCTGGTCCGATCCGGCCGGGATGGGAATCACCTCAGCAGGGGACTCCCAGGTGAGATCGACCCCAAGCCCGTCAGCGGCCTCACGCACGCCCGCGGCGATGCGGGAGTCGCCGGCAAGCTCGAGGCGCGCCACCTGGTCCCGCCACCCCTCGGCCAGGTGGGACGTGGCGCCGACCAAATACAGTTTCAACGTCCCCCCTCTCCCGGTAGAGCCCGCCCCGAGCATAGCGAGGGGAAGAGCGGGAAAGGGGGTGAGGCCCCGACGCACCGCGGAGATCAGCGCGCCGAGCTCCGCCGCGCGAACCGGCTTCATTTATGACGGCGTTTGGGCGTCTTGTCGTGGAAGCCGTACACCCAGAAGGTGTAGGCGTACGGGAACATGGTCTGCACGACGTGGAACGGCTCGTACTCGAACAGCCGCCGCATCGCCCACGAAAACCGGTACCGGGGATTGTCCTTCGGGATGATCTCGACCGCGCAATCGACCTGAAAACTGACAAAGATCGGGGATTGCCCGGTCCACAGCACCGACGCCATGGGGCGGCGCGTCAGGTTGCGGTAGGTATCGCCCTCGAAGATCTCGAGCAGGCCGAGGCGGCGCCAATCGATGTGCTCGGGGTGGGCGTAGAATTCGCGCGCCGTGGCGATGCGCAGATCTCGCGTCTCGTCGACGGCATGGGGCGGCAGCGCCTGGATCCGCTCGACCGTGTCTTCGACGAGCTTCACGTAGTGCTCGATATGCTCGTCTTTGGGGGTGAACCCCACACCCTTGTTGGCGAGGTTCGGCACGAACCCCTCCCCCAGGGTCCCCACCACCGGGAGGTGGCCGGCATTGAACGCGATGTACTCGTCCTTGGCGATCGCGTCGTAGATGCGGCGCTTATAGTCGAGCTGCCACTCGACGAACTTTTCGGGCAGCTCGGTGATCGTGAACTCCTGGACCACCGCATCGTCTTCCAGCAGACGTGCCGTGCCATTCACGACGTCCACGCGCCGCGTCGTGGTGGGTTGATCTACAGCCGTCATGGTTCACCCTCCGGTCGCCGATAGAATACACGCGCCCCCGAAGCCCGCTAGATTGGGCACGCCCTCAACTCGTGACGGGTCCGTGCTCAGGCGCTCCGCACTGCTCTGCTGTGTCACACTGGGGATCGCCCCGGTGGTGGCGGCCCAGGTTTCGATCAGTCCACGCACTGTAGAGCCGGCGGACCTGGTCCGCTTCGCGATCCAGGTCGCCAATCCCAGCGACATCCCCGTGGTCACCGTGCGGGTCGAGGTCCCGGAGGCGCTCGCGATCCTCGGTGTCGATGCGCCGGCCGGATGGACGCGGCGCCAGGTAGCCGCCACCGATACGACGCCGCAGGCCATCGAGTGGTCGGGCGGTCAACTGGGCCGGCGGGAATTCCAGGAGTTCGCCTTCTTTGCCCGCCTGGACGCCAACGCCCGTCGCACCGCTCTGGTCCTCCCGGTCCGAATCACGCGCGCCGACGGTACAGCGCGCGAGTGGCGTCCGGGGGGTTTTGGCCAGGCCCCGGAGGTCGAGATTCACGGGACGGTCGGCATCACAGCGGGCGGCGCCTTCACCCTGGCCGCCGCCGCCATCGGGCTCGCGGCGCTCGGCGTAGCCCTCGCGCTGCGCCGTCCCCTCCCCCGTTAAGGTCCGCTCGGGCCTCGCTCCTTTTCCTGCTGAAGGAGCTGTTCCAGCGCCGCCTTCGCTTGTGCCGGCGTCGTCGTTTTGAAGTCGACCGGGCACGCGTCCATTTTTTCTTCGATGTCGCGGATCGGGCAGCGGGTGATCCCCGCGGCCTTGGCTTCTTCGATGAAGCGGCGCATCTCCGGCGAAAGCGGATCGCCGCCCTCGGCCTCGGCGCGGATCTGCCGCGCCCGCAGCTCGCGGAACATCCCCATCATCGTCTCGGCGTCGAACTCGTCCGCCTCGATCATCGCCTGCTTGTTCTCGTCCATGACCGCCGTCGTGATCCGCCACAGATCATGGTTTCGAGCGAACTTCTCGACCGTGCTCCTGGCCAGCGGTCGGGCGATCAGGGGCACTACCTGGAGCCGCTCGAACGCCTCGCGCGTCCAGACGGGCGGATCGGCCACCGTGCGTGCCCGCGTCGCCACGTGGTAGGGCGGCACGGGGCACTTGGCCTCGACCATCGCGCCGGCCGGCTCGGCGTCGCCGTCCGAGCCCAGCACCAGGGTCTTCGCCATCTGCTCCTCGGCTTTCACCTCGGCACGGGCGATTTCCTCCGCGTCTCCGATCCCCATGATGAGCTGCATGTGGGTCGGCAACAGCTTGCGGATGGCGTCGTCGAGCCACCGATTGGTCACGAGCTCGGCCCCGTGCTCCATCACGTATTCTTCCACCGCGCGGCGCGCGATCCCCTGGGCGAACGGCGGCACCCGCAGGATGCGCACTTCCGCTTCGGGCGCCCAGGGAAGTCCCGCCTGGCCGTCCTCCTCGATCCAGGGGATGTCCTCCGGCTTGATGCCGTTGGTCCCGCTGACGAGGACGTTGCAGGGGGCGAGTCGCAAAAGGTTGTCCGCCTGGGAGCCGATGTCGGTCCCGAGGATCCGATGCCCCCCGTGGCGACCGAGGAGTAACAGGCTCGGCTGGATCTCCTCCGCCCATTGCAGCACGACCTGGAACGGCTTGCCGATCAGAATCTGGGTCACCAGCTCGACGTCGGGGAACGCCTGCGCCATCACTTGCGCCCGCTTCAGATTCGCCTGGGAGAGCTTGAGCAATCCCTTGTCGATGATGTTGTTGTGCAGCTCTTCCTGTTCCTCGAACTTGAAGACCTTCGAGGCGCGCTCCGAGAGCACGTCCTTGATGTTGCCGAACACCGCGTGGTGGTACTCGACGTCGAACGCGCTGCAGACGTACAGCGTGGCCTTGAACTGCCGGGCCAGCTCGAGCCCGACCTGCATCGCGCGGTAGCTGTACGAGGAGCCGTCGACGCACACCAGCAGCTTTCCTCCCGTGAGCGGCCGGTCGTTGCGCACGACCAGGAGATCCCGTTCCACACCCCGCGCGACGCGCGCCACCACGCCGCCGAGCTGCGACAATGGCTGGCGGCCGATGCCGTGCGCGCCGATGACCAGGATGTCGTACTGGCGGCCAGTGGAACCCGCGACCTTCTCGGCCTGCGCCTCGTCTTCGCCCACAATGCGGCCATCCGCGCCGAGGCGGACGTCGCTGCGGACCTTGTCTCCACCGTCGTAATGCGCGGCAATGTTGGGATCGAAGCCGATTAGGCTGGGCAGCTGCCCGGCGCCGCGGTTGATTTCCTTGACCAGCTCCTCGTAGTTGATCCCCTCCAGGAGCTGGCGCACGAGCGGGACTCCGCGAGCCGCGCAGCGCTTCTCGACCTGATCGAGAAACGAATCGGAGATCAGCTGCAGGCCCTTCTCGATGAGCTTGTCGTGGACCTTGCGCTGGCGTTTGATCTCTTCGGGGGTCTGGAACTTGGCCGGCAGGCCGGTTTCGAGCTGACGGAACCGGATGTCGTGGAGCCGCGCCGCGTACACGTGGCTGCCGGTGAGCCGGCCGCCCCAGGCGGCGGCGAGCTCGATGGCGCGATCGACGGCCCAGTCCGAGTGGGGCGAGTTGTCCACCGGCACGAACACCTCTCGGTACATGTCACGCTCCTCGCGAGGATAGGGCTACGTCAAGGCACGAGCTGCGTGCCGACCACGTCCCACACCAACAGGGCGTCGACGGGGCACGCCTCGCACGCGGCGATGAGCCGCGTGCGCTCGACCCGCTCCGGATCGAGAAAGTCCACGACCCCCTCGGGCTTCAACTGAAATGCCTCCGGCGCCGCCGTGACGCAATCCGAGAACGCCACGCACAGCGTCTGATCGATCGCGATGCGCAGGTCCCCGACCTCGCGCTCGACCGTCGCCACGTTACATCCCTTCGAGGCCCAAGTCGACCCGCGCCCGGTCCATGATCTCGGGCGTAATCGAGCCGATGCCGCGATCCCGGGCATAGTCCGCGTAGATCCGTTTCACCATGCCACGCACGAACCCGGGCACGCGATCGAGACGCTCCTGGGCATCGGGGCTCCAGGTAGGCAAGGGCCCCTTCCCCCTTCCCCCTTCCCCCATCCCTTCGTCAATAAACGCATTCTCCCGCCCCCGGATCGCCCCACGAACCGTTTCCATCGGCTGCGCGTCCAGGGTGCGGCCCCCGATCTTCACGCCAAGCGAGCCGACCAGCTGCGTCTCCATCGGGTTCGCCAGCAGCGCCACCGAGCGGCCGCAGCGTGGACAACGGAAGGCGGCGGCGAAGGTCCCATCACCCGGCTGTTGGCGCTCGGCGAATTGCATCTGCTCGTCGCACTCGAGGCAGAGGAATTTCACGGCATCGCCTCGAGCACTCGTCCCCATTCGCCATCGGCCAGCGGCTGCCCGGCCGGCAAGAGGGGAATACGAGCGAGGAGCGGGATCCCAAATTCGGCGACGAGCTCAGCGCCGGCCTGTCCTGGGAACACCGCTGCAGAGCGCCCGCAGTCCTCGCAGCAGTACCCCGCCATGTTTTCGATTACTCCGAGCAGAGTGATGCCGGCGGCTCGGGCGGCGCTCAAGGCGCGGGCCACCGAGCGACGGGACTCTTCCGTGGGAAGGGTGATGGCGAGGGCGCCGGTCAGCTGAGGAACCAAGGTGAACAGATCGGCCACCCCATCGGCACCGGGGGGCAGGTCCACGAGCAACAGCTCGAGGTCGCCCCACTGGACATCGCCCAGAAACTCGCGGAGGACCGCTGCCTCGAGCGCCCCGCGCCAGACGAATTGCTCGGCGTCGGGCTCGCGCCAGGCGAGGGGCCGGCCTGACTCGAGCAGAAACTCGGTGGACATGATCCGGACGCCGCCCGCGCCGATGGCAGGGTGGACACCCTGCTCGGCCACAACGAGCGCCTTCCCCGTCGTAGCCTCGAGCAGCCGCGCTACGGTTGGGCTCCGGAGGTCCGCGTCCAGCACCCCGACGCGGGATGGCCAGCGCGAGGCGGCCGCACGGGCGAGCTCGGCCGTCACGTAACTCTTCCCTACACCGCCTTTCCCACTCATGACCGCGACGACGCGCCGCACCGAACGGAGCCGCTGGAGCACCTTGGCGCGCTGCGCCCCGACCTGCTCGGCGATCCCCGATCCGTCCGCACCGGCGACGTCCCGATACGTCCGGAAACTCACCGCGCACTCCCCCGGGCCCGGGGAAGCGCGCATTGACGGCGCGCTTGGCTCATCGGTACTCTCCTCGGCGCATGCGTAAGCTGCCGGTCCCCATCCTCGTTCTTGCCGGTCTGTTCGGTATCGCCATGACCTGGCTGGTGGGCGATTCGCTCGCCACCCATACCGTCCCGACTTACGTACCCCGATCCCGCATGCCGGCGACGGCATCACGGCCGATGGTCGACACGGTCACGATCGACGCGCGCGATCCCGAGCGGTGGCAGTTCATCGCCTTCGACACCGGGGGATGGGACATCGCCGTGCGGCGCTTTCATGTGATGGTGGCGGGAGACGCGATCGGGATCGACTCGGTCCCCTTCGAGGCGCTGCACTCGCCCCCGTCCGTCGGTTACGTCGCCACCACCTTCGAGCGCGACACGGTGAATGAAGCCATCGCGCGGTGGTACCGGTACAGTATGTTCTCCCACCTGTTGCGCCCGAAAAGACGGATCTACGTCATCCGCTCGCGTTCCGGACGGGCGACCAAGCTGGAGTTCTTGAGCTACTACTGTCCGGGGCCGGAGCCAGCCTGTGTCACATTCCGCTTTGAGACGCTCCGCTAATACCAGTCCTCGGATTCTCCCAACGGGTGCGCGGCGAGCGCCTCGCGAATGTGCGGATGGGCGTGCCAGAGATAGTAGCCCATGCCGGCCGCCGCGAGGGCATTCCCGATCGCGACATTGATCCATGCCAGGGCGCCGAGGAGGGGCTGGGCCAGGATGGCCACGATGATGTAGAAGCCGACCTCGAAGGCCGCGAAGAACACCACCACCAGGAAGAGCGTCGTGGGCACGCGGTCGACCAGCGCCGCGAGTGCGGCGGCCACCGACCCGACCACCCAGAACGCGACTACGTGGAGCATGCTGTAGCCGATGATCGTGGAATAGGCAACGTGTACCTGGGTTGGGTCGCGCAGCCCCCAGAACACTGCCGACCCGAGCAAGGCGGGCGTGTAGAACGGCCGCCCGTTGATCGTGTCGACGATCAAGAACCAGAGAGCCACTCCGCCGGCACCGATGAGCCCGGCGGCGAAGCCTTCTCGCGTCGCACGCTTGAAGAACTCCATGGCAGCTCCCGTAGATGGCTTCGGGAGCCCAATATACGGTTACGGACAGACCTCGCGAGGGGAGACGATGCGCGGGTTTTGGCTCTTCGGAGTGCCCAGCCCCCCTACTCCAGCATCACTTCCTCCCGATCCTCGACCCCCGGCTGCAGCTCCGGATGGCGCGCCAGGAGACGAGCGCAGGCGTTCCATCGCAGCAACGCGTCGTCGTTGCCCGCCGGCCGGATGGCTTCGGCCCGTTCGTAGCAGTCCATCGCTTCACGGAGCCAGTGGTACACGGTGGCACCGGCACCGGGGGCGCCGTGGGCGTGCCGCGCCTTGGCCCACCGCTCGCAGATGATCCCGGCGTAATAGTGGCGCTGGTAGTCACTCGTGAGCCGCGGCAGCACCTCCCGCGCCGCCGCGACACTGGCTCCGTGCGTCGACTGAAACTGATCGGTACGGGATAACAGCAGGGCCACCAACGCGGTCTGATTGTCGGGATCGATTTCGAGAATGTCCTGGCAGATACTTTCGGCATCGCTCGGCTCGTTCAACAGCCGGTAGTGCTCGGCCTTCTCGAGCGCCCGATCGATGCCATCCCGCGTAATTCGCTTCGGTGTGAACATGGGCATCTCCTCAGCACGATTCCACGATAATCCGGTCGCGGCGAATCACGATCCACCCTCGCGTCGAATCCTGCGGACCGTCCCACACAGCGTGCAGCCGGCTCTCTCATAGCGTGAAACGATAAAACCCAATACCAGCAACCAGAGTCCGAGAGTGACGACGGAGAGTATCAGGTGAAGGCAGGCCGAAGGAGAACGCGCCTGGTCTTCCACGAGGTGCACCGTCGCCTGGCCACACGAGCCGCAGACCAAACGCGCGGCATGACGAAGCGGAGGAGACATGTACATCAGAATGCGCGGCGTCACGTCTTCGTAGCCTTCGTATGGATGAAATGCGACGCTGAGCTTGTTCTGGCCGTCCCCTGTCCACTCGAGCAGGCCAATCGGGCCCCCCCCAGCCTCGACAAGGGCCCGTAGATGAGCCACCGGGTCACGTTCCCGCACGTGCACGAGCCGGAAGTCTTCTGCCTCATCCACGATCCATCGTACGAGAATCACGGCGGCGGTACCGGTAGCCACCCGGTCCTGAAGTTGCTTGACCATCTCTGCCGTCCGCGTTTCCCAGTTCAACATGGACAGCACCCTTTCGCATCAGCGATCGACCAGACCCACCATTCGGAGCAATGCCCGCAACGGATCGTAGGCGCGGTCGGCAACCCGCTCCTTCAGAGGGATGATCGCGTTGTCGGTGATGGTGATGTTCTCGGGACACACTTTGGTACAGCACTTGGTGATGTTGCAGTAGCCGATGCCATGCGCGGTCCGCAGCTCGGCGGTGCGGTCCGCCGTATCGAGCGGGTGCATCTCCAGGGCCGCGGCGTGCACCAGAAACCGTGGCCCGATGAACTGCTCGTTGAGCCGGTGGTCGCGTAGCACGTGGCACACGTCCTGACACAGAAAACACTCGATGCACTTGCGGAATTCCATCACGCGGTCCACGTCGCTCTGCTGCATGCGCCAGGTCCCGTCCGGGGCGTCGGGCGCCCGGGGGGTGAACGGCGTGATCCGCTGCTTGACGCGGTAGTTCCAGGAGACGTCGGTGACCAGGTCCTTGAGCGGCGGGAACGCGCGCATCGGCTCGATCGTGACCGGGCGCTCGAGCGGCAGATCCGCGAGCCGGGTCATGCACATCAACTTCGGCATGCCGTTGACCTCGGCCGAGCAGCTGCCGCACCGGCCCGCCTTGCAGTTCCACCGGACCGCGAGGTCGGGCGCCTGCTCCGCCTGGATCTGGTGCACGGCGTCCAGCACGACCATGCCCTCGCCCACCGCGGTGCGATAGTCGCGGTAGTCCCCGCCGGCGGCGTCCCCGCGCCAGATGCGAAACGTGGCGTGTTCCGTCATTTCATCTCCTCGATCACTCGCTGCAGCTCGGGAGGAACCGGCGGCACCGGAACACGCGAGAGCTGCATCGCTCCGTCCGCCCCCCGCTTCGTGACCATCCGCACCTTGCCCAATGCCTCGTCCTTCGCCGGGAAGTCCTCGCGAAAATGCGCGCCGCGGCTCTCCTGCCGCTCCAGGGCCGAGCGCGCAATCGCCTCACTAACGATCAACATGTGCCGCAGGTCGAGGGCGGTGTGCCAGCCCGGGTTGTACTCGCGATTGCCGGTTGCCCCCACGCGCTCGGCGCGGGCGCGCAATGATGCGAGCCCTTCCAGCGCATGGGCGATCTCGGGCCCGGTACGCACGATGCCCACGAGGTCCTGCATCATCCCCTGCAGCTCATGCTGCACCTGATAGGGCGCCGCGCCATCAGTCGATTCGGCGCGCTCGAGCGGCGCCAACGCCCGGCGGCTCGCGGCATCCACCTGGCGATCGTCGACGGCGACCGGGCCGTGCTCCTTGGCAAATCGGGCCGCGTACTCACCGGCACGCTTCCCGAACACCAGCAGGTCCGAGAGCGAATTGCCGCCGAGCCGGTTGGCGCCATGCAGCCCAGCGGCGCACTCCCCCGCCGCGAACAGTCCCGCGACGGTGGACATCTGGGAATCCGGGTCCACGCGGATGCCCCCCATCATGTAGTGCGTCGTCGGTCCCACTTCCATGGGTTGCAGAGTGATGTCCACCCCGGCCAGCTCTTTGAACTGGTGATACATCCCCGGCAGCTTGCGCTTGATGTGCTCGGCAGCGTTGGGGAGTTTGCGCTTGATCCAGGCGATGTCGAGAAACACGCCGCCGTGCGGTGACCCCCGCCCCGCCTTGATCTCCCGGTTGATGCAACGGGCGACGTGGTCCCGGGTCAAGAGCTCGGGCGGCCGGCGCGCGCTTTTGTCGCCCTGGGTGTAGCGCCAGCCTTCCTCTTCATTGTCCGCCGTCTGATTCTTGTAGGCGGGCGGGATCTCGTCGAACATGAAGCGGCGGCCGTCCTTGTTGGTGAGGATCCCGCCTTCGCCCCGGACCCCCTCAGTCACGAGAATCCCGCGCACGCTGGGCGGCCATACCATGCCCGTCGGATGGAACTGCAGGAACTCCATATCGACCAGCTCGGCGCCGCCCTCGTACGCGAGCGCCTGCCCATCGCCGGTGTACTCCCAGCTGTTGCTCGTGATTCGGTAGGCGCGTCCGACGCCACCTGTGGCCAGGACCACGGCCCTGGCCTCGTACACCCGGAACCGGCCCCGCTCCCGGTCATAACCGAACGCCCCGGCCACGCGCCCGCCGTCGGTCAGCAGGCTGATCACGGTGCATTCCATATGGAAGGCGATCCCGGCGTGCACGCCGTGATCCTGGAGCGTGCGAATCATCTCGAGACCGGTGCGATCGCCGACGTGCGCCAGGCGGGGGTAGGCGTGCCCGCCGAAGTTGCGCTGCAGGATGCGGCCGTCGGGGGTCCGGTCGAACAGCGCCCCCCACGCTTCCAGCTCGCGCACGCGATCGGGTGCTTCCTTTGCGTGCAGCTCCGCCATGCGGCAATCGTTCAGGTACTGCCCGCCGCGCATGGTGTCGGCGAAATGGACCCGCCAGCTGTCGCGGTCGTCGACGTTGGCGAGCGCCGCCGCCACCCCGCCTTCCGCCATCACCGTGTGCGCCTTGCCCAGGAGCGACTTGCACACCACGCCCACCTTCGCCCCCGCCGCGCTGGCGGCGATGGCGGCGCGCAGGCCGGCGCCGCCGGCGCCGATCACGAGCACGTCGT
>Ga0075429_100001606_pt1 | contig 18645 bp, 11 predicted proteins | sample RhiMetdeltSRZDD3_FD_75295 | JGI IMG/M metagenome (GOLD analysis project Ga0075429, IMG submission 75295) | Populus rhizosphere microbial communities from Tennessee, USA - Rhizosphere MetaG P. deltoides SRZDD3 | ecosystem: Host-associated > Plants > Roots > Rhizosphere > Soil | place: USA... | reverse complement strand
CCCCGAGTGGTCGGCAAGGATTCGAGGACCACCCAGGACGGCGAACCCAGCCCAGTCGAGGGCATGCTCCCCCGCAGCTGCGCGGGCCGCTTGGGCTCCGGCGAGTGAGCGGGCGAGCGGCGTGCCTGACGCCAGGCGGGTGTACAGATCACTCATCAATAGAGCCGTGGCCTCATCGTCCACGTCCCACTGCGCGGCCACGACGGCGGCCGCGCCCGAGAGCAGGAACGCGCGAGCGAGACCGAACCACTCCTCGCCGGGACGCACGAGTGCGCGCGCGCTGTGACACGCGGACAGCGTCACCCAGCGGGCGCGCAGTTCGAGATCGGCGAGTTCGCCGGCGAGCAGCCAGCGGTCGTGCATGCGCAGGCCGGAGGTCTCGGGCGCGCCCGACTGCCAGCCGCCATGCCCTGCGAAGTGGATCCACTCCGCGTGCGGCGCGAGCTCGAGGAACCGCTCCGCGGTCGCCTCATGGCCGGAGAGCACGGTCGCCCCTGGGAACGCGGCCAGCACGGTGGCGGTCTCGTGCTTCACGGCCGCGAGATCGCCCGCGTCGACCGCGACCACCAGTGGCGCGGAGTCGGGAGCCGGGAGCTGCTGGGCGACGAGGCCGAGCCGGAGCCCCGGCACCACGATGACATCCGAGGTCTCGCACAAGATCTTCCCGTCGGGCAGCGGCATGGCAGCCCAGGGCAGGCGCGCGAGCGCCCCGGTCGGCGCGAGCGCGAGCGCGCTGGGCGTGCCGCGCAGCAGGGGCCACAGCACGAGCGATGCGATCTCCTCGAGCTGGGTGAGGAGATCGGCGTCCATCTGGCGCTTGGTGGCAGGTGCGTACGCCGCACTGCGCAGCGCGAACAGCACCTGTCCCGCAAGCTGGGAGATCCGCTCCTCGTTCACGAGCCGCGCGCGCGCAGCGAAACCGTCGTTCCATGCGGTGATGACGCCGAGCACGCCGTCGTGGGAGAACCAGTCGAACAGCATGCCCTCTGCCGGCAGGGCCCGAGCCACGTCGAGTGCGCGGATCTGGTTCGGCGCGCGTGACGTGAGCGCGTCGCGCAGTGTGGGCAGCATCACCGCGGTGGGCTCGTCGCTGCGGCGCCGGGTTCCCTCCCGCGAGGCCCAGCGGTCGTGTGCGACACGCGACGCGGCCCAGCGGCGGATGGCGGCGGGGAGCACGCCACGCGCGCGCCGCGAATGCGCCGGATCCACGAGGGCGCGACCGCGACCGGCCTCCAGGGCCTCGAGCGCCTCGGCCACACGGCCCTCCGAGATCTCGAGCACGGCCAGTTCCTGGTGCGGCCAGCCCCACTCGCCCCAGAACGACGCGCGCCATTCCTCGTCGAGGATGCGCGCGGCGAGGCGCTCCGACTCTTCCGCGGCGCGCCGCAGCAGCCGGCGGGCCCGGGCCTTCTCGCCGCGCGCCAGCGCGAGCGACGCCTGTGCGGCGAGGGCGAGGTGGCGCAACCGAGCCGATCGCCGGCGCGGCGGGACGGCGGCGAGCACGCGCAGGCGGACCGCGGCGGCCTGCGGAGCACCGCACGCGAGCAATGCGCGCGCTTCGATGGCGGCGGCACATGCGTCGCGCTCGCGGTCGCCGGCTGCGGCGAAGCGCCGTCGCGCGGCGGCCAGCAGCGAAGCCGCGGCGCGCGGGTTGCCGTCGCGAGACCACAGCGTGGCGAGCCCGAGCAACGACTCGCCGACCCACACCAGGTTGCCCTCGGCGTCGAACATCTCGAGCGCGCGCGAGATCGCGGCATTCGCGGTTCCCGGCCGTCCGGTGCGAAACGCCGCCAGCGCGCCGAACAGCTCCGCCTTCGCGGTCTCGTAGCGCAGGCCGAGCCGCCCGCAGCTCGTGACCGCCAGCCGGGACTCCTGGAGCGCCTCCTCGTGCGCACCCATGCGCAGCAGGATCTCCGCGCGGTCCAGGTGTGCGAGCGCGCCGAGCGAGGGGAACCCGCGCTGCTCGGCCTGGTCGCGCACGCTCGCGAGCCCGGCGAGTGCCTCCTCGTGGCGGAACTCGAGGAAGTCGAGGTAGGCGAGGTTGTACTCGGCCGACAACGCCTCGTTGTGGTTCCCGATCGCGAGCAGGGCCTCGCGCGCTGCCGAATAGTGCTGGCGGGCCTCGTCGCAGCGCCCCAGCAGCGACAGGCAGTTGCCGATGTTCGCCCCGATCATCAGCGCGCTGCCGGTGTCACCGGCGAGTTCGAGCGCGCGCACCGCGCTGCGATAGCACTCCAGCGCGCGGCCGGGCAGGTCGAGGCGATGCCAGAGGTTGCCTTCGTTGTTGAGCAGCCTCGCCAGCGCGGCGCGGTCGCCGGCTTTCGTCAGCAACCGGCGGCCCGCGGCGGCGGCGCGGTGCGCATCGTCGTAGCGGCCAAGGTACATGAGCGCGTCCACGAGACCGATCGCACAGCGGCCCTGCTCGCCGACTTCGCCGGCCCGGGCGTAGGACACGGCGGCGCGCCGATACGCGGCGGCTGCGTCGCGCGGGCGCGAGAGACTTCGCAGGATGTGCGCGCGCAGCCGCCAGAGTCCACCGCGTCCCGCGGCATCGGCGTGCCCGAGCGCGGCCTTGAAGCCCTTCTCCAGCCGCTCGAGCGCCGCGGTCGGTTCGGATCTACGGAGCGCTTCCACTTCCTGCAGGAGCGCTTGCATGCGTCACTGCTCGTGCTCGATGGTCGGCAAGCGGAACACCTCCGCTTCCCCGCGCAGCCGCAGCGTGAGCGTGTCCCAGGGCAGCCCGTAGAGGACGAACTTGCCGGCCGCGTCGGGATGGACCGAGCGGCGCTCGCCGCCGGCCTCGCCTTCGACGGACCACAACTGGGCATCCGCGGTGTGCAGCTGTCCGCTCACCTTGAGCTGGCTGCCCTCCCGTTCCACCTCGAGCTCCACGGAGTGAGCCCCGAGACTGAAGCGGAGCCGCCGGGCCCCGCCGACGGCGCGGCGCGCCGCGGTGGTCAGCGGCGCGACCTGGGAGTCGAACAGCAGCTCGGCGATCGCATCTACGAGACGGCGAGCCGGCGAGGGCGTTCCGGCAGGAGCGAACACTCCGATGGCGCGCTCATGCAGGAAGCGGGGGACCTCGCCGGCGCGATCGTCACGCATGGTGGTGAGGAGCTCACCGAGTTCGCGCAGGCGTTCGCGACAGGTGTCGCACGGACGACCGAGGTGCTCCTCGACCCGGCGGCGTTCGCCGGCTTCGAGTCGGTACTCCAGGAAGTCGAGCGCGGCGCGCGTGTCGAGGTGGCGATCTCGGCTCCGCTCTGCCATAGCGCATTCCTCCGATTCGCCGGACGCTGGGGTGGGTGGACGGGGTCACCCCTTCAGTCCGAAAGGTGGGGGATCAGGCCCCGCTGATACCGTCTCCATCGCGGATCGCATGCTCGAGCCGGGACCTGAGCTGGTCCATACAGCGCGCGCGGGTCGGGCCCAGGGATCCCACGGGAACTCCAAGCCGCACGGAGAGTTCGTTGTAGCTCGGGATGGGGTCCTCGTAGTAGAGCGCGGCCAGTAGCCGCTTGCATCGCTCCGGCACACCCGCCATCGCGAGGCGGACCTGGTGCTGCCGCTCGACGCGTTCGAGGTCAGCACCGATCGCCTCGCCGTGGTCCTCGAGCTTCGCGAGCGTGAGGTCGCCCCGGACTTCGCGCGCCACCTCACGCCGCCGGCGCAACGCGGTCGTCCGCGCGACACGCTCGGTCGTGCTGGCCAGCCAGCGAACCAGCGCACGGCCGTCGCGCAGGCGATGAAGTCCCTTGAAGAGCGCGGTGAACACGTCCTGGAACACGTCTCCCATGTCCTCATCCGCGAGCCGGTAGGCGCGACCGATCGCATACACGAGACGCTCGTGACGGAACACGAGGGCGTCCCAGGCCCGGGACTCACCGTCCAGGCAACGGGCGACCAACCTCGCATCCAGTTCGGGATCCAGCTCGCCGGAGACGCGCGGTTTCATAGGAGTCGAAGCATAGCGGCACGGTCCGGCAGGCGTCACGGCGAACCTCGAAACGGGTTCGCCTACGTAAAGCCCCCGATGCCCATCTACGGACAAACCCCGATTGCGCGGGGATGTCCGGGGAAATCACGATTCCTGCGTTCCCAGGGCCGCTCCGACCGCAGGCCGTCTTGGTGCCGGGTATCAACCCCCGGGCCGCCACCACCTTTCGGCAAGCGGGGGACACCCACGACCCCGATCATCGGAGTCGCGATGCACTCGCACTGGCTGTTGTATTCCCACGACGCGCTCGGACTGGGCCACGCTCGCCGCATGACGGGTATTGCGCGCGCGGTCCTGCCGAGTCGTCCCGACCTGTCTGCGCTGCTCGTGACCTGCTCACCCCAGATCGACGCGCTGCCCGTGCCCGCCGGTCTCGACTATGTGAAACTTCCGAGCGCGCGCAAGCAGTCCACGTCGCAATACGTGGCACGCACGATGCGGATGGAACCGGATCGGCTGCGCGACATGCGCTCGACGATCCTCGAGGACATCGCGCGGGCGTTCCAACCCGACCTGTTCCTGTGCGACAAGTCGCCGTGCGGCCTGATGCAGGAACTCACACCGACGCTCGGCACGCTCCGTGCCGAGTCGCCGGGTGCCCACATGGTGCTCGGCTGGCGTGACATCCTCGACGCGCCTGAACGCGTGCGCGGCGAGTGGCGCCGGAGCGACACGCTCACGAACATCGATCGCTGGTACGACGAAGTGTGGGTCTACGGCGATCCGGACCTGTTCGACGTCCGCGAGCAGTACGCGCTGCCCCGCTCCATCGCGAACCGCGTGCGTTACCTGGGCTACCTGACGCCGCACATCACGCCGCAGGCCACCGCCGAGGCGCGCGCCCAACTCGAAGCGCTCGCTCCGGGTGAGCCGGGCTCGGGACCGATCGCGCTGGTGACGGTCGGAGGCGGAGAGGACGGCGAGACTCTGCTGTCGCGCTGGGTCGCGGCCGGCGACCTGGGGCTGCTCCCTCGCGGGCTGCGCTCCGTGGTGGTCACCGGTCCGCTGATGCCGGAGTCGGCCCAGCAACGGATCGCGGCCGCCGCTCCCGCCTCGGTCAGCGTCACCCGCTTCATCAGCGGACTGGAAGCATGCGAGGCGGCGGCCGACCTGGTGGTCGGCATGGCGGGCTACAACACGTCATGCGAAGTGCTGGGCGCACGCACGCCCGCCGTGCTCGTACCGCGCTCGACCCAGCGGGACGAACAGCGCATGCGCGCCATCCGCCTCGCGCAGCGCGGGCTCGTGGATACGGTGGATCCCGCGGACCTCACGCCGCTGACGCTCGCTCGCGCCGCGCGGCGCGCGCTGGAGCGCGGCCGTCGCCAGGGGGATCCCGGGCTCGCACTCGACGGTCACGCGCGCGTGGTGCGCGAGGTCGCGCGGCTCGTGCCGCCCCGGCTCATGCCGGCCGTGGACGATCGCGCCGGCCCGCTGCGGGAGAGCACGGCATGACCCCTCCTCGCGTCGCGTACGTCCTGCGGGCGTTCCCGCGGCTCTCGGAGACGTTCATCCTCCACGAGCTGCTCGCGCAGCGCGCGCGCGGGACCGAGGTGCGGGTGTTCGCGCTGGAGCGCAGCGGCGACGAACGCATGCATCCCGAGGCCGAACGGCTCCTGCCCCAGGTCACGTTCCTCGAGCCCGGGGAACCCGCCACGTGGAACGGTCCGCGGCGGGTGCCGAAGCGCCAGCGTCGCTGGGCGGCCGCCGGCGCCGGGATCGCGGACGAACTCCAGGCGTGGGGCGCGACGCACGTGCACGCTCACTTCGCGGGCCCGGCCGCGACCGCGGCATGCTTCGCCGCGATGTCGGCCGGCATCTCATTCAGCTTCACCGCGCACGCCAAGGACATCTTCGTGGACTCCTTGGACTGGGAGTGGCTGGCCTGGCTCGGTTCCAAGGCGCACGCCGTCATCACCGTCTGCGACTACAACCGCCGCTACCTGCGCCGGCGCATGCCGGACGCGCGCGTCGTGCGCATCTACAACGGTGTGGACCTGGAGCGCTGGGCACTGCCCGGGCGCCGCGCTCGCCCCGCGAACGGCCCGGTGGTGACGGTGGGCCGGTTCGTGCGCAAGAAGGGCTTCGACGTCCTCGTCTCCGCGCTCGGGCTGCTGCGCGACCGTGGCCTGCGACTCCACGCGGTCCTGGTCGGAGACGGCGCCGAGTGGGACGCGGTGCGTTCGCTCGCCCGCGCACAGCGCCTGGGCCGGCTCGCGCGGTTCCCCGGCGCGCTCACGCAGCCCGAGGTGCGCGAGGTGCTGGCCGCGGCGTCGGTCGTGGTGCTGCCGTGCGTCGTGGACGCCGACGGCAACCAGGACGCTCTCCCGACCGTGTTGCTCGAGGCGTCGGCCTGCGGCCTGCCGTGCGTGGCGACGCGCGTCGGTGGCGTGCCCGAGATCGTGCAGGACGGCGTGACGGGGCGCGTGGTCGCCCCCGGAGACGCCGCCGCGCTGGCCGACGCGATCGCCTCGCTCATGGCCTCGTCACGCCGCCGCGACCGAATGGGGCTCGCGGCCCGCCGGCGCGCCGAGCGGTTGTTCGACCAGCGCCGCGCCGCGCAGGCGCTCGGGCGCCTGTTCTCCGAAGCCAGTCGTGCACCGCGTCCCAGAGTCCCCTCCGCGGAGTCTCCCCATGCGTATCGCGCTGCTGTGCTCTGACCTCGGGATCCCGCTCGGCGGGGTGAAGGGCGCATCCGTACACCTGCGCGCGGTGGCCAGCGTGCTCCTGCGTGCGGGCCATCACGTGACCGCGATGCTCGCGGCACCCGGCCCCGAGAGCGGCTACCTCCCGCTCGCCGAGCGCGGACTCGAGCTGCGCGCCATCCGCCTGCCGCGCACGGTGCGCAAGCTCGAATGGCACCTCGCGCAAGTGAAGCCCGACCTCGTGCTCGAGCGGCTCTCGCTGCTGGCACCCGAGGGTGCGCTCGCGGCTGCCGAGGCCGGCGTGCCGCACGTCTTCGAGGTGAACGCGCCGCTCGACGAGGAGGCCTCGCTGCACCGCGAGTTCGATCGCGCGGCCGAGGCCCGCGAGGCGTTCCGCCGCGGGTTCGCGGTGAGCCGCGGCGCCGTCGCGGTCTCGGAGGAAGTGGCGACCTGGGTGCGCGGGCTGGCCCCCGACGGATTTCCGGTGCGTGTCGAGTCCAACGGCGCGGACCGGAAGTTCCTGCTGCCTCCGGATTGCCAGCTCGTACAGCAGCTCGAACAGCGCCTGCACATGAACGGCGGCGAGTTCCGCGTCGGGTTCGTGGGCACGTTCCGGCCGTGGCACGACATCGGGACCCTGATCGACGCCGCCAGCGACGTGTCTCGGTTCGTGCCGACGCGCGTGATGCTCGTCGGCGATGGACCGCAGCGGAACGACCTGCTGCGCAAGGCCTGGGGCTCGCGCGCGGCGCTCACGCTCACCGGCTTCGTGCCGCACCACGAGATCCCGCTGCACCTCGCGCTGTGCGACGTGGTCGCGGTGCCGTATGCCTCGGATGCCGCCTACTTCTCGCCGTTGAAGCTGGTGGAGGCCATGGCCGCGGCGCGGCCGGTCGTCGCCAGTGCTACCGGCCCCGTGCGCCGCATGGTCACCGACGGCCATGACGGCCTGCTGGTGCCGCCCGGCGACCGCGCCGCGTTCGCGCAGGCGCTCCAGCGGCTCGCGTTCGAGCCCGGGCTGCGCGACCGGCTCGGGGCCGAGGCGCGCCGCACCGTCGAGCGCCATCACACCTGGGATGCGGTCATCGGCAGGGTGCTCCAGTTCGCAAGCGGCCTGCCGGCGCGCGTGGAGGGCTCGTGCCGGGCATGATCTCGCGCCTGCGGGCGACACTGCCCCGGCTGTCACGCGTGCTGCGCGCGTTCCTGCCACGCGTGCGGCCACACGGCGTGGAGCTCGGCAGCGCGCTCGTGCTGGGAGCGGTCGTCGCGGTCACCGAGGTGGTCAAGCCGTGGCCGCTCCAGATCGTCTTCGACCTGGTGCTCGGTGCCCCGTCCACCGCGGTGCCGCAGCGGCTGCATGGCCCGAGCGCGCTGTTCCAGCCGCTGCTCGAGGGCTGGTCGCCGGGGAGCATCCTGATCGCCGCCGCGCTCGCCATGCTCGTGGTGTCGGTGATCGGCGGGATCGCGACGTTCAGCCAGACGGTCCTGCTCTCCAACGCGGGCCAGACCATCGTCGCGCGACTGCGCCGCGACCTGTTCCGCCACCTCATGAAGCTGCCGCCGCTCTACCACGGCACCCGGCGCCAGGGCGACCTGCTCATGCGCCTCACCGCGGACATCCTGCTGTTGCGCGAACTGCTCGTCGGCAACCTGCTCGACGCGATCGCGGCGATGCTGGTGATCACCGGCACCCTGGCGGCGATGCTGTGGATGGACTGGAAGCTCACGCTGCTGTCGCTGGCGCTGGTGCCGCTGGTCGCGCTAGCGAGTGCGTACTTCCACCGCCGCATCAAGCACCTGGTGCGCAAGAACCGCGACCGCGAGGGCGAGCTGGCCGCGAGCGCCGGCGAGTCGCTGGGCGCGGTGCACGTGCTGCAGGCGTTCGACGCCGCCGAGCGCACGGCGCGAACCTACGAGCTCCAGAACCGCTCGTCCCTGCGCTCGGGGCTCAAGGCGGGCCGCGTCGAAGCCCTGCTCACCCGCACGCTCGACCTGCTGACGTCGTCGGGTACCGCCGTGACCCTGGTGATCGGCGCAACGGCCGTGGCGCGCGGCGAACTCACCGCCGGCGGCCTGCTCGTGTTCCTCACCTACCAGCGCACCCTGTTCCGCCCGGTGCGCCAGATCGCGCGGGTGGCGGCGCGCTCGGCCAAGGCCTCGGCGAGCGGCGAACGCGTGCTGGAAGTGCTGGAAGCACCGGTGGGGATCCAGGAACGCCGGAACGCGCGCGATTGCGGCCGCCTCGCCGGAGCGATCGAGCTGGACCGGGTCACGCTGCGCTACCCGCGCGGCGACGTGGCGCTGGACGACGTCTCGTTCGCGGTGCCGGCCGGCAGCGTGGCGGTGATCCGCGGCGAGTCGGGCGCGGGCAAGAGCACGCTGCTGTGGCTGGTGCCGCGGCTCATGGATCCGACCTCCGGGGTGCTCCGCATCGACGGACAGGACATCCGGAACTTCACGCTCAGCTCGCTGCGTTCGCAGATCTCCGTGGTGTTCCAGGACTCCGTGCTGTTCGGCATGAGCCTGCGCGACAACATCGCACTCGGCGATCCCGACGCCACGATGGCGCAGGTGGAGGCCGCGGCCGAGGCCGCCGGCGTGCTGCGGTTCGCCCCGGAGCTGCCGAACGGGCTCGACACGCTTGTCGGCGAACATGGAGCGCAGCTCTCGGGCGGGCAGCGCCAGCGTGTGGCACTCGCGCGCGCGGCACTGCGCAACGCCCCCATCCTGATCCTCGATGAACCGTTCTCGCACCTGGACGAAGGCAATCGCGATCACGTGCTCGCCGCGCTTCGCCGCGTCTCGGCCGGGCGCACCGTGCTGCTGGTCACGCACCAGGACCACCCCGGGATCCGTGCCGACCTGGTGGTGGTGCTCGCCGGCGGCAGGCTGGTGTCGATCCATGATGTGTCGCGGCCGGCCGCCGAGGGAGTTCCGGCATGAGCGCCCCGACCGTGTCGCGCCTGCCGAGCCTGATCGAACTGCTCGACCCCGCGGCGGTGCTGGCGCGGCTTGCGCCGATCGTCGACGCAGGCGGCGTGCTCGTCGGCGCCGCCCCGTTCCACCTGCGCTGGAAGCCGGGCGCGAGCGCACTGCTCGGAGTGCGGTTGTCGTGGCACACGGCCGACGGCGTGGCCGAGACACTGGCTGCGCTCCACGTGGGTGACGATCGTGCCGAAGCCACCGCGTGGGCGCATGCGCACCCGTTGCTCGAGCCACCGCTCGGTCCGGCGATCGCGGAGCTGGACGACATGCTGTTCATCGCGTTCCCGAACGACCGATTGCTCCGCGGACTTCGCGCCGTGGCCCACATCCGCCGCGTGGGCCGCCAACTCGCCGAGACCTGCCCGCGGTTCGAATCGCGCGTCCTGCGCGTGCGGCCGCGCCGCTCGTCACTCCAGCCCGTGCGCTGGACACCCGGCCGGCGCGCGGTGGTGGAGATGGACCTGAGGTTCGTGGAGGAGGCCCCGCCGCGGGCCGAACGCTGGCACGCGTTCGCACGCATCGCGCAGTCCGCGGAGCTCACCGACCTCGTCGCGCGTTGGGACGCTGCTGCCGAGGTGCCGGAGCTGGAAGCACCCGCCGTGGAGTTCGTAGACCGCGACCGCGGCTGGTTCGCGACCGCGGTTGCACCCGGGCGTGCGCTCGATGGAGTGCCCGGCATGAGCGTGCGTTCGGCGCTGCGAGCAGCCCTCGCCGGATTGCATGCCGCTCCGTCGCCGGAGCTTCGCACGCGGGCGGAGTCCGAAGAGCGCGACGCTGCGCTGCACGCACTCGAGGAACTCTCGAGCGCGGCCCCCGCGCTAGAGGCACGCGCGTACGCTCTCGGCATGCGCATCGTCTCGGCGCATGGCGCGCTCGCCCGCTGCGCGCCGGTGTTCACGCACGGAGAGCTCGGCGCCGAGCAACTGCACGTGGACGGCTCGCGGCTGTCGGTGAATGACTGGGACGAAGCCGCGAACGGGGATCCCCACTTCGATCACGCCTGGCTCGCCGCCGACCTGCGCGGGCGCGGGCTGGAGACCGCATGGGTGGAGTCGCTCGCCCGCCAGGTGCTGGGCGACCGGTTCGACCCCGCGCGGTTCGCGTGGCAGCGCGCGGCCGCGGAGGCACGCCGCGCGGTCGAGGGCCTGCATCGCTGCCGTGCGGACTGGCGCGCTCGTGCGCTGGACCGGCTGGAGGCGGCCGAACACGCCCTGGAACTCGTGCCGGAGCGGACGACCACGGCCCGCGGGCGGGGAGTGAGCACGTGGCTCACCACGCTGCTCGACCCCGAGTTGCGCCGGAACGTGCCCGGGCTGCTGGCGGGGAACTCGCGCGTGGTGGCGGTCTGGCCGGGATCGGACGGTGGGGCCATCGTCGGACTCGCACGCGAGCGTGAACCCGCGCAGGTGGTCCGCTGGCTGCGGATCGGGGACCACGTCGAGGCCTTCGACTTCCCGTGGGATCCGGGTCTGCCCGCGCTTGCGCCACTGCTCGCAACGGGACGCTTCCGTATCGCGGGGCATCGCTTCGGCAAGCGCGCCGCGCTGCGCGAGACGGGCGGTGCACGGTTCCTGTTCCTGCGCCCGGAGGGCGTGCTGGACCGGGCCTACGCGCGGGTGCGCGACGCGCATCGGCGGCTGAGCGAAGCCGGGGTGTGCTCCTCGCGGCCGCTCGGCCTGGCCACGGAGGCCCCGGCGTGGTGGGCGGAGGCCATTCAGGGCCGGCCGCTCGAGCCGTGGCGGGAGCGCGACGCCACGTGGCGGCAATTCGGCGCCACGCTCGCGCGCGCCCACTCCGCGCACGGCGGCGCCAGTGTGCCCGCGGGAGGGCTCGCGGCATCGCTCGCGGGCGGGCGGCGGCAGGTGGCGCTGGTTCGGCTCGCGGACCCCGAGTTGGCAGACGAGTTGGACCTGGCACTGGACCTGGTGCCCGCGAACCTGTCACCCGGGCACGCGGCCTACATCCACGGCGACCTGCATCCGCTCCAGGTGGTGATCGGGGAGGGCCTCGTCATCCTCGACTGGGAACGCGCACGCGTGGGCGAGGCCGAAGAGGACCTCGGCAACCTGTTCGCGCACCTGGCGTGGGAGGCGGGTTCGGCAGAGTCGCAAGCCCGCGAAGGCATCCTCGAGGGTTACGCCGAGGCGGGCGGCTGCCTCGACTCGTCGCTGATGCTCGCGCACGCACGCGCCTCGCTGGCGCGGGTGCGTGCGGTACACAGCTGGCGCGACGGCTGTGCCGAGCGCGCGCGAGACGGCGCGATCTGGCACGCGTGGCTCGAGGAGCTGGCCTCGTGACGGCGCGTCTCGGCCTGGTCTCCGGCATGCTCGCCGTGGTGATCGCAGCCCCGGTGCTGGCGAAGGGCTGGGACGTGCCCGCGTACACGGTGAGCCTGCGCTTCTCGGGCACCGACGACGCGTTCCCGGGCTCGGCGCGAACCGGACCAGACCAGAAGCTGGAGCCCGCCATCGAGCTCTCGTCGGCGAAGCGGTTCGGCCGGGACCTCAAGCTGGGAGTGAGCGCGGTCGCGGGCGGGAACGTGCAGCGCGAGTTCACGCGCGCGAACTACGGCTGGTTCGGCGGCGGCACGAGTCTGCGGCACCTGCGCACGACGTACACCGTGGATGCCGAGTACACGCCGGCTCGCAACAAGTTCCCGAGCGATCCCGAGGAAGGCGGCGAGTACAGCGGCTGGCAGCTGAAAGGCAGCGTCCGTCAGGCGCTGGGCAGCCGGCTGCGCGTGCGCGCCGGGGGCAAGTTCGAGACCGAGGATTTCAAGAACCCGCTCATCAAGGCACTCGGCCGCGATTCACGCGGTCACGAGTGGCTGCTCCAGGCGAACCTCGCCCCCGTGCGCACCCTGGACCTGCGCGCGCTGGGCACGATCGGACACGACGAGTCCGAGTCGCGCAAGTACCGCAAGGACACCCGCACGTTCGGGCTCGGGACCGCGTGGAGCGACTCGCTGTGGCGGATCGATGCGAGTACCCAGTCGGGCGTGCGGCGATACCCGGACGCGATCGAGGGTGACTCCAACTACAAGCGTCGCGACCAATGGATCGACGTCATGCTGCGGCTGACACGCCGGCTCACGGCCGGCGTCGCCATGTGGGTGGGCGGGGACCTCATCGACCAGACCTCGAGCCGCATGGACAAGGCCTACCTCGCACACACCATCATGTTCGGCCTCGAATGGACCGGCGGAGGGAGGTGAGGGCCGCTCGGGTCCGGCTCGCTGTTGCACAGGGCGCGAGCCCCACCGGAGCGTTCCTTCCAGTGATGCTGCGGAATCCGAGACGCGCCACCGGGAACGCCACGCGCGGCGAGCGAGTCACCACCTGCTCGCTGCTCGCGCTGGGGGTTCCCGGGGAGTTTCGCGCGCGGGCTCGCGCCCGAGTCCGTGCCCGCATCCGTGCCGTCGCGCTGGCACTCGCGCTTGCGCTCGCCCTCGTGCTGCTGGCGGTGGCCGCGCCGTCCTCGGCCGACGAGCTGCGCGGCACCGTGCGCGACCCGTCCGGCGCCGCGGTCGTCGGCGCCGACTTCGATGTCTTCGACCCGGTCACCGGGGTCAAGCTCCTGCCCTCCGACCATACCGACGCAGCGGGCCGGTACTCGCTGCTGCTCGACATGGGTGTCTACGACGTGCTGTGCGAACCCGACACCGCCAGCGGCCATGCCGCGAAGCTGGTGCGCGGCGTGGCGGTGAGCGGCACCGTCACGCTGGACATCACGCTCGCGCCGTCGGTGGCGGTGCGCGGCCGCGCGTTCGACTCGCGCAACCCTGACCCCGGCAGCAATGGCGTGATCGGCGTGGACCTCGATTTCGACCGCAGCGTGGACGGCGTGCGTGCGGCGGCGCTGGGCGATGCCACGCTTGCGCTCGGGACGTTCTCCGCCTTCGTGGAAGCAGGCAGCTACACGATCACCGCGACGCCGGACCCGGCCACCGGGCTGGCGCCCGCGCGCGTGTTCGGCTGGGCCGTTCCCACGCCGGAGTATCTGGAAATCCCGCTGTCCCCGCCCGCGTTCCTGAGCGGGCAGCTCCGCGACTTGAATGGCGCCGCGGTCGAAGGCGCGGTGCTCAAGTTCGACGACGCCCTGGGGCGGCGCATCCCTTCATTGCGCAACAAATCGGCCAGCGACGGCCGTTACAGCGCGGGCGTGACGCCGGGTGTCTATCGCGTCACGATCGAGCCGGCGTCCGGGAGTCACTGCACGGCGCTGCGCATGCCGGACGTGGACCTGTCCTCGGACCGTTCCCAGGACTTCACGCTCGCGCTCGGCGTCGCCGTCTCGGGGCGGGTCACCGACCGGATGGGCCGTCCGGTGAGCGGTGCGGACTGGGACGCCGTGCTGGAAGCCACCGGCCATTCCGCGCTCACTCCGGGCGACCGCACCGGTGCCGATGGCCGGTTCCGCTTCGTCGTCGTCCCCGGCACGTACCGCCTGCGCGTCAGCCCGCCGGCGGGATCGGGTTTGGACACGCTGTCGTTCGCGAACGTGGCGCTGGCGAGCGACACCACGCTCGACGTGGACTATGTCGTGCTGAGCGGCGGTGGTCCCGGCAGCTCACCGGTCGTGTACTTCGCTCCGGTGCAGAACCCCACGCACTCCACCGCGGCGGTGTCGCTCGTGCTGCGGGCTCCCGTGCGTGACGGCTCGGTCGAGATCTACGACGTGGGCGGCCGGCGGGTGAGCGAACTCCATCGCGGCGCGCTCCCGGCGGGGGCGCGCTCGTTCGCGTGGGACGGGCGGAGCCGAAGCGGCCGGCTGGCGCATACCGGTGTGTTCTTCGTGCGCGCGCGACTGGACGGCTTCGAGCAGGTGACGCGTTTCATCCTGCTGCCCTGACGCGAGCACGGTGCCGCCCGCTCACCACGGTGCGCCCTTCGTGGCCTGCGCCTGGACCTCGGCGATGGCCTTGGGGTCGTCGGGGAACAGGCCCGCCTTGGCGAGCCGGGGGATCAGCGGCACCCAGCGGCCCTCGCGCTCGAACACCTTCTTGAACAGCGCCAGGCCCTCCTTCTTCTGGCCGTTCGTGTACATGCTGAGGGCCGCCCAGAACTGCAGCTCGACCACGTCCGGCGCCAGCTTCGCGGCCTCGGCGTAGGCGACCGCAGCGTCGGCAGGCTTCTTCTCGGCGGTGTACGTGTCGCCCTGGTCCTCCAGGTTGTACGCACGCCGCAGCCGCAGCAGCCGGCGCAGTTCCACGAGCGGCTGCTCGTGGTCCTCGACACGCAGGTTCACGAGCACGTCGTTCCACGGCTTGCCACTCGCCTTCGCCTTCACCACGACCATCGCCGCCGACTGCCGGCCGCGGATGTCGCCCCCGGCTTTCTCGGCCGCCTCGAGGGCCACCATCATGCGTTCGGCGAGGTCGCCCTGGGCCTTCTCGAACGCCTGCTTCATCGCGGGCCACACCTTGGCGTTCGCCATGAGATTGGCCTGGCAGGAGAACTGCTCGCCCTGCGCGTCGCCCGCGTCGGGGATGCAGGACGGACCGGTGTACGCCGCGACGTTGCCGCGCGCATCCACCATCGCCACCTGCCGGCCCTCGCGGTGTGCGTCGGCCGCGAGCAGCGAGTCGAGTGCCGCCCGCGCAGTGAGGCCCTTGCGCATGAGCTCCAGCCCGAGCGGACCGTAGTCCACGAGCACGAGCGACTGCGTGGCCACCGCCCCGATGCCGGCTTCGGCCCATGGCACCACGGGCCCGACACTGAAGTAGTGCGACTGCACCGCCACGCCCATGTCTCCCGTCCTGGGATCCCGTGCGACGATCGAGTACGTGTGCGCGATCGGCACCGGTGCGCGGCCCGGGGTCACGACGGCGAGTGCGGGGAACGCGAGCGCGGACAGGGCGAGACCCAAGAGGTCGAGCGGCATGGCGGGTTCCTCCAGAGCGGGACGGTGAGGCGGGTCGCCGGCGAGACTAGTACCGCGCCGCCCGTCGCGGCGAGCACCGAGTTCGCGTTCTCACGCGATGGCCGCGCGCGTCCGCGAACCAACCCGCCGCGCTCGATCCCGCCGACTCGCGCCGCGCTCGCGCTCGGCTATGCTGCGCCGCTTGCGAAACCCGGTGCTGCAGCACCGCCCCTGATTCCGACCGGAGCCCCCCATGTGGCCGCGATCGCTCGCCTGCCTGTTGCTCGTGACCTGTCTGGGCCGCGACTCGCTCGCGGCCACGGCCGGGCGGCCCGCGCTCGAGGTGCGCACGTCCAGCACGCCGGTGCGCGTGGATGGCGTGCTGGACGATGCGGCGTGGAAGGAAGCACGGACCGCCGAGCAGTTCCTGCTCATGACGCCGCGCGAGGGCCAGGCGCCCGACGAGTCCACGCGCGTGAGCGTGGTGCGCGACCGCGACCGGCTCGTGTTCGGCATCTGGTGCCAGGCGGGCCGCAAGCCGCACGCGGGGCTCACCCCGCGCGACGGCGTGCTCGACGGCGATCACATCTCGGTGCACCTCGACACGGACGGCGACGGCCAGCGCGCGTACATCTTCGGGGTGAATCCGTGGGGTGTGCAGTTGGATGGCATCCTCACCGGCGACGCTGACTTCAAGTGGGACGGCGTGTGGGACGCGGACGCCCAGCGAGGCGCGGGCGAGTGGACGGCGGAGATCGCGGTGCCGTTCCGCATCCTCCGCATCTCGGCGAGCGGCCGGCCGTGGCGGCTGTGGGTGCGGCGGCAGATCACGCCGTGGAACGAGGTGTCCACGTGGCCGCTCTACCTCGCCGGCGAGCCCGGGCCGATCATGCTGCAGGCTGCCGACCTGACCGGCCTCGACGAGGCGCGCGGCGGAAGCGAGCTGACGTTCGAGCCGTACGTCTTCGGCGCCAGCACCAGCGAGCGGCCGCTCGAGGCCGGAGGCGGCACCGGGGAATGGCTGACACAGGACTCGCGCGACGCCGGCTTCGACCTCCAGGCTGCGCTCAGCTCTTCGATGGTGATGAACGGCACCTACAATCCCGACTTCAGCCAGATCGAGGCGGACGCACTGCAGATCGACGTCAATCGGCGCTTCCCGCTGCGCTTCCCCGAGAAGCGGCAGTTCTTCATGGAGGGCGCGGACCACTTCCTGACGCTCATGGAGATGGTCGAGACGCGGCGCATCTCCGATCCCGACGCGGGGCTCAAGACCACCGGCCGCGCGGGCGCGTGGGACAACGGCCTGCTCGTGGTGCGCGACGCCGGCGGTTCGACGCTGGAAGGCTCGGGCTACACGCCGAGCGACGACCACCGGCCCACGCGCGAAGGCTGGTATGGCCTCGCGCGCGCCAAGCTGCCGTTCGGTGAGGGCTCGAACGTCGGAGTGCTGACCGGTGCTCACACCCAGGACGCCCCGCCAGAACCCTCCGACGCTTCGGTGCCGCGGGAACTCACCACGTACAACGCGTTCGGCGGCTTCGACTCGCAGTTGCGGCTCGGCGAACGCTGGCGCACCGAGGCCCAGTTCGTGGTGAGCACCGCGAAGATCGACAGTGCCAACGCTCTTAAGCCCCCGCAGCCGTTCAGCGACTGGATGGGCGTGGTGCGGTTCTTCTATCGCGACAAGGCGCGCGAGTTCCACATCGGCGAGCGGCACGTGGGGGAGAAGTTCCGCAACGAGATCGGCTACCAGGATTTCGCCGGCGTGATCTACCGGCGCGTCGGCGGCTTCTGGGACCTGTTCCCCACGGGCAGCGCACTCCAGCGCGTGTCGCCGATCCTCGACGCGCTCGTGGTGCACCATCACACCGGGCGGCTCCAGTTCACCGAGCTGCTCGCGAGCGGCGACTTCGAGTTCCGGCGCAACGCGTTCGTGAACGCGGGCTACCTGCACAACGACGAGTACTACCTGAACCGGCTCTACCCCCAGGACAAGTTCACCGGCTACGCGGAGTGGACCGCTTGGCGTCCGGTGACGTTCAGTGTGAATGCCACCGTGGGCGATGGCGTGTTGTTCGGCCCGACCGACGAGACGTCCGCGCTGGCCTGGAGCGAGAGCTACTCGCTGAACGCGAAGGTGCGACCAGGACCGCGGCTCACTGCGGCGGCGGACGTGGTGCGCTATCGGCTCGCCGACGTGCCGGGCGGGACCGACTACTATGCGCTGTGGCTCGTGGGCGTGAACACGAGCGTGCAGTTCACGCGCGAGCTGTCGGCGCGTATCTACCCGCAATACGACAGCTACGAGCAGCACCTGTTCGTGAACGCGCTGCTGGGCTATATCCTTCGGCCCGGCACGGTGTTCTATGTGGGTGTGAACAGCGGCTGGGACCCCGATCAGGTGAGCCAGGTGCGCCAGAACACGAGCAGGCAGTTCTTCGCCAAGGCGAGTTACCGGTTCGCGAGGTAGGCATGGCGGGACGTGTGAAGCCGACAGCGGCGAAGCCACGCGCCCGCACCGCGAGGGCGCCACAGGCCGCTGCCCCGGCGCCGCGGTTCTTCGCCCGGCCCGCGCCATGGCGCGCATGGTTGGCGAAGCACCACGCGAAGGAGACGTCCGTGTGGGTGGGCTTCTGGCGCGTCTCCACGGGCAAGCCGAGCCTGACATGGCCGCAATCGGTGGACGAGGCGCTGTGTTACGGCTGGATCGACGGGCTGCGAAAGGGCCTCGACCCCGAGCGCTACATGATCCGGTTCTCGCCGCGAAAGCCGGACAGCATCTGGAGCCGCGTGAACATGAAGCGCTACGCCGAGCTGGAGACGGCCGGCCTCGTGACACCGGCGGGGCGGGCGGCGTGGGGCAGGCGCAGCGAGAAGCGTTCGGCTGTCTACTCGTACGAGAGCGGGCACGTTTCGCTCGACTCGATCCGCGAGCGTGCGCTGCGCGCGAACGCGAAGGCGTGGGCGTTTCTCCAGGCCCAGACACCCGGCTATCGCAAGCTGTGCGGCACCTGGGTGATGCGAGCGAAGCGCGAGGAGACGCGCGCGAGCCGCTTCCGCACACTGCTCGAGTGCTGCGCGCGCGGCGTCGCGATCCCGCCGCTCAAGTGGGTGAAGGTGAAGCCGGTGAATCCAACACACGGCTGATTGCAC
>Ga0075429_100001605_pt1 | contig 18649 bp, 10 predicted proteins | sample RhiMetdeltSRZDD3_FD_75295 | JGI IMG/M metagenome (GOLD analysis project Ga0075429, IMG submission 75295) | Populus rhizosphere microbial communities from Tennessee, USA - Rhizosphere MetaG P. deltoides SRZDD3 | ecosystem: Host-associated > Plants > Roots > Rhizosphere > Soil | place: USA... | reverse complement strand
TCTCCGGCAGCCAATGGGTTTCCAGAGTTATCGCTATGGAAGAGGAAGCGACCTTCACTATCGGCCTGCTGGGAGCTTACATTTTCGAGGCAGCCCTCGCCGCAAACCCGGTAGAGGTATACGTAGGTATTGGGTTCTGCATTCCCCGGCAGCGGCGTGCCTGTCACTGCATCAATCACGCGCCCTGTAATGGTGGGCACTTCTGCAACATCGAATTGAGCCGTCCCGGCTTCGCCACTCCCACCTACCTGGAAGTAGTAAGACTCTCCCGCTTCGGCCAGGAAGGAAGCTGCACCTCCGAACCCTGAGCACTGCATGAACTGCAGGTCCGGGAATCCATTGCCTGTCCCGTGGTAGACGTTCACGTTTGCAGCGATAGGGCTGTCCTGTGTATCTATTCGGAGTTGCTTTGTTTCTGTCGTTGTAAAGGAATACCAGGCTGTATTCGGCATAAAAACACAGAATTGAGGTTCATCCACTTCGTTGGTAGCATCTGTGATCGCCACACTTGTGCTGAAGGGCAGGGTAGTCACAGCCTCGGCATTGGGGAAGTTGTCATTTGCTGGAGGCACGACCGGCAGCAGGTTTACCTGCACAGTCCCGCGCTCCCCAAAGGCACCACCCACCTGGAAGTAGTAGGTCTGCCCGGCTTCAGCCAGGAAAGTTGGAAAGCCGGTGGGACCTGTACAACTCAGGAATTGCAAACCTGAAAAGCCCGGTCCAGATGAGCTATAGATATTGAGATTGCCATTGATGGAGCTGCCCTGCGTGCTCGCTCGCAGAACCATGGTCTCTGATGGAGTAAAGTAGTACCAGGCTGTCGCTTCCATGAAGGAGCAGTTCTGAGGCTCATCCGGCTCGATCCGGGCGTCTGTGATATCCACTGTTGCGCTGAAGGGCACGGTAATCACCGCCTCCGCGCTGGCGAGATTGTCGTTCGCTGGCGGAGTTGCCTGCACCATGTTGACCTGAATAGCGCCGGGATCTTCATACGAATCAACCCTGAGGAAGTAGGTATTTCCTGCCTCCAGCTGGATGTGGGCGGAACTGCTGCCTCCTGTGCAGGTCACGAAGTTCAGGTCTGAGATCGACGGACCCGTGGCAAGGTAGATACTCACATTCCCCTGGACAGCACTGCCCAATGTGTTCAATCGTACGTCAACATTTTCTGTCGGGCTGAACGAATACCAGACGCTCCTGAATTGAGAAAAGCACTCTGTGCCTTCTCCGGGTTCGATCGTTGCATTCGTATTATCCACCGTGACACTGAAAGGCAACGAAGTGATGATTTCCGCGCTGTCAAAGTTATCATTGGCGGGAGGAGTGATTTGCTCGAGGCTGATCTGCAGGGAACCTGGCTGTCCAAAGTCGGAATCAAGCTGCAGGTAATAGGTCTGTCCCGCCTGGAAATTAAAATTGGCGGACGTACGGCCGAATGTGCATACCATAGGGACGAGTGTAGAAAGACCGGATCCATCGGAGAGATATACACCCAGTTCAGCCCGCACAGCGCTGCCTGAGAAATCCACCCGGAGCGCAATGTCCTCCGTGGGGGTGAAGGAATACCATAAGGTTCTTCCACTCACCACCGTGCAGACTCCGGGTTCGCCCGGCTCAAGTGTTGCATCGGTATTCTCTACTGTTGCCGTGAAGGGTAGCGAGGTGATGGCTTCTGCATTGGCGAAGTTATCATTTGCCGGCGGAAGGATCCGTTCGAGATTGATCTGAAGGCTGCCAGGCTGTTGGAACGAGTCGACTTGCAGATAATAAGTCTTTCCCGCCTCAAGCTGGAAATTGGCAGGACTATCCGTCCGGGCGCATGTCAACAAGGACAGATCGGATATCGAGGACCCTGAGAGAACATAGAGTCCTACACCGCCTGGCAGGGCGCCACTCATATCCATACGGACCGCCAAATTTTCTGCCGGGGTAAAGGTATACCAGACGCTTCTGTGGAGAGAACCACAAGTCGATTGCTCACCGGGTTCGATCGTTGCATTCGTATTATCCACCGTGCCAGTGAAGGGCAAGGAGGTGATAACCTCCGCATTGGCGAAACCGTCGTTTGCCGGAGGAATGATTTGCTCGAGGTTGATCTGCAGCGAACCTGGCTGCCCGAACGAGTCAACTCGCAGGTAGTAGTTCTTTCCTGCTTCCATTTGCAAATTGGCCGAACTACCACTGGAGACGCAGGTCAGGAAGGTCAGATCAGGGAATCCGGGTCCGGAGGCCAGGAATATGCTGACGGTACCGCCCACCTGACTGCCCGGCATATCCAGTCGGACTGCCATGTTTTCCGCAGGTGTGAAGGCATACCAGACGCTTCTAAAGGGGAAACTGCAACCCTCCGGCTCGCCAGGTTCGAGCGTGGCACCTGAATTATCCACCGTGGCACTGAAAGGCAACGAAGTGATGATTTCTGCGCTGCCAAAGTTATCATTGGCTGGCGCAGGAATTTCCTGGAGATTCAGCTGCAGGTTGGCAGTGCTGCTGGACGCCCTCTCCGCCTGGACGTAGTAGGTTGTTCCTGCCTGTGCATTAAAGGTCAGCGAAGTGCCAAAGCATCCATTGTTTACAAAGCTTAAGCCTTCGAAGCCGGGCCCTGCTGCCTGGAAAATGGTCAGGTTGGCGTTGCTGAAACTGCTCCCGGCTGTATCCACGCTGACCACCATATTGGTCGTTGCAGTGAATGAATACCAGACGGACTGTCCCTCGGGCGGGCTGCCACAATGCGACGGCTCTCCGGGTTCCTTCGTTGCAAGTGAAATGTCGAGCGAATCGCTGAAGGGCAGTGATGCAATGATCGAAGGATTTGCGAAGTCATCATTGGCTGGACGGTCCACCTGTTCGAGGTGGAAATTTATGGAGGTGGCCCCTGCCGTGGAGGCAGCGACAGTGTAGCTGCCCGCCTGGTCATTGGCTGCGAAAACAGATGTCGTAGCGACGCCACTCGCATCCGTGGTTACCTGTGTGGTGTTGGTCCCTGAGTCGGCAAAGGTTCCACTGGGTCCGCTGCCGGGCGCGCTGAAATCAATCAGGACTCCTTCGACCGGGCTGCCTTGCGTATCGAGTGCTGCGAGCTGAAACGGTTTGGCAAATGGGGAAGTTGTCACGGTGCGCTGCGCATCGCCGCTCAGGATAAGAAGAGTAGTTGCCTGGCCCGGCGTTGTATACTCATAAGCGCCGATCTCACAATTTCCCACCCGAGCCACGCCGCGCTGGTCGGTGGCCAACAGATTCCCATCCTGATCTGTGCAGCCTGCGGGGTTGCCGGCATCAATCGCCGGGCTGCCCACGAGCAGAGGGTGATAGGCTGGAGATCCGATCAGGGAACCAAGAGTTGCGTCAATGTTGGTCAGGTCACCAGTGGTTGTCGAAAAATCGCAATTGGTGACATCACCAATAAGGTTGTAACCTGTAGAACCAATCGTGCCGCTGCAATCTGGTCCGCTGTCGGAGATGGTGTTGCCGGCGAGGATGGTATTCTGCATGAGAATTTGCGCGGGGCTGGCAGGGTAGTTGTAGATGCCGCCACCTGCCTGGGAGGCCGTGTTATGGCTGATGGTCGCATTATTCAATCTTACGATGCCGCCTCCGCCCGCGAAGATTCCGCCGCCATTGGAAGTCGAGTTGCTGCTGATAGTACTGTTATTGACGGTAAGGCTGCCTTCCCAGTTATAAATCCCACCCGGGCCATCGCTGCCGATGTTACCGCTGATCGAGCTATTGTTCAGCGTGAGTGTGGCAAAATTATAAACGCCGCCCAGGTTATTTCTGATGGCTGTATCGGTAAGAGTGATCGTCCCCGCAAAATTTATGATCGTCACGCGCACGCAATATCTCGTAGTTGTGGTGTTATCTTCAATAACACTGTTCTCGATGGTGAGGCTGCCATGATTTTCTATGGTCCAGCATTGTTCATCGCTGCCGTTATGATGGATGATGCTGTTACGTACGGCAAGGACGCCGCTCTCAGTATTATAGAGTGCGCTGCCATTACCGCTCCCGGCATTGTTATTGTTGATCATACTGTCGACCAGCGTCAGGTCCCCTGCATTATTAATTCCACCCCCGTTGCCAGTAAGATTTCCGTGCTGCAGCGCGAATCGCTCAACCCTGGCGGTCAGACCGCTATTCACCCGCAGGCCTCGTCGCTCTTCCTGGCCGTCAAGTGTGGACCGCCCGCTCTGGGTTGTGAAATCCACATCCCATCCGCCGGAAAGCGTGATGTCTTTGTCAATGCTCACCACCTCAGTCCCTGCGCCTGTATATGTTCCGATGGCTACATTTATTGTGTCCCCCGCTGTAGCCTTCCCCATTGCGCCGTTGATCGTGGCGCATGGAGCTGTTGGGCTCAGACATTCATTGCTGTCGTCGCCTGAAGTGGATACATACCAGGGTCCCGCCGCACGGACCTGTCCCGGTGCGACGACTCCAAGTAAAAGAATGATCAGAAGCAGGACGGAAGGTAAGCGAAAGAATTTATATGACATTTTGTCCTTCTTGATGTTTGCAGGTAAATAATCAAAACAATGAGTGGGCGCGCTCACGCGATCAGATAGATAACGTGTGTGGAGAATGCGCCGTGATCCCCAGGCTTGACGGACCAAAGCTGGTTGTGATTCCCCAAAATCCGCTCCTTCCCTGTATCTCATACAATGAAACCGGAATATGCTATGGATAATTACAACGCTGACGGACTGCCAAAACTAGTACCAAAACTGCCAGAAGACGCCATTTTCCATGACATTGCTGGAGACGGTCAATATGAAAAAGACACACCTATCCCAACGGCATGTCATCTACTATCTGCGAATCACAAGGAACCCTGCCTGCTAGACGCATAATTCATATTTGGTCTGGACAATGAGGCTGCCAGACGATGGAAGGAATTTAGGAACCAGACCGAATTCCGCCCTCGGCCCGATCAATGATGACCACAACGCCCCTGTTTGACAAGGAATCTCCCTCAGAGATACTATACAACTATCCAGACACGATTTCAATACCTAATGTGCCCAAATTAGTACGAAAAGGTTACAGAATTGGCATGAATTATTCCCCTGGAGTCCCAGCCCGGACGGATGGCTTCCCTCGACGGTGGTATAATCCTGGCAAATGAACCGAAACCTTATCTCCGTGCCTCTGAATTTATCTAACGCCGCCGCAGCTACGAATGCAGCCCAGATCCTGGGACTGCTCTGCGAACCTGCCACGGCGTGAGACAGGGTGCTGAGCTTTCCAAGTCCCGGATCTGGTAAAGGTCCGGGATTTTTTGTTTTCTATCCTAGTTCACGTTTCGTCCGTTGGTATAATTTCGCCACTACATCAACGGGACACCGGGAGTGCGAATGACCAAAAAACTGACTGGCAATGAGATCCGTCAAACCTTCATAGACTTCTTCAGCGAGCACGGACACACGTTCGTGCCGTCCATGTCGCTTGTACCGGGCGGGGATGCCACACTACTCTTTACCAACTCGGGCATGGTGCAGTTCAAGGATGTATTCCTCGGCACCGACAAGCGTCCGTATAAACGCGCCGTCAACTCACAGAAGTGTATGCGCGTGGCAGGCAAGCATAATGATCTTGACGACGTCGGTCGCGACGATACGCATCACACCTTCTTCGAAATGCTCGGCAACTGGTCGTTTGGCGATTACTACAAAAAGGAAGCCATTGCCTGGTCCTGGCAGTTGCTCACCGATGTGTGGGGCCTGCCCAAGGACAAGCTGTATGCAACCTGTTTCGAAGATGAGAAGGGCACTATTCCGCGCGACGACGAAGCCGCGGACGTGTGGAAGGAACAGCCAGGCTTCGACCCGTCGCATGTGCTGTTCTTTGGGCGCAAGGAAAACTTATGGCAGATGGCAGAGACGGGACCCTGCGGGCCATGTTCGGAAATTCACATTGACCTCGGCGAGGAGCGCGACAACCTGCGCGGCACCGATCACCTCTGCGGCGTGAACGGCCAGTGCACGCGCTACCTCGAGTTGTGGAACAACGTCTTCATCCAGTACAACCTGTTCGATGACGGCCGACTCGAGCCGCTGCCTTCGAAACATGTGGATACCGGTATGGGCTTCGAGCGCATCGTCTCTGTGCTGCAGGGCGTGGACTCGAACTACAAGACCGATCTCTTTACCGGCACGCTGGATGTGCTCGCCTCGCTGACGGGCGCGACGCGTGAGCAGATGTATGCAGATTTCACGCCGTACCGCGTCATTGCAGACCACGTTCGTTCCGCGGCGTTCCTGATCGCGGACGGCGTCGTACCTGGCAACGCAGGACGTAACTACATCACGCGCATGATCATACGCCGCGCCGCTCGCTTCGGCACGAAGATCGGGCTGCACGAACCGTTCCTTGCCAGAGTCGCGGAGGCGGTGATCGAGGAGTACGGCGGGTTCTATCCTGAACTGGTCAAGAGCCGCGGCGCAATCCTGGATAATCTGACACGTGAGGAGATCCGCTTTGCGCGGACGATCGAGTCGGGTACTGCGCAGCTGGAAAACCTGCTCGCCGAGCTGCGCGCTTCGAACCAGACCACCCTGGACGGTCACCGCGCCTTCGACCTGTATGCCACGTATGGTTTGCCTTTTGAGATCTCACGTGACATTGCTCGAGAGCACGGCCTCGACGTCGATGAAGAAGGCTTTAAAGCTGCCCGGGAGGAGCATAGCCTTGCTTCGGGCGGCGGCAAAGCCATGGGTAAGCTTGGCGGCGAGGATGCCGAATTCTTTGCGGGTGTCTTGAAGGGCCTCCAGAAACACAAGAAACTTGGCGAACACGGTGTCGAATACGATCCGTACACCTCCCCCCGCGTCGAAGGCGAAGTACTGGCGCTGATCGTCAACGGACAAACCGTCGAGTCTGCATCCTTCGGCGATCCGGTGGAAGTGATCCTGCCACGCACAGGTTTCTACATCGAGTCCGGGGGGCAGGTCGACGATACGGGGTATATACGCTCACTCCCCTCTCCCAAAGGACGAGGGGCCGGGGGTGAGGGCGAATGGGAGGTCGAAGTCACCTCGATGCGCCGCGCGTCTGCCGGTGTCATCGTCCACGTTGGCGAAGTGATCGCAGGCCAGCCCAAAGTGGGTGACCCGGTCATCGCCGAGGTGGATATGCAGCGCCGTCATGATATCATGCGCAACCATACGGCGACACATCTGATGCATGCGGCGCTGCACCAGGTGCTGGGCGAGCACGCGCGTCAGGCAGGCTCGCTTGTTGCGCCGGATCGTCTGCGTTTCGACTTCAACCATCCGGAAGCGATGACCCCCGAACAGATCGAACGCGTCGAGCGCATTGTCAACGACGCGATCGCAGCGGACATGGAAGTCATCCCCAAGCTGAAGTCGCGTGAAGACGCGATTTCCGAAGGAGCGATGGCTCTCTTCGGCGAGAAGTATGGCGAGACGGTCCGGACGATCACCATCGCTCCACCCTCCAGCATGGCGATCCTCGAAGAGACCGAAACCATTGCCCATCCGTCGGCGGTGATGGAGAAGCTGCCAAAATACTCCTATGAGCTGTGCGGCGGCACGCATCTCGAGCGGACCTCAGACGTGGGCGCGTTCCTGATCGTCAGCGAAGGTTCGGCGGCCGCGGGCGTGCGTCGTATTGAAGCCGTGACCGGTCGAGGCGCATACGATCTGATCGCGCACCGTTTCAAACTGCTCAAGCAAACGGCTGCAGCACTGAAGTCTTCCATCGAAGAAGTTCCGTTCAAGGTGGAAAGCCTGCAGGATGAAGTGGCAGACCTCAAGAAGGAAGTGGCGTCGCTACGCGCTTCCCAGGCTCTTTCTGCTTTCAACCAGCAGCTATCGAACGTTCAGACCATGAACGGTATCCATGTGATGGCGCTCGAAGTTCCGAACTCTAACGTGGATACGCTGCGCAGACTCGCTGATAAGTTCCGCGAGAAATATCCACAAAACGGACTCGCCGTGCTCACCTCGGGCGGAACGATCATTTCGGTGGTGACGGAAGACCTGGTCAAACGCGGCCTCAAGGCGGGTGACCTGATCCTCTCCATCGGCGGACGCGGCGGCGGGCGCCCGAACCTGGCACAGGGCAGCCTGCCTGACCCGTCACTGATGAACGATGCGATGAGCAAAGTCTCAAAAGTGATGGAAGAAAAACTCAAGTAATAGTGGAGCCTGACGATCAGATCGTCAGGCTCTTTTCATGGCACTCGAGCCGAGGCAAAAAACAAATCGCTTACTTATGATACGCCAAGAACGCATCGCACCTTGACCTACGGGGCGGGTCCAAAGAGGAGATTTGTCCGCTTTATTGGATAGACCCACCAGTGCGGTGCCACGCACTGCGTAAGGTGAGTTACTTAAACGGAATCTTTATTTCATCGATTTCACGAGAGACTTTAATCACTGTAGAGCCGTTGACGCTTTCCATCTCCCTGTTCCCTGAAGTCTCTACTGTATCGATCCCTACCAGGAGCACGCTCCACTCCGTTGACGATCCCTGCCGCTGAATATGAATCACGTGGCCCTCACGCCTCACATTAAACCTGGTTTCGATCTCTCCATCCAGAGATGGGATTTCGACGCTTACCTGTTTCCCGTCTTCCAGTTGATAGACTTGCAGCGTTACCCCATCGCTGTACTCATAGTCCGGTCTATCGCTTCGGCTGCCAATCGGAATGACAGAATTGGGGTGGACCAGCAGCGGCAGACTGAGAAAGTCGTGCGTCTCCTGGACCCATCGCGGACCTTCGCTGACCTTCCCATCCAGCAGGCTCGTCCACTTGCCTTCCGGCACGTAGTACCTCACGCTTCCATCGTGGCGGAACACAGGCGCGACCAGTAACGAATCGCCAAGCATGTACTGCAGATCCAGATAATCGCAGGCGGGGTCGTCGGGGAATTCAAGGATCATGGCTCGCAGCATCGGCGTACCCTGTTCATGGGACTGGATCGCTGCACGATAAAGATAGGGCATTAAGCTGCATTTGAGTTTCGTGAACCTCGACAGGACGGCAACTGCCTCGTCGTCATAATTCCAGGGGACGCGATACGAGGAACTGCCATGCAAGCGACTGTGAGAGGAGAGCAGGCCAAACGCGATCCAGCGTTTATAGACATCGGCATTGGCGGTTTGCTCAAATCCTCCAATGTCGTGGCTCCAAAACCCAAAGCCTGACAAACCAAGTGATAATCCGCCACGCAGGGTCTCCCCCATCGATTCGAAAGTGGCCGTCGAGTCGCCGCCCCAGTGGACAGGGAACTGCTGTCCGCCCGCAGTGGCGGAGCGTGCGAAGACCAGGGCATCACCTTCCCCACGTTCCTCTTCCAGCACATCGAAGACCGTCCTGTTATAGAGATACGTGTAGTAATTGTGCATCTTAAGCGGCTCAGAGCCGTCGTGATAGACCACGTCGGTTGGGATACGTTCCCCGAAGTCCGTCTTGAAGGTATCCACTCCCATCGTAAGCAACGCGCGCAATTTTTCTGCAAACCATTGACATGCCTCAGGATTGGTGAAATCCACGATTCCCATGCCCGCCTGCCACATATCCCATTGCCAGATATCCGCGTTGGGTTTCCTGAGCAGGTATCCTTTTTGAGCGGCTTCCTCGAACAAGACCGAGCGCTGCGCAATGTAGGGATTGATCCAGACGCAAATGTGCAGGCCGCGACTCTTCAATCGGCGCAGCATCCCTTCCGGGTCCGGGAAGAAGCGTGGATCCCATTGCAAGTCCGTCCAGTGGAATTCCTTCATCCAGAAGCAGTCGAAGTGAAACACGTGCAGGGGGATGCCCCGGCTTGCCATACTATCGATAAAGCTTGTCACCGTCTTTTCGTCATAATCGGTGGTGAAGGATGTCGATAGCCACAACCCAAAGGACCAGGCAGGCGGCACGGCAGGGCGGCCCGTCAGAGCTGTGTAGCGATCTAGGATTTCTTTTGGGGTAGGACCGTAGATCACGAAGTACTCCAAGGATTCGCCGGGGACGCTGAATTGAACCCGCTCCACTTTTTCGGATGCCACTTCAAATGACACTCGCTCGGGATGATTGACAAAAACACCATAGCCACGGTTTGTGAGATAAAAAGGGATGTTCTTATACGCCAGCTCGCTGCTGGTGCCGCCGTCTTCATTCCACATCTCCACAACCTGCCCGTTCTTGACGAAAGCGGTGAACCGCTCGCCGAGGCCATAAACACACTCACCAACTCCGAGATTTAACTGTTCATGCATGTAGCGCCCATCGGGCGTGTCGACAAAGCCCAGCGCCCGCCAGCCGCTGGATGTGATTACTCTGGATCCACCGAGATATTCCACCAGCCAGTCACTTCCCTTGTTCACTCGGACACTCAAACTACCACTGGTCAGTGTTGCTGAATGCTCATCGTTCGCGATCGAGACCTGCGGGGTTGGATCTGGATAGAGCAGGAACTCAGGTTTGCGCGGAGTTTTTCCTTTGTGATGAACACAGCGCACACGGATCACGTTTTCCATGGGAGAGGAAAAGTGCAGGGTCAATAACGGCTGATTGATCGTATGCCCGCGCCCCTGTAATTTCCCGACCGGGGCATAAACCGTGATTGCATCCTCTTCCAGCGTCACTTCGTGCACCTGCGCGGCGTAATGCGGCGTCATGCCGGCGCGCACTTGCCAGTAGCCATCGGTGAATTTCATAATGATTTCCTTAGTATGGTTTTGGACAGCGACTGGATGATACTCCAAATGGTATATTAATCCCATCCACATCTACAAACACTTACAATGAAGTATGATTATGACTGAAAGGAGATTTATAAATATGTCACGCCTATCAAAAATCTTGTCTCTTATGGTGCTGCTCGTCTTCCTGCTCGCATGTAACTTCGTTACTCAGCCATTTAATGAGGCCCAGAACCTGGCGCAGACTGCGCAAGCCCTGGGAACGACGATCCCGATCGAAACGCTTCAAGCCCTGCCTTCCGCGATTGCCTCCGTAATCCCCAGGGAGACACTCGAAGCGCTGCCTTCCACTGTTCCTACCCTCCAGGCACTTGCTTCCTCCCTGCCGGATTTTGGTAACATGTTCAATCCCCAGGGAACGCCCGTTCAGGAGTGGCGAGGGATCCCCATCCTGCCTCAGGCGACTGCGGGACAGGAATTCAGTGAGAATAATACCTACAGCTTCAAAGCGAATGTCACAGCAAAGGAAGTCCAGGATTTTTATAATGAGAAACTCGCGGCACTGGGCTGGAGCCAGCCATTCAGCCTTCCAATAGAGTCGCAGGGCGGGCTGCTGGTCTTTCAAAAGGAGCAAAGCTCCCTCGCAATCACCATCACAGTAACCGAAGGGTCAGCGGTTGTGCTATTAGTATTAACGCAAGTGTAGAATAGCTGCGTAGAAACGAAAAAAGGATGGCAATCAGCCATCCTTTTTTTCGTTCCAATGCTCTTCACGCCGATCTGGTTATAATATCTTCAATCCTTAAGAGGAAGGGTTTTTGTGAAAAAAGTCATCGCGGCCCATCTACTTTTGCTGACGCTCATCGCTTGTTCGGGTACTGCCCAATCCATACCAACCGTTACCGAAGTTCCAACTCAAAATGCAACGGTCACTGTGGCTCCATCTGCTTTGCCGCACAGTCAAACGCCTGCGAGTCAACCCATCGCTGAATGGAATGGGATCCCGATCATGCCGGGCGCGCGTGCCGGGGCGGGGGATGAGGAGGGATATGTCTTCACGATCCAGGCAACCCCGCAACAAGTGCAGGAGTATTACCAGCTGGAACTTGCAAAGCTTGGCTGGCAGCCATCCGCTCAGGAAAATAGCAACTCGTCTTTGATCCTGAGTTTCCTGGACAGCGCCTCGGCAACGCTCACCGTCAGCATCCTATCCAAAGGGGACGAAGTGTTGGTCCTGTTGGTGAAATAAGATTCGAGCCCAAGGGAACATTTTCGATTGGCTCACGTCAGAAAATAAACTCAACATCACCGGGGATGATGATCTCCTGAAAGGAGGGCCTATGAGCTGACATGAGTCTTTGCGAACAACAGGTACGCCGACCTGCTGTTCGATCCACTTTGCGCCGAATCAATCTACCATAGGAGAAGAATCATGTTCACCAGACACAATGCCCTCTTAGCGGGTATCCTGTTCATATTGCTGTTTGTCTCTGCCTGTGGGGCTGCACCTGCCGCGACTCAGCCACCGGCAGCTACAGAACCCCCCGTATCCAACTACATCCCTGAAGAACTCGCTCCGACAGAAGCACCGGCTGCTACCGAAGCTCCTGCGGAAACCTTTGGTGCGGAAGCGCCTCTACCTGATGCCAATTCTGCTGCACCGCAGCCAGGGTTCCCGGGATCGCATCGACAGCCCTATGATATGTTCTTCGAGGATTATGGGGTCAATCCCTCTATCAATACCGACGACGATAACCTTTCCACGTTCGCGCTGGATGTGGATACGGGTTCCTATACGGTCATGCGAAACTATCTGAGTGAAGGGAATTTGCCGCCACCGGATTCCGTCAGAGTTGAGGAATACGTCAATTACTTCGAGCAGGGATACCCTAACCCGCCGCCGCATCAGGCATTTGGGATTTACGTGGACGGGGCGCCTGCACCTTTTACACAGTCCGAGCGCTACCAGATGCTGCGCGTGGGGATCCAGGGATATGATGTCCCTCAAGAAGAGCGCAAGGATGCTTCGCTCACCTTCGTGATCGACGTCTCGGGCTCGATGGATATGGATAACCGGCTGGGGCTGGTCAAGCGCTCGCTGGAAATGCTTGTCGAGCAGCTGCGACCCTACGACCGCGTGGGCATCGTTGTTTATGGGTCGGAGGCGCGCGTCGTCCTGGAGCCGACTTCGGGTGCCGACAAAGGAAGAATCCTAGAAACGATCTACAGTCTGCATCCCGAAGGCGCGACCAACGCCGAAGCAGGGATCCGTCTCGGGTACCAAATGGCAATGCACGCCTACAATCCCGAGGGAATCAACCGGGTGATCTTATGCTCAGATGGCGTGGCAAACGTAGGTGAGACAGGACCGGAGGCGATCCTGGAGGAGGTGAGACATTACGTGGAAGAGAACGTCACGCTGACCACCATCGGCTTTGGTATGGATAACTACAACGATATCCTGATGGAACAACTGGCTGATAACGGAAATGGCTTCTATGCCTATGTGGATGATCCGCGTGAAGCGCGGCGTCTCTTTATCGACCAGATCACCGGTATGCTGCAAACCATCGCTATGATCGTGCCATCGCCGATAACCAGTTCCGTGACAATACCGTCGATGCAGGCGAAATCGGTGCGGGACATTCCATAACGGCTTTATATGAAGTCAAACTGTATCCCGAGGCTTACGGAAACATTGCCACGGTCTTTATGCGCTGGCAGGACCCGGACACGCGCCAGGTCGTGGAACTTTCCAAAGACTTTGACACAGGGGAGCTGGCGAGTGATTTTGAGTATGCCAACCCTTATTTCCAGAGAGCTGTGATTGTTGCCGAATATGCCGAGATCCTGAAGAAAAGCTACTGGGCGGAGGAAAGCTCACTGGCATATGTCTATCACGAAGCGGTGCGGGTGAGCGAATTAGTCGGCTGGGATGAGAACATGGGTGAGTTCATGGAGTTGATTCGCCGGGCAAGCCAGTTGACGGATTAATTCAAAAGGTGGAGCCAGATTCGTCTGGCTCCACCTTTCATTTCTCAGCGATTAGATTACGGTCGATCCTTCATGAACAATTCTTCCGTCCACTATCGTCATTACTGCTTTAGCAGTAGTGATCTCCTCCGGTTTTACTTCGAACAGATCGTGCGAGAATAAGACCAGATCCGCCAGATAGCCTTCTCTCACTTGTCCCTTCTGGTGTTCCATGAATTCCGTGTAGGCAGCGTCACGCGTGTAACCCAGGAGACATTCTTCGAGCGTCAGGCGCTGATCGGGATCGTCCGGTGACCATTTCTGACGATTGAGAGCAGCATGGATATTGATCATTGGGTCGAACGGGGCGACGGTCCAGTCGCTGCCCAGGGAGAGATGGGCGCCAGCCTCTTTCAGGGCACGCCAGGCGAAGGAAAGCGGCCAGCGCTGGGGTCCCGTCCGTGCCGTCCAAACCTTGTCTTCCTCCAGGCTGAGGGGAGCGTGGCTGGTCTGCATGGAGGCGATCACACCCAGTTCCCTGAAGCGCGGCATGTCTGACGGTTGACAGACTTCGATGTGTTCCACACGGTGACGGCTGTCTCGCTTGCCATTGATGCTCTGGATGGCTTCGTAGCCGTCAAGAGCCTGTCTCACAGCGCCGTCTCCGCAGCAATGGACGGCAATTTGCAGCCCCATTTTGTCACACAGAGACGCCATACGGATGAAATGTTCGAGGGAAAAAATCGGCTCCACGTTCACATCCGGGTCATCTGCATAGGGATCCACGTTGAAAGCGGTATGGGATTCCCAGACGCCGTCCATGAAGAATTTTGCCGCACCCCCGCGTACATAGTCCATTTGAACGTCTGCCATCTGTGCGGCTTCCTTAAGCATTGCCTCGGTGGCGTCAGGCTTGACCTCATAGGGCACATAGACGCGCAGGTTCATCTCACCCGCATCCTCAAGGGCGGCATAGGCCATCAATTCCTCCATATCGCCGTTCATGTTGTGGACGCTGGTGATGCCGGTGGCATTGAATTTCTGGATGGCAAGTTTCAATAGTTCACGCTTACGGTTGGAATCGGGCTCAGGGACCAGATCCATGACCGCGCGCATGGCATTCTCTTCGCACAGTTCGCCGGTGGCGAGTCCGGTATCGTCGCGAATGATGATGCCGTTGGGCATCTCTCGTCCATCGTCTTTCAAGATGCCTGCCATTTCGATGGCCTTGGAGTTCGCCCAGGCAGTATGGCCGTCATACGCGCCGATGTACAGCGGGCGATCTGCAATAATTTCATCCAATTCCTGCCTGGTGGAAACGATCCCGTATTTGATACCCCGTCCGATCACCCATCGATCCGTCCGGTTATTCTCTGCAAAATCCAGCAGGACCCTTTTCAGATCCTCCCTCGTCCGGACGTCCCGGAGCTGTGCCGTGCCCATCCATATGGATCCACTCAGCAAATGCACATGGGTGTCAATAAATCCTGCTGTGAGAGTGTGTCCCTGACCATCGATCAGGCGCGTGGAAGGATCTCGGAACGAATGCGCTCCCTCATTTGACCCTACATAGACAATTCGATTTCCCCTGACTGCCACTGCCTGCGCCTGTGGATTGGACTCGTCACCCGTAAAGACTCTCGCGTTGGTAAAAATAAGATCGGCAGCTGACATGACTCTCTCCTCATAAACGGTAGTCGCGACATTAGTCGCTCTTTTAGTTATAAGAACGACTAATGTCGTTACTACGATTTTCTATTGAATATATGTAACTTGACCTCTCCAGTCAAGTGAAGATGCCTCCTTCCTGCAACGGTTATAATCTAGCGGAATGAAAACACAGATCATCACGCTTGAATCGCACGATGACCTCATTTCGGTGCGCGACCGCATGTCGTGGGCAAAGACACCTCGCATTTTGCTGGTCTGGCCCAAATATGAGAAGGTCAGCCTGCGGCAGGTGGATCTGAAAGTCCTGCAGCGTCATGCCCTGTCTCTGGGTGCACAACTCGGCCTGGTCACCCGGGCAAGGCGTGTGCGGCAGGATGCAGAGGCGCTCAAGATCCCTGTGTTTGAGTCCACCGGGCAGGCGCAACGCCTGGCATGGCCCAGGGTCCGGCGCAGAAAGTGGCTCCAGCGTCCACCGCGTAAGGACTTGCGCCAACAGCGGGAACAGGTTTTGGCCAGGGAAGAAGCCTGGCGCGTACATCCCGCTACGCGTGTCGGAGCGTTCCTCCTCGGGGTGGCTTCCGTTCTCCTGCTCGTCGCCTTGTTCATTCCACGTGCCGAGGTGGTTTTGCATCCCGAGTCGAAAACCCAGAGTGTTGTCTTGCCAGTCATCGCTGGTCCCTCGGTCGAGTCGGTCTTTATTACCGGCAGCATCCCTGCGCGTGAAAAACGTGTGATCGTGGAGGGGACGCAGACGGTAGTCGTGACGGGCCAGGGCGTGACGCCGCAGTCGAAGGCGAAGGGTAGCGTGACCTTTCGGAATCTCACACAGCAGGCAGTGACCATCCCCATGGGAACTGTGGTCCGGACGGAGGACAATATCCGTTTCGCGACCACCCGCGAGGGAGAGGTCGCTGCGGGGCTGGATGAGGTTCTCGATCTGCCGGTTGAAGCTGTGGAGAGCGGCCGCGCGGGCAACGTGGATGTAGAGACCATTGTCGTTGTGGAGGGACGGCTGGGCCTTTCACTTTCCGTCACCAACGCCGGGCCGCTGAGCGGCGGAAGAGAAACCCCATCTGTGCAGGCGAGCGATGCCGATCGTGAGCGTGCAAAAGAGGCGTTGATGGTAACGTTGGAGAGTGAGGCGCGTACCAGGTTGGCCGAGGAAACGAACGCCGGTGACGTCCTTTTTGATGATATGTTTGCTGTGTCTCAAATCGTCTCCGAAGTGTATGATCCGCCCGCGGGGGCGGCGGGCACCAAACTGACATTGACCATGCAGGTGGAGTTTTCGTCACTCTACGCCGACGCTGCAGACCTAACCCAGCTTGCCTCCCTGGCTCTGAACGCATCCATCCCCCCGGGCTTCGCCGCGGTTTCGGAGGAACTGGCTTTGAAGCCGGTAACCGAACCCATCCTGAACGATGATGGCTTCACGCGCTGGACGATTCGAGCCGAGCGTCGCATTGTCCAGCAGGTGAGCCCGGCACAGGTCACACAGATGATCCAGGGCCTTAGCGCCCGCCGCGCCCAGTCATTATTGGGACAAAGCCTGCCACTGGATGATGCAGCGGCGATCAGCCTTTCTCCATCCTGGTGGCCGTGGATTCCCATTGTGCCGTTCCGTATTTCAGTAGTTACCGAGTGAGGAGTATTACTAACCGCGGAGACACGAAGGCGCTGAGGTTTTTAAAGGCTTTCTCTGTGTCTCGGTGTCTCCGTGGTTCTAGGTAGGACCTAATGAGAGTTTTAGCTGTTGATCATGGTGAAAAGCATATCGGTCTTGCGATCAGTGACCCGACCGCGACGATTGCCAGTCCGTTAAAAGTCATCCAGCATACCTCGCGCGTGATGGATGCCGCGCAGGTTGCCAACCTGGCCTCCGAGAATGAGGCTGCACTGATCGTGATTGGCCAGTCATTTGACGAGGAAGGTATGCCAAATCTGGCTGGCAGACGCGCGGCGAAGTTCGCGGAAGCGTTGAAAGAACAAACTCATATACCTGTGATCCTGTGGGATGAGTCATTTAGCACCCAGGATGCCCGTGCGGTCAGGATCGAGATGGGCGTTTCACGCAAAAAACGCGCCGGTCACATGGACGAGCTTGCCGCCGTGATGATCTTGAGGTCGTATCTGGATGCAAATAAGCCGATGGTCGAATAGGATTACCGATTACAAAACGCGTTTTGGTGAACACTCATGGCGACTCAGCCAACAAGAACAATAACCCGTCGCAAATCCAAAGTCAGAGTCATGCGGACCCTCATCGCAGGTTTCCTGGTTTTCAGCATCCTCGCCTGCCTGCTCTCCGTGGTGTTTTACATTCCCTTGCGCGCGGCGCGGCTCTATGGCCCGCCTGCGACATCGCTTTCGCTGCCGCAGCGCGTGCAGTATTCCGCGCTCCTGCTCTGGTACGATGGTTTGCTCACGCAGCCTCTGGATGTGAATGGCGCAGAGCAACCCTTTACGGTTGAAATCGGTGAGGCGGTCGATTCGGTTGCCAATCATCTTCAGGCAGTAGGATTGATCCAGGATGCCGATTCCTTCCGTACCTATCTGATCTATTCCGGGCTGGATACCTCGATTCAAGCGGGGGAGTATCAGCTCAGCACGGCAATGTCCGCTCTGGATATTGCACACGAATTGCAGGATGCGACTCCTGAGGAAGTGACCTTTGTTGTTCTGCCTGGCTGGCGCGTAGAGGAGGTTGCCGGGTCACTGGCGACCTCGGGTTTAGCCATCACCTACGATGAATTTCTCAGCGCGGCAAAAACCCCGCCTCAGGGATTTGATTTCCTGGCAGGCGCCAGCACAGTGGAAGGATTTTTGTACCCCGATTCGTACATCTTCTCCCGCAGTGTTTCAGCGCCCGAGGAAATGATCGCGGAGATGCTGCGCAATTTTTCTACACACCTTAACGCTGATCTTTTAAATGGGTTCGAGAAACAGGGTTTGACCGTCTACCAGGCTGTGACTCTTGCCTCGATGGTGGAGCGGGAGGCGGTGCAGGAGGAGGAACAAGCCTCGATCGCCTCCGTTTATGCAAACAGGTTCAAAATCGGCATGAAGCTGGATGCAGATCCCACCGTTCAATACGCAATCGGGTATAACATTTTGCAGAGGACCTGGTGGACAAACCCACTCAGTCTGCTCGATCTGGAGATCAATTCGGTCTACAACACCTATAAATATGAAGGCTTGCCGCCTTCTCCCATAGCCAGTCCCAGCCTGGGCGCACTGCGGGCGGTCGCATTCCCTGCAGAGACACCTTATCTCTTCTTTCGTGCCAGATGCGATGGGTCAGGCTTCCACGAATTTTCCGAGACGTTCGACGAACATTTACAGAATGCATGCC
>Ga0075429_100001603_pt1 | contig 18653 bp, 26 predicted proteins | sample RhiMetdeltSRZDD3_FD_75295 | JGI IMG/M metagenome (GOLD analysis project Ga0075429, IMG submission 75295) | Populus rhizosphere microbial communities from Tennessee, USA - Rhizosphere MetaG P. deltoides SRZDD3 | ecosystem: Host-associated > Plants > Roots > Rhizosphere > Soil | place: USA... | reverse complement strand
TGCCTGAGCCTGCAACTGCCCAAGCGTTCGACTGCGCCACCGTACATCAGGTTGTCAAGCTGTTCGGTGGCGACGTGGCCAAGGCCGAGGCTTACGCCGTCTCCCAGGGCGCCACTCCCGAGCATATCACGGCTGCCCGGCAGTGCCTGACGCAGCCGGTCATGGTGAAGGCCAAGAAGAAGAAGAGCTGGTTCAGGGGCAAGAAGCGGGCGGTGTCATTCTCCCAGAAAACCTTCGAGCCTGCAGTTGTGGCGCTTCCAACTCCTAGGCCCGTTCCGGTAGCAATGCCTACACCGGTGGCAACGCCTGCACCAGTAGCTACACCGACAGTCGTAGCTACGCCCGCAGCGGCTGGGAAAAAGTGCAAGCCGCGCAAGTATCGGTGGCAGTACTGGAGGCCTAAAGTCTGCCCGTAAGGGGGTCCTGAATGCTAGCGACTGACTACCATCGAGGGCGTTACTACATCTCGATCATGGTAATGTACGCGGTCGCCCTCCACTGGTCCTGGGCGGTCATCCTGATCTTCGACAGTGGCGGTACGCAAGCAACCGCGCTTAATGCGGTCTACCGCTACGTTGAGCCAGTCTCATTCCTGATCTTGGTCCTCATGTTCGCGGCCACCTCTGCAATGCTTGGGTTGATCCTGCGGTCACCGTTGGCTTTGCTGCTCCTACTGCCACAGCAGATCATCTTGATGATGTCGGCAGCCGGTGCCTTCGAAGCTATATGGACTATGCAGTTCGCCGATGGGGTGATCCGCTCGCGGGCCTTCATCGCCGCCGACCAAATCTACAGCTTGCTTGCGGCGCTCGGTCATACACTAGCACTGATCCGCCACGCTATCAGCAGGCAGTACCTGGGGGTGGGCCATCTCTAAAAAGACTGAAGAATACCCCAGCGGTGCCCTTACTGATGACGAGCGCCGCCGGTTACGGCAGTTGCTTGCTGATCGGTACCGCCGCCCCAAAGAGGACAATCCTTACCCGGTGAGCAGGTTCCAGCGCATCATGGTCCTCGTCTTTACGGCGGTGCTCTTGTTTACTCCGCCTATGTGGATACTTCTGGACCGGAGGGTTCCTTATGAGCTAGACCGCGCCACGGTCGAGCCGGGGGAAGCCCGCGTTGGCAGCGACGTTTTTGTGAGCTTCTACGCTAAGCGGCGGAGGCTGGGAGAGTGCCGGCCGGTCGTCGTGCATCGAGGTCTCAAGGATTTAGCATCGGGCGAGATCCTCTCGGTAGCCCTCCCCGCCCCTTTGCTGGCAGGGGAAGATCGGTTGACTCAGACCCTACGCCTCCCTGATGACGCCCCCGCCGGAAAGGTAGCCTACCAGGGGCAAGTCTGTTACACCTGCAACATCCTTCAGTCTTGGCTGCGCTGGCCAGTGTGCATGCCAGTTCCCGAAGTCGAGTTCGTAGTAAGGAGATGAAGACCGGCTTGAGTTTCTTTACTCCAGGAGAGTGGGTCCTGCTGATCGGGCTGGTTGCCCACGCGGTGGCCGTCTTCTTCGCACTGTGGATTACTAGGCGGCACACGGCGGCTGACATCAAGAGGATCGCGCACGAGGTCCACGCCGAGGTCGAGAAGATAGAAGCGGTGCGGTTTGAGCTGGAAGAGGAGGCGTATATCGAGGGTGTGCTGGAAGGGCGCAAGCTCGAGCGTGAGGGCAAGCCATGATGGCTCGAGCCCGAGAGTCGGGGGTCAACAAGTTCTTGTCAGGCGGGGGGCTGGTCGCCGTCATCATGTTCCTGGTTGGGCAGGCCACGTTCTCGATCGTCTACCAGATCATCAACAACGAGCAGCAGCAGGCCGCAATCATCGCTAACCAAGTGCAGCTCAAGACCTTGCGTGACGAGATTGCTAACATGCAGACCCCGTTAAGCTCGGTCGTCCTCCGGCTGGAGGCGCGCGTCGTCGCCACCGAGATCGAGACCAAGCGGCTGGATAGTGCGATGATGAACGCTAGCACCGCGCTCAACGCCCGGCTAGATGGCATGGACCGGACCGGCACCCGCGGCTTGGAGAACACTACCTCTGCAGTGACGCGGTTGTCGGTGGCCATAGATCGCAACGGCGACCGCCTCGCGATCTTGGACAAGCGGATCGGTGACGTCGAGAACCGCTCCGTCATCCAGCTGCAGGGGCAGCTTGAGCTGATCCGCGAGAACATCAAGCGGATTGACGACCAGCTGACCAGGACGGTACAAGCTCTCGACGCCACCTACAACTCGCTGCAGGACCACCTGCGGGTGGCACACCCAAGAGGTCGAAGTGAAGCACCTATATCTATACCTAGCACTACTGGCAGTGCCTATAACCGCTGAAGCGCAGGAAGCGCCGCCCGTGCCCAGCACGATAGTGGGGGCCGGCCAGATCGGCCGCGCCTTCAACACCAGGGGCACCGTGACCGGGGAGATCCAGCGAAGGGACTTTCCGATCTACACTGGCACGCCGACCTACCTCGACCAGTGGGTGCGAACCCTCGAGCAGTCGCAGAGCGGGTTCCGCTTCTTTGACGACAGCCGGCTGGACGTCGGGCCGGTGGCGCGGGTGAAGATCGACAAGGCTAAGCTCAAGCAAGTCGGGGCGTTCAGCGTGTCGATGCGCGCTACCAGAGGGTCCTTCCGGCTCCAGACGAGTGGGATGGGAACAGTCAGGACGCCTTATGCTACGGTGCGGACCAAGCCCGGGACCGTGATCGAGGCCGTCATCGTTGGGAAGTCGAGATCGTGAAGAAGCCTAAGCCTAGGCGGCCCCGCCGACTCCGGATAGCGGTCCAGCCATCTATCACGGAGCAGATAGCCGAGCGGACCCAGACGTGGCGCAACATTGCGATCACGTTGTCTGCAATCGGCGCAGTCCTGATCGGCCTGTGGAGCGGAATCGTCCGGTTCGGGTGGGATCCAGTGCTCGCCGGCGCATTCGCTGAGTACAAGGTCGAGATGGACCGCAAGGTTAATGCGTCCGACGAGGTGATCAAGCGCGACTTCCAAAGCAAGATAGATGAGCAGAGCATCAAGATGAACGGTGCGGTCATGCTTGTGCAGCAGGACGTGGCACTGGTCCGGCGCGAGGTCAGGCGGTTCCAGATCGAAAATCTGGAAGCCCAGGAAGCGCAGGTGATCTGGTCCCAGATGCCGCAACTGGTCGCCAATCTAGCCGGCATCGAGCGGCAGCTGATAGAGCGCCAAGGCGACGCTACCTTGCTCGGTCGGCAGAACGAGGTCAAGAACGCGATCAAGAACGTGGAGGACCGGCTGGCATCAATCCGATCCCGGCTGAAGACCCTCCGGGAGCAACTCTGATGGAAGAGACGAGATGCCCGTGCTGCGGGTCGACCGTCGATCGGGACCTGCCGCTCGTCAGCCGCGAGACCAACCTGGTCACCTACGGCAAGCAGACGATCAAGCTGAGCCCGGCGCAGACGATCCTCGCCGACGTGCTCGTGTCGAGCTGGCCCAACGTGGTGACGAACGACCGCATCATCCACCGCATGTGGGACGACGAGCCAGAGCGGCCGGACATCAGCGTCCGCACCCAGATGCACCGGGTGCGGATGGTCATGCGCCAGCTCGGCTTCGACGTGGCTTCGGTGTACTCGGAGGGCTACCGGCTCGCGCGGCGGGAGCCCCCAGAAGCAGTCCGCGCCTAGAGGAGGGTTCCATGAACCTTGCAAACATTGCCATCGGCCTGCTGTGGCTGCTGATCGGCGCTATCATCTTGGCTGGTGTGATCTGGCTGGTGCTGTACGGGGTCGAGAAGTTCATCACTCCAATCCCAGAGCGTCTGAAGCAGGGCATCTGGTTCATCGTCCTGATCCTGATCCTGATAGGCGTCATCAGCACGCTGGCGACGGGCCGCCCGCCCTTTCAGGGCAACCTACGAATCTCAAGTAGCACCTTTGCCTCCGTACCCGCGGCCGCCACCGCCTATCTGTAATCCTTGCTGACGACGCGACCCTCGGCATCCCACTCCCAGTCGATCCCCTCGCCAGCTCGTAGCGTGATGGAAGCTGGCTCCGGCCCCCTGCGCCGGATGGCGTCGGCAGCGGCAAAAGTGCCAAGCGCTAGACATACCCCCAGGCAGTCTGCCCGCTCCGCCTCGACGGCGACGCGGAGGGTGGCCTCAATGTCAGAGATACATTTGCAACTAGACGGATCGCGGCAAGGACCGTCCGCATCGAAGCACAATCCCCGCCATGCGGTGGTTGCAAGTGACCGCAAGTTATCGCTCATTCCTTCCTCCTAGTGCAAGACGGGCACACCATAGGCAACAAACGAGCCCACACCTCGCGCTGCTCCATCGGCACAAGCCTGGACGCCGGAATCTGTGAAGCCTGAGTTATGGTGCGGAGTCCTCAATGTCTATCATGATCTCAGACGACGTTTTGTCCGCCCATCGCGTTGACTCTGTCACCCAGTCCGCTGTCGGCATGATGATCCCACGGATCGGCATCAGGCTGCCGATCGGCACGATCGCCGGTGCCGCGACTAACCCGCGCAGGAATGATCGCCTATTCATTGGATTGGGCAACTAGCTGGGCGGTAGTTTCTCGTCCTCTCCGGGTCGTAGCCAGGCACCTGGGGAAGCGGGTTCTCGCCTTCCTCAAGGCGAGGCCAGGACTCGTCGCACCGCAGGCACTGCCAGATCGGTCCGTCTCCGTGCCGGGACATGCCAGCGAACCTCTCACACTTGTCCATCTCTAGACTCCCTTCCCCCTAGGGGGCCACAGCCCCTGATCAACGTGCCGCCCCACCCACTCGCAGTATGGCTGCCCCACGTATATCTGCTCGACGATCTCCATGAGCTTGGCTGCTTCGTCGCGACTATAACCACAAACCTCCAGAAGAACGATCGCATCAATGACATCATCGTCATCGATGGGTTCTAATCCCCGGCGCCAAAACAGCTTCGTCAGCACATGCGGGCAAACCTTGATATGCCCCACGTCAGGGTCACCCCTGGTGAAGTATCGGACGGTGCCCCACTGGCCCATAGTAGTCACACCCCCTTCAGCAATGGATCCGGGCCAGGACCGTCTGGCACCTTGATCTCGTTGTCCACGAACGGCACCTGGGGCATGCCCATGCGCATGAACGGCCCGAATGTCTGCATCAGCTCCCAGAGGCTCCACTCTGACCAGCCCTCGTCATCCTGGGCGCGCGGCTCGAACTTGAACTTGCCGCCCATAGTGGTCTGGACCCACTGCTTATGCACCTGGCGGCCGAAGTCGCTCAGGCGAACCTTCACCTTGTCGTTCATGTTGATGATCATCTACGCCTCTTGTTGCGGACGGCGGCGCGAGCTCGTTCGCACCACGGAACCATCATCTTGAGCGCTACGTAGTCATCCAAAGCGTCGAGGATGATCTCTTCAAGTTTCATGCTGTAGGCACGATCCTCCTCGACGGCGGCGCAGACGTCGGAAGAGAACTTCCGCATCTCGTCGTCTAGCATTGGAACGCCGACTTCAAGAAACTCGCTGATCTGGATCCAGTCCATCCCCTTGTACTGGAGCGCCCACTCCGGACGGCCAGACAGTACCAACTTTCGCAAGCTCCAGTCGCCGACGAGGGGCAGCAGCATGGTTAATCCTTAGGGATCAGCTTGTCTACGCTCGCTCTCACCAACAGTGCGAACGTCTTGTACTTCGCAGCCTCAGCCTGCGCCTCCTGTATCTTGGCGTCGGCCGCTGCCAGCCGAGACCGCATGCTGTCGACCTCACCCTGCAGCACCTCCTGAGCAGCGAGCGCAGCGCGAGCCTCGGTGATGGCCTTGTCGGACACCTCCTTCAGCCGCACCCGCTCCCCCTCCCGCGCCTGGTCGACCAGGTTCAGCATCTCGGTCACCCGGACCTCGGCTGCCGCAGCTCGCTCCCGCCACTGGTCGCGCTCGGCGTAGATCGCCTGGACCTCGGCGATCCCAGCAGAGACCGTCGCCATCCTCGCCTCGAACTTGGGGTCTGGAGCCACCAGCTCCTGGCCACCGTTGCTGCTGTGCTCCCGCGCCTTCGCGGCGATGTCCTCGAGGAGCTGGTCCTCGATCTCCTGCACGGCTGACTTCCTGCCCACCCTGTCCTCCTCCGTCACACCAGCCACTCCCTGTAGTCCTCGCCCGTGATCTGCGCGGCGAGGTCGATCTTGTTCCTCAGAGACTGAATTATCCGCTCGTCGACCGTCCCCGGGGCCACCAGATCTACGTAGGTCACGGGCATCTTCTGCCCTTTCCTGTGGCACCTGTCCTCGGACTGGATCCGCATCTCCAGGTCATAAGAATTAGCCGCGTAGATCACTAGGTCTGCGCAGGTCCAGTTGTTTCCCCGGCCGCCTGCCGCCTGCGTAGCGACCATGAATCTGCACTCTGGGTCGCTGACGAACGACGCCTCCTCGCCAGCGCGCGCCTGGACGTTGCCGCCCCAGTACCGAGCTACCGACCGCGGACCAAACTCCCCCTCGAGCCGTCGAGCAACCTTCTGCAGCTCGTGCGTGTAGCACACCCACACGACGGCTTTCCTGGGATGGTCTCCAAGAAGATCGACGATCTCGTCGATCCTCTTGGAGGGCACGTCGTGTGTGACCCCCAGCTCGTCGACGACGTGGCCGCACGCGACCTGGTGCATCCGGATCATCTGCGTGACGACCATGGTAGCGGTCACGTGGTGCTGACCAGCGACCACAGTCATCGCATTCTGCTTGATCTCCCGGTACATCCTCGCCTGCTCCGCCGTCAAGTCGACGTGGCGCAGCGCGTACGTCTTAGGGTCCAGGTCCAGGCAGTCCGACTTCAGCACCCGGTACGAGTAAGGGGCGACCTTCTGCTGCAGGTCCCCCAGGTTCTTGAACTCGCGGATCTTCTGCACGACAGGTACGTAGACGCCGATCTGCTGCAGCGTCGCCAGGATCTGGTCCCGGCTCATTGCTCCAACGGCGGCTCCCGGACGTCGCTGGAGCAATTTGTTCTCTAGTATATTCCTCGGCACGTAGCATATCCGGTCCACCTCAGCGTACCGGTTCTGGAAGGCGACGTACGACTGCATCCCGAGGATGCGCCAGTCCAGGAACCAGAACTGCCAGAACAGGTCCATCGGTGACTTCGGTGAGACGAGCCCCGACGCGATCCGCCTGCTGTATGCCAGCTCGCCCAGCTTGACCACGCGCTTCCGTCGGGTCGAGTTTCCCCGGATGGTCGTCGACTCGTCTACGACCATCATGGTCGGGCCCGTCGCTAAGAACGCCTTGGCGTAGTCCATCGCCTTGGTGCCAGAGCTCAGGGCCTCCACATTCATGAACAGCGCCCGGTTCCCGCGGTAGCTCAGCGCCGCCGCGCGAGAGTCTCTGTGGGCCGCCTTCGGACCCCAGACTGCCACGGCCAGCCGGCGACGGAGCTCCGGGTCTAAGTGGAGCGTGATCTCTGAAGGTACCCCAGGACGGTCTTCGAACCAGTTCCGGTAGCTCCCCGCGGGCGCCAGCACGAACAGGTTGTCCAGGCCGCCAGCGCACCGGGACTGGTAGTCCTCGAGGACCACTCGGCTCTTCCCCGTCCCCATCTCCATCAAGAGCGCGAACACGTCTTCCCCGGTAGGCTTCCTTGGCCGGGCCCGGATGCGCTCGAGCGCCTCTGCCTGGTGTGACATCAGAGGGACAGGTGACTGGTAGGTCATCCCCTCAGTGTGTGCTCCGCTCGGAGCAAAGTAAAACTGACCGTACGTGCGCGGGAGCGCCGGGAGGGTACGGTAGCCGCCCGACCGGGGAAGAGCGCACCAGCGGTCAGTTTACAGCCCCTGGCTAGTGTGGTACACGTGGGTTCTCCAGGACGGACCGCAAGAAATCACAAGAACAGGTCCCCGGCATTAGAACAGGTCGGAAACAATGCCGACCAATGCCGGTACCAATGCCAAAAAATCGCTTATTTTTCAACGGGGTTAGCGCCGCCGGCATCACTGCTTCAGTAACGCGCGTGTGCGCGTCAAAAAAAATAAAATAAAATTTTTCAGGACTGCCAATGCTCTAATGCCTCTGATGCCGGTGAAGCTAAGCCGTTGGCAGGATTAGAGTTCTCCGGCATTGGAACTGGCATTGGTCGGCATCAGAACTGGTATATGCTCAGGTAGAGCACGGCAATAATATCACAAAACACCACTTTCTTCCCCCGTTCCTAGCAATTTCTTTAAAAATGTGGCAAAACTAAGTGCGTGCGCGCCGTTACAAGATCACAAAGGTGGTATCTAATTACCGTCGTCGAGTGATATTATCTCTCGAGTCAGGGTCGCGCGCTCGCGTGTGCTCGTAAATGGGCGCGCGCGAACCTCTCGGCAACTTTATCACTCAAGTTTGGCTAAACCACCGCAGGTCTAGCCCAGCGGTGAGATTTTACTTTGCTCTGCTCCAGGCCCAGTGTGGCTCAGATGGACAGACCGAAGTCAGAAGTCTTGGCTAGGATGCGGGCCCCCGGGTCGGGGGTGCCGCTGGACAAGCTCGACCGCGTGCGGGACGCTATCCGCCGCCTCCGAGACCTCCTGATCAGGAAGGAAGAGGCGAGCGACCTAGTCAAGGAGATCTCGCGGGAGGTCACCCAGATCGAGCAGAGCGAGCTAGTGGACCTGTTCGACGAGGCGGGGATCGAGAAGATCGTCCTGCCCCCGGAGGGGAACCTCCCCGGCTACTCGGCTAAGGCGCAACCTTACTACTACGCGTGCATACAAGCCGGCTGGCCCCCCGACCAGCGGGAGGCGGCGTTCAAGTGGCTCGAGGACCGCCAGTGCGGGGACCTGATCAAGACCGTGGTCACCGTCGAGCTCGGCCTCGGCGAGGCTGAGAAGACCAAGAAGCTCGTCGAGGCGCTCCGCGCGGTCGGGGTGGCGTACGACGTCAGGAAGTCCGTGCCGTGGAACACTCTGACCGCGTTCGTCAGGGAGCAGGCTGCGCGCCTGTCCCTCGAGGACAAGGAGACTCTCGGTGCGGTAGTCGGCAGGATCGTGAAGGTGACGAGGAGGAAAGACGATGGCTAAGACAGCTGAGAAGACAGACGTAGCAGTTCTGAACCAGGGCGGCGTACCTGCTGCCCTGGTGGACCGGATGAAGGCGGACTCTGGCAAGGGCGTCAGCATGTCGTCCGAGGACAGCATCATCCCGATGATCTACCTCCTGCAGGCGAACAGCCCGCAGGTCAAGTCTCGCGATCCGAAGTACATCGAGGGCGCTCGCGACGGCGACATATGGATGCGGAACTCGGTCAAGAGAGAGGTCGTGTCTGGTGACGAGGGGTTCCTGTTCCAGCCGTGCTACTTCTCGAAGGCGTGGATCGAGTGGAAGCCGCAGCGCGGCGGGTTCGTCGCTCGCCACGACGAGCGGCCGGGAGACGCTGTGCTGCAGCAGATCACGACTGACACGGGGGACACCCGGCCAGCGTGGGTCCGGCCGAACGGCAACATCGTCCAGGACGTCCGCGAGCACTTCGGGTTCGCCGATGACCAGCCGTACATGATCTCGTTCTCGTCGACGGGCCACACCGTCAGCCGGGAGTGGATGACCAAGCAGAAGCAGTTCACGATCCCGGGAACGCGGGACGTGGCCCCGGCGTGGTCTCGCAAGTACAAGTTCAAGACGACTTCCAGGTCGAACGCGCGCGGCCAGTCTTGGTCGCAGTTCAAGATCGAGGACGCCGGGTGGGTCGAGACTGCAGAGGAGTACGAGCGGGGCCAAGCTCTGTATGAGTCGCTGGAGCGCGGCGAGAAGCGTGGCGAGGACTACGCAGCACCGGAAGTGGTCGCCGTCGACGACAAGATACCGTTCTAAGTTCAGCCCAGCAGCTCGGGCCAGCCGGCGCACGCGGCGGGCCCAGGGGACCAGTAGGTCAGTCCTCCTGGCTGGTCCCCCTGAGGGGCTGCTGGACCGAAGGCGGGCTGGCCGACGGCGCTGAGCCACTCGCCACGTCACTCAGGAAATTTAATCTCATGGACTTTGCTGAGCGGCTCCACAAGCTGTTTGCTGGGAGAGCGGACGCCCACGGGACCCACGGCCTCCCGGTGAAGGAGGGGCTCAAGTGGGCAATCAAGACGACTGCGAGGACCGTCCACGAGCCTGTGACCGTGGACCGCTGGCGAGACCACGTGGCGGGGGTCCGGCCCCTCGGGGTCATCCCGATCGACGCCGACTCGCTGTGCTACTTCGGGTCGATCGACTACGACGAGTACGACGTCGACGTGACCGAGGTCATAGCTCGCGTCGAGGACGCGAAGATGCCGCTGGTTCCCGTGTCGTCGAAGTCCGGCGGGTTGCACCTGTTCTTGTTCCTGGAGGAGCCCGTCCCGGCCGCCGTCGTGCAGACGGCGCTGCGGAACATGGCCGCGCGCCTCGGGCTGGCGGGCAGTGAGATATTCCCGAAGCAGCGGACCGTCATCGCCCAGCACGGCGACGTCGGGAACTGGATGGTGATGCCGTACTTCGGCAGCACATACGGTGGCAGGATCAAGGAGCAGGTCGGCCTGACCAGGAGCGGCGGCAAGCTCCCGCTGGACGCGTTCTTGGTCACTGCCGAGGCCGCGCGGGTCAGCGCGCGAGTCGTTGAGAGGATGGCGTCGGCTCGGCGCTCGACGACTCAGCAGCAGACAGAGGATGCCCCAACGCACGCTGACGGTCCGCCGTGCCTGGAGCATCTGGTCGGGACCAAGATCCAGCACGGCCACCAGTCAAACTTCTTGTTCCACCTCGGCGTGTTCTACAAGCGGGCATTCCCCGGGGACTGGAAGCCCCGGCTGGAGGAGGCGGGCAGGACGATGCTTGACCCGCCCAGCACCGCGGAGGGGCTGCAGTCAGTCGTCAAGTCGCTGTCGAAGAAGGACTATGACTACACGTGCAAGAACCAGCCGATGGCGGCGTACTGCAACTCGACCCTGTGCCGGGCGCGGCGGTTCGGCGTGGGGCAGAGCGAGCTGCCGACGGTCGCCGGCCTGTCCAAGTTGGACAGCGATCCTCCGCTGTGGTTCGTCGACATCGAGGGGGAGCGCTTGCACCTCGACACCGAGCACCTGATGACCTACCTGCTGTTCCACAGGGCATGCGCGGACAAGCTGAACAAGTGCTACTCGACCATGAAGCAGAGCGACTGGCTCAAGCTCCTGAAGCCGGCGTTCGAGAACCTGATCGTCATCCCGGCGTCGAAGGACGCGAGCTTCTCTGACCAGTTCTTGGAGATCCTGGACAACTTCCTGACGAACCAGGCTCGAGGCAAGCGCCTCGAGGACATCTTGGCGAAGAAGCCGTGGGAGAACGAGGAAGACAAGGCGCACTGGTTCCGGATCATGGACCTGATGAGCTTCCTAGCGAGGGAGGGGTTCACGCGGTGGACGCGCGCCCAGGTCATCACCAAGATCAAGGACCTGGGCGGCGGCCACTTCAACAAGAAGATAAAGGGGAAGTTCACCAACTTGTGGCGCGTGCCGGTAGGCTACCGAGACGAGCCAGAGGCGGCCAAGGAGAGGCTAGAAGCATGATGATCGGCGACCGCAAGGAGATAGAGATCTACAAGGGCTACGAGCTGAGGAAGGTCCTCAGCGCGGTGTACGTGTACCACGGGAACCGCTACGTCGCGTCGAGGCGGACCATGGAGGCTGCGCGGGAGTGGGTAGACGCGGTGGAGCAGAAGTGACTGACACGTCGATCCTATTCGGTCCCCCGGGGACGGGGAAGACGTCGACCCTGCTTGAGGAGGTAGACCTGGCGTTCCAGCGCGGCGTGCCGCCGGACCGGGTTGGCTTCGTGACGTTCACCCGGCGGGCAGCTGAGGAGGCGGTCTCCCGCGCGTGCCAGAAGTTCTCGCTGACGAAGAAGAACCTGCCGTGGTTCTGCACGATCCACTCCATGTGCTTCTCGAAGCTAGGCCTGTCGCGGAGCGACGTGCTGACCGGGAAGCAGATGCAAGAGTTCGCAGACTACGCCGGGGTCGAGATCAAGGGGACGGTCCTCGAGGACGGGACGGTCAGCGGTCACGGCGACGGAGACCGGGCGCTGTTCGTCGAGAACTTGGCGCGCATCCGCATGGTGCCACTGAGGGACGCGTACGACTCGAGCGACAGCGACCTGTCGTGGGACGAGGTCGAGCGCGTCGCCAATTTATTGAATGAGTTCAAGCACAACCGCGCGCTCATGGACTTCACTGACATGCTGACCCAGTTCGTCGACCTCGGGTCGGACCTGAGCCTCGAGCACCTGGTCGTGGACGAGGCCCAGGACCTGAGCCCCCTCCAGTGGAGCGTGGCAGCTTGCGCGTCGCGCTCGTGCAGCTTGGTGACCGTGGCGGGAGACGACGACCAGGCGATCTATGCGTGGGCCGGGGCCGACGCTGGGCACCTGGTCCGCCTCCAGGGCCAGTCCCGCGTCCTGAACCAGAGCTGGCGCGTGCCCCTGGCTGTGCAGTCGGTGGCGAGCGCAGTCATCGCGGACGTGGGCGAGCGGCGGCCGAAGGAGTGGCGGCCCAGGCAGGGAGCCAGCGGCCGGGTAGACCACGCTGCCTCGTTCGAGGAGGTCGACATCTCCCAACAGTGGTCCGGGGAGGTCCAGCCAGTCCTGATCCTAGCGCGCAACGAGTACGTCCTAGACGACGTCGTGGTCCCGGACCTGCGGCACCTGGGCGTGGTGTACGAGCGCGACGGGAAGTCATCGGTTGACCTGCAGGTCCTCGAGTCGGTGACCGCGTGGGAGGACCTGCGGCAGGGGAAGCGCGTGCCGACCGAGGTAGCTCGGAAGATCTACGAGCACATGACCGGCGGCCGCGGGTACGTGCCCGGGCAGAAGAACTTGCCGAGGATCAGCAGCGAAGATGTGACCTTAGAAGACCTCCGTTCAAGCGGAGGTCTTCTAAGGAACGATCCTTGGTACGACGCGCTGGACCGGCTGCACCCGGACGACGTGACGTACCTGAGGAACGCTAGGTCGTCCGGGGAGAGCCTGCGGCACAAGCCTCGCGTCCGAGTCAGCACCATCCACGGGTCGAAGGGCGGCGAGGCAGAGCACGTCGTCCTGATGAAGGAGATGGCGCGGCGGTCGTACCAGTCGATGGAGCAGTACCCGGACGACGAGCGGCGGGTGTGGTACGTGGGAGCTACTAGGGCGCGGGAGCACTTGACCGTGGTCGAGAGCTCGACCGCTCTGTCGTGCCCGTGGCTGTGAGCCTTTTACTTTGCTCTAGCGCGGGGGCAATATACCGAAGATGAGCAAGCCAGTCCTAGTGGCGATGTCCAACCCGCACTCGAGCGACCCGGGGGATGACTTGTGCACTCGACCGAAGGGGTCGAGCGGGTGGCGGCTGTGGAAGATGCTCAACGAGCGAACCGGGGCGACGGAGGAGGAGTACGAGCAGGCTTTCGACCGGGTGAACCTGTGCGACGACGGCTGGAACACACACGACGCTCGAGTGAACGCGTGGCGGCTGAGGAAGATGCTCAGTGGTCGCGTGGTCCTGCTCCTGGGGGAAGGTCCTCGTGAGGCGTTCGACCTCGAGAAGGACCTGATCCACCCAGTCATCAGCACGGGAACAGACGGAACGATGATCTTTCGACAGCTGCCGCACCCCTCAGGGAGATGCCGATGGTACAACCATCCAACGAACCGGCTCCTAGCGTCGCTCCTCCTAGAAGACCTGTGGAGAGAGTCGACGAGGTCCTCAGGGAGCGACCGAAGACGCACGGTGAGTATTCAGAAGTCGCGCTCCTCTCCCAAGGGTTCAAGTTCGTCGCGCAGTCGCACAAGAACTGGAGAGCGCTCTCGAGCGACAAGCGGGAGACGGTAGACCAGATCTTGCACAAGCTATCCAGGATCATATGCGGCGACCCGGAGTTCCCGGACCACTGGGACGACATAATCGGGTACGCGAAGCTCACGCGAGACAGGCTGAAGGTGCCAGGCTGATGTGCGGGATACTCGCTGCTCTGGGCGACGGCCGCCGAGGTGAGGTAGGCGCGGACAAGATCCGGCACCGCGGGATCAGGTCGACTCGCGCAGAGTGCCAGCACGGGACGATGTGGCACGCGCGGCTGCCGATCGTCGGCCTCGGGCAGGAGTGGGACCAGCCCGTCAGCCGTGGACGGTGGACCATCGGGTTCGTTGGCGAAGTCCTAAATTTTAAAGATTTTAAGCCAGGAGCAGAGTGCGACCTAGAAGTCGTCGCGGACGCGTGGGTCGAGCACCCGAGAAAGTTCAGGGAGTTCGACGGGTTCTGGTCCGTGGTCGCGCTCGACGAGTACTCCGCCTCGATCCACGTCCTGGTCGACTACCTGGCGCAGAAGCCGATCTACTACCGCAGCGACGACTACGCGACGGCCGTCGCGTCTGAGCCCGAGGCCATCGCCGTCCTCGGGCCCGTGACGCCGGACGAGATCTACTTCAGTTCAATCGTCAAGTGGGGCTACTGCCCGGAGACCTGGCGCACGCCGTTCGCGGAGGTCAAGAAGACGTGCCCCGGAGAGCACACCATAGTCAGGGCTAACGGTTGCGTCACCAGCAAGGTCGTCGATCCGCTGGAGCCGTCCCGCGGCGACGTCAAGAAGGAGGTCGAGTCAGCCGTTGCCCGCCGCGTCATGTCCTCCGACGTCCCCGTGGCAGCTCTAGTCAGCGGCGGGCTGGACAGCGCGATCACCTACACGCTGGCTCAGCGGTACGGTGACGTCAAGGCGTACCACGTGGAGAACGGCGAGCGAGCCGAGATGGAGCGAGTGGTTAACGGTGGCTCCGTAGTCCATGCGGTGGCTGCTAGGCCACCAAGCGTTGACAAGAAGCTGAGGTACATGCAAGAGCCGATAGACCTCGGGTCCCTGGGTCCGCAGGTGGTCCTGAGCGACGCGATCGCCGCCGCGGGCGGGGAGAGGGTGTGCCTGACGGGAGACGGCGCAGACGAATTCTTCGGCGGGTACGGCCGCGCGCAGCGGTACGACAGCCAGAAGTCGGACGTGTTCCACGAGCTGGTAGCATGGCACCTCCCCCGACTGGATCGAGTGATGATGCGGAACCGTGTCGAGGTCCGGTCCCCCTTCCTGGCGCGCGGCGTCGCGCAGGCAGCTCTCGGGCTGCCGTGGGGGTTGCGGAAGGACAAGCTGGCGCTGCGCGAGGCGTTTCGCGATGACCTGCCTCCGGGCGTGGCAGACGTGCCGAAGAAGGCGCTCAAGGTCGAGGAGGTTGAGATGGACCGCGAGGCGGTGACACGTGTCCTAGTAGACCGGTTCAGGCAGCAGTGGTGGCCGAAAGGGTGACTATGCAGATGAGAGCGGTCGGGCTCACGTGCGGGATCGGGTCGATGCTCGTCGGTGCGCGGCAGGCCGGGTTCGAGGTCGTGGGCAACGTGGAGTGGCGGAAGTACTACTACGCAGAGGACGCGGCTGGGCGGAACACTTTTCGGGAGAACTTCCCGGGCGCCGTGTTCAAGAACCAGGTGAGCGACCTGACGCCGCAGGAGATCGAGCGGATCATGAATTCGACGCTCGCGCTCGGGCACCCGGAGTGCGGCAACTTCTCGAACCTCGCGTGGTCGGTGAAGAACATCCGAGAGCGCGCGCTGGACCCAGCCGACATCCCGCTGTTCGTAGGTCTAGTCCAGAAGGTGAAGCCTCGCTTCTGGGTGATGGATGACCTGCCGAGGTCGTTCGCTGCGTACTCCATGTCTAAGTATGCGGAGGAGCTGCCGGAGTACGACCTGTTCCCCGAGTGGATCAGCAACTGGGGCTACGGCAACGTGCAGAAGCACCGGAACCGCATGTTCATGATTGGAGCTCTCCGGGCCGAGAGGTGGGCCTTTCGGCCCGGAGAGGTCGAGAACCCGCTGGTCGTCAGCGACGTGCTCGGTGGCATGGGGGAGCCGGGCCGATCGAACCTCCCCAACCACGATGTCGCCATCGACGAGCTGGACTGCTTCCGAGCGCTGAACGTGGGCGAGTATAGGCGAAAACTCACCTGGGGCGAGACCAAGGAGTACTTCCGAGACAAGCCTGGGGGGCACATTCTGAGGTACGTCAAGGCAGACGGCAGCACGACGCAGCGGATCGGCTTCGTGAAGGGGCACTGGGACGGTCCTGCGCACACGCTCAGCGGCGGCAACGCGACTATCCACCACCACCGGCTCGAGCCATATACTATCCGCGAGCGAGCCCGCATCCAGGGGTTCCCGGATGACTTCATATTTTATGGCACCATCGTCGACGAGCGTGGACGATGGTGCCATGACTTAAACCAGCACATGGTCCGCCAGACGGGCAAGGCGATGCCCGTCCAGTTTTGCACCTATGTCTCAAAGTCCATAGCCGCGCACGTGCGCGGCGAGGACTTTGAGACCTCGGACATGCGCATCATCCCTCCAAACTCGCTAGTGGACCAGGCCAAGCAGTGGTACTGCGAGAACGTTGGGTATAGCAACCAAGAAGCGGCTTGTGCCGCTTGTTGGTTGTATGACCGATGCACGATCAGGATGCGCAAGTACCAGATCGGCGAGCCGAAGGTCGGGCAGCGAGACCTGATCGACTCAGGGGTCGTGCCGATACCCGAACCCCGTGCCGGAGCAGAGCGAACTCCTGGCGCCCAGCATAGTGGGCTACGCCGGCCGCCCGCTGCGGTGCCTCGTGCCGAACAGCGGGTTCGACTCCCGCGACGGGGGCCACGATTTGCTGAGTTTACTGAGCAGAAGGACTTCAAGTGGTGACACCGAAGCAGCCGATAACCGTCGCTGACTTGATTGCATGGCTGCGCGAGCGCGACCAGAGCGCCGTCGTCATGCTCGAGTGCGAGGACGACTACTACAGCGGCCCGGTCATGCACGACGGCCTCCAAGAAAGCACCGCCGGTACCTATAACGATCTTGGTGAGGTCTGGCATGGGCACTGGGTCATCATTGGCGATGGAGTGAACGGAAGCGTGCTGCGCAACGTGCGTCCATGCATCAAGATCAGAGCGGAGGGTTGATGGCCAAGGTTGAGTGCATGTTCAAAGATGAGGTTGGCCCTTGCTGGGGGACGGTCGACCCGTGCGACGAGGACGGAGAGGGGAGCCCGATCTACGCTTGCGAAGCGCACTGGCGATTTGACTTCAGGAAGATCGAGCAGGGTCCAGACAACTACTACATTCCGGAGAAGAAGAGATGAAAGGCGACCGAGTCAACCTGGTAAACGGTGCGATGCCAGCGGACTACCACTGCCGGTGCGAGTACTGCGAGCAGTACATCGGGGAGCTCCGGCCTCAGGATGGATCATACTACTCGCGCCTCGAGCGGCGCAAGTACTACGATCCGTCTGAGAGCGGCGAGGGCGGCCACATCGCGAAGACGCCGCTGCACATAGCGCGGTGGGCGGTCCAGCGGTACACGAAGCCGGGAGACTGGGTCTTGGACCCGACCATCGGTGCAGGCACCACGGCGGTAGAAGCGATCACGCAGGGCAGGAACGCCGCGGGCATGGAGATCCAGTACGAAGCCGTTCTGAGGGCGAACATCAGCAAGAACGTGCAGGACGGCGCGCGAGCCGAGGTCAGGATCGGCGATGCCCGGAGCATCAGCGCCTTCCTAGACGAGCGCCTCCCAGGGACACGGTTCGCGCTGGTCGTGAGCAACCCGCCGTACTCGGGAGACGAGAGCATGCCCTCCCCATCCAAGGCGGGGCGGGGGAAGGAGCACCGCGACGAGGAGGTCGCGTTCTTCTACCAAGACGGCTTGCCGAACTTGGCGTTCCTGAAGGAAGACGTGGCCTACTGGTCAGCGCTCGCTGGCATCTACCGAGACTGTGCGTCCCGGCTGGCGCCGGGGGGCCGCTTCGTCGTCGGGGTCAAGGACATGATGCGGAGCAAGAGGCCGTTCCTGCTCCACAAGCTGATCTGTGATTTACTGTGCTCCGGCGTCGGCCTACAGTTCGAGGGGACGGCGCTCCTCAGGCACTACCCAGGGACGCTGTTCATGAACGCTTACGAGAAGATGCACGGCGCTAAGCCGCCGCTCTACCAGACTATATCGGTGTTCCAGAGGGAGTGATGGTTCGGTTTAGTGCCACTCGGCGGAAACTTACGAAGCCCGCCGACATCCAGGGGTCCGGGGGGAACCAGCGGCACGCAATCCCCTCACGATGAAGGTCGTTACTGAATGATCAACCTTGGTACCTGTGCTGACTTTGCTACCGTCCGCCACTACCTGCGGCCGGAGCTGAAGCGCGCGCCGCACGTCAAGACTGAGCGGTGGCAGGGCATGGCTGCGAACACGGACACGCGCGAGTTGCGCAGCGTGGTGTTCGAGGTCGACCTGTGCGGGATCGAGGACCTGGACCACTGGCGCCAGGACATCGAGCCGAACCTGCCGTGGGCGGATGACCACTTCCTGGAGCGTGTGAGCGGCGAGCCGCTGAACCCCGGCAAGCAGTGGAAGCACTGGCCCTGGGGGCAGAGCGCTAGTAAGTTCAGGACGCAGGAGCGCTTCAACCACTCGTACCCGGAGCGCCTGTGGCCAAAGTTTGCACGGCGAACCGTTGATGGAACCTTGTCTGGTAAAGGGGAGCTGCGGGCATACCCTGCTATGGGCGAAGACCAGAGGCCAAAGTTCGGGATCGCTCATTCCTATGGGGACCTACAAGACTTGGTTGATCTCCTGGCCAAGGAGCCGCACACGCGGCAGGCTTGGATCCCCCTGTTCTTCCCCGA
>Ga0075429_100001602_pt1 | contig 18660 bp, 21 predicted proteins | sample RhiMetdeltSRZDD3_FD_75295 | JGI IMG/M metagenome (GOLD analysis project Ga0075429, IMG submission 75295) | Populus rhizosphere microbial communities from Tennessee, USA - Rhizosphere MetaG P. deltoides SRZDD3 | ecosystem: Host-associated > Plants > Roots > Rhizosphere > Soil | place: USA... | reverse complement strand
GACGGCCGCGTACACCCAGAACGCGGGCTGGCGCCACTGGAACAGCGAGGTGCGGCGTCCCCACCCCGTGCGCGGCATCCGGACGATCTCGGGGGGCCTGCTCACGCGATCTCCGCGGTCTCGATCATGGCGTGGAGGTCGTCCAGGGAGAGCTGGAGTTGGCCGGTCGGCGCCCAGCCGTCGAACACCACGCCCGTGCCGAGCGGCGACACGACGGTCGTGATCTCGCCCTCGACCGGCGTCTGCACGTCGCCGAACTGGCCGACGTAGGCGATCCTCGAGCCGGTGAGGCCGTTCTCGAGCCGGACGGGCTCGACCTCCTCGGACAGACGGAGCTGCTCGGCCTGCGGGGCGAGCACGTTGTCGACGTACTCGCGCAGGAGGTCGACGTCCGTCCCGGAGAACGCGAGCTCGGCGACGTCGAGGCTCGCGCTGCCGCTCGTGAGCCGGATCCCGGTCGGGTCCTCGAAGCGCTCGGCGAGCTCCCAGCCGGGCACCGGGGCGATCTCGACCGAGTCCCCCACGGCGACGGCGCCCTCCCGAGCCTGCCCGAGCGCGTCGGAGAGCACGTGCCCGCCGGAGACCACACCGACGATCAGCGCGACGAGCGCGATCGCCGGGATCCATCGCCGCTCACGCAGCGGTGGCGGCGGCAGGAGCGACCCGGCCTCGGCGCTCACGTCGACGCCCCGGCGGAGAGCAGACGCGTGAACCTCGTAAGCCGGATCGGGTGCCGGAGCATGCCCGAGACCCGGACGTGGCGGCGGGCGATCTGACGCAGAACCGCCCTGCCCTGCGCGTCGAACACATCCGGCAGCCCGAGCCGGAGCGGGGCCGCGGCGAGCTCGATCAGGTCGTAGGCGTCGGCCGTGACCCGCAGGTGCGGCCTCGAGGCGGCCGGCCCGTTCGAGACCGTCACCCCCGGCGAGAGGCGGATCGTCGCCCGGACGTCGGCGTCCGAGGCCGAGAGCTCGACCACGGCGGGACGCAGGAGCCGGCGGCGCCCCGGTTCGCGCTCGAGGTTCGAGGCGATGAGCCGCCCGACGAGGTCCGCGAGCCCGTTCGGTTCGGCATCGGCGAACGATACCGTCACGGCGAGAGCAGGATCTTCGTCGCCTGCTTCGAGTCGAACAGCTCGTACGCCTTCGCGGCGTCCTCGAGCGGCATCCGGTGCGACACGATCGGAAGCGGGTCGAGGGCCCCGGCCTGCGTCTCCCGCATCGCCCGCTCCCAGTACGTGTGGATCGGCGTCGTCCCCGCCAGACGGATCTGGAGCGCGCGGATCCACCAGACGCCGAACTGCGCGGAGACGGTCTCGCTCGTGAAGACGCCCATCACGACGACGACCCCGCCGCGACGCGCGAGGTCGAGGGCCCGTTCGAAGGCGGGGACCGTCCCGACGGCCTCGATCACGACGTCGGCGCCGCGGCCGTCGGTCCGCTCCGCCACCGCGGTCTGTGCGTTCCGGGCGCGGGGGTCGATCGGGACCGCGCCCGCCCGCTCGGCGAGGTCGAGCCGAGCGGGGTCGAGCTCGATCGCGAGCACCTGGTCGGCGCCCGCGGCGAGCGCCGCCTGCGCGGAGAAGAATCCCACCGGGCCCGCGCCGACGACCGCGACGGTCTGTCCCTCCCCGATCCCGGCCAGGCCCGCCGCGTACACGCCCGTCGTCAGGGTGTCGCCGACGAACAGGGCGCGCTCGTCGTCGACGTCGTCGGGCACGTGGAGCAGGTTGTTGTCGGCGAGCGGGACGCGGAGCAGTTCGGCCTGCGCGCCACCGAGGCTGCCGCCGAAGATCCCGTACCCGAGGTACGCGTAGTCCTCGCAGAGCTGCGTCTGCCCCGCGCGGCAGAACCAGCAGACGCCGCAGGCGATCGTGAACGACACGACGACCCGCTCGCCGGGCGAGAAGCGCTCGACGGCCGAACCGACCGCCTCCACGACCCCGACCGCCTCGTGACCGATGCCGTCGCCCGGATCGAGCGGCGCCTTGCCGTGGTACAGATGCAGGTCCGAGCCGCAGATCGACGTCGTCGTCACCCGCACGATCGCATCGGTGGGCTCGAGTAGCTCGGGGGCGGGGAGGTCGTCGACCTCGACCTTCCCGACGCCTCGGTAGACGACCGCGCGCACGGCGGCTAGCTCTCGCCCAGGTACTCGGTCGGGACGAGCGTGGTCAGGTGGACGAGCTCCTGCGCGGCGCGGACGTGACGGACGATCTCGGCGAGGTCGCCTCGGAGCTTCAGCTTGCCCTGCACCATCCCCTTCACGGGATCCAGTTCGCCGTCGAGGACCTCGCGCCAGCGCGAGTACGGCGCGCGGATCGCGTACGGGGTCTCTTCGGCCTCGGCCTCCGAGATCATCCGCGCGTCGCGGCACTCCCCGTGCCAGAGATCCAGGCGCGCCACGAGGTCGTCCGGGACGCCGCGGTCCGGCTCGGCCTCCATCACGAAGGAGATGTCGCCTTCCCAGTCGCTCGAGGCGTCCCGATACACGTCGGAGCCGTTGATCAGCGTTCGGAACTCGGCGAGCCAGTCGTCGCTCGGGAACAGCGCCATCCGATCCTCCCCCTCCCGTCGAAGCCCTACTGCTGTAGCCCGAGGATCAGCGCGAGCCCGATCACGTTGAACGTCATGTGGGCCGCGATCGGCGCGACGATCGTCCCACGCCGCTCGTACAGATAGCCGAGCGATGCCCCGGTGAACGCCATGACGAGCATCAGCAGCGCCGCGTCCGCCGCGTCGCCGGGGATGAAGTGGATCAGGCCGAACCCGACCGCCGTGCCGAGCAGCCCGATCCGGAGCCCGTGCCGGTCGCGGAGCGAGCGGAACAGGACGCCGCGGAAGAACAGCTCCTCGCCGAACGGCGCGATCACGATCGCGTACAGGGACGTGACGAGGATGCCGACGGCGGACAGGCCCTGCGGGACCTGCTCGGGCGCCTGGACCGCGTCGCCGCTCAGGGCGTTCAGCAGGAACAGGAGGATCCCGCCGACGAACACCACCGCCACGACGTACAACCCGAGCCCGAACAGGACGCCGGCGAGGATCTCGGCGCCCCACCGCCTCCTGTCCGGCAGGCGCATCACCCGGACCCAGCCGCGGTGGTAGATCGAGAGCCAGCCGATCAGGATGCCGACGATCACGAGCGCCGCGACGACGGTCGCCGTCATGTTGGCGAGGTCCGACTCCTCGTCGAACGCGTTCAGCACGGGGAGCGAGAGCATCCCCGCGATCAGGAACGCGACCACGTAGACGCCGACCGCCTCGACCCAGCTCCACGTCGCGCCCTCGCGGCGTGGCGCCTCCTCCTCCCCCGGCGGCGGGGGCGCCGCGGGCACCGGATGGAGGTGGTCGGGTCGCGGCGGGACCGTGGGCTCGGTGCTCATCGGTTCACCATCTTCTCGGCTCCGAGCAGCAGCGACACCCCCAGCAGCCCGCCGAGCCCCATCCCGAACGCGAACCCGGCCGCGGCCGGCCCCGTGTCGTTCGCGAGGTACGCCACGACGCCGGCGAGCAGACAGACGAGGATCGCGTCGCGCCAGGCCGGGCTGCGCTCGAGGCTCGGGCGGAGCTGCGCGGGCGGCCACAGGACCGCCGCGATCGCGACCGGCAGTCCGAGCACCGGGACCAGCGCGAACGGGTTCCGCGCGATCAGGTCGAACCCGACCTGGAGCCGGTCGACGAAGCGCTCGACGACGCCGCCGAGGCCGCTCACGCCCTCCTCGAACTGCGTCACGTGCGTCTCGAGCGGCGCGATGGCATGGGCGATCAGGATCACCGCGGTCCCCAGGAGGGTGACGCCCACGACGACGCCGATACCCTTCCAGACGCCGAGCCGGTGGCGTTCCCGCACGGCGAGCCAGATGCCGGCGGTCGCGAACAGCGAGAACCCGCCGCCGAAGTCGGACCCCAGGTACGGCAGGCCCGCGAACAGCGCGACCGCGACGAGCAGGGCGACGCCGGCCGCGGTCGAGAGGCGGTGCGCGATCCACAGCGAGGACCCGATCAACACGCCGAGGAAGACGTTCGGCAGGCCGTAGAACCGGCCGCCGTCGAGCTGCGACCCGCCGACGAACGGCGTGAGCGCGCCGCTCCACTCGAGCACCGCCTCGAACGCGAAGAACGCGAGCACCGCGATCCCGATGCCCACCGGGACGAGGAGCACGTCGGTGCGCTCGAGCGGCGCGAACGCGAGCGTGCCGAACACGGTCACGAGCGCCACGAACGGCACCACGGTCGCGTACGTGAGCTCGGGAAGGTGCCCGGCGGCGAGGAGTGCGGTCGCGAGCACCGGGACCGAGAGGCTCGCCCACCCGAAGACGCGGCGGACGCCGTTCGGGACGCGGTCGCCGAGCGCGAGGACCGCGATCGCGCCGAGCCCGGCGATCGCGAGGTAGATCGCGGCGGCCGTCCCGACCGGGACGTACATCTGCCGCTGCGCCAGGTAGCGCTCGTGCAGCTCGAACGGAGGCGGGCCCTCGATGATCTCGATCGGCGAGCCAAGCGGCGGGGGGTCCCCCGCAACCAAGAGCCCCCCACCGCCGTAGTCGGAGATCGTTGCCTGGACATCCTCGCCGACGACGACGCCGTCACGCCGGGTCGAATCGGACGTCAGGGATCCTTCTGGATCGTCCGCGCCGAGCAGCTCGTCGCGTTCACCCACGGCCATCGCGATGCCGCGGAGCTCGTCATTGGCCGCGACCATCTCGTCGGAGGGACGAGAGGAGACGACGAGGACGAGGAGCTCTTCGTTGGAGTGCGTCTCGATCAGCTCCCCGATCTCCTTCCCCACCCCATCGAGACCGAGCTCATCGGGGTCGAGGCGCACGTGGATCTCGCTGGGGACATCGGCGCTCACCGGGGTACCGGCGGGAACGCCGGGGGACGGGAGCACCATGTTCTCGGCGTTCGCCATCAGGCCGGCGCCCCCGTTTCGCGCCAGCGACACCACCTCGGGGATCGACATCAGCTCTTCGAAGGAGACCCCCGGGACGTCGATCGTGAGGATGCCGTGGGTTCCCTGATCGGCGTCCTGTGCCCAGGCCGTCGCCCTGGCAAGAACCGGGACCACCAGCGGGATCAGCAGGAGCGCGCCCCGACGCGCGTGGGTCACGAGAGGGCCGGGGACAGCTCGCGCTCGCGCCGCAGGACGGCGCCGAGCGAGGTCAGCTTCGCCTCGAAGTCCTGGTAGCCGCGATCGACGTGGTACATGTTCTCGATCTCGGTCACGCCGTCCGCCGAGAGCGCCGCGACGACCATCGCGGCCCCGGCCCGGATGTCGAGCGCGCGCACCGGCGCGGCCGATAGGCGCCCGACCCCGCGGAGGACCGCGTGGTGGCCCTCGGTTCGGATGTCGGCACCCATCCGGTTCAGTTCGTCCACGAACATGAACCGGCTCTCGAACACGTTCTCGGTCACGATGCTCGTCCCCTCGGCCGCGGCGAGGAGCGCCATCATCTGCGGCTGGAGGTCGGTCGGGAACCCCGGATACGGGAGCGTCACGAGATCGACACAGCGCGGACGGGAACCCATCGAAACCGCCACACCGCCCTCGGTCGCGAGCACGTCCGCGCCGGCGTCGGCGAGCTTGGAGAGCACGAGGTCGAGGTGGTCACTCCGCGCGCCGTCGAGCGCGACGCGCCCGCCGGTCGCGCACGCGGCGATCGCGAACGTGCCGGCCTCGACCCGGTCCGGGATCACGGTGTGGTCCACGGGGCCGAACCCCTCCACGCCCTCGATCTCGATCGTCGGCGTGCCGACGCCGTCGATCCGCGCGCCCATCTCCGACAGGAGGTTCGCGAGGTCCACGAGCTCGGGCTCGCGAGCCGCGTTCTCGATCACGGTCGTCCCCTTGGCCGCGACGGCCGCCATCAGCACGTTCTCCGTCGCGCCGACGCTCGGGAAGTCCAGGTTCACGACCGCCCCGCGGAGGCCGTTCGTCTCGCCGATCAGGAAGCCGTGCTCGGAGTGGAACCGCGCGCCCATCTTCTCGAGCCCGCGGATGTGCAGGTCGATCGCGCGCGACCCGATGTTGCAGCCGCCCGGCATCGCGACCTTCGCGGTCCCGAACGTCGCGAGCAGCGGGCCGAGGACGAGGATCGAGGCGCGCATCCGGCTCACGAGCTCGTACGGCGTCTCGACCGGCCGGACCCCCGCCGTCTCGAGCACGAGGGCCCCGTCGTCCCACGTGCAGACGACCCCGAGGTGCACGAGCACCTCGACCATCGTGATGCAGTCCTGGATCCTCGGGACGTTGCGCAGGGTCGTGCGGCCGTCTGCGAGGAGGGCGGCCGCCATGAGCTTGAGCGCCGAGTTCTTGGCGCCCGCGATCTCGACGGTGCCGTCGAGCGGCGACCCTCCGGTGACGAGCAATCGATCCATCACGCGCCCCTGGCGTTCCCCGGAAAGGGCGACCCTAACCGCCCACGCCCGCCCGTGCGAGCGCCTTCGCGAGCTCCGTGCGTACGCCCGCATCGTCCTCGTCACGCAAGCGTGCCTGGAGCTCGTCCGCCCGTGCCTGCGCTGCCGCTACGTCGATCTCGTCGGCCAGTGCGGCGGATGTCGCGAGCACGTCCACGCGAGAGTCGCCTTCGGTACTCGTCACGTGCAGGAACCCGCCGTCCACGACCGCGACCCGCCAGTTGCCCGCCTCGTCCTGGATCCGGAGGGGGCCGATCGCGAGCCGGATCAGCAGCGGCGCGTGGCCGGACAGGATCCCGACCTCCCCGTCGGTCCCGCGCGCGATCACCATCTGCGCCGTGCCGGCCCAGACCTCGCGCTCGGGCGTGACGAGATGGACGTCGAGCGCCACTAGGCGGCCTGCTCCATCTTCTTGGCGGCCTCGACGGCCTCCTCGACCCCGCCGACGAGCAGGAACGCCTGCTCGGGCAGGTGGTCGTACTCGCCGTCGCACAGGCCCCGGAACGAGGCGATCGTCTCGTCGATCGGCACGTACTTGCCGGGGATGCCGGTGAACTGCTCGGCCACGAAGAACGGTTGCGACAGGAACAGCTGGATCCGCCGCGCGCGGGCCACGATCACCTTGTCCTCCTCGGACAGCTCGTCCACGCCGAGGATCGCGATGATGTCCTGTAGGTCCTTGTAGCGCTGCAGGATCTCCTGCACCCGTCGTGTCGTCTCGTAGTGCTCCTGCCCCACGTAGCGCGGGTCGAGGATCCGGCTCGTCGAGTCGAGCGGGTCCACGGCCGGGTAGATCCCGAGCGAGGCGATGTCCCGCGAGAGCACCGTGGTTGCGTCGAGGTGCGCGAACGCCGTGTGCGGCGCCGGGTCGGTGATGTCGTCCGCCGGCACGTAGATCGCCTGCAGCGACGTGATCGAACGGCCCTTCGTCGAGGTGATCCGCTCTTGCAGCTCGCCCATCTCGTCGGCGAGCGTCGGCTGGTAGCCCACGGCGCTCGGCATGCGTCCGAGCAGCGTGGAGACCTCGGAGCCCGCCTGCGTGAAGCGGAAGATGTTGTCGACGAACAGCAGCACGTCCTTGCGCTCGACGTCACGGAAGTACTCGGCCATCGTGAGCGCCGAGAGCGCAACGCGGAGCCGGACGCCCGGCGGCTCGTCCATCTGCCCGAACACGAGCGCCGTGTTCTTGATGACGCCGGACTCGGTCATCTCCAGGAACAGGTCGTTGCCCTCGCGGGTGCGCTCGCCGACGCCGGCGAACACCGACACGCCGCCGTGCTGCTGCGCCTGGCGGCGGATCATCTCCTGGATGATCACGGTCTTGCCCACGCCCGCGCCGCCGAACATCCCGATCTTGCCGCCCTGCACGTACGGCTCGAGCAGGTCGATGACCTTGATGCCGGTCTCGAGCATCTGCTGCTTGGGCTCGAGCTCCTCGAACGGCGGGGCCTCGCGGTGGATCGGCCAGCGGTCGGCAGCGTGGATCTGGTCAGGCGTGGTGTCGAGCGGCTCGCCGAGCACGTTGTACACGTGGCCGAGCACGCCCTCGCCGACGGGAACGGTGATGGGTGACCCGAGGTTGTGCACCGGGGCGCCGCGCACCATGCCGTCGGTCGGCTTCAGCGCGATCGCGCGCACCATGCCGTCCCCGATGTGCTGGGCGACCTCGCACGTGATCGCCCGGGTCTCGCCCTCGAGCTCGACGTCGATCCGCAGCGCCGTGTGGATCTCGGGCAGCCCGTCGGGCGGGAACTCCGCGTCCACCACTGGGCCGATCACCCGCGCGACCCTGCCGTTCTCCAGCTTCTCCTCAGCCATTTGTCACTCCCCCGATGCCTGGGCCAGGGCCTCCGCCCCACCCACGATCTCCATGATCTCGGTCGTGATCTCGTCCTGGCGAGCTCGGTTCGCCTGCCGGGTGAGCACCTTGATGAGCTCGTCCGCGTTGTCGGTCGCCGCCGCCATCGCGCGCTGGCGCGCCGCGTTCTCCGAGGCGGCCGATTCGAGCAGCGCGAAGTACACCTTCGTCACCAGGTACTGCGGGAGCAGGTCGTCGAGGATCTCGGACGGCTCGGGCTCGAAGAGGTACTCGGGCGCCGGCTGGCCCTCGACCCTGCCGCCGACCTCCTCCGGCGCGATCGGAAGGAACCGCTTGTCGGTCGCGCGGAACGTGAACGCCGAGCGGAAGTCCGTGTAGACGGTGTGCAGCTCGTCGATCCGCTCCGAGCCGAAGTCCTCGATCATCCGCCTGCCGATCTCCTCGGCGGCGTCGTACCTGGGCACCTCGGAGAACCCCGACCACGAGGCCTCCGGGGTCACACCGCGGAACCGGAAGTACCCGATCGACTTCTTGCCGATCAGGTACAGGACCGGCTCGAGACCGCGGCCTCGGATCCGCCGCACCAGCTCCTCCGTGCGCTTGAGGATGTTCGCGTTGTAGGCCCCCGCGAGCCCGCGGTCGCTCGTCATGACGAGCACGCCGGCGCGCGCGAGCGTCTCGTGCTCCTCGAGGAGCGGGTGCGCCACCTGGCCGGTCTGGCGCGCCACGTCCTCCATCGCCGCGGTCAGCAGGTCCGCGTAGGGCCGCGCCTCGATCACGCGCTGCTGCGCCTTCGCGATCCGCGAGGCGGCGATGAGCTCCATCGCGCGCGTGATCTTTGCCGTCGACTGGACCGAGCGGATCCGCCGACGGACGACGCGGAGCTGGGCGCCCATGCCCTACGCGTCCGGCGTCTTCGGCGACGAGCCGCCCGGCTCCGAACCCTCGGCGAGCGACTCGCCCTCGGCCTCGTCGTCGTCGTCGTGGGAGGAGAGGCGGTCCCAACCGACGTCCTCCCGGACGGCGTCGCGCGGGCCGCCCTGGCCCGCCGCGGCCTCGCTGCCCGCCGCGGCCTCGCTCGGCGCGAACGTCTGCGTGAAGTCCTCCATCGCCTGCTTCAGGGTGGCCTCGGCCTCGTCCGACAGCTCGCCCGTATCGCGGATCGAGTCCAGCACGTCGGTCCGAGCGGCCAGGGACGTCGTGAACTCGTCGACGAAGCGCTTCGCGTCCTCGACGGGGTAGGCGTCGAGGTGGCCGCCGGTGCCGACCCAGATCGCGATCACCTGGCGCTCGACCGGCACGGGCTGGTACTGCGGCTGCTTGAGGATCTCGACCACGCGGGCGCCGCGCGCGAGCTGCCGCTGCGACTCTCTGTCGAGCTCGGACCCGAACTGCGCGAACGCCTCGAGCGCCCGGTACTGCGCCATCGTGATCCGCAGCGTCCCGGCGATCTTCCGCATCGCCTTGATCTGCGCGTTGCCGCCCACCCGCGAGACCGAGGTGCCGACGTTGATCGCGGGGCGCACCCCCGCGAAGAACAGGTCGGGCTCGAGGTAGATCTGACCGTCGGTGATCGAGATCACGTTCGTCGGGATGTACGCGGAGATGTCGTTGCCCTTGGTCTCGATGATCGGGAGCGCGGTGAGCGAGCCCGCGCCCAGCCCGTCCGAGAGCTTCGCGGCGCGCTCGAGCAGCCGCGAGTGCAGGTAGAAGACGTCGCCCGGGTAGGCCTCGCGGCCCGGCGGGCGACGGAGCAGGAGCGAGAGCGTCCGGTACGCGGTCGCCTGCTTCGACAGGTCGTCGTAGACCGCGAGCGCGTGCAGGCCCTCGTACATCCAGTAGGCGCCCAGAGCCGCACCCGAGTACGGCGCGATGTACTGGAACGGCGTGGGGTCGGACGCCGACGCGTTCACGACCACCGTGTACTCCAGCGCGCCATTGGCGCTGAGCGTCTCGACGACCTCGGCCACGGTCGAGGCCTTCTGGCCGACCGCGACGTAGATGCACCGGACTTGCTTCTTGGCATCGCCGCTCGCCCAGTTGTCTCGCTGGGCGATGATCGCGTCGATCGCCACGGCGGTCTTGCCCGTCTGGCGGTCGCCGATGATCAGCTCGCGCTGGCCCCGCCCGATCGGGGTCATCGCGTCGATCGCCGTGATGCCGGTCTGCAGCGGCTCCTTCACCGGCTGGCGGTCGACGACGTTCGCCGCCTGGATCTCGAGCACCCGCGTGTCCTCCGCGGGGATCGGTCCCTTCCCGTCCAGGGGGACGCCGAGCGGGTCGATCACGCGGCCCAGGAACCCGTCGCCCACCGGGATGGACAGGATCTTGCCGGTCTGCTTGACGAGGTCGCCCTCCTCGATCTGGGCAGACTCGCCGAGGATGACGCAGCCGATCTCGTCCTCGTCCAGGTTGAACGCCAGCCCGAGGACGCCACCGAACTCGAGCAGCTCGTTCGCCATCGCCCCGGGGAGGCCCTTCACGCGGGCGATGCCGTCGCCGGCCTCCATCACGCGGCCGACCTCCTCGCGCTCGACGGAGGGCCGGTAGCTCTCCACGTTGCGGCGCAACGCTTGGGCGATGTCCTTCGGATCGAAGTTCCGTTCGTCGACTGCCATGGGGTCACCCGCTCCTCGTCGTCGATGCCGTGAGGTGCTCGCGAGCCTCCTCGAGGCGCGAACGCACCGATCCGTCGAACACCTCGTCGCCGACCTTGGCAACGATGCCGCCCACCACGCTCGGGTCCACCACGACCCGGACTTCGATCTGCCTGCCGGTCGCCCTCCCCAGCGCGTCGGCCAGCTTCTTCGTGCTGGCCTCGTCGAGCGGCACCGCCGACCGGATCTCGGCGACGGCGCTCTCGCGCGTCTCGGCCGCGACCTCGGCGAGCTCCGCGACGATGCGCCCGAGCTCCCGCGTGCGCCCCTGCTCCACCACGAACGCGAGCATGTTCACGGCGAGCGGGTTCGCCCGGTCGCCGAGCGCGTCGGCGATCAGGCCGCGCTTGTTCTGGCCCGGGAGCGAGGGGTCGAGCAGGGCGTCGCGCACCCGGGTCTCGGTGTCGAGTAGCCCGGCGAACGCGAACAGCTGGCGTTCGACCGCGTCGAGCTCCCCCTCGGCTGCGGCGACGCGGAACAGTGCCTCGGCGTAGCCGCGGACGAGCGCGTCCTTGTCGGCCACGTCAGTGTTTCCCGTTGCCGCTGCTCGCGACCTGGTCGATGTACTCGTCGATCAGGCGCTGGTGCGTCCCGGCGTCGAGCGTCTCCCCGACCACACGGCCCGCGAGCCCGACGGCGAGCTCCGCGACCTCGGCGCGGAGCTCCTGGAAGGCACGGTCGCGCTCGGCGCGGATCTCCTCCTGGGCCCGCGCCACGGTGGCGGCGGCCTCCTTCTCGGCCTTGTCCTGGATCTCGGCCCGGACCTGGTCGGCGGCCCGGCGGGCCTCCTCGATGATCTTGTTGGCCTCCTCGCGGGAGGCGGCGAGCCGCTCCCGATACTCGGCGAGCTCACGCTCGGCCGTCTGGCGGGTCTCCTCCGCGCGTTCGAGCTCTCCCTGGATCTTCTCCCGGCGCTCGTCGAGCATCTGCCGGAGGCGGGGCAGCACCCACTTCCACACGAAGAAGAACAGGACCGCGAACGCGAGTGCGCCCACGACCAGCTCCTCCCAGTGCGGGTACAGGTGCGCCGGGTCGTTGCCGTGCTCCTCCGTCGTCTCTTCTGCCTGACGGAGGATGAACGAGATCGTTGCGAGCACGTTCGACCCTCCCCTAGATGATGAACGAGAACGCGATGCCGAACAGCGCCAGCGCCTCGATCAGCCCGATGCCGATGAACATCGTGGCCCGCACCTGGCCCGCGTACTCCGGCTGTCGGGCCATCGCCTCGACGGACTTGCCGATCAGGACGCCGAGCCCGATCCCCGGGCCGATGGCGGCGAGCCCGATGACGAGACCCCGGCCGATGGTCGCAAGGCCCTCGAGGTCACCCGTCACCTGAGCGAGCAGTCCCAACATGTTGCCTCCTTGTCTCGTCCTTGCCTAATGCTCCTCGGCCATCGCCCCGCCGATGTACGAGGCGGTGAGGATGGTGAAGATGAACGCCTGCAACAGCGACACGAAGATCTCGAACCCCACGAGCGCCACGCCGATCGCGAACGAGAACGGCGCGAAGATCGCGGTGAACCCACCCTGGAGCATCGCGATCGTGCCCAGGAAGAACACGGCGAGCAGGAAGTGGCCCGCCAGGAAGTTGGCCCAGAGACGGACCGACAGGGTGATCGGCCGGATCACGATCTGCGTGATGAACTCGATGGGCACGAGCAGCGGCATCAGCCAGCTCGGCGCGCCCGGCGGGAACAGCACGTGCTTCGAGTAGCCGACGAACCCGTGCTTCTTGATCCCCACCGCGTTGTAGGTCACCCACGCGATCAGGGCCATCACCAGCGGGAACGCGATCCGGCTGTTCGAGGAGAAGTTGATCCCGGGGACCACCTCGAAGATGTTCCAGAAGAAGATCGCGAAGAAGAACGTGGTGAGCAGCGGCATGAACGATTCGCCCTGCGGCCCGATCATCTGGATCGCGATGTTCTCGCGGATGAACTGCACGCCGATCTCCGCCACGCTCTGCAGCCTCCCGGGCACGACCCTGGGCGACCGCAGCGCGAAGAAGAAGAAGGCGAGCATGCAGACGAACCCGAGCAGCACGAGGAACGTGATGAAGTTCAGGCAGAACTCGAGGCTGCCGACGTTCAGCCCGGGGAACCAGCAGTCCCAGACGAAGTCGTTGGTGGTGGGTGGCTCGAACTGGGCGACGATCGCCGGCAGCGAACCGTTCATCTGGCGACCTCGCGCTCGCCCGGCGGCATCGTCCACAGGTCCGCCTGCATCCGCCCGGACAGCAGCTTCATCTCGACGACGAGCAACGCGATCGTCGTGGGCACGAGCGCCGCGATGAACGCGACGACCGAGAACCAGGCGGTCTGGTCGAGCAGCGCGATCACGACCACGATGATGCCGAGTCGGACGACGAACCCGCCCAGGCCGACCGCGTAGAGCACCGTCGGGGAGATCGTGGCGGCGAGCGCGAGCGACCACCCGTGCGCGACGAAGTTCGCGAACACCACTGCGATCGCGATCGCCGCCGACCAGCCGGCGTCGGTCCCGCCGATCCAGGTGCCGAGCGCGAACGCGACGATCACCGCGGGGAGCGCCCAGGGCGCGATCCGTCGGATCAGTTCTCGCTCAGGCGCCACCGTCCTCCCTCTCCCTGCCGTACCTCAGGTACACGATGTAGATCGCTCCGACGGCGCCGATGACCATCCCGATCGCGGCGAAGATCCGCTCCGTCCCGAACAGGAGGCCAACCAGGTAGCCCAGCCCTCCCCAGGCCGCGATCCCGCCGAGCATCGTCGCGGTGATCGCCCACCCGGTCCCCATGCCGGCCCAAGCGCCGTCGCGACCGGAACCCGCCATGGGCGCGGAAGTATATCCGTGCCCTCTCGGCCACGTCATCGAGGGCGTTTCCGCAGGTAGATGGCCGTTTCCGCTCGAGCTTGTGAATGTTTTCACGAAGTCACCCGGCTCGGCGTTCGGAGGTGGTCAACCGCGACGTCGAGACATCAGGGCCAGCATCAGTGCGAGCGTGGCCCCGGTCACGAAGATGATCGTCGCGAAGGCGAACACGTGCGGGGGGATCCCCACCCTCGTGGACCCGAACACCCACGTGGGGAACATCTGGAAGGGGCCCTGGGTGAACTGGCTGATCACGAAGTCGTCCATCGACAGCGCGAACGCGAGGAGGAACCCCGCCAGGATCCCCGGGGCGAGCAACGGGAGCGTCACCTTGAGGAACGCGGTCGCCGGGGTCGCGCCGAGGTCCATCGCGGCGGCCTCGAGCGACCGGTCCAGCCCCGAGGCCCTCGCCCGGACCGTGACCGTGACGAAGGCGATGCTGAACAAGGTGTGCGAGAGGAAGAGCGTCCCGAACCCCCTCGACACGCCGAGCGCCACGAAGAACGATGCGAGCGCCGCGCCCAGCACGATCTCCGGCGCCGAGATGCTGAGGAAGATCACGAAGTCGGCGCTGCCCCGACCCCGGAACCGGTGCCGGGCGAGCGCGAGGCCGAGCAGCGTCCCGAGCGCGGTCGCGGCGAGCGCGGACAGCACCCCGACCACCAGCGAGTGCTCGAGGGAGGCGGTGAGGTCGGGGAGGTCGAAGAGACGCCCGTACCACTCGGTCGTGAAGCCGAGCCAGGTGGTCTTGACCCGGGGCGACGTGCCGAACCCGCCGCGCGTCTGGTTGAAGCTGAACAGGATGATGATGAAGATCGGGAAGGACAGGTAGAGGATGAACGCGGTGACGTACGTCGGGAGGATGAACCGCGTCCATCGCTTCCGAGGCGTGCGGGCGACCGCCTCGGGAAGGCGCACGTCGGGCGGCCGGGTGGTGACGGCGCTCATCCCTCGGTGATCCTCTCCGTCCCGAGCAGCTTCGCGTAGATCACCGCGCCGACCACCATCACCCCCATGAGGACGAAGGCCAGGGCCGCCCCCTCGGGATAGTCCCGGTTGCGTAGGAATTCGGTCTGGATCACGTTGCCGATCATCGCGGTGCCGGGCGCGAAGTTCCCGAGCACCGCCGCGTTCACGTAGTCCCCGATCGCCGGGATCGAGGTGAGCAGGACCGCGGCGAACACTCCGGGCATCGAGAGCGGGAGCACCACCTTGAGGAACGCCTGCCTCCGGCTCGAGTAGAGGTCCTTCGCCGCCTCGACCAGCCGGTGGTCGATCTGCTCCAGCGAGACGTAGAGCGGAAGGATCGTGAACGGGACCAGGTTGTAGGTGATCCCCGCGATCACGGCGAACGTCGTCCCGAGCACGTGGTAGGTCTCCGGCAGGATCCCGATCGACTTCAGCGTGCCGAGGATGATCCCGTCGTCCGACAGGATGAAGCTCCATGCCACGGTCCGGATCACGAACGAGATGAAGAACGGGAGCAGGAGCAGGAACAGGAACACCGACTTGAACCGCCCGCCGTAGAAGGCGATCCAATACGCGACCGGGTACGCGATCAGGAGCGCGGCGATCGTCACGATGGCGCCGTTGCGCAGCGACCGCAGCAGGAAGTCCCCGTTTTCGGCGATCGCGTCCGTGTAGTTCGCGAACCGGAACGTCTGCCGGAAGCCCTCGAGGCTCGTCCCCTCCTGCAGGGAGAGGCTCGCCATCGCGAACATCGGGATCACGAACAGGAGCAGCAGCCAGAGCAGCGCGGGCGACGACAGGAGGTAGGGAGCCGAGGACCTTCTGGGTCGACGCTCCTTCGGCGCTATGAGATGAAGATCGGGTTGAACAGGTCGTTCCATTCCTCGATCTCTTCCCCCTCGAGGACGCGGTAGTTGTACAGGTTCTCCTCGAGCTCGGGTGTGGGGAACACGAACGGGCTGCTCGCGATCGTCTGCAGGACCTCCTGGTTGGCACCCTGTGCGGCGTCGGCGTCGGCCTGGACGATCTCGCCAGCTGCGGGCACCGGGCTCACGTAGGCGTTCCACTCGGTGAGCATCGCCGCGTACTGCGGATCGTAGTACCAGTCCATCACCATCATCGCGCCGACCGGATTGGCGGCTGCCTTCGGGATGCAGCAGTTGTCGACCCAGACCACGGCCCCGTTGTTCAGCGCGGTGAACTCGAACGTCGCGAACTCGGGGAAGTAGAGCTTGTCGTTCAGGATGTCCCCCGACCACGCCATCGTGACCCACAGGTCCTCGTTCTCGATCGCGGTCAGGTACGCCTGGTCGAACCATCCACGGAGCACCCCCGAGTCGTTGAACTGCTGGAGCAGGTCGGCTGCCTCCTGCCACTGCTCGGGGGTCGAGGTCTCCGGGTTGATGCCGAGCTCGATCATGGCCAGGGCCTGGGCGTCGGCGGTGTTGTTGAACATCCCGACGTGGCCGGCGTACTTCGGGTTCAGCATCTGTTCGAGGCTCGTGATCTCCTCGTCGACGAACTTCGTGTTGTAGGCGATCCCGGTCATCCCCGACTGCCAGGCCATCGTGTACTCGTTCCCGGGGTCGAAGGCCGGGTCCTTGAACGCGGCCCCCACGTTCGCGTCGAAGTTCGGTCGGCGGGTCGGGTCGAGCGGGATCAGGTACCCGAGCTGGATCATCTCGGTCAGCTCCTGGCCGTTGGTGATCACGATGATGTCGTGCCCGGTGTCCTGCCCGCTCTCGAGCGCGGGGCGGATCGCCGCGTAGAACTCCTCGTTCGAGTTGATGTCCGCGCGGTACGTGACGTCGATGCCGGAGTCCTGCATGAACGCGTAGAGCGACGGGCGGCTCCCCGGACCGTCGATGCTGAGGTCGCGGTCGATGTACGCCGGCCAGTTCGTGAAGTTGACGTGGTCTCCGGCCTGTTGATCGGCCCACCACTCGGGCGAGCCCTCGGCCCCGGCCGTCGGACCCGACGACGCGCCCTCTCCCTCCACGCCGCACGCGGCCAGGAAGGACGACAGCCCGAGGGCGCCGGCCCCGATCCCCGCGGAACGCAGCACGTCCCGGCGGGACATCCGACGTCCGATCATCCCTCGGATCCACGCCGCGTCGTCGGTCGGCAACCGCTTCCCGTTCATCAGAGCTCCTCCGTTTCTTCCTGTTCCTCGTCGGACGTCCCGACCACGAACGTGTGCTCCGGCAGCCACTCGAGCCGCACCGTCTCGCCGGCGCTCGGATGGGAGCCCGCCGCACCGAGGTTCTGGACGTAGACGCGCATCATCTGGCCGCCCGGACCCTCCACCTCGTACTGGTAGTTCACGCCGATGTACGTCGCCATGCGGATCACGCCGGTGACGTGATTCCGGTCGGTGGGGGCGTTCCCGTCCTCCGAGACGATCGTGATCTTCTCCGGCCGCACGCCCACCTTCACGGCCGGGCCGGCCCCGGCGGGCACCCGCTCCGAGTCGGCGACCAGCAGGTCGCCTCCCGTCGTCTGGATCGTCGTGCGGCCGTTCGACGGGCCGGTGATCTCGCCTGCGAGCAGGTTCGACGCGCCGAGGAACCCGGCGACGAACATCGTCTGCGGGCTCTCGTACACCTCCTCGGGACCGCCGATCTGCTCGATCGCCCCGCTCCGCATCACCGCGAGGCGGTCGGACATCGTCATCGCCTCTTCCTGATCGTGCGTGACGTAGATGAACGTGATCCCGACCTCTTGCTGGATCCGCTTGAGCTCGAGCTGCATCTGCTTTCGGAGCTTGAGGTCGAGCGCGCCGAGCGGCTCGTCGAGCAGGAGCACCTTCGGCCGATTCACGAGGGCACGCGCGAGCGCCACCCGCTGCTGCTGCCCCCCCGACATCTGGCCGGGCTTGCGCTCCTCGAACCCGCCCATCTCCACGAGCCGGAGCGCCTCGTCGACCCTCCCCTTGATCTCGTCCTTGCCGACCTTCTTCCGCTTCAGGCCGAACGCGACGTTCTCGAACACATTCAGGTGCGGGAACAGCGCGTAGGACTGGAACACGGTGTTGACGTCGCGCTTGTAGGGCGGCAGGTCGGTGACGTCTCGGCCGCCGAGGAAGATCGTGCCGAGCGTCGGATCCTCGAACCCGCCGATCATCCGGAGCGTCGTCGTCTTCCCGCAGCCGGACGGGCCGAGCAGGCTGAAGAACTCGCCCACGTCGACGTCGAGCGAAAGGTCGTCGACCGCGACCGCGTCGCCGAACCGCTTCGTTACGCGCTCGAGGCGGACATCGACGTCCGACACCACGACCCCCTCACGCGCGCGCCAAAGGTTGTACCGCGATTCAAGAGCCGATTATGCCCCAGATGCCCTACGGCGGGGGCGGCGGACCGGCGCCGGGCTCGGCGGGATCCTTCGCGCGGGTCGCGGCTCGAACGCCCCCTCGTTGGGAGCGCCGGTGCCGCCACGCCCGCCGGTTGGGCTCGGGCTCGGGCTCGGGAGTGAGGGCGTCGCTCCCGCGCGGCGTCCGGTCCCTGATCAGGCGGGGGAGGACGGCTGCCACGAGCACGGCCGTGGCCAGGATCACGAACACGAGGGTTCGGCCGTCGACGAACGCGACCACGAGCGCGCATCCGGAGATCAGCGCGCTCCACAGGTACATGAGAAGCACGGCCTGCCGGTGCGTGTGTCCGATGTCCATGAGGCGGTGGTGGATGTGCTCCTTGTCCGCGTGGGCGATCCCGATCCCCTTGCGCATCCGGCGCACGATCGCGAGGGCGACGTCGAGGAGCGGCACGGCGAGCACGAGCAGCGGCACGGCGATGGGGATCGCGATCGCGGCCAGGTCCCCCCCGGTCGGCCCCCCGAGGTTCTGGCCGACGCCCGAGATCGTGGCCACCGCCATCAGCAGCCCGAGCAGGAGCGAGCCCGAGTCCCCCATGAAGATCTTCGCCGGGTAGAAGTTCCACGGCAGGAA
>Ga0075429_100001600_pt1 | contig 18663 bp, 16 predicted proteins | sample RhiMetdeltSRZDD3_FD_75295 | JGI IMG/M metagenome (GOLD analysis project Ga0075429, IMG submission 75295) | Populus rhizosphere microbial communities from Tennessee, USA - Rhizosphere MetaG P. deltoides SRZDD3 | ecosystem: Host-associated > Plants > Roots > Rhizosphere > Soil | place: USA... | reverse complement strand
CATGTTCGCCAAGCTGCTGTCCATCAGCGACACGCTGATGTGGAAGTACTTCACGCTGCTCAGCTTCCGCGCCGAGGCGCAGATCGCCGCGCTGAAGGCGGAGGTGGAGGCGGGGCGCAACCCGAAGGACGCGAAGGTCATGCTGGCCAAGGAAGTCACTGCGCGCTTCCACAGCGCCGCGGCGGCCGACGCCGCGCAGGCCGACTTCGAGAACCGCGCGCGCGGCGGCGTGCCCGACCGCATTCCCGAGCTCGCGCTGGCCGGCGCGCCGCTCGCCATCGGCGCGCTGCTCAAGCAGGCGGGCCTCGCACCCTCGACCAGCGAGGCGCTGCGGCTGGTGGACGGGGCGGGCGTGCGGGTGGACGGAGCGGTCGTCAGCGACCGCGCCTTGAAGCTGCAGGCCGGCACGTACGTGGTCCAGGTCGGCAAGCGCAAGTTCGCGCGCGTGACGCTCGCTTGATGCCGGCGATGGCGCGCGGCCGCCTGTCGGTGCGCAGGTTCCTGCAGCTCTCGGCGCTGGCCGCGCTGGCCACCATCGGGCTGAAGACGGCGGCGTGGTGGGTCACCGGTTCGGTGGGCCTGCTGTCCGATGCGATGGAGTCGTTCGTCAACCTGGCGGCCGCGCTGTTCGCGCTCGCGATGGTGACGATCGCGCACGCCCCGGCGGACGACGAGCATCCCTACGGCCACAGCAAGGCCGAGTACTTCTCCAGCGGCTTCGAGGCGCTGATGATCATCGGCGCGGCGCTCGCCATCGTGTGGACCGCGGCGCGGCGCTGGCTCGATCCGCAGCCGCTCGAGGACGTGGGGCTTGGGGTGGTGCTGTCGATGGTGAGCTCGGCGATCAACGGCGGGCTCGCATGGGCGATGCTGCGCGCGGCGCGCCACCACGACTCCATAGCGCTGGAGGCCGACGCGCGCCACCTGATGACCGACGTGTGGACCTCGGTCGGCGTGGCGGCCGGCGTGCTGCTCGTGCAGCCCACCGGCCTGCTGTGGCTCGATCCGCTGCTGGCGATCCTGGTGGCGCTCAACATCATGCGCGAGGCGCGCGGACTGCTGCGCCGCTCCGTCGACGGGCTGATGGACCGCGCGTTGTCCGACGACGAGCGCGGCCGCATCGACCACGCGCTCAAGCGCCTCGCGACCGACGAGGTGCGCTTCGACCACCTGCGCACGCGCCGCGCGGCCGGCCTCAAGTTCTGCCAGCTCCACATGCACGTGCCCGGCCACTGGACGCTGGCGCGCGCGGCCGCCAAGCGCGAGGAGGTGGAGAGCCACCTGATGGACGCGGTGAGCGGCATGCGCGTGACGATCGAGCTGCTGCCGGTGGGGCAGGAGACCTTCGGCGTGAAGACCGGGGCGGGCTGACGATGCGCGCGCTGGTGCAGCGCGTCGCGTGCGCGCGGGTGGAGATCGCGGGCCGCGTGGCCGGGCAGATCGGCGCCGGGCTGCTCGTCTTCGTGTGCGCCGAGCCCTCGGACGACGCGGCCGTGGCCGACCGCCTCGTGGCCAAGCTGCTCAAGCTGCGCGTCTTCGCGGACGACGCGGGCAAGATGAACCGCAGCGTGGTCGACGTGGGCGGCGGCCTGCTGGTGGTGAGCCAGTTCACGCTGGCGGCGGACGTTTCGGGCGGCAACCGCCCGAGCTTCACCGGCGCCGCGGGGCCGGACCTCGGCCGGCGCCTCTACGAGCGCGTCGTGGCCGCCGCACGCGCGCAGCACCCGGTGGTCGCGTGCGGCGAGTTCGGCGCCGACATGCAGGTGCACCTCGTGAACGACGGCCCCGTGACGATCCCGATCCAGATCACCTGACCCACGAAAAAGCCGGCCATTTTGGCCGGCTCGTGCGGGAACCTCCTCGGAGGGGGCGGTGCGGCCGGCCCGAAGCGCCGTGTGCGAACGGGCCGGCTGCGGCGGTCAGTCCGCGTACTGCCCGGCGGCCTTGATGACCGGTCCCCACTTGTTGATCTCGCTCTCCACGAACTTCTTGTGCTCGGCCGGGTTCACGCGCGCGTCGCCGACGACGATCGCGCCGAGGGCCTCTTCGCGCTTGATGAAGTCGGCATCCTTCAGCGCCGTCTTGAGGGCGGCGTTGATCTTGTCGAGCGCGGCCTTCGGCGTGCCCTTCGGCGCGTACATGGCGTGCCAGATGGTGACGTTGAAGCCCTTCAGCCCCATCTCGTCGAGCGTGGGCAGCTTGGCGAGCGCGGGCGTCTTCAGGCGCTTGGTGGTGGTGACGGCATAGGCCTTGACCTTGCCGCTCTCGATCTGCGAGCTCGTGTTCGTGGTCTGGTCGCACATGAGATCGACCTGGCCGCCGATCAGGTCGGTCATCGCCGGGCCCGTGCCCTTGTACGGCACCGTCTGCATCTCCATCTTGGTCTGGCTCTGGAACATCAGGCCGCACAGGTGCGACGCCGAGCCGAGGCCGGCGTTGGCGAGGTTGACCTTGCCCTTGTTGGCCTCGAGCCACTTCACGAGCTCGGGGTACGTGGCGGCCGGCAGCGTCGGCTTGCCGATGAGCGTCATCGGCACCTCGTTGATCATGCCGAGGTACTCGAAGTCCTCGAGCGTCTTGTACTGCAGGTTGCGGTACAGCGCGGGCGCGGTCGAGATGCCCGCGTGCGCGAGCAGCAGCGTGTAGCCGTCGGGCGCGGCCTTGGCGACCTTCGTCGCGCCCAGCGTGCCGCCCGCGCCGCCCACGTTCTCGATGATGATCGTGCCGCCGAGCGGCTTGCGCAGCGCCTCGGCGAGGTCGCGCGCGACCTTGTCGGTCGGTCCGCCGGCCGCGAACGGGACGACGATGGTCACCGGTTTCTCGGGGTACTCCGCCATGGCGGTCGAGAGGGTGGTGGCGGCCAGGGCGGCCAGCAGCAGTCGTTTCATGGTCGAGGGTCCTTCAGGGTTCAGCAGAGCTCGAATTGTCGGCAGCGCCGCGGCGGCGCACGTGACGGGAACTACGTAAAGGAAAGCCCCGTCATCCGGGAGGGGGCGGGCCGCGGGACCGTCAGTCGTAGCGTCGGGCGTCTTCGATGACCTTGCCGTCGTTGGGGAGGGTGCCGGGCCGCGCCAGCACCACCTCGCCGCGCAGCTTGGTGACGTCACGGATCGTTTCCGCGATGCGCGCGCCCAGGCCCTCCGCCGGCTGCGCCACCTCGACCTGCAGCGTCATGCGGTCGTTCGCCATCTCGCCGCTCACCACCAGGCGCGCGCGCTGCACCTCGGGATGGCGGCGCGCGATGTCGGCCACCTGCGACGGGTGCACGAACATGCCGCGCACCTTCGCGGTCTGGTCGGCGCGCCCGAGCCATCCGCGGATGCGCGTGTTGGTGCGGCCCGTGGGGCAGGCGCCGGGCATGACGGCCGACAGGTCGCCGGTGCCGAAGCGCACGAGCGGGTAGTCGGGGTTGAGCGAGGTGACGACGACCTCGCCCACCTCCCCGTCGGGGACCGGCTGGCCCGTGCCGGGGCGCACGATCTCGACGACGATGCCCTCGTCCAGCACCAGCCCGTCGCGCGCCTCGGTCTCGTAGGCGATGTGGCCCACGTCGGCCGTCGCATAGCACTGGTAGCCCGCGATGCCGCGGGCGCGGAACGCCTCGCGCAGCGACGGCGGGAAGGCCTCGCCGGTCAGCAGCGCCTTGCGCAGCGACGGCAGCGCGACGCCCAGCTCGTCGGCCTTCTCGAGCAGGATGCGCAGGAAGCTCGGCGTGCCGACATAGGCGTCGGGCCGCAGGTCGGCCGCGGCCTGCAACTGCAGCTCGGTGTTGCCGACGCCGCCCGCGAACACGGTGCAGCCCAGCGCGAGCGCGGCCGTTTCCATCATCGAGCCGGCCGGAGTGAGGTGGTAGCTGAAGCTGTTGTGCACCAGGTCGCCGGCGCGCAGGCCCGCGGCGAACAGCGCGCGCGCGAGCCGCCAGTAGTCGGGGGCGTGACCCTCGGGCTCGTAGATCGGGCCGGGCGACTGGAACACGCGGCGCGCGCCGCGGCGCACGCCCCAGCCGATCGCCGAGAACCCGCCGAACACGTCGCCGCGGCCGCGGCCCGCGCGCTGCTGCTCGAGCAGCTCGTGCTTGCGGATGACCGGCAGGCGCGCCAGCGCGGCGCGGCTCGTCACGTCCTGCGGCGAGACGCCGGCCAGCGACTGCGCGAACGCGGGCGCCTGCGCGATCGCCTGCGCGACCTGGCGCGGCAGCGCGGCCATCAGCTGCTGCTCGCGCAGCTCGGGGGGGCGCGTCTCCAGCGCGTCGTAGAAGGTTGCGGGTGCGGCGGCGGCGTCCATGCGGCTCATTCCTCGGTCCAGCGCTCCAGGCGCTTCTTCACCTCGTCGACGAGCTTTCGCACGTCGGCGCTGTTCTTCAACACGAAACGGTCCCAGTCCGGCGCCTGCGCCGGACGCCGGGCCAGCCGGGCGGCGATGACGGCGGCGTCGAGCGTGAGCTCGAGCACCGGCTTGCCGTGCAGCTCGAACGCGTCGCCGCGCTCGGTGAGCGGCGGCAGGCCGCGCAGCGAGCGCTTGAGCTGCACGAGGGCCTCGGCCGCCCTGAACGGCGGCGGGGCGAAGAAATCCTCGCTCACGACAGCCACCTCTTGCGCCGGCGATAGCTCTTCACGTCCTTGAAGCTCTTGCGGTCGGAGCCGCCCACGCCGAGGTAGAACTCCTTCACGTCCTCGTTCTCGGCCAGCGCCTTGGCGGCGCCGTCCATCACGATGCGGCCGTTCTCCAGGATGTAGCCGTAGTCGGCGTAGCGCAGCGCCATGCTGGTGTTCTGCTCGGCCAGCAGGAAGGTCACGCGCTCCTTGGCGTTGAGGTCCTTCACGATCTCGAACACCTCCTCGACGATCTGCGGCGCCAGGCCCATCGAGGGCTCGTCGAGCAGCACCATCTTCGGGTTGGCCATCAGCGCGCGCCCGATCGCGCACATCTGCTGCTCGCCGCCGGAGGTGTACGCGGCCTGCGAGCCGCGCCGCGTCTTCAGGCGCGGGAAGTAGGCGTAGACCTTCTCGAGCGTCTGCGCGATCGCGGCCTTGCCGTCGCGGCGCGTGTAGGCGCCGGTGAGCAGGTTCTCCTCGATCGTGAGGTGCGCGAAGCAGTGGCGCCCCTCCATCACCTGGATCACGCCGCGCTCGACCATGTCGGAGGTCGTGAGCGCCTCGATGCGTTCGCCGCGCAGCTCGATCGCGCCCTTGGTCACCGCGCCGCGCTCGCCTGCCAGCAGGTTGCTCACCGCGCGCAGCGTGGTCGTCTTGCCGGCGCCGTTGCCGCCGAGCAGCGCGACGATCCCGCCCTCGGGAACCTGCAGCGACACGCCCTTCAGCACGAGGATGACGTGGTTGTAGATGACCTCGATGCCGTTGACGTTGAGAAGAACAGGAGCAGTCATGCACAGCCCTTGTGTTGACCTGCCTCGCGCGCCGCGAACGCGGCGACGCGAGGCAAGGGCTCCGAAGGAGCCCCGCCCTCCCTCTCGGAGGGAGGGCGGGGAGAAAGCGAAGGGGAACGGGCGTGATGCGCGAAGCGCGTCACGCCGAGCAATCCTCGGCGCTGCGCGGCGGGATCTTCTTTTCCGCCGCGTACTTCTGCGCCGCCTGCTTCACCATCGGCTTGATCAGCTGCTCGTCGGCCTGCAGCCAGTCGCTGCTGAACACCCACTTGCTGCCGTCCCAGGTGTGCACGCGGGCCCAGTTGGCGCCCATGTGGTCGGCGCAGCTGGTGCTCACCGGGCGCATCACGCCGGCGAAGCCCAGCGCGTCGAGCTTCTTCTGGTCGAGCGCCAGGTTCTCCAGGCCCCAGCGCACCTGCTCGCCGGTCATCACCTTGCCCTTGCCGTAGCGCTCCTGCGCGCGGCGCACGCCCTCGACGGCCAGCATGGCGGAGATGGCGCCGCGCATGTACAGCACCGAGCCGACCTCCTCCTTCTTGCCGGTGCCCTGGCCCTTGTCGTGCACCATGGCCAGCACGTCCTTCACGAACTTGGAGTTGCGCTCGGCGCCGTGCTGCATGGTCACGGCGTTGTAGCCCTTGGCGCCGTCGCCCACGTCCTTCACGTCCGGCTCGGCGCCGGCCCACCACACGCCGTACATCTTCTCGCGCGGGTAGCCCGTGGCCTGCGCCTCCTTCAGCGCGGTGGAGTTCATCACGCCCCAGCCCCACAGCAGCACGTAGTCGGGCCGGCTCTGGCGGATCTGCAGCCAGGTGGACTTCTGCTCGACGCCCGGCGCCGTGACGGGCAGCAGCTGCAGGTCGAAGCCGTGCATCGCGGCGCGCTGCTGCAGCAGCGGGATCGGCTCCTTGCCGTACGGGCTGTCGTGGTAGACCAGCGCCACCTTCTTGCCCTTCAGCTTGGCGAGGCCGCCTTCCTTCTTGCCGATGTGCTGCACCAGTGCATCGGCCGCGACCCAGTAGGTGCCGATGAGCGGGAAGTTCCACTTGAAGACGTTGCCGTCCTGGCTCTCGCTGCGGCCGTAGCCGGCGGTGATGAGCGGGATCTTGTCGCCCGGCGCCTTCTCGGTGAGCGCGAAGGTGGCGCCGGTGGACAGCGGCTGCACGACGCTGGCGCCGCCGCCCTTGCCCTTCAGGCGCTCGTAGCACTCGACGCTGCGCGCGGTGTCGTAGCCGGTCTCGCATTCCTCGAAGGTGATCTTCACGCCGTTGATGCCGCCCTGGGCGTTGACCAGCTTGAGGTAGTCGACGTAGCCGTCGGCCCAGGGGATGCCGTTGGGCGCGTAGGGACCGGTGCGGTACGACAGCACCGGGAAGAACTGTTCCTTCGCCTGGGCGAAGGCGGGGTCCGCGCCGAGCCCGACGGCGCCGGCCGTGGCGATCGCGGCCGCGAGAGTGAGCGACTTCAGGTTCATGCTTGTCTCCGTGGGAATGTGCACTCGGGGGTGCGGTTTGGAACGTTGCATCGTCAATGCGGGAAGGGCCACAGGCGCAGCTTCTCCTTGCCCGTGGACCACAGCCGGGCCATCCCGTGCGGCTCGACGATGAGGAAGAAGATGATGAGCGCGCCCCACAGCATGAACACCGCGTGCGAGACGAACGCGGTGCCGAGCGTGAGGCCGAACAGGCTGCCGATGACGGGCAGCGCCTGGTCGAGCACGATGGGCAGGATCACGATGAAGGCGGCGCCGAAGAAGCTGCCCATGATCGAGCCCAGGCCGCCGATGATCACCATGAACAGCACGTCGAACGAGCGCGTGATGTTGAAGGCGGCCGGCTCCCACGAGCCGAGGTACACGAACGCGAGCAGCGCGCCCGAGACGCCCACCATGAACGAGCTGACGGCGAACGCGGTGAGCTTGGCGTACACGGGACGGATGCCGATCACCGCCGCGGCCACGTCCATGTCGCGCATCGCCATCCACTCGCGCCCGATGGCGCCGCGCACGAGGTTCTTGGCCAGCAGCGCGAACACGCACACCACCGCCAGGCAGAACAGGTACTTCTGTATCGGCGTCTCGATCGGGATGCCGAAGAAGTCCAGCGAGCCCACGCCCACCGAGCCCGAGGCCGAGTGGTTCGTGAACCACTTGATGCGCAGGAACGCCCAGTCGACGAAGAACTGCGCGGCGAGCGTCGCCACCGCGAGGTACAGCCCCTTGATGCGCAGCGACGGGATGCCGAACAGCACGCCCACGCCCGTGGCGCACAGCCCGCCGAAGAGCAACGACACGATGAGCGGCATGCCGTCGATGCGCGCCTGCAGGTTGTAGGCCGCGTAGGCGCCCACCGCCATGAACGCGCCGGTGCCCAGCGAGATCTGCCCGCAGTAGCCGACGAGGATGTTCAGGCCCAGCGCCGCCAGGGAGAGGATGAGGAACGGGATGAGGATGGCGCGCAGCATGTAGTCCGACGCGCCGAGCGGCACGACCACGAAGGCGATCGCCAGCAGGGCGAGGATCGCGACGCGGTCCTGCAGGATCGGGAAGATCTGCAGGTCCGAGCGGTAGGAGGTCTTGAACTGGCCGTTCTCGCGGTAGATCACGCAGGTCTCCTCACACGCGGTCGATGATCTTCTCGCCGAACAGGCCCTGCGGCCGCACGAGAAGGAAGAGCAGGGCGAGCACGTAGGCGAACCAGATCTCGATGCCGCCGCCGAGCGCCGGCCCGAGGTACACCTCGGAGATCTTCTCGCCCACGCCGATGACGAGTCCGCCCACGATGGCGCCCGGCACCGATGTGAGGCCGCCCAGGATCACGACGGGCAGCGCCTTGAGGGCGACGAGCGACAGCGAGAACTGCACGCCGAGCTTGCTGCCCCAGATGACGCCCGCGACCAGCGCGACGAAGCCGGCGACGCTCCACACGATGACCCAGATGCGCTTGAGCGGAATGCCGATGGACTGCGCGGCCTGGTGGTCGTCGGCCACCGCGCGCAGCGCGCGGCCGGTGCCCGTCTTCTGGAAGAACAGCGCCAGCAGGGCGACCAGCGCGGCCGCGATGAGCGCCGCGTACAGGTCTTCCTTGTTGATCATCACGCCGCCCTGGAACGCCGACTCGAGCAGGATCACCGGGTCCTTGGGCATGCCGACGTCGATCTTGTAGATGTCGCTGCCGAAGATCGTCTGCCCGAAGCCGTCGAGGAAGTACGAGATGCCGAGCGTGGCCATCAGCAGCGTGATGCCTTCCTGGTTCACGAGCTTGCCCAGCACGAAGCGCTCGACGGCCCATGCCACCGCGACCATGACCAGCAGCGCCGCGACGAACGCGAGCAGGTTGGCGAGCAGCCGGCTCTCGAAGCCGAGCCATTGCGGCAGCCACTCGGCGAAGCGCGCCATGGCGAGGGCGGCGAACAGCACCATGGCGCCCTGCGCGAAGTTGAAGACGCCGCTCGCCTTGAAGATCAGCACGAAGCCGAGCGCGATCAGCGAATACAGCATGCCCGTCATCAGGCCGCCGAACAGGGTCTCGATGAAAAAGCCCATCGTGGGGTCCTCAGTGGCTGGTGCCGAGATAGGCCTTGATGACCTCGGGATTGCTGCGCACCTCGTCGGGCGTGCCGTCGCCGATCTTCTTGCCGTAGTCGAGCACGACGACGCGGTCGGAGATGTCCATCACCACGCCCATGTCGTGCTCGATCAGCACGATGGTGGTGCCGAACTCCTCGTTCACGTCGAGGATGAAGCGGCACATGTCCTGCTTCTCCTCGACGTTCATGCCGGCCATCGGCTCGTCGAGCAGCAGCACCTTCGGCTCCATGGCCAGCGCGCGGCCCAGGTCCACGCGCTTCTGCAGGCCGTAGGGCAGGCGGCCCACCGGCGTCTTGCGGTGCGCCTGGATCTCGAGGAAGTCGATGATGCGCTCGACGAACTCGCGGTTGCGGATTTCCTCGCGCGCCGCCGGCCCGATGCGCAGCGCCTGCAGCAGCAGGTTGCAGTTCATGCGCAGGTTGCGGCCCGTCATGATGTTGTCGAGCACGCTCATGCCCTTGAACAGGGCCAGGTTCTGGAACGTGCGCGCGACGCCCATCTCGGCCACCTGGCGCGAGTTCATGTGCCTGAAGGTCTTGCCGCGGAAGGTGATGGAGCCTTCCTGCGGCTGGTACACGCCGTTGATGCAGTTGAGCATTGAGCTCTTGCCGGCGCCGTTGGGGCCGATGATGGCGCGGATCTCGTGCTCGCGGACGTCGAAGCTGATGTTCGTGAGCGCCTTCACGCCGCCGAACGCCAGGCTGATGTTGCGGATGTCGAGCACCACGTCGCCGGTGCGGCGGGCGTGTTCGGCGCGCGCCTCGTCGACGGCGGCATCGGGGGCGGCGAAGCCGGCGGGCGGCGCCTCGAGGGTCTTGGCGACGACGGTGTTCATGCAGCCCTCCGCACCGGCGCGAAGATCTTCGCGTCGATGATCGCGAGGTCGGCCGACACCGTGCCGGTGCGGCCGTCCTCGAACCTGACCTGGGTCTCGATGTGCTGCGAGGTGCGGCCCGCGTAGAGCGCGTCCACCAGCGCCGCGTACTTCTCGGCGATGGCGCCGCGCCGCACCTTGCGCGTGCGGGTGAGCTCGCCGTCGTCGGCGTCGAGCTCCTTGTGCAGCACGAGGAAGCGGCTCACCTGGCTGCCGGCGAGGCGCTCGTCCTCGGCGAGGTCGGCGTTGACCTTCTCGACGCATTCGCGCACCAGCTCCAGCACTTGCGGCTTGGCCGCCAGGTCGGCATAGCCGGCGTACGGCAGGTTGCGCCGCTCGGCCCAGTTGCCCACCGCCTCGAAGTCGATGTTGACGAAGGCGCACACCTTCTCGCGCTTGTCGCCGAAGGCCACGGCCTCCTTGATGAACGGGAAGAACTTCAGCTTGTTCTCGACGTACTTGGGCGCGAACATGGCGCCGTCGTTGTCGCCGCCGGCCAGGCGGCCCACGTCCTTCGCGCGGTCGATGATCTTCAGGTGGCCGCTGGCGTCGAGGAAGCCGGCGTCGCCGGTGCGGTACCAGCCGTCGGCGGTCAGCACCTCGGCCGTGGCCTGCGGGTTCTTGTAATAGCCCTTGAGCAGGCCGGGCGAGCGCACGTGGATCTCGCCCGTATCGGTCACGCGCACCTCCACGCCCTCGATCGGCACGCCCACCGTGTCGGACCTCACCGCGTTGTCCGGCTGCAGGCACACGAACACGGCGGTCTCGGTGGAGCCGTAGAGCTGCTTCAGGTTGATGCCGATGGAGCGGTAGAACACGAACAGGTCCGGCCCGATCGCCTCGCCGGCGGTGTAGGCCACGCGCACGCGGCTCATGCCGAGCGTGTTGCGCAGCGGGCCGTAGACCAGCACGTCGCCGAGCGCGTAGCGCAGGCGGTCGATGAGCGCGAGCGGCCGGCCGTCCATGCGCGCGGGGCCCACGCGGCGCGCCACGTCCATGAAGCGCTTGAACATCCAGCGCTTGAGCGCACCGGCGTCCTCCATGCGGATCATCACGGAGGTGAGCAGGCCCTCGAACACGCGCGGCGGGGCGAAGTAGTAGCTGGGCCCGATCTCCTTCATGTCGATCGTGACCGTGTCGGCCGACTCGGGGCAGTTCACCACGTAGCCGCACGCGAGCCACTGCGCGTAGGAGAAGATGTTCTGGCCGATCCACGCCGGCGGCAGGTACGCGAGCACCTCCTCGGCGGCGCTGAGGCGGTCGAAGGACGCGCCGGCGCGCGCGCGGTCGATCAGCGTGAAGTGCGAGTGCACCACGCCCTTCGGGTGGCCGGTGGTCCCGGAGGTGAAGAACAGCGCCGCGACGTCCTGCGGCTGCGCCGCCGCCACCTGCTCGTCGAACCAGCGCGGGTTCCCGGCGACGAACGCGCGGCCGCGCTCGACGAGCTGGTCCAGCGACTCGAGCCCGGCCTCCTTGTAGCTGCGCAGGCCGCGCGGGTCGTCGTACCAGAGCCGCTCGAGCCGCGGGCACTCGTCGCGCAGCTCGAGCAGCTTGTCGACCTGCTCCTGGTCCTCGACGATCGCGAAGCCGACCTCGGCGTTGTTCAGCGGGAAGACGTACTCCGCGGCGACGGCGTCCTGGTACAGCGGGACGGGCACGGCGCCGATCGACTGCGCCGCGAGCATCGAGGCATACAGCCGCGGCCGGTTCTCGCCGACGACCACCACGTGCTGCCCGCGCTGCAGGCCCGCCTGGTGCAGGCCGCCGGCGAGCTCGCGCACCAGCGTCGCGAGCTGCGACCAGGTGACGGTCTGCCAGATCCCGTATTCCTTCTCGCGCAGCGCGGGCGCCTGCGGGCGCGCGGTCGCGTGTTCGAGCATGAGCCGGGGAAAGGTGGTGGACACCGCGTCGTCTCCTTCGGATCGCCTGCATGCGGATGCAAGGCGGACCGTTGTGTTGTGCCGGCGCATGCTAGTGAAGAGTTTGACGCCGAGTTGTCGTTGTGCCGACAATCCTAGGGACTCTACCCAGCGGACTTTCCCTCGGTCGCCCATGGCAGCTTCTCTTTCCGCCCTTCCGTTGTGGCAGCGCGCCCGGCCGTTGACCGATGCGGAGTGCGACGGCATTCCGTGGCTGCGGCTGCTCGCGCCCGACCAGCGCGCGCGCGCCCGCGGCGCGATGCGCGCGGGCACCGCGCTCGCCGGCGACTTCCTGTGCCGCATCGGCAAGCCGCCCAACTACTGGTTCGGCGTGATCGACGGCCTGCTGAAGATGAGCAACGACAGCTCCGCCGGCCCGCCCATCACGTTCACCGGCATCCCGCCCGGCGCCTGGTTCGGCGAAGGCACGCTGCTCAAGCGCGAGCCGTATCGCTACAACATCCAGGCGCTGCGCAAGAGCACGGTGACCGGGCTGCCGATCGACGCGTTCCACGAGCTGCTCGAGACCAGCATCCCGTTCAACCGCTTCGTGCTGAACCAGCTCAACGAGCGCGTGGGGCAGTTCATCGCGGCGCGCGAGATCGACCGGCTCAACGACACCGACACGCGCGTCGCGCGCGGCCTGGCGGCGATGTTCCACCCGGTGCTCTACCCGGGGGTGGGCACGCTGCTGCGCATCACGCAGCAGGAGCTGGGGTACGTGGTGGGGCTGTCGCGGCAACGGGTGAACGAGGCGCTGAACGTGCTGCAGGACCGCGGCCTGATCCGCGTGGAGTACGGCGGCGTGCGCGTGCTCGACCTCGAGGGCCTGCGCACCGCCCTGTTCGACCGCGCCGGCTCGCCGACGTAGGGTGCGGCGAGGCGCTGCGTGCCCACCCTCGAGGCGGCGTCACGCGACGAGGTTGCTCACCCCGGCCGCCACGTGCCCCGCCGGCACGTGCGCGAGCGCATTCTCCACGTGCCCCGTCTGGTCGTCGAAGAAGAAGTCGGGCTCGAACTCGCGCAGGAACTCGCCCTTCGGCAGCCCGCCGAGGAACATCGCCTCGTCGACCTCGATGTTCCAGCCCATCAGGGTGCGCACGGCGCGCTCGTGCGCCGGGGCGCTGCGCGCGGTGACCAGCGCGGTGCGGATGCGCATCTCGCGCGACGGCTCCTTCTGCAGCCGGTGCAGCGCCTCGAGCAGCGGCTTGAACGGCCCCGCCGCGAGCGGTGTCTGCGCGCGCGTCAGCTCGTGCGCCTGGAAGGCGTCGAGCCCTTCGCGCTGGAACACCTGCTCGGCTTCGTCCGAGAACAGCACGGCGTCGCCGTCGAAGGCGATGCGCACCTCGTGCGGATGCGCGCTGGACGCGCGCGCCGACTGCGGATAGACGCGCGCCGCGGGCACGCCGGCGGCGAGCGCCGAGCGCACGTCGGCCTCGTTGGTGGAGAGGAACAGGTTGGCCGCGAGCGGCCTCAGGTAGCGCCACGGCGACTGCCCGCGGGTGAACACGCCGCGCTGGACCGGCAGCCCGTAGTGCTTGGCCGAGCGGAACACGCGCATGCCCGACACCGGGTCGTTGCGCGAGAGGATGACCACCTCGACGTGCGGCGCATCCACGGCGTTGAAGGCGAGCAGCTTGTTGACCAGCGAGAACGCGACGCCCGGCTTGGCGGGGTCGTCGACGCGCTCGAGCTGCAGCCGCATGTAGGCGCGGTCGTCCGAGGCTTCGAAGACCCGGTTCTCCTCCTCGAAGTCGAACAGCGCGCGCGAGGAGATCGCGACGACGAGCTGGCCGGCGAGGGAGATGGGCATGCGGGCGATGATAGGCGGCCCTCCCCCGGCGGGGAGGCAGTCACCTCACTGCACGAACCCGATCGTCGCCTTGCGGTGCCCGCCCTCCGGCAGGTCGCGCGGCTCGATGCGGTCTCGCCGGTCGAGCTTCGCGTTGCCGAAGGCCGTCATCCAGGCGCGCCGCATCTCGCGCGGCGCCATCTCGCTCATGCGCTCGAGCACGTCCTCGGGCGGCTGCGGCTCGAAGCGCGAGCCCCAGTCGTGGTCGGCGCGGATGCCGTGGTAGAGCTTGGCGGCGATGTGGCGCGCGGCGTCGCGGTCGGGCGCGCTCACCTCGTAGACGTTCATCCGGTTGAGGATGGGCTCGGGGATGCTGCGCGCGTCGTTGGCGGTGGCGACCCAGATGACCTGGCTGGCGTCGATCGCGACCTCCGCGAACTCGTCGGTGAACGCCTCCGCGGTGTCGTGCTCCAGCAGGCTGTAGAGCGCGCCGAGCGGGTCGTAGGCGTGCTCGCCGCCCGCCTTGTCGATCTCGTCGACCACCATCACGGGGTTGGCGTACTGGCCGTCGACCAGCGTCTCGAACACCTTGCCGGGCCGCGCGCCCTTCCACTGGCTGGACGCGCCGGAGAGCACCCAGCCGGCGGTCATCGAGCTCATCGAGACGAAGCCCATGCCGGTGCCGAGCAGCATCGAGAGCTCGCGCGCGAAGTGCGTCTTGCCGACGCCGGGCGGACCGAGCAGCAGCAGCGGCGTGATCTCGAGCGCGTCGCGGCTGTCCTCGCACAGGGCGAGCTGGCGGCGCACGTCGTCGAGCACATCGCCGAAGTTCGGCAGGTCGTCGTAGAGGTGCTCCATCGCGGGCAGGCCGGACGGCTTCACCTGGAAGCGCTCGGCGCCCTTCTCGATCATGCGCTCGTAGGTGGCGCGCAGGCTCTCGTGCTCCTTGGGAGGCAGCTTGTCGAGCTTGCGGCCCACTTCGTCGACCCGGTAGACCGTGCGCATGCGCGCGATCGGAATGGCGCGCCGCGCCAGGGGAACGAGATCCTTGGAACTGCCCATGGAGAACCTCCGACGAACTGCCTGCCGTCCCATTCAAGCAGAAGACGCCCGACGATCGACGGCGGAAAAACCCTGCACGAACCCATGCAGATTGCGTGCCTGCCGCAGGTGAGTGTCGCCGGAGCGGGCGGGCGGTTCAGCGGGCGTGCGTGCGGAGTTACCGGACCCAGGTGTTCAGCTGGATGATCGGCATGAGCACGGCCAGCACGATCAGCATCACCACCGCGCCCATCGCCACGATGAGCAGCGGCTCGAGGATGGTGGCGAGCTGCATCGCCCGCCGCTGCACCTCGGCCGCGAGCTGCCGGGCCGCGCGGTCGAGCATGCGCGGCAGCTGGCCGGTCTGCTCGCCCAGGCGGCAGAACATCGCCAGCAGCCCGGGAAAGCGCTTCTTGCCGGCCAGCGCCGACGCGAGCGGCGCGCCTTCGCGCACCTGCACCAGCGCCTCCAGCGCATCCGCGCGCATGGCGCGGTTGGACAGGGTCTCCGCCGCCGCCTGCAGCGCCTTCAGGATCGGCACGCCGGCGCCCGCGAGCATGGCCAGCGTGCCGGAGAAGCGCGCCGCGTTGTAGCCGCGCGAGAGCCGGCCGACCAGCGGCAGGCCGAGCCAGCCGGCGTCGAAGCGCTCGCGGAAGCCCTCGTTGCGCAGCATCAGCGACAGGGTCAGCGCGCCCGCCGCGAGGAGCAGCAGCAGCAGCCAGCCGTAGCTGCGCAGGAACGCGCTGATCGCGAGCATCGCCACCGTGAGCCCCGGCAGCGCGCGCTTGGAGCTGGCGAACACGGAGGCCACCTGCGGCACCACGTAGGTGACGAGGAAGATCACGATCACCACCGCGATGGCCGAGACGATCGCCGGATACAGGGTGGCGCCGATCAGCTTGGACTTGAGCGCCTGGCGTTCTTCCAGGTCGTCCGCGAGGCGCTCCAGCACCTGCCCGAGCGCGCCGCTCTGCTCGCCGGCCGCGACCACGCCGCGGTAGACGTCGTCGAACTCGCGCGGCGCACTGGCCAGCGCGCGGGCGAAGGGCGAGCCGGCGTTCACTTCCGAGCGCAGGTGCGCCACCAGCTCGCGCTGCTTCGGGTCGTCGGCCTCGTCGCTGAGCGCGGTGAGCGCCCGCTCCAGCGGCAGCCCGCTGCCGACCAGGCCGGCCAGCTGCCGCGTCCAGACCGCGAGGCCGGTGGACGTGAAGGTGCGCCGCCGCCACCGCAGTGCGCCCGTCGCGTCGTTGGCCGCCGCGGCGACCTGCGTCACTTCCAGCGGCACCAGCGCCTGCGCGCGCAGCTGCGCGCGCGCGGCGCGCGCGTTGTCCGCCTCCACCAGCCCGGTGGTGGACTTGCCGGCGGCATCGAGGGCCTCGAACTTGTAGGCCGGCACCGGTTACTCCCGGGTGACCCGCATCACCTCTTCCGGGGACGTGACGCCCGCGGCGATCAGCCGCTCGCCGTCCTCGCGCATCGAGCGCAGCCCGCCTTCCTCGGCGGCCACGAACACCTGCGACTCGGCCGCGCGGTTGTGGATGAGCGCGCGCACCTTCTCGTCGGCCACCATCAGCTCGTACACGCCGGTGCGGCCCTTGTAGCCCGTCTGCCCGCACTGCGCGCAGCCGACCGGGTGGTAGCGCCCGCGCGCGTCGGCCTTCCTGCAGTCGCGGCACAGCTTGCGCACCAGGCGCTGGGCGAGCACGCCCAGCAGGCTGGAGCTGAGCAGGAACGGCTCCACGCCCATGTCGGTGAGCCGCGTCACCGCCGAGGGCGCGTCGTTGGTGTGCAGCGTGGCGAGCACCAGGTGGCCGGTGAGCGAGGCCTGGATGGCGATCTGCGCGGTCTCGAAGTCGCGGATCTCGCCGATCATGATCACGTCCGGGTCCTGGCGCAGGATGGCGCGCAGCGCCTTCGCGAAGGTGAGGTCGATCTTCGGGTTGACCTGCGTCTGCCCGATGCCCGGCAGCTCGTACTCCACCGGGTCTTCCACCGTGAGCACGTTGGTCGTGCCGGTGTCGATGCGCCCGAGCGAGGCGTACAGCGTGGTCGTCTTGCCGGAGCCGGTGGGGCCGGTGACGAGCACGATGCCGTGCGGCTGCTGGATCAGGGTGTCGAACTTGTTCAGCACGGCGCCGTCCATGCCCAGCGACTCGAGCGTGAAGCGCTGCTCGCCCTTGTCGAGCAGGCGCAGCACGGCGCGCTCGCCGTGCGCCGAGGGCAGGGTGGACACGCGCACGTCGACCGAGCGCCCGCCGATGCGCAGCGAGATGCGGCCGTCCTGCGGGAGCCGCTTCTCGGCGATGTCGAGCTCGGCCATGATCTTCAGGCGCGAGATCAGCGCGGCGTGCAGCGCCTTGTTCGGCTGCACGATCTCGCGCAGCGTGCCGTCGACGCGAAAGCGCACCGAGCTCGAGCGCTCGTACGGCTCGATGTGGATGTCCGAGGCGCCGTCCTTCGCGGCCTGCGTGAGCAGCGCGTTCAGCATGCGGATGATCGGCGCGTCGTTCGAGGCCTCGAGCAGGTCCTCGATCGCCGGCAGCTCCTGCATCATGCGGCTCAGGTCGACGGCGCTCTCGACCTCGCCGATCACGGTGGCCGCGCTCGACTCGCCGCCCGCATAGGCGGCGGCGATGCGGTTGACCAGCGTGCCGGCGGACTCGCGCTCGAGCAAGTCCACGTCGTACATGCGCAGCACCTCGGACAGCGCGGTGAGCGGCACGGATTCGGGCGCCCACAGCACGAGCTGCGCGCCGTCGTCCTCCAGCAGGAGCGTGTTCGCCTTGGCGAAGGCGTAGGGAAGGGGATGTCGTGCACCCATGGCGGTACGGCCTCAGCGGCTGGGCACCGGCACCGACGCCGGTGGCGCGGGCGGCGGCACCGGCGTCGACGTGCCCGGCGCGGTGGGCGGCGTGGACAGCGGCGCGGTGGAGCCTTCCACCTGCACCGGCGGCGGCAGCACGGGCGATTCGTTGATCGGCACCACGATGCTGCGCGGCGGCTGGCCGGCCTCCTGCACGCCGCGGATGAGATCGTAGCGGTCGAGCGAGACCTTGTTCGTCGTCTCGGCATCGCGCATCACGACCGGGCGCAGGAACACCATCAGGTTGGTGCGCCGCTTGGTGCGGCTCTCGCTGCGGAACAGGGCGCCCACCACCGGCAGGTCGCCGAGCAGCGGCACCTTGGCCCGGTTGTCGGTGTAGCGGTCCTCGATCAGGCCGCCCAGCACGATGATCTGGCCGTCGTCCACCACCACGGTGGACTCGATCGAGCGCTTGTCGGTGGACGGGCCCGCGTTGTCGGTGCCGGGCGCCACCCGGTCGCTGAGGCTCGACGATTCCTGGAACAGCTGCATGCGCACGGTTCCGCCCTCGCCGATCTGCGGCTTGATGCGCAGCGTGATGCCGACGTCCTTGCGCTCGATGGTCTGGAACGGGCTGGTCGTCGCCGTGCCGGTGTTGGTGAACTGGCCGGTGATGAAGGGCACGTTGCTGCCGACGATGATCTTGGCTTCCTCGTTGTCCAGCGTGACGAGGTTCGGCGTCGAGACGATGTTCGTGTTGGCCTGGCTCTGCAGCAGCCGCGCGATGGCGGCCAGCGTGTACGTGCCCGCGTAGTTGCGGATCAGGCCGACGTTGAGGCCGGGGCCCGGCAGCGCGGCGTTCTCGCCGGTGAGCGACCCCGCCGCGGTGAGCGACAGGTTGATGATGTTGTTGCCGCCGGTGCCGAAGTTGGTGCCCCCGATGAGGCCGGTGCGGTCGCCCTGGTTGCCGATCAGGCCCTGCCACTGGAAGCCGAAGTCGGCGGCGTTGTCGCCGGTCACCTCGACGATCATGCTCTCGATGTAGACCTGCGCGCGGCGCGAATCGAGCTGGTCGATCATGGCGCGCAGCTGCCGGTACATGGGCTCCGGCGCGGTGATGATGAGCGAGTTGGTCGCGGGGTCCGCCTGCACGAAGCCGCCGGTGGAGGGCGACGGCGACGCGGCCACCGGCGCGGTGGCCTGGGGCGAGGCGCCGCCCGCGCCGGGCGCGCCCACGCCCGGCGGAGTGGCTCCCGGTG
>Ga0075429_100001599_pt1 | contig 18676 bp, 20 predicted proteins | sample RhiMetdeltSRZDD3_FD_75295 | JGI IMG/M metagenome (GOLD analysis project Ga0075429, IMG submission 75295) | Populus rhizosphere microbial communities from Tennessee, USA - Rhizosphere MetaG P. deltoides SRZDD3 | ecosystem: Host-associated > Plants > Roots > Rhizosphere > Soil | place: USA... | reverse complement strand
ATGCAGTGCTCGTTTTTAGATCAGCGCCGTTGCAGCCATCCTCAGTGCTTTGATCGTCTACGATGGCGAGTCGAACTGGCTGGAGGGTCTTGCCCGGACGGGGCTGTACGTCATGATCGCGATCTCGTTCTGGTGGGGATGATCCAAAGAACGGCTGACAGGAGCATACAATGAAAATCGCCTTTCAGGGTGAGCCGGGTGCGTATAGCGAACAGGCTGTGTTCAATTATTTCGGGGATGTGGAAACCCTGCCGTGTGAATCGTTTGACAGAGTCTTTGACTCGGTTGTTTCGGACGCCTGTGACGCGGGCCTCATCCCCATTGAGAATTCCCTGGCAGGAAGCATCCACCAGAACTATGACCTGCTCCTGCGGCACGACCTGCACATCACCGGCGAATATCTCCTGCGCGTCCAGCACTGCCTGATCGCCCTGCCCGGCGTGACCAAAGCGGACGTGCAGAAGGTGATCAGCCACCCCCAGGCGCTGGGACAGTGTGCCGCCTACCTGCGCGCCCTGGGCGTGAAGATCGAGTCTGTCTACGACACGGCGGGCAGTGTAAAGATGCTGAAAGAGTCAGGGGAGCGGACAACCGCCGCGATCGCCTCCCGCCGCGCTGCCGAGATCTACGCCATGCAGATCTTCGAAGAGGGCATCGAGGACAACGCCGAGAACTACACCCGCTTCCTCGCCATCTCGAAGACCGGGAGCATGCCCGAGGGGGAGGCCAAGACCTCCATCGTCTTCACGCTCAAGAACCAGCCTGGCGCGTTGTTCAAAGCCCTGAGCGTCTTCGCCCTGCGCGACATCGACCTGACCAAGATCGAATCCCGTCCCTTGCAGGGCCAGCCCTGGGAATATCTCTTTTATATCGATTTCCTCGGCGCCGAACAGGAAGAGACCGCTCGCAAAGCCCTGGATCATCTCAGCGAATATGCGTTGACGGTGCGAGTGCTTGGATCGTATCCGAAACATAAATAGATTCAGACCTGTCAGGTCTTCTTGATGGATGATAGCCCGATTCTTCTCATCGTTTTAAATGGTGCATCCAGCTCGGGCAAGACGACCATTGCCCACGCTCTGCTTAAGGTCCTTGAGCAGCCACAAATTTACACGGGGCTCGACGACATTCTTGAGAGAGTTCAACCCTTTGGCCCCGAACATGGGGACATGTTCCACAGGCTTGCTCGTCCCTGGCGTGCTCTGTGGTTTCAGCGCACCGATGGGCGGTTGAAATTATTCAGGCAGCTGCACAGGGAAGTAGTTGCACATTATCAGATAGGGAAAAACATTATCGTCGATACCGCGTTGATGGACAGGCGGGCGCTCCTGGATGCTGCCGAATGTTTTGCACCCTTGGGTGGCTTCTTGATCGGGATCAAGCCTCCCCTGGAAGTTTCGGAGCGATGGGAAGCCGCCCGCGGCGATCGCAGTCCGGGTCATGCCCGGGCGCATTACGATCTGATCCACGCCCATGGAATCTATGACCTTGTATTGGATCCTTCTCAAATGACGCCAGATGAATGTGCACGGGTGATCTTAAATCGAGTCAACGGTCCTGCACCGGATGCCTTTCAGCGGATCATCAGGAATCGATAGTTTATCTCCACCGGGAGACTGCGGCAGCTTCCATTGCCTTACGATTAATAGAGTCGCTCCAGCTCATCCACAATCTCGAGCCCATTCTTTGCCTCGCTTGTCAGCGCCTCCTCATCTTTCGCACCCAGCGCCGACTCTTGTGCTGCAAGGCTCGCCTCGAATTCGGCGGCGACGTCTTTGCCATCGTGTTCCAACACCATCAGCTTTACGTTTCCCCAAACAGACTTTGTCCTGGCAAGACTCTTCTCCGCCGCTGCATAATCCTGCGCGGCAATATCCAGGATGATCTGTCGTTCCAGTACATCCAGGCGACCGATATCCGCCGGGATGTTAGGATGATACAGGGCAAAAAGCTCGACCACGGCGGCGCTGACGTCATTGGAGCCCTGCATTGTGATTGAGGGATCCTTCGATTCAGATGCCTTTTTCAGTTCCACAATGGCAGAATTCATCAGGTCTTGAACCTCCGGCGAAGCGCCATCCTTGTCCGCCTGCAATTCATAGGATATCCAGGCGGTTTCAATATCTGTCACATCTTTGCTAATCCTGTCCCAATTTTCGCTGGGGGCAAAGTCAATAATATCTTCGGCTGCGGCTTCGATGGTTTGCAGGGAATTGGGCACAAGACCGGGATTGGGTGTGCTGGCAGCCTGCGCTCCACAGGCTGTGAGCAGGCTGGTGGTGATCAATAGAACGATGAGATGAATCCGTTTTTCCATTTTTCCTCTGCTCTCACGTTTGAAATTAATGATGGTGATTATATGCCCGCCCGCAGGGTTGTCCAGAGTTGCCGTTCCATGTAGGGCGGATGATCTAGTCACTCGGCATGTCAAGGTCTTTCAGCCAGCACCTCTGACCGTTTTGCAGCGCAGCGAGTTAGCTTTTTACTGTATAATCTCTTTCGTGTTTTCCAAGCAGCCAGGAGGAGAACTCTTGTTCAATACAATCCGTCCCTATATTACAAAAGATGAGCCGTTCGGTCCGATCGATTCGGTGGACATCGATCCTAAAGACACCGATGTCATGAACAAGTTGTTCGAGCGACACAACTGGATCTATAAGAACCTTCATCAACGGCCGTCCATTATTATGGGTCGCAAAGGCTCAGGCAAGACCTATTATCTGCGGACTGTCTTCTTCGATAAGCAGTATGATTTTTATACGGAGATCCGGACGGCGCATCTCCTGGGGCATATTTCAAGCGTCATCCAGGGCATGACCAAGGATGCGGTGTTCCCCGAGACGCTTTCTGAGCTGTGGGAAATGATCCTGTGGACCTGCGTGTTATCGGAGATCCGCAAACATAGATTGCTGTCTACCCAGGAGCTGTATCTTGTGAATACCTGCCTCGAGAAAGTGGGGATCACCGGGGACGACATGGTGGATGATGTGCTCTGGAAGGTCGCCAACCTGTTCGACGAAGTGATGACCGGCGATCCGCGCGACGGGGTCTCGGAGATCATGCGCCGGTTTGACCGTGTCGCCTTCGACGATGCCAAAGCCGCGGTGCTGGACAGCCTCAAAGCGTCGAAGAAAAGCTTTGTGATCCTCATGGATTCCCTCGACGATTTCCGCCTGGATATCGACTCGGTCTCGCGCTCGCTCCAGGGATTGTTGAAGTTTGTCGGTTCGATGAACAAGCCGCGCGACGTGGTGGACGTTCGATTCTGCCTGCCGTCTGAGCTGTTCCACCGTATCATCAAGATCTCCTCCAACCCGAACAAGGATTTCCGCCGGGCACTGAGGCTGCAATGGACCGCCAGCGAGCTGATCCTGATTGGCGCTCAGCGTCTAATGTATTATCTCTTCCTGTATTATCCGGAGTTCATGAAAAGCCTGCCGCCACTCGACCTCACCAAGCGCACCGACGCGCTCCGGCTGTTTGCCGGCGTGCTTCCGGACAAGATTACCAATCTGGCAGGTTTCAAGGAAGAGACGATGTCCTACATCCTGCGGCACACCCAGTTGTTGCCGCGCCATTTCCTGATGTTATTGAACTCGATCTTTAAGGGTCTAAATGCAGCCCCGGGCTCGCATCCGTTCCCGGTCAGCGAGAATAAGATCATCACGGGAATTCGGAAGGTGGAGGAGTTCATCGTCAGTGAGATTTTTGTTGCCTTTAAGCTGATCCATCCCACGTCCGAGATCACCTGCAAACGCTGTTTGCCGCAGCTTGGACACAGGTTCTCCGTGGGCGAGCTGCACCAGGTGTTCACCCGCCATGGCAAGGCGGTCTTCAGCGGGGAGGGGATGTTCGAATTCCAGCGGATGCTGATCGAGATTGGGGCCCTGGGACGCGTCATCCCCGGCAAGGAAACAGACCTGTACATCAAGGGTAACTTTGAATACACCGTCGCCCATGAGCTGACCATCAGTCACGACGACCAGTTATGCATTCATCCGCTTTTTTCAGGAATCTTTGGCAGCAGCCGCCGCAAGGATCGTCCGGTCTATCCCTACGGCAGCGTGCTGGATGATGAGGACTATCGCGATAAGTTTGAATAAGCCTTAGTAGGCGTGACGGGTTCGTTCCATGAAAGCTTCGCGATTTGTGCTCATCTCCGTTCCATGGTTTACCTCAACGAGAGTTACGGTGTCGGCGTGGGTGGCGTCGCCAATGGATTCTGGACGGGCGCGCCAGGATTGGCGCCCTGGTAATAAGGGAAGGCGACGGGCAGCTCAAAACCGAAATATTCGGAGACACGTGCCACCACTTCACCGGGGATCTGTGCCCGGCGGGTGTTGTAGGCTCGGACGGCATCATTCCAATCTGTGCCAGCCAGTTGAATGGTATTCATGCCCTCATCGATAGTATCGCCCAGTGCCAGAGTGACTTGCGGATCGGGTACAGGTGGAGGCGCCTGCACAACGGCGTTGACATAGAGTGTAAAACCCTGCCCCAAACCATCTGGTAAAGCACCCTTGTTCTGCAGATCGTCCAGGTTAAGCTGGGTCGGGTCCAGCGGTTGGCCGTTTTCGTCGCGGTAGTTCTTCAGCAGCTCATTCAGCAATTCCTGCTCCGAGCGGAAGTTGCCGGTCCATACTTCACCGCTGTTGCTTACCGCGTCGTAATAATCTTTAGTAACTTGCGTTTTGGCTTGAATCTTCGCGTATTGTGTATCCGTCACTAACTGAAAGTTAGAGGCGGATGCCTGCACACCCTGCACCAGCGCAACCAGGTCGTTATATTCGTTCGCGCCAGACCTGAGAAGATTACAACCGGTTAACTGGAGGATAATCACGAGCGCGGCAAAAATAGAAACGGCGCGATGATGATGAAGTTTCATACTGGATCTCCTTATGTATTAATTCGTGCGTCCTGAGCGGCCACTTCCGCCTCCACCTCGCATTCGAGGACCCCGAAAGCTTCCACCTCCGCCGGACGGGAAGCCTCGGGAAGGAAAGCCTCGAACTCCGCCTCGCCAGGGACTTCCGCCCCAGGAGCTTCCTCCCCAGGGACCATATTCAGGAGGATAGTATCTCGTCCCACCGCCTCCCATCTGGCTGAACATCCAAATGAGAAACAGGAACAGGAGAACGCCCAGGCACAATTGACCGCAGAGTGCCACAGCCCCTGCGGGTCCAACGGGTTGTCCGATAGGCTCGGGCGTCGCCGCGGGGGACGTCAGTGGCTCATAGTTATTGCGCGCAACGATGTTGAACTCCTTTACCAGAGTCAGCAGGGCTTCGTCCATACTATGCGTGGACTGGTAAGAGTTTTCAACAGCGCGGTTGATGTTCGTCAACTCAGGCGCGGTGAGTGCGGGCAAGCCCAGCCCGACAGCGTAATGCACATCGATGCTATCGGGTTCCACAACGATCAGGAAGACAAAACCGTTGTCTTTGCGCTCGCCGGTGGGCAAGCCAAGTTTCATGTAACGCAGGAAATGGACTGCGCAGTTAGGCCGGATACCGACCTGGTCTTCTGGCAGGATCAGAATCATCGTCTGTGCGATCGCATCTTCGTCCAGCCGATCCAGGACTCTGTCCACCCTGTCGGCGGTCTGCTCCGAGGCGTAGTCTTCCCAGCCGACCGTCCAATGAGGCTGCAGCAGATCATACGAGAAGCCATAATCGGGAGGGGAACCGTCGCCACAGCGTGGTTCAGCCTGAACGGCCTTCGCCTGCACAGGGCTGAAGCAAGCCAGCAAACTGAACGCCAGCCCTATGGTGATCGGCAGACGATACGCCCGCCAGCCTGAGTTGAGTCTCGCAAAACTCTCCCTTTTATTGCGCAATTTGCTCCATAACCTATCCTGGGACGAATATTCTTCCATCAATGATGAAAACGATGGTATCGGGAAATCATTACAGGAGCAATAAGGAATCTCCCTAATGAGCCGGGGAAGTTTGAATGAGTTCGTAGTTTAGTTATAAAATTGAAATGTAGTCTGCTCCCTTTTACGCTGAAAATAGACATAACAATATTGCAGCATTGAGGAACTCATGAACGATAAAGGACCATCCATCTTCAAAGTCATCTGGATTGATTACTGGGCTTTTGTCTCTGTAATGCTCTGTCTCATTGCGGTGGGGATGTATGTTTACGATAGGTTTTTCAGTAGGAATTTATCTCAAAGCTTCAGCTGGTTCTCTCTGGGGGTTTTGATCCTGGGGCTCTTTGGTCTGGCTTGGCGTTACGTATCCATTGTCTCGCTCTACAACAGCGGGCTCGAAGCCAAAGCGACCGTCAGTGAAGTGAGCTTCTTTCGTGACCGGGGGTATATCAAATATATCTATCCCTATGAGAACAGGAAGTACGCCAGCCACATGACGGTTATGAAGAACACGACGACGGCGTGGTATCAGGTTGGAAATGAAATCGAAGTGATCGTCGATCGGGAGAATCCAAAGAGATCCATGATCAAGGATCTGTTCACATAGAGGTAGATATGGAGATTGAATTCAGTGGGTATTATCAAAAAGACATTTACTTCAAGGCAATTCGCTGGATATTTCGACCCTCCAACAAAGCATTGATTCTGCGCGTGGGCGCCTTTGTAATTTTCGCCGCGTTATACATTGCAAACATTAGTATCGCATTCCAGCAGGAAGGAGTGTCCTCGTTTGAGATGGCAAGGATAGGCAGACACCTCATCACCTTTCTGATCCTGGGTTATATCCTCCTCCAGCCCTATATCAACTCCTATCGAAAAGCTACAGAACTGTGGAATGACCCTGTGATCCGGAGAAACATCACAGGCAGGGTTTCCACAATGGGAGTGATGATCGATCCCGGAAAAGACTGGATGCCATGGGTCCAGTTCGTCAAAGTGAATAAAACACCGGAGGCGATTACATTATTAACAGCCTCAAGTATGTTTGTGCTTCTACAGCGTTCCTTTTTCAGAGAGGAACGAGACTGGAAGATGGTTCAGAGTATTGTAGATACGAAGGTCCAGGAAGTGATCGAGTAATCTGATTTCTCCCTCTTGACACATCCCTTCCTCCGTCATAGAATACCGCCCAATAAGATAAATACGCCGACGAGGACGAGTACGCTTCAAAGCGATTTCCAGAGAGCCGAGCAGACGCGGTCGGGAATGACCGCAGGGTGCAAGCAAGGCAAAAGCGCAGAAGCCGAATGGACCTCCGAGTTGAACGGGCGAACACACATAGGGACGGGTCGTCCCTTCCGCAAGTAACCCAATCCGGGCGCTCCCGTTATAGAGCAAGGGTATAACCACCGCTGGGTGGCGTACCTGAAAAGAGTGACGCTGGCTTTTTCCTCCCTGTTGCATCACGACAGGGATTTTTGTTTAAGGCAGGCGTTAACCTGGGTGGCACCACGAGAGTCCCCTCTCGTCCCAACGGACGGAGGGGATTTTAATTTAAGATATTCGATCATCGGTATACGGTTTTCGAGTATCCAGTATCGAATATCGATTGGAGATTCTTATGTTACTGGAAGCCACAACCCAAACCCCACCTGCCCTGCAAAGTGTGGTCCGCGAGATCAATGCTGACCTCGAAACGCCTGTCAGCCTGTACCTCAAGCTGCGCGGGGACGGCGCCTCCTTCTTACTGGAATCCGTGGAAGGCGGCGAGCGGATCGCGCGCTACTCCTTTATCGGGGTCCAGCCGCGGGCAGAGTACATACTGCGGGATGGACAGGTCGAAGTCAAGGAGAACGGCGTGACCCGCACCATCCAGCTCGCCGACGACCCGACGCGCTTTCTGCAGGAGGAGATGAGTCGCTTCTCGACGGAGCGATTACCCAACGCCCCGCGCTTTACCGGTGGACTGGTGGGCTACCTCGGCTACGAGTCGGTCCGGTATTTTGAGCCAACGCTAAATTCTCATTTCCTCCGCGCTGAGCGCAGTCGGAGCGGAAGTGTTCCCGACGGTATCTACCTCCTCGCCGACACCATCGTCGCCTTCGACCATGCGCGCCGCAGTATCTTCCTGATCGCCAACGTGCTGGATGGCGACCTGGAATCCGCCAACCACAAGCTTAATCAGATCACCGACCGTATTTCACAGCCATTGCCCGCCGCAGGCAGGACAGAGATCACACCCTCCGAGATCCGCTCGAACATGACCCAGGAAGCATATGAGACGATAGTGTCGGATGCGAAGGAACATATCGCCGCGGGTGACATCTTCCAGGTCGTGCTCTCGCAGCGCTTCACGCGCGAGACAAGCGTCGAACCGTTCGACGTCTATCGCGCGGTGCGGCGGCTCAATCCTTCCCCGTACATGTTCTTCTTCGATTTTGGACTGGTGGACGGTGAACCGTTGTTTATCGTCGGGTCCTCGCCGGAGATGTTCGTCCGCTTGGAGGGGCGCACGGCCTCCCTGCGACCGATCGCCGGGACGCGCCCCCGGGCGGCCGACGCGGCTGCCGATGCCTCGCTGGCGGAGGACTTGCTTGCCGATCCGAAGGAGCGCGCCGAGCACGTGATGCTGGTTGACCTGGGTCGCAACGACCTGGGACGTGTCTGCGAGTATGGTACAGTGAAGGTCTCCGACTTCTTCACCATCGAACGTTACTCACATGTCATGCACATCGTCTCCCACGTGGAAGGGACTCTGCGCCGCGGGCTGACGGCCTTCGACCTGGTGCGAGCTTCCTTCCCTGCTGGCACCGTCAGCGGCGCGCCGAAGGTCCGCGCCATGGAGATCATCTCCGAGCTCGAGTCCGATGCGCGCGGCGCCTATGCAGGCATGGTCGGCTACTTCGGCTTCGACGGCGCCATGGATACCTGCCTCGCCATCCGCACCATGGTCGGGCGCGGGCGCACTGTCAGCGTGCAGGCTGGCGCCGGCATCGTAGCGGATTCGGATCCGGCCACCGAGTTCCAGGAGACCGTCAATAAGGCATCTGCAATGCTAAGAGCCATCGATATCGCGGAGACGAATTCTTAGTGTTCCGTCATTGCGAGAAGTGGCGCTGATGCGCCACGACGAAGCAATCTCGCAAATAGGAACCATCAAACCAGAGATTGCTTCGGGCGAGTTTTGACGGCACGCCGTCAAAACCACCGCCCTCGCAATAACAGAAAAGAAGAGAAAGAAAGGAAATCATCATGACACAAACCAAACCCCGCCTCCTCACCGGCGACCGTCCGACGGGACGCTTGCACCTCGGGCACTACGTAGGCTCGCTGGCGAACCGCGTGCGAATGCAGCACCAGTACGAGTCGTTTTTCATCGTTGCCGACCTGCACACGCTGACTACAAAGCCTGAGCCGCAATACATCAAGGAGATCCCACTCTATGTGCGTGAGACCGTGCTGGATTATCTGGCGGTCGGCATCGACCCGGAAATCAGCACGATCTTTGTCCAATCGGCGATCCCCGAGACCTACCAGTTGAACCTGCTGTTCGAGATGCTGGTCACGGTGCCGCGTCTCGAGCGTATTCCTTCCCTCAAGGATATGGCGCGCGATGCCAACATCGATTCGATGCCATTTGGTCTGCTCGGTTATCCCGTCCTGCAGGCTGTGGACATCCTGCTGCCGCGGGCGGAGGTTGTCCCGGTGGGGAAGGACAACCAGTCGCACGTGGAGCTGGCGCGCGAGATCGCCCGTCGCTTCAACAACCTCTATGGTGAAGTCTTCCCCGAGCCGGAAGCGATCATCGGCGATGTGCCCACCCTGGTCGGCACGGACGGACAGACCAAAATGAGCAAGTCCCTGAACAACGCCATCTATCTCTCCGATGACGAAAAGGCTGTGAACGAAAAAGTGATGGGCATGTATACCGACCCCAAGCGCCTGCGCTCCACCGACCCCGGGACCGTGGAAGGTAATCCCGTCTTCACCTATCACGACGCATTCAATCCATCGAAAGCCGAGGTAGACGACCTCAAGGAACGTTATCGCGTGGGCAAGGTCGGTGATGTGGAAGTCAAGAAGAAGCTCGCCAAAGCCCTCAACGACTTCCTCGAGCCATTCCGTGAGAAGCGCGCCTATTACCTCGCGCATCCCACCATCCCACAGGATGTGCTGGTCAACGGCATCCGCCGCATGCAGGGCGAAGCTAAAGCCACGATGGACATCGTCCGCTCGATCACGGGCCTGGAATATTCCTTCGACCTCTTCGCGGATCAAGTGGATCTGTTTGGAGAATATGATTAACCATGGAGACGCACCATTGAGACACCGAGTCACGGAGATCTTTAAGAGGTTTTCTCAGTGGCTTTGTGTCTCCTGATCAAGGAAGGCTCTCGAACCACATGACAGCAGCGATTGGGACGATCCATGCGGCAGCTTGCAGAGCTAGGATGAGTAGTGCCTCTCTGGGTCGCCTGGGCAGCCATTTCAAGGCAAAACAAGCCGCGATCAATATCATTTAAAGACTCTCATGCTTCAGGGAAAGAGTGCCACTCTTAGAAATCTCGAGAAAGGAACACCGAATGTTAGCCCTTATAGATAACTACGACTCCTTCACCTACAACCTCGTCCAGTATCTCGGCGAACTGGGTGCGGAGATCCGCGTCTTCCGGAACGATCAGGTCTCGCTGGACGAGCTGATCGCCCTCAAGCCCGACCACCTCGTCGTCTCGCCGGGTCCAGGCGAGCCGATCAAGGACGGCGGAGTGTCGCCGGAAGCGGTCAAACACTTCACTGGTAAAATTCCCGTGCTGGGGGTGTGCCTCGGGCACCAGTGTCTCGGCGCCATCTACGGCGGCAAAGTGGATCGCGCCGCGCGTCTCATGCACGGCAAGACATCTTCTGTCAACCACAATGGGCAGGGGATCTTCAAAGATATCCCCTCGCCGTTTGAAGGCATGCGCTATCACTCGCTCATCGTTCATGAGCCCGTGCCCGCCGAGCTCGAAGTCCTTGCCACGACATCCGAAGGCGAGATCATGGCGCTCAAACATCGTGAGCATCCTACATACGGCGTACAATTCCACCCCGAGTCCATTCTCACGGAACACGGAAAGAAATTGCTCAAGAACTTTTTAGATCTAAAGCCTGCTCCGGCGGCAGGAGGAGAACAAGCCATGCTCAAACCCTTTATTGCGAAAGCCATTAACCGTACAGATCTCACCGCCGAAGAAGCCCAGGAGGCGATGAACATCATCATGACCGGTCAAGCCACGCCTGCGCAGATCGGTGCCTACCTCATCGCCCTGCGCATGAAAGGGGAGACGATCCCGGAGATCACAGGCTCTGTGCGCGCGATGCGCGAGAATGCCGTCAAAGTGCAGCTGAGTAAATCGGACGAGCCTGTTTATGATATCGTGGGTACAGGCGGTGACGGCGCCCACACCTTCAATATCTCCACTGCTGCGGCGTTCATCCTGGCGGGCACGGGTCGTAAAGTTGCCAAGCACGGTAATCGTGCTGCCTCATCCCAGTGTGGCTCTGCGGATGTTCTCTCTGCTCTCGGCCTTAATCTCGACCTCACGCCTGAACAGGTCGCACAAGCCATCGAAGAGATCGGCATTGGCTTCATGTTCGCCCCCAAGTTTCATCCCGCCATGCGATATGCGATCGGTCCACGCAAGGAGATCGGTCAGCGCACGATCTTCAACATCCTTGGTCCGCTCACCAACCCTGCGGGCGCGCACATCCAGCTGACAGGCGTCTTTTCTCCCGCACTCACAGAGCCTCTCGCCAATGTGCTAAACGAGCTGGGCTCCAGGGCAGCACTGGTCATCCATGGCGCGGGCGGCACCGATGAGCTGAACACCTGTGGGGTCAACCGGATCAGCCATCTCAGGGACGGTGCGGTCCGCACGTATGATCTCGATCCGGCCGCCGAATTTGGCTTCGCCCCTGCCACAATCCAGGACTTGCGCGGCGGCACACCGGACGAGTCCGCGGCGATGATGAGAGAATTGCTCATGAGCAAATTGAACGGTGCGCGGCGCGAATCTGTCCTGCTCAATGCTGCCGGCGCGCTGGCAGCCGAGACAGGTGACTTCAAGTCTGCCCTCGACGAAGCAACGGCATCGCTCGATAGCGGCAGAGCCCTTGCCAAGCTGGACGCACTGGTGGAATACTCGCAAAGCTTCCAAGTTCTCCAATGAGTATCCTCGCTGAGATCATCGATCGCAAAAGGACGGAGATTGCGGCGCTTGACGCTCCATCTTTACGACGCGCGGCTGAATCATCTCCCGCCCCACGAGATTTTCTCGCCAGCATTTCCCCCTTTTCTTCACCGAGCGCTGCGCAATCGAAGCGTGGGGTGAAGCTAATCGCCGAGCTTAAACGCGCCTCGCCCTCCAAAGGAATCCTCGCGCCACATCTCGATCTCTTCCAGGTCGCGGATATCTATGCTCAAAACGGTGCCTCTGCCATCAGCGTCCTGACGGATGAGAAATTCTTTCTGGGAAAGCTCGAGACCCTGCGCGAATTGCGCTTTGAACGTAAATCAGAATTGCCGTTGCTGCGGAAAGACTTCATCCTCGACGAGATCCAGTTATACGAATCGAGAGCGAACGGCGCGGATGCCGTCCTCCTCATCGCCGCCGCATTGGCAGACGATTGGCAATTTGCCGATCTGCACGCGCTGTCTCTCGAACTGGGATTAACACCGCTGGTGGAGGTCCATGATGGAACCGAAACCGAGAGAGCATTGAAATTGAGCGATGTGCGCTTGATTGGGATCAACAACCGGGATCTTGCGACCTTCAAAGTTTCTCTGGAAACCACAGAACGAATCCGCCCCATGATTCCTGAGGGCGTTACAGTCGTGGCTGAGTCAGGGATATTCACTGCAAGCGACGTGGAGCGACTTGCACGAGCGAATGTGGATGCAATTCTCGTTGGAGAAGCATTGGTCACTTCAAAGGATGTTGGGGCAAAAGTACGCGAGCTTTCAAACGCAGTAGTTCCCTCTCCGCTTGGGAGAGGGTTAGGGTGAGGGCAATGACCAAAATCAAAATCTGCGGAATCAAAACAGTTGATGAGGCCCTCGCGGCGATGGATGCCGGGGCTGATATGCTCGGTTTCAACTTCTACCCGAAAAGCCCTCGTTATATCAGCGTGGGCCAATGCCGGGATATCATGTCGGTGATGCGCAAGTATGGACAGATCACCTATGTTGGTGTGTTTGTGAATGCTTCGGTTGCCGAGATCCGTGCGACGATGGAAACGGCTGCGTTAACACTTGCACAGCTTCACGGCGATGAAACCTCCGAGATGATGCGGTCCCTCGATGGAAGAGCATTCAAAGCATTTCGTGGGGCTCCAGATCGATTGAATGGTTTCGCCAGGGAGGAGGCCCCTGCACTCCTGGTGGATGCCTCGGTCAAGGGCGCGTACGGCGGGACCGGGATCACAGCCGATTGGAAGAGCACCGCGGAGCTCGCAAAACACATCCCCTTGCTTTTGGCTGGCGGCTTGACTCCAGAGAATGTCGCGGATGCTGTGAGGCAGGTGAGACCGTGGGGGGTGGATGTAGCATCCGGTGTGGAGTCAGCTCCGGGAGTGAAAGACGTGCAAAAGATGAAGGCTTTTGTACATGCGGTTAGAAAGGAGTCCAAAGTCTTTGCGAAGCACTCCTCTGGAGCCTGACTTTGGCGTTTTGGCATGAGAATTCCAACGATTGGCGTCGTTGGACTGCAGGAATAAAATTTATGTCGACCCTATTACCCCACAAATTCGGCCCCTACGGTGGACAATTTGTCCCCGAAACACTGATGCCTGCCTTGATCGAGCTGGAAGAGGCGTTTGTCTCATCCAGGCAGGATATGGAATTTATCCGTGAGTTCGACCAGCTGATGGCTTCCTTTGTCGGGCGCCCCACGCCGTTGACGTATGCGAAACGCCTGTCGGAGAAACTGGGCGGCGCTCGCATTTACCTGAAGCGCGAGGATCTGGCACACACCGGCGCGCATAAGATCAACAACGCGCTGGGGCAGGCGCTGCTCGTCAAACGGATGGGGAAGAAGCGTATCGTCGCTGAGACGGGCGCAGGGCAGCACGGCGTTGCATCTGCCACGGCCGCGGCATTGCTTGGACTCGAATGCGTTGTGTACATGGGCGTCGTGGATATCGCCCGCCAGGAGCCGAACGTCTTCCGCATGAAGCTGCTCGGCGCAGAGGTGCGGCCTGTCACGTCCGGCACACAGACCCTGAAGGACGCTATTAACGAAGCGATCCGGGATTGGGTGACGAACGTGCGCGATACCCACTACCTGCTCGGTTCGGCATTGGGACCACATCCTTACCCGACGATCGTGCGCGAGTTTCAGTCGGTGATCGGGCGGGAGGCGCGCGAACAAATGTTGATGGAAGTTGGACGCCTGCCGGATATGGTCATCGCCTGTGTCGGCGGCGGGTCGAATGCGATCGGCGTCTTCAGCGGATTTGTGCACGATGAGCAGGTGGAATTGATCGGTGTGGAAGCAGGTGGGAGCGGCATCGAAACCGGCAAACACGCTGCCAGGTTTGGCGACCCGTCGAAGGGACGCGTGGGAGTCATCCACGGCACACGGACCTACGTGCTGCAGAATGAAGACGGACAAATTGCCGAGACCCATTCCGTCTCTGCCGGGCTGGATTATGCTGCCGTGGGACCCGAACACGCGCTGATGCGCGATAACGAGCGCGCCTTTTACACCTCCGCCACCGATCAGGAAGCCTTGAGCGCGTTCCAGATACTGTGTCACACCGAAGGGATCATCCCTGCGCTGGAGTCGTCCCATGCTGTCGCGGAAGTCCTCAAGCGTGCACCCAAGATGAGGAAGGATCAGGTGGTTCTGGTAAATCTATCAGGGCGGGGGGATAAGGATCTCAATACGGTGATCAAGGAACTGGGCGAAAACGTATAAGACCGTCTCTCGCTGGAGATCATATGGAAACACCTGGACTCAATCACATCATTATGACCATTAAAGACGTGAAGACCTCGCAGCAATTCTATGGGGATTTGTTAGGCTTCGAAGTCAAAAATATAGCCGACGGGTTCTTTTTTATGACCGGAGGAGTCTCCATCTTTTTCTTTTCCCCTCGCCGTCCGCTGCCCGACGACCGTTTTAATGAATTCCGGATTGGCCTGGATCACTTAGCCTTTACGGCTCCCAGTGAATCTGCGCTATATTCCCTGGCTGACAAGTTACAGGCAGCCGGCGTGGAAACCCAAGGTGTGGAAACCTATCATACCGGGAACAAATATGTCGCATTTCGCGACCCCGATAACATCCAGTTGGAATACTGGCTGCCTGCGTAATAGCTGGAGCGGAGAATGAATAGGATCGATAACGTGCCGGCGGGAAAGACCCCGGGTCCATCGAATTATAGCGCCGAGGCCGTCATGCAGCACTTCGATGACTTTGGAGTTCACGAATGGGAGAGATTGACCCAGTCTCCTTCCGATGAAGTCAGCCTGTACGTTCATACCCATTATCTTGAGAAATATATCCGCAAAGGCATGCGAGTTCTCGAAATCGGCGCAGGAGCTGGACGATCCACACAAGTCCTCGCCAGGTTGGGCGCTCAAATCCTGGTTGCAGATATTTCAAGCGTGCAGCTCGAGCTAAACAAGCGCTTTGCTGCCGAGTTGGGTTTCCAGGAAGCGGTGATTGATTGGCAGCAGGTAGATATCTGTGATCTATCTCGTTTTAAGCCGTATTCGTTCGATTGTGTCGTCGCCTACGGCGGTCCCTTCAGCTATGTGTTGGACAAACGGGATCAGGCTTTGTCTGAAGGTCTGCGCGTGCTGCGTTCGGGCGGTCTGATTCTATTAAGTGTCATGTCCCTGTGGGGGAGCGCGCATGCACGGCTGGATGGTGTTTTGTCCCTCCAGCCCCCGGTGAATCAGCAAATTACAAGCACGGGAGATATTACCCCCGCTACCTTTCCCGAGCGAAAAGGTAACTTCATGCATATGTTTCGTGCAAATGAATTGAAGGGATGGCTGGAGCAAGAGAACTTGACGATCGTGAATATCTCCGCTTCAAATGCCATTTCCCTGACATGGAATGAAATGTTAAAAGAAATCAGGAATGACGCGCAGAAATGGAATGAACTGCTGCGGATGGAATTAGAAGCCTGTGCCGAGAAGGGATGTCTGGATATGGGATTGCACCTGATAGCAGTTGCCCGCAAGGAGAAGAAGGAACTGTGATGAATAGAATTACTAATGCCTTCAAAAACAAACCGATCTTCATGCCGTACTTTCCATTAGGGTATCCCGACCTGGCTACCTCCATCGATGTGCTCGAAGCCCTGGCGAAACACGGCGCGGACCTGATCGAAGTTGGCCTGTCTTTTTCCGATCCGCTGGCGGATGGACCTGTGATTCAGAAGGCGACCCAGGTTGCTTTGGAGAATGGAATTACCGTCAGGAAATCGCTTGAAGCTGTGAAGGAATTACGCAATCGAGGCGTGGATATCCCCCTGGTGTTTATGGGCTACTACAATCCCATGCTGGCGTATGGATTGGAGAAATTTATCTGCGATGCAATCGACGCGGGAGCGGATGGATTCATCATCCCGGATCTGCCGGTCGAAGAGTCCGATGAATTCACTTCCGCGCTTGAAAAACTCGGTGGTCGAGTAGACGGCGGTGATCTTCCGTCGTCATATCGAGACCACCCATTGATTCAAATGCTCGCTCCCACCTCCTCGTCTGACCGAATGGAAATGATCGCCCGCAATGCACAAGGATTTATTTATCTGGTTTCTGTGACGGGCGTGACCGGGGAACGGAAATCCATCTCAGAAGGATTAGCTGCGCTGATCCAGCGCGTTCGAGAACACACCTCTGTGCCTGTGTGTGTCGGGTTTGGGATCAGCACGCCTGAGCAAGCCAGAGACGTAGGCAAAATGGCTGATGGAGTGATCGTCGGAACCGCGTGTGTGAAGACGATCGGAGGAAGTGACAGCCCTGTGGAGACCGCGAAACAGTTTGCCGCGGAATTTCGAGATGCCCTGAAGGAAAGCCATCAATGATCCTGGAAGTCGCGATTCTGGATGTGATTCACGGCCAGGAGCTCGAGTTCCAGGCTGCGTTTTCACAGGCGTCTTCGATCATTTCGAGCATGCAGGGATATGTGTCCCATCAATTGCAGCGCTGCCTGGAAACGCAAAATCGATACATTCTGCTTGTCCGCTGGGAGACACTGGAGGCGCATACGGTCGGGTTTCGGGGCTCGCAGGAGTATCAGGAATGGAAAAAGCTCCTGCATCATTTCTACGACCCCTTTCCAAGGGTTGAGCATTATGAGCAGGTTTTTGAGAATCGTCAATACTCATCCGGGATCTAAGCTTCCAACCTTTTAACCACGGATTTCACCGATTTACATGAAATAAGTCGATCCACCAGGCAGGATCGACTTATTGTTTGGTTTCTTTTGGGATCATTAATTCAAAATCTGGGACAATCCGTATGATCCGTTGCTAAATCCTTAAGTCTGGGGTTCCTCCTGTTTGATCATTCTTTGGGATGTTCCGTAAGTGAGAACCAGTTACCGCATCCGTCCCGGAACAGTGCTTCGACCCCATAGAACTCTTTTGTCGGCGGCTTGATAAATTCGATGCCCCTGGCTTTCAGGTCTTCGTAGGTCTTTTGACAATCGTCCGCCTCCCAGACCCCTCCGCTCATCGCGTCCTTATCCAGCAGGGCGCGCACATGTGGGATCAGCTCCGGTGGGAACATCGGCTCGACAGGTTCCGACAGGACTACCTCAATCTCGGATTGGCCCGGCGGAGTGACCGTCAGCCAGCGAAACCCATTGTCCATGGTGACGTCAGTGTGGACTTTGAACCCGAGCTTATTGACATACACATCGTAAGCTTGATTCTGGTCGCGGACCAGCAGTCCGATATGCGAAAGTTTTGTGATCATCGTTCTCCTCTCTGCGCAGGACAACTTATGACTTTATTCTTCTGCTTTGGGAGGCTCCACCAGGATCAGTTGATTGCCCTCCGAATCGCGGATCATCGCATAGGTTCCCCAGGGCTGAGGATCGGGTTCCTGGGTGAATGTCACGCCCTTCGTTTTGAGGTCCTTCACGAGTGCATTCATATCCTCGACATTGAACGCCAACGCCTGCGATTTTCCTACGGTCTGGCGATAGTGCTCCCAATTTTCATCGGGCAGGTATAAGGTCACTTCGGTCTCCGCGCCTTTTGGGGCGACCGCCACCCAGCGATTGGTCGCGCCGGGATACAGGGGCGCGTCCTGGCGCAGCTCAAACCCGAGGATGCGCGTATAAAAGTCTTTGGCACGGTCCTGGTCGCTCACAAACAGAGATACGTTTCCAACACGGTTAATCATGGCACTCTCTCCTATCTGATTGATTTGCATTTATCATAGCCCAAATGTTCTATGAATGCTTCTTCAAAATTGCGCTTTTCTACTTTGGGGAGGAAGAAGACCCGGGAGACTTATTCCTTCGGGTCTGAAACCTGGATGCCGTGCATGATCACATAACAGTTGGGAATAAATTTCAGGGGATTCTTGCGCATCTCCCAGGCGCGGGCTCGATAAATGGACGGCGACCAGCCAACCACTTTATGGAACAGTGTGCTGAACGATCCCAGACTTTCAAAGCCCACCTCCAAACAAATTTCGGTAATGGTCAATTCGCTCTGTGCCAGCAATTCCTTGGCCCGTTCGATGCGTTTGCGGGTCAAATATTCGTGCGGTGTCGCATGGAAGGCTCGTCGGAA
>Ga0075429_100001596_pt1 | contig 18684 bp, 25 predicted proteins | sample RhiMetdeltSRZDD3_FD_75295 | JGI IMG/M metagenome (GOLD analysis project Ga0075429, IMG submission 75295) | Populus rhizosphere microbial communities from Tennessee, USA - Rhizosphere MetaG P. deltoides SRZDD3 | ecosystem: Host-associated > Plants > Roots > Rhizosphere > Soil | place: USA... | reverse complement strand
GGTGGGCGCGAGCGCAGTATTTTGCTAGGGCTGGAAAATGCCGAGGTAGTTCTAGTGCGTACGATTATCGTTCTAGTTAGTCTCATCAGGGAGCATCGGCGAATCGGCTGCAGCTGGCGCGCCTCGTGGAAGCTGGCGCGCTTACTGCTGAAAGAATACGCATGACGCAAGCCGAGGATGAACGGCTCGAACGTCGCCTCGCAATCGTCGCCATGATCGTGATCGTGATAATTATCCTCGTCGATCTGTACTGGCTATGGACCGAGATTCTGAAACGGATCAACCCCCAACCGTAAGAGGTGCAATGATGAACGCTCTCAATTTTCTCGAACGGCACAGCATCGGCATGATGATCCTACTCATTGCCTTACTCGTGAGCCTCATGATCTGGACGGCGCTCGACGAATCGCAGCATGCGCCGTATTACAACGAAGAGGTGCGCCGATGATCCTGTCTATGACGTCATGGCGCTCATGGGCGTTCTGTCTGTTCTTGAGTGCGCTCACGTTCGCGCTCGTCGTCGCCGTGGGCCTCTGGCTCACGAACGATCTGCCGCTGCCGATGTACGAGGGGGGCATGCTGCGATGAGTGAAGATGTAACAGTCCTGAGCGCGCTCATTCTGCTTACCCTGTGGCTGATCGGTTTGGAGGCGCGATGAACGAGATACTGAGTGAAATACACCTAAAGCAGTTAGAGGACCACTACGCAACGGGGAAACCATATTGGATGCCATTCGGCACAAGGGAGGACGGGATGAGTGATTCTGGGGCTGAATGGATAAAAGAGGCATTGACATTACGGGAAGAGAACCGCGCCCTGCACGCGCAACTGGCCGCGATAGATCATCGCTGGACACGGAAGGATATTGACGAACTAGAGCGTGAGAAGGCCGCCGCCCAGCAGCAGTATCAAGACCTGTTAGTGAAAATGGGTAAATCACTGACTGAACGGGAGCGGGAGATTCTTGGGGAAAATAGCGCACTGAAGCAGCGGGTGAAGGAGTTGGAGGCTGAGTTACCAAGCACGTTCTATGCTGACCGTGATGGAGCCGAGAGGGTGAAGCGACTTATTGAGTCGTGGAGAAAAGCCATCACCTCTAACCAATTTTTAGAGAATCGTTATGAAATCGCTCTGAAAGAGAATGACGAACTCACCAAGGAAAATAGCGGGTTTCGTGGTTGTGTTACTGATCTACAGGCCAAGGTGAAGGACTACGCCGTTGAATGTCAGGACTTACTTGCGAAAGTGGATAGCAGGGACGAGGAGATTGTTGGGAAGAACAGTGCATTAGCCTATTGGTCAGTAGAGAATCAGCAGTTACAGGCCAAGCTCGCCCAGGTGGAGCGAAGGAATGATGAGAATGCTACTGAGTATGAGCGATGGTATCACGAGGCGCTTGCCTTACAGGCCAAGCTCGCGGCGGTGGAGGCTGAACTCGATAACAAGCGCACGCATACCGTGCTGGCCGATGGCGAAATTGAACGATTGCAGCAGCGGATCACGGCGCTGTCGAATGCCGTCGTCAAGTTTCTGAACGATGTCGAATCAATCCCGCCCTGGCAAAGCGCGGGCATGATCTGGGCGCAACGGATCAAAGAGCTACATGCGATCTGGCTCGATCAACGAGGGGATAATGCCAAACCAACCGAAACAAAAGCCGCCAGCTGAGGAAAAGAATCGGGGCGGGCGCCCGCCGCTCGATCCCGCGAAACGCTCGACGCTCTACGAAGAGCAACGGCGCCGTACCGCCGCAATGGCCGAACGGGAAGAGCTGAGAAATCGCAAGCTCAAAGGCGAACTCGTGAGCCGGGCTGATATCGAGGCGCAATGGTTCAAAGTAGGGCGGCAGACGCGGGACGCCTTGCAGAACATCCCGGCGCGGATCGCGGGCCTCGTCGCCGCTGAGAAAAAGCAAACGAAGTGCTTTGAAATTCTGGAGCGCGAGATCCGGCAAGCGCTCGAAGGGCTGGCGTCATGAAATTTCACGTCGAGGATTGCTTTCGGCGGCATAGTTGGCGCGTGTATGGCTACACCGATATCGACGGCGCTCGGCGCTTTCACCAAGCAAACGGGCAAATCATCACCGTAGACGAACATAGTCACCAAGAGATCGAACCGCTCTTTGAGATCGACTATCACTCAGCGCCAGAACTGCTCACGGCATTACAAAAAGCAGGCGTGCGCCCGGTCGAGCTGTCGAAAGTCGAGGGCGTGCTCGAAGCACAGACGGCACACCTGAAAGACTTGCAGAGCATTCTGCGCAAGCAGGGGTACATGAATTGAGAGCCGAATTCTATAATCACGACGGCTCGCCGTTTATCGTCGCCGGGCGGCATGCGACAACGACACTCGCCGAGCCGCTCGATTACCTCTACATCCCCTGCAAAACCAAAGGCGGCGAAATGATCCTGTATAAATTCATGCGCCTCGCGATCTCCGACGATAATCAGGTTGTGCTGTACGCGCTCACAAAAACGAGAGAATACGAAAGGGGAAACGCATGAGTCTCGCAATCGCCTTCTGGATCTGCATGCTGCTCTGGCTGATCGCCAACGGCGCCGCCTGGTATCGGCAGGGTGTCTTTCCTGGCGAGAATCTGATTCCGTTTTTGCTCTTCGTGTTTCTCGGCTGGCAGATATTCGGGGCGCCGATCAAGTGAACGCCTTCGCGATCTTCTGGCGCGTGCTTCGTTGGAAGTGCCTGCAATGCGGGGCAACCGCGCTGCCGCTGCCGCGCCTGTATAACATCGGGATTCGTGTATCGAGCGGCTTCTGTCAGAAATGCAAAACTAGGCTGGATAGAAAAGCATGAGTTTCGCCGATACCGCCAGCATACGCGCCTCGTTTTTCGCCGGGCTGAAACCCGATCCGAAGCAAACCATTGCCGAGTGGGCCGACGAGAACATGCTGCTCCCGTCATGGTCTGCTGAGCCGGGCCGCTGGCGCACAAGCCGCACGCCGTACCTCGCCGAGATCATGGAATGCCTGTCTCCTAGTTCGCCCGTGCGTCGTGTCGTGTTTATGAAATGCGCGCAGATCGGCGGGACCGAATGCGGGAAAAACTGGATCGGCTATACGGTCCACCGAGCACCCGCGTCGATGCTGATCGTCGAGCCGACGGTCGATGTCGCAAAGAAACTCTCGAAGCAAAAGATTCAACCCATGTTCGATATGGTGGGCGTGCTGAAAGACAAAGTGAAAGAGGCACGTTCGCGCGATTCTGGCAATACGATCCTGGCGAAAGAGTATACGGGCGGCATGATGGTCTTGACCGGGGCGAATTCCGGCGTCGGCCTGAGGTTCATGAGCGCGCAGAATCTCTTTCTCGATGAGGTGGACGCCTACCCGTACAGCGTCGACGAGGAAGGCCCGCCCGTGCAGGTTGCCGAAAAGCGCACGCTCACCTATGCGCGCCACAAAATCTATCTCGTGAGTACCCCGCTCTTGAAAGAGTCGAGCGTGATCGAGCCCGAGTACGAGGGCAGCGATCAGCGCCGGTATTTCGTGCCGTGCCCGTTTTGCAAATTCATGCAGCCGTTGTATTGGAAGCAGCTGCAATGGCCCGAGGGCAAGCCAGAATCGGCGCGCTATACCTGCGGGAAATGCCAAAAACCGATAGCCGAGCATCATAAAACGCGCATGCTTGCCGAGGGCCGCTGGATCGCGCAAAAGCCGGGCCGAGCGACGGCAGGCTTTCATCTCAACGCACTCTATGCCCCGTATGGCTGGGTCAACTCATGGGCGCACCTCGCCGAAGAGTGGACGCGCATAATCCGCAAACGCGATCTGCGCCAGCAGCAGACGTTCACGAATACCAACCTCGCCGAAACCTGGGAAGAAAAGGCCGAAAAGATCGAGGGCAACATGCTCATGCAGCGCCGCGAGCAGTACGAGCACCCGTGCCCGGCTGGCGTCGTCGTGCTCACGGCCTCAGCCGATATTCAGGATGATCGGATCGAGGCCGAGTGCGTCGGCTGGGGGATCGACGAAGAAAGCTGGAGCATTGACTATCAGCGCTTTTACGGCTCGCCCGCGCAGCCGGAAGTTTGGAAACTCCTCGATCAATGGCTGCTCGGTTCGTGGCAGCATGCGTTCGGGATGCCGATGAAAATTATTCAGGCGGCGATTGATACAGGCGGGCATCATACGAAAGAGGCGTATCAGTTCGTGAAAGAACGCGAGCAGCGCCGGATCGTCGCCGTCAAAGGCTCGAATCTGCCGGGGCATCCGATTGTCGGCAGACCGTCAACGAATAATCTCGGCAAGGTGCAATTGTTCAGCGTCGGGACTGACACGGCCAAAGATACGATGTTTTCCCGATTCAAGCTCGATCAGTTCGGGCCGGGATACTGTCACCATCCCAACAGCGAGAATTACGACGAAGAGTATTTTGCGCAGCTCGCGAGCGAAGAGCGTCGAACGAAATATGATCGCGGCGTCGCGCAGGGGTTTTATTACAAAAAGATTCGCGCGCGTAACGAGGCGCTCGATCTGAAAGTCTACAACCTCGCCGCGCTCACGATCTTGAATCCGAATTTACAAGCGCTCTCGGAGGCCATGAAAGAAAAGCTCGTGCCGAAACCGCAGGCGCCCGAGCCCGTGCGTGAAGTCGATCCCATGACAGAGGCGATGAAGGCACGGCATAAACCTATAGGAACGGGGCGCGTGACCGGATGGGTTTCAGGGTGGCGACGATGATCTGCGAGAACTGCGGCGACATAATCGAACCGCCCGAGATCGTCGTGCTCGAAGGCAAGCCGCGCTCGATCTGGGCTGTGCTCTTGATCGTGTTCGGCCTCGGCCTCATGCTGGGCTTATTCGTATGACGACGCACACGCTGCAACGCTGGTACGTCGTGCGCGATACGCTGCAAACCGTGTGGCGCGCCGTCGGCGGGCCGAGGCTCACGCGCCGGTTTCCGATCCTGCGCGAGATCCTGACAAGCTATCGCTGGCTCTTGCCTGCGTATCACCGGCAGCGGGTATTCGAGCGCGCGCACCCCGAGGCGCCCTGGTTCGCCCCGTGCGCGATCCTGCGCCTCGATGAGATCCTGCGCCTGGATTGGATCGCGTTCGAGTGGGGCAGCGGGCGCTCGACGGCCTGGCTCGCGAAACGTGTGAAGTTTCTCACGAGCATCGAAACCTCTGCCGAATGGTTCGAGCGCGTGCGCCCGTCGCACGGGACAAACTACCTCGTGCGGTTCGTGCCCCTCGATTCGCCCTACGCAATCGACGGGCTCTTGAATAATTCCCTCGATCTGATCGTGATCGACGGCGAAGAGCGCCGGGCCTGCCTCACGCATGCGCTGCCGAAACTCAAGCCGCACAGCTGGCTCGTGCTCGACGATTTCGAGAGCTTGGTATATCGCGATCTGCGCGTGCTCGTCTGCCAATGGCCCGGCGTCGAGCTGTATCACAACGGCCTCATGGAAACGGCCCTGATTCGGATGCACCCCTACACGCTCGAACGATGGAGGCTCCTGCTCTTATGATCGAACCCTATCTGCTCGCCGTGCTTCTGCTCATGCTCGTGATGGGCACGCTCGCCTCGGCTGGCTGGGATGTGTTCGAGCTGCGTAATCGAGAAAACTGGTGGTTCGTCTGCATCCTCGGGATCGAGGCGCTGCTCATGGAAAATAAATTCGCCGGGCTCTTGCTCGCCGTGAACATCCTCGGCCTCTGGCAAATAGGCCGCAGCTGGTACGTACTGCGGCAGACGATTATCCCGATGGCCGCCTGCGCCGGGATTTATGCGCTCGTCACCCCGCACCTCAAGCTGTGGATGATTCCCTACGTGCTCTGGGCCTGCGTCGGGATCGGCCTCTATCTCGCGGCGTGGGCCGCGCTCGGCTGGCATATCAAGCGTCGACCGTTCAGATTCATGACGCCTGCGCGGTTCAAGTGGTTCGGCATGTGGGGCTGGTACGAGGATCTCGGCGGCGGGCTCAGGCACCTCTGCGGGCAGGCGCACCGAATACACCTCAGCTCGCTCGCGGCGCTGGCAATGGCCGCCGCTGCCGGGCTCGTCTGGATGGGGCAATGGTGGGCCGCGCCTGCGTTCGTGCTCTGCTATTTGCCGATGCATGTAACGTGGCTCACCTGTGATCGCTACGCGGCGGGGGATGGCCCGAGGCAGCCGCACGTAGGGCACCTCGCCTTGATCGCCGTCGGGATCGCCGGGATTGCGCTATGGCATATTCAGACGGCAGGCCTCTTGCTCACGGGCTCAACCCTCGGGGCCGTGCTCTGGATCTGGCGCACGAAGGCCTGGCAAGATCCCCTCTGGATTGATAGCGGGCGGCTCGCCTACTGGCGCGATGTATTTACGCGCTGCTATTGGCCGTTTGGCTGGAAACATCGGCTCTTCGGATTCGGCACCTGTACGTGGTTCGCGCGCACCTGCCGGATGGGCGATGCACTCTACAAGCAGGTGTTTACCGCCGCACACAATGAATACCTGCAGCAGCTCGTCGAGCACGGGCTCGTCGGCCTCGGGATCATGCTGCTCTATCTCGGCGAGGCCTTTTGGCGCTTGTCGCACGGGCAGCCGCCGCAGCAGGCGATTGCCCTGATGGGCGCGGCCTGGTGCGCAATCGCGCTCGTGAATTTCCCGGCGACGTTTTACCATGAGTACCACCCGGCCCATGAAAAAAAGGAAGTGTGGTTCGGTTCGCCGCCGCTGAACGTCTGGACGTTGGTACTCGCCATGCTGGCCGAGGCACGATGAAAAGCAAACCCTGCCCGCCCGGCGTGTCCGAAATCGTCTGGAGAAGTCTCGACGACGACACGCGCGAGGTGTGGGACGAACTGCCGAAGCACGTTCAAAAAATGGTTGAGCTGCAATATAAACAAAAGCTCAACGTCGGGCGTGGGCTCGGGATCTATTATGCTTTATTCGTGGCGATCTGCCTGTACGTCGCTGCCTGGCAAGCCGGGTATTCGCCGCTCTATTTTCTCGGGAATATCTGGCAGGCGATTGCGGGGGCACGATGAATTTTCACAAAGCGGCGGGCGAAATGAGCGCCGATGGTGTAGCGGGATGCACGCGCACTTTTGCGAAATTGCGAGGGGCGGGTTCAAAACCCGTTCGGCGCTCCAAAACCAAAGGGGGGGCATTATGTCATTCGTCAAACAATTCTTTCGGCCCGATGAGGCGGCAGAATTCTTGAGCGTACATATCAGCACGCTCCGACGCTGGACAAACGAGGGCCGCATTGCCTGCGTGTTTTCACCGGGCGGGCATCGGCGAATCCCGCGCGAGGCGCTCGTGCGATTCGGGGCAACCGCGAACGCACGCTGAAACGATTCGTTACCTAAAGCTACTCAAACCTACGCAAACCTACCTGTACAGTATTCCCTAAATCAGATATTTCCCTCGTTCAACTATGGCGCCTCAAGTGCCGTCTGTTGAGCCCACCGTGATAACTGCAGGCGATACCGTCCGTTGGACGAAATCGCTCAATGACTATTCGCCTGACGATGGCTGGGTTTTAAGCTACGCCTTCCGAGGCGAGAAGGGCGACGGCAAGCATGATCTTACTGCCGGATCGCTCGACGGCCTCTTTACGATTACGCTCCTCCCCTCGGCGACGAGCCTCATGCGGCCCGGCCTCTGGATCTGGAACGCCTTCGCAACACTCGGCACAGATCGCTACAAAGTCGGACAGGGCACGCTGCGCGTCGAACCAAACCTCGCACTGACGAATTTCAAAACGGATCTGCGCACCCCGGCCAAGCGCGCCTATGACAACGCGCTAGAGGCCTGGGAGAAAGTCAAACTCGGGCAGACGGTTTCCCTCAATGGCCGCGTCTATACGCAGCACAACCTCGACGCCCTGATGCGGTTCGTGGATCGCTGTAAATCCGACTATGCCGCCGAACAGAACGCCGCCGAGAATCCGAACGGCGATCCGCGCAAAGTCTACGTGAGTTTCAATCGCTATGATTAACGCACTACGCCAAACGCTCGCGAATTATATTGCGCCGCCAAAACCCAAAACGGCGAAACCCCGCGCCAGTCGCGGCAAACGAAAGCTGCCGGCTGTTTCCAATGGCCGCGTCGATTATTCGATGGCCCGCATGTATGCGGCGGCGAAAGGCTCGCGCCTCACGCAAGGGTGGGGGCAGACGACGGGCAGCGAAGATCATGAACTCGAACAAAGCCTGCAGAAACTCCGAGATCGCTCGCGCGAATCCTGCCGCGATTCGAGCTACGCCAAGCGGGCAAAAGTCATTGTACAAAATAACGTCGTCGGCCCTGGCATCGGGCAGCAGCCGCGCATTTACACGACGCGCTACCAACTCAAAGAGCCGCTGAACGACGCAATCGAAACCGCCTGGGATCTGTGGGCCGAGGCGGGCCGCTGCCATACGGGCCGCTCGCTGCATTTTTGCGAATTCGAGCGCCAGTGTATCGGGCAAATCTTTGAAGCGGGCGAGATTTTTATCAGGAAACATTACAGCGCGCTCGGCGATTCGCGCGTGCCGCTCGCATTGGAACTCGTCGAGAGCGAACGGATCGCGGATAATAATCGAGGCACGCCGATTATCGGCAGGCCAAACGTACGCATGGGGATCGAGCTTGATCCCTATCAAGCGCCGCTCGCCTACTGGATTTATAACATTCACCCGAACGAGCTGCGCTTTATTCCCGACAAAACGATTGTGACCGAGCGCGTGCCCGCCTCCGACATTATTCACCTACGCCTCATTGATCGCTGGCCGCAGACGCGCGGCATCCCTTGGCTACATACGGCGCTGCGCCGCCTCAACGATATGGACGGGCTCGGCGAGGCCGAGATCGTCGCGGCGAGAGCTGCCGCCTGTTACATGGGCTTTATTGAATTGCCGAGCGCCGAAACAAAATACGGCGACAAAAAAGACGATGGCCGCACGATGGAGGAGCTATCCCCGGCAGTTATTCAGCGATTGAATGCAGGAGAAAAATTTACGTTTGCGGCGCCGAACCGCCCGAATGCTCAGCTCGATCCTTTCATGCGCTTGATGCTGAGGGAAGTCGCGAGCGGCGTCGGCGCCTCTTACGAATCGTTGAGCCGGGACTACTCACAAAGCAATTACAGCAGCAGCAGGCTTGCGCTGCTCGATGATCGTGATCTGTGGCGCATGCTGCAGCGCTGGTTTATTCGTTCGTTCAGAACGCCGCTGTACAGGGAATGGTTGACGCTGGCTGTCATGGCGGGCGCGATTCCCGGCCTCGACGCGCTTACCTACGGCGCCGAGCCCGAGCGCTTTCAAGCCGTGCGATTCAAGCCTCGCGGCTGGAATTGGATCGACCCCACGAAGGAAGTCGCCGCCTACAAAGACGCAATCAGGTGCGGATTTACGACGGTCAGTCGCGTGATCGAGCAGACCGGCAACGGCGACGATCTCGAAGATATTTTGACCGAACGCGAGGAAGAGCTGGCATGGATGCACGAGAAAGGCCTCGTATTCGACACCGATCCGAGCTTGACGCCTGCCGGGCAGCCCGTCGTCGCTGCCGGGGCCTCAGCCAATACCGACACGATGAGCAGCGACACGCCCGCCGATGGCGAAGGCTCTGACGAATACGCGGCGATGAATGGCAACTCGCACGGGCGCCTGCAGTTTACAGGGGGGCATTTATGAAAGAGGAAAAAATCAAAGTCAAAGAGGCCTATCGGCGATTTATTCAGGGCGAGTTTACCCTCGAACGCGATGCCGAAAAGAAAATCACGAGCATGACGTTTTCAGCGTCGAGCGAAACGCCGTACGAGCGATGGTTCGGCACTGAGATCCTCGTGCATGACAAGAGCGCCGTGCGTATGGATCGCGCCAACGGCGGCGCGATGCCGATGCTCTTCAATCACAACATGAACGATCCGCTCGGGATGATCGAAAAGGCCTGGCTGCAGGATGGCCGCATGATGGTGCGGGCCGTGCCGTTTTCCACGGATCGCATGGGCGAGATTCAAAAGATGATCGACGGCGGCCTGCGCAATGTCTCGATTGCCTACCGCATAAACAAGATCGAAGAGAACACGAAAAACGACGAGTTTCGTGTGACCGATTGGGAACCGTTCGAGGTGTCTATCGTCACCGTGCCCGCCGATCCCACTGTCGGCATCGGGCGCGAGTATGAAGTGCGCATGTTGCGATCAGATCACAAACCGGCAGAGGCAGCCGCCGAAGCCGAACTACAAAGGAGGAGCGTTATGCCCGAGGAACCAAAACCGGCGAACGGCGCGGCTGCTGTCATTGAGCCCGTCACGCCGAAGCCAGAGCTGAATGCGACGCAGTACGAAGAGCGTCGCGTGCACGCGATCAAGAACCTGTGCCGCATGAACAAGCTCGATGAGAAATTCGAGCAGATGTTTATCGGGCAGGGCCTCTCGGTTGAGGATGTGAGCGAGGAGATCCTGCGCGTGATCGAGCAGCGCGGGAAAAATAACCCGCAATCGGTTGCGAAGCTCGGCCTGTCCTCGAAAGAGGCGGGCGGGTTTTCCTGGCTGCGGGCCATTGGCGCAATCGTGTCGAACAGTTGGGCGAACGCGCCGTTTGAGCTGGAGTGCAGCCGGGAAATTTCCAAGCGGCTGAACCGGGCCGCCGATCCGCACAAGTTTTTCATTCCGTTTGAAGTGCTGGAGCGCCCGATGCCGATCATGCGCAGCCAGCACGACAAGCGCGATCTGACCGTCGGGACGGATTCAGCGGGCGGCTATCTGAAAGATACGCAGAACATGGGGTTCATTGATCTCCTGCGCAATCGCAGCGTCGTCTTTCGGATGGGCGCGCGCAGGTTGTCGGGACTCGTGGGAAACGTCACGATCCCGAGGCAATCCGCAGCGGGCACGATGTACTGGCTCGCCACGGAAGCAACCGCCGTCACCGAATCACAACAGACGTTCGAGCAAGTGAGCCTCTCGCCGAACAATGCGGCAGCCTATACCGAGATCAGCCGCCAGCTCTTATTGCAGAGCAACCCCGGCGCTGAGGAAATCGTGACAAACGATCTCTCGGCAATCGTCGCGCTCGGCGTGGACAAGGCCGCATTGGCGGGAACCGGCACCGAGCAGCCGCAGGGCATTATCGGCGCCTCCGGCGTCGGGACATTCTCGGGACCGACATTCAATTACGACGCGGCGCTTGATGCGCAAGTGGACGTTGCGGTTGCCAACGCGCGGCCCGTGCAGGGCGGGTATGTGACTACGCCTGCGGTTGCCAAGCTCGGCATGACGCGGCAGCGGTTCAGCTCAACCGATACGCCGCTCTGGGTCGGCAATCTCTGGGACGGCACTGTGGCCGGATTCGTCGCGATGTCCTCGAATCAGATGGGCAGCGCCACGATGATCTTCGGCGATTGGAACGAATTATTGATCGCCGAATGGGGCGTGCTCGAAGTCGATGTCAATCCCTACGCGAACTTTCAAGCGGGGATCATCGGCGTGCGCTGCATGTACTCCGTTGACGTAGGCATTAAGCATCCTGCGGCATTCTCCACAATGTCGAGCATTGTCTAAGAGGCTCGGCTTGTTGAGCATGAAAGATACAGGCCTCGTGAGCGGCGTCGAGTTAGCCAAGACGCCGCTCACGGCGGTCAAAGTGATTCGAGGCTTTTTCGACGAGAGCGGCAAGGCGGTTGCGCCGGGAGAAATCATCCTGTGCGGCGAGCGCTTTGCCCGCTCTATCATTGCCGCGAATAAAGCCGAACGGGCCGAGCTGCCGAAAGAGGCGCCGCCCGTGCAGATCGAGCAGGCGCCCGCTGAGCCCGTTGAGGCTGAGCCCGAGGCGGTTGCCGACGAACCGAAAGAATCCAAGAAACGCCGCAAACGCGATGAGGCATGATGGGCTCACAAGCGCTCGAAATCCTCGAAGCATTAGGCGGCGAGTGCGTGCGCTACGTGCCGAAGTACGGCGGGGCGCGCACGATCACGGCGCTCGTCGAACCGATGCGCCGGATCGACGATCTCGGCAGGCAGCAGTTTCTCACAAAGACGTTCGATGTCTGGATCGTGAAAGACGAGTGCGAGGGCGTGCTCGAAATCGCCGAGAACGCCGACGCGCTCGCGGTCAAGCTCAGGCCGAGCGATCCCGACGAGACACTCTTAAAAATTACGAAGATTTTGCCCGAGCGCGATATCGGCGTGCCGGGCGATGGCGTCGGCATGTGGCACCTAGAGGCTGTCGCATGAATGCGCTCGTCGAATGGGATGCGTCACCCGAGAGCGACACGGCAGGCTATATCGTGTGGCATGGCTACGCACCCGGCCAATATGTCGAATCGTTCACCGTCGCCGCGCCGACGGTCTTGCGCAATTTCACCGGGCTCGACGATTTCAAACGGCACTATTTCGCCGTGCAATCGTTCGATAGTCAGGGCGTGCCGAATATCAGCGGCCTCAGCGCCGAAGTCTCGAAACGAATCACGCACCGATTCACGATGAAATGAGCCAAACTATGTTCAAAATTCTTGTGCTCGTGTGGGCCGTGTTGCTCTCAGCCGTTGCGGCGTTCGCGAATCTCTCGGCGCTCGTCGAATGGGATGCCGTCACAACTGCCGATCTCGCCGGGTACAAAATTTATCGCGGCCTCTTCGCCTGTAGCGCCACGACGACACGCCCGTTGCTCGCCAGCGCCACGAAAACCCAAACGAGCTACACCGACGCCAGCATTCCCGATGGCACGCTCGTCGCCTCGTACCGGATCTCGGCCGTGGATACGAGCGGCAACGAATCGGGGCAGAGTGAGTGCGTCGAGAAAACCTTTGCGGCGCCCGTCGATCCCCTGGAGGCCCGTGTTACGGCGGTGGAGAAAAAGAACGTCGAGCAGGATGCGAGCTTGACGATCTTGCAAACGCGCGTTACGGCCCTGGAGCAAGCGACGCCGCCAACGCCGACGACGAATATCACCTCGAAGAATCTGAACACCGATCAAATCGAAGTCACCGGCTTGAATTGCCTCAAGCTCACGACGAGCGGCACGGGCCTGCGACGCATTATTACCTGCAGCCACTAACGGAGGGCTGAACGATGGCCGTGAAAGCATTCCCCAGTGCAGAAGGCTTCGGGGCGAACAGCGTCGGCGGGCGCGGCGGCGTCGTGCTCTTTGTCACGAACCTGAACGATTCCGGCGCGGGCAGTTTGCGGGCGGCCTGTCAGGCCAGCGGGCCGCGCATTGTGATCTTTCGCGTCGGGGGAAGGATTCAGCTCACCAGTACGTTAAACATTACGAACCCCTACCTCACCATTGCCGGGCAGACCGCACCGGGCGGCGGGATCATGATTACCGGCGCGTCGGTCTATATCCGCACGCATAACGTGATCGGGCGTTTTATTCGCTGGAAGTGCGGCCTCGCCAACGTCCCGAAAACGACCGGCCAAGATACCAACTGGGTGATTTATGGCGACGTAGCGGGTACGGGCGACAACATTCGTCATGACAACATTTTTGACCATTGTGAAATGATGTGGTCGACGGATCAGTGCATGGACTCTTACGGTAATCAGACGAATACGACCTACCAGCATTGCATTGCCGCAGAAGGCTTACGCTGCGGGCATTCTGGCAACCCCGCAGGGCAGCACAGTATGGGATCACTCTTAGCGACACAACCTTACTACGGCAACCCGATTAGGATTTCGGTACATCACTGTCTATACGCAAATTGTTTTACCAGGATGCCGCTTATCAATAGCTATCAAAACCCGAGCCTCGGATTGCTCGTGCAGCAGACTGAGCTAGTCAATAACGTCATGTATAACTGGGCCGCAGACGGCGGCCCGAGTGCCGCGACGGGCGCCTGGCACGATCTGCCCGAATATAACAATTATCTGTCCATCTATGGATGGCCATCAACCTCAAACGCCAATGTGGCAATTCAATATAACGTGATCGGCTGCCACATGATCGACGGTCCCTCGTCGAATCCCAATTCGGGGGCGGGATGGGTCGGGGATCTTGTGCGGGCCTACTTTGGTAACAATCTTTACTCGCCGCTCGGGTTTTCCGTCATTGGTCCTGTTGACGGTCCCTCGTTGAAAGTCAACCGCATTGAGCCGCCCCTAGAGAATCGTTCGTTCGGCAATCTGGATAACCTCAATGCGAAATATCCGAATTACAATTTTGCCTATTACCCGAGCGGCCCATTTTTTCGAGACACGCCCTGGGCGTTTACCGGCGTGCCGATTACGACGATGGCCGTGGGATTGGTCAAGGCGTCGGTCCTGGCGAATGCGGGCTGCCGCAAAGTCGTCAGAAACGGCGTGATCGTGAGCATCGAAGATGCCTCGATTACGCGCATTGTCAATGAAGTCAATACTGTCACCGGCCAATTTGGCGGGCCGACGCCTGACTATGCGGCCTGGCAAGCGGGCGCAGATGTGCCCTATCCCACGATTGCCAGCGGCACGCCCTACACCGATAGCAACGGCGACGGCATTCAAGACGGATGGGCGGGCATGCCGTCGGGCGCGAACGCCAATCAAACTGCGCCGAACGGGTACACGTATATCGAAAACTTTATCAATGAAATGGCGGGCGATGATATCGGAGGCGGGGGCGGCCCTGTGCCCGATACGACGCCGCCGAGCATCCCGCAAAACGTGAGAGTGAGCTAAATGCCGGGCAATTACGAAATCGTCTTAGGCGCCGCGTCAACGAGCTTAGGAACGCAGGATTTTACGTTCTCAGGGTTCGGCACGCCGAAGGGCGCGATTGTGATCTGCGGCCCGAGCACGGTACACGGGACCACCGTGAATCATGCGCAGATCAGCGTCGGCTATTACGACGGCACACGCGCGCGCTGCCTGTCGGTTTCAGACGAAGATAATGTTACCCCGACGGATGGCTATCGCCAAGGGGATCGCACCAACGTCATACGCACGCTGAATGCGGCTGACGGTACGACGACGGGCACGGGCACGGGATCGTTTATTACCGGGCCGAACGGCGGCCTGCGGATCACCTGGACCGACAACCCGCCGCTCGGCTATCAAGTCGCCGTGATCCTGATCGGCGGGACCGTGACCGATGTCTACGTCGATGATTTCTCCAACCCTGGCGGGCTCGATACCGAGCAGGTGATAACCGCGCCGGGATTCCAGTCGGATCTGATTCATGTCCTCTCGCAATGCGGGCAAAGTTTCGGCGGGGCGAGCAATAACGGCCTCTCGATCACGCAAGGCTTCGTCGTGCGCGACGGCAGCTCGCCGCCCTCGCAGCGCTCTATCGGGATCACTTCAAGCGATGCAGCATCGACAACGAACATCGGCGCGCGCTTTAGCGATACCTGCGCGGCGCATGTCGTGGGCGCTGGTGCGGATCGCCTGGAATTCAACAATATCAGCGGGAGCGGATTCAGCGTCTTTGCGCGGGATGCCAATACAGCGGGCGGGATTGATTTTGCCTATATGTGCGTGAAAGGCGTCACGGCGAAGATCGTCACGTACGACACGAAAATTACCACCGGGAGTCATAACATTACGGGCGCAGGCTTCACGCCCGCGTTTTCGATGCTGCTGGATTCGCTGCTGTCGTCTGTCGCGTCGGATTCGAGCAGTCCTGGCGCCGAAGGCTTCGGGATCAGTGTCATGACGGCCACGGATCAATACTGCGCCTCGATTGCGATGGACGACAATCTGACCGGGCCGACGACGAGCAACACCGAATCCATTGTCGATAACATTCCGATCTATCTGCGCAACGGCGGGGCTGATTTTATCGTCGCCAACTGGACGGGATTCATCTCTGACGGCGAAACGATTGATTACGTCACGACAGACGGCACGGCACGCAAAATCGGCGTGCTCTTTATCGCGAGCGGCGCCGCGCCGCCGCCTGACACGTTTCAGAAGTTAGAAATTCGGGCCGCACCATAACGAAGAAAAAAACAGGAGGATCTCAATCATGTTCACTACCTCATTTCGCGATACATGCCTCGGGCAGCTCGGCGGGTTCATTGGCTTGATTAAGGCAATCTCTGATTGGCGCGCCGGGACCGTCACCGAGGCCGCCTACACCGGCTACGGCACACGCCCGGCCTGGACAAAATCAGCGGCAGAAGCCACGAGCCCGGCGGGCGGGCGGCAGGTGAAAAATACAGGCGCGGTTACGTTTCCACAAAACACGGGATCGAACGAGGATCAGATCGCGTTCGGCGTGTACTCGGCCTCGACGGCGGGCACGCTGCACACGATTGGATTGCTCGACACCGATCCTCCCTTGTTCGGCGTCGGCAACGTCGACGACACGATTGACAGTTACGCACACGGCCTGCAAACCGATCAGCGCGTGTACGTGCTCGCGGCGCCCGGCGCCGTGATCCCGACGGGCCTCTCAGAAAACACGGCGTATTTCGTTTTAGCCTCTGGCTTGACGGCTGACGTATTCAAGCTCTCGACCACCTCGGGCGGCGCAGCGGTCAATATCACCGTCGGCGGGGCGGCGCTCTTCGCGCCCTATAAAGCCGTGACCGTGGCGACGAACGCGACGCCAGAATTCGCGATCAACGCGCTGCTGGTGCAAATCTAAGGGACGCCGATGCGATGGCTCATGGTGCGGCAGATCATTCTCCTCTTGCTCACCATGAGCCCGGCCCTTGCCGATACTTTTCCAGGGGGAGTCGTGGAACCGTACGGACTGACAACGCGAGCGCGCTATTCGCTGGCACAGCTCGCGGCGTTTGTCCCTGAAACGCGCACGGCGTTTTCGTTTCCCGCGCCGTACAGCACGCGCGGGATCAGGCTTACGCAGCCGTCGGACTGTACCGGGAACCAGGATTGCGTCAACTATATCGGCTATTCGTATTGGGCGAACATGAACGCGCACGAGGCCTCGAACGAGATCCTGATATACGTCGGCCTCTCGTCGGCGCGTGGCGGCACGGGCCTGCAGCTCCTCCGATATAACAAAACCACCGAAGCAATCACGCTCGACGGCCCGATCTTCAATGCAGGCGCGTATCGGAATATGGATTGCACGGCGGGCTGCTATTTCAGCGGCACGCTGCCGACGAAACTGTATTTCGTCGATGGCGTCGCGGGCAGTAAGCAGCTCGTGCGCTATGACGTAATCTCGAAAGTCTTTGAAACCGTCTGGGATATTCGCGACGGCACGCTCGCGGGCTGCGATTTTACCACCTGCCCGTACACGATCTATCAACCGCATAGTTCCGTCAACGATGCCTATCATTCCTTTACGCTGCGCGATGCAGGCGGGAATAAAATGGGCTGCCTCGTCAAGAAAACGACGGCGCCGGTTCAGACGTTTTGGTATCCGCGAATCGCCAACAATTTCGACGAGTGCATGCTGGAGAAAGCCGGGGCCTATACGATCAGCCTCGAATACGATGCCACCGTGCCCGGTTCGTTTGAGCCGACCTATAACCGATTTTTCGATAATGCCACGGGCGCCGAAGTCAATCGCGTCACCGGGCCAAACAACACGCTCGGGCATGCCGAAACCGGGTACAACTATATCGTCGGCGCCGATAATTATTACCCCGCCCCGCCCGATAGAAACGCCACGATCTATTACGTGTTTCCGAATAGCCTCGGCGGCGCGATCCATTACAACCCGAGCTTGAATGTGAACGCGATGCAGCACCCGACGCACCTCAATGCGAAACCGGGCCTGCCGCAACGCCTGCGCATGATCTGTGGCTCGGATGCCTCGACGTTTTACAGCGTGCAGAACGAAATCACCTGCGTACGCATGGACGGCAGCGGGCGGCAGCTGATCGTCGCGCCGATCATGACCGATCCCAACGCCAGCGGCGGCGCCTGGCAAGGGGCGCCGTACAGTCTGCAGCCGAAAGGGAATATCGACGTATCGGGGCGCTATTTTATTTGGACGACGAACCTCGGCGGCAATCGCCTCGATGCGTTTCTCGTGAAAATTCCCGCCGATAAATTCGACGAGGCGAACGATTTCGATCTGCAGGCCTCGCGGGCGAGCGGGCGCGTCGAGGGCGCGATCCTCGGCAAAGCGCCGCGCGGGCTCACGCTTACGTTTATGGATGGCATCGAGGGCCTGCTCTTGCTCGCAAGCCTGATTAAATATCGCGCGCTGATTCTGTGGGCGTTCGTCACCGGGTATCGGCGCGCCGGGCAGAAAGTATTCGAGGCCTACTGGCGCTACAAAGTAAAACGATGGCTGCGCGAGGCGCCGCTCATGATTGAGGACACGATCACGATTCACGAGCCGATCAAGCAACGGGCAAACGTGCATCGCTACTAACGAAGGGGGATTCTATGGCTCGCTATTCTTTCGGCATGCGCGGCACGGTTGCAGGGACAAGCCTGCGGGCCATGATGTCGATCTTTGCGCCAGCGACGGGCAATTTTCGGCTCGTCGAGGTAAGCGTGACAAACACGACGGCAACGGCCCTCGCGATTGCGCTCGCCCGGTTTACAGCAGCAACGAACGTCGGCGCCGGGCAGACCGAGGGCGAATACGACAACGGCGGCCCTGTGCCGCTGGCGACGGTATTCGCCGGGCATACCGGCGATGGCACAGTCGGGCAGATCCTCAAGCAATGTACGCTCGGGGCCTATGTCGGCGCCGGGATTATTTGGACGTTCGGGGATCGCGGGGTTCTCGTCGCCGAAGGCACGGCGAACGGGCTCGGCATTATCGTACCGACGGGCACGGGGCAGCTGTGCGATCTCGATTTTACTTGGGATGAGTGATGCCTGATGGCGACGCGATT
>Ga0075429_100001594_pt1 | contig 18685 bp, 15 predicted proteins | sample RhiMetdeltSRZDD3_FD_75295 | JGI IMG/M metagenome (GOLD analysis project Ga0075429, IMG submission 75295) | Populus rhizosphere microbial communities from Tennessee, USA - Rhizosphere MetaG P. deltoides SRZDD3 | ecosystem: Host-associated > Plants > Roots > Rhizosphere > Soil | place: USA... | reverse complement strand
AGCTTGGGGTCCCCGCTGTCGCCGGGAGGCCTAGTGCTTCGGTCCGCTGCGCAGGCGCCGCACCTGCGCCATGTAGGTGCCGAGGAACTCCTTGCCGAACACCTTGAGCAGATCGTCTTCGGCGTCGCGCGTGAGCTTCTCGTGGTGCGCGACGAAGGTCTCCCAGAGCTTGATTTTCTTGTTGAGGGTGAAGGAGCCCTTCTGCTTGTCGGCTTCGCGTTCGATGAGCTGCGGCTCGAAGCGCTTCAGCGCGCCCTGGAACGCCGCGCGCATGCCGGCCATGAGCGCGATCTCGTGCACGCGCAGGTCGTCGCAGGCGTCGCCGACCGCCTGCACCGGCGGCAGGAAGGCGCCGGACAGCCGCTCGCGCTTGTCGAAGAGGTAGCTCAGCGCCTCGCGCGGATCGGTCATCAGCTTGAGCGGATTGTTGTCGCGCGAAGCGACCATGGTGCGGTCTTCCGCGCGCATCTCCTTCTTGAGCTCGCTGCGCGCGAGCAGCAGCCCGATGAGCCCCTCGACGCAGGCGCGCACGATGGCGCCGCTTTCCCGCAGGAAGACGTCGGCGTCCGCCTCCGAAATCTGCAGGTGGGCAAGCCCCGCGCCCTCGAGAAACGCGGCGGCCGCGGACGCCGCGGCGGCCGGCGAAACCGGCTCCGCCCGCGGCGCGGGCGGCGGCGGCGGTGCGAGCTCCTCCTCTCGCGCCCGCGGCTCCGGAATCTCCTCCACCGGCGGGATCGGCTCGGCGGGACTGCGCCCGACGAGGCTCGCGAAGGGGTCGAAGCCGTCGAACGGGTCGGGCGCCTTCGGCGCCTTCGCCTGCGCCGGCGCCTTGCGCGCTTCGGCCGGCGCCTTGCGCGCTTCGGCCGGCGCCTTGCGCGGCTCGGCGCGGATCGAAGGCGCGTGGTAGGCGACGTTCAAAGGCTGCACGTGATCGATGTTCGAGGCGCCCGCGTCCTGGTGCCTCAGCATGTCGACGAGCGGCTGGCCGATCGGGGACGCGGGACCGCGCGCGAGGATCTGGTCGAGCGAGCCCGCGCCGGCCCCGAACGCCTGCGGATTGAAGCTCGGTCCGCCCGCGTCGCGTCCGGGGGCCGCGGACGAGCCCAGCAGCTGCGCGAGCGGATCGGTGCTGTCGCCCGGCGTGCCGAGATCGGTGTGCGAGAGGCCGCCGAGACCGTCGACGAGGCCGTCGCCGAGACCGCCGGCGCGCGCCGGCGATGCGGGCGGCGCGCCCATCATCTGGAACGGGTCGGACCCGGGGTCGGGCGGCGCGGCCGGCGCCTGCGGCTTGGGCGGCAGGAGATCGTCGAGGCCGCGGAAGGGATCGTCGCCCGGCGTCGTGTCGCCCGCGCCAGCAAGACCGAAGTCGAAGGGCGACGCGGGAACCTGCCGGGCGGACGAAGCGCCCGGCGTCGGCGCTGCCTCGTGCACCTCGAGGAGCCGCACCGCGAAATCGCCGATCTCGATCGTGTCGTCGGCCTTGACCGGCGCGGTTTCGTTGGGGCCGATCCGAGCGCCGTTCAGCATCACCGGATTCACCGTCGACATCACGGTGAGGACATGGCCCGCGCCCTGCAGATCGACCACCGCGTGCACCCGCGAGACATGCTTCTTCGTGTCGTCGAGGCGCACCGAGCACTCCGCGCCGCGGCCGATCGTCATGCGCGAGGTGTTGACCGTGCGCCGCTCGGGCGGCGCCAGCCTTCCGTCCGTGCGCGCTTCGACGGTAACTACGTACGCCATTCGATCGCTAACCCCCCAAGGTAAGCGCCTCCAGCCCGGTGTGCCGTCCCGGTCTTCGAGGGCATCTTATACTCTAGCCGCGAACCGAAAGCAGCGGTATCCCCCTAAGTAGCCGTATGGACAGCGCAACCGGCGGGGCGTAGGTTGGAGTCCTGCCTCAGGGGTCCGTCAAGAGAGAGGGAGGCACAATCGATGGCGAAGCAGGTCTGCAACGGCGCGTTGCTGAAGTGCTCTTTTGGAATGGCGCCGAGCACCTTCACGGTCTTGCCCGAACACAAGGCGATGACGAGCAACAACCCCGCGGCGAACATCATGGACTACATCCCCATGAAGAACATCATGCCGTTCGGCGCTTGCCAGAGCATGGCCAATCCCCAGGTGGCGGCGGCCACCGCCGCGGCGATGGGCGTGCTGACGCCGATGCCCTGCATCCCGATGACCACCTCCCCGTGGGTGCCGGGGGCGGTCACCGTGCTTCTCGACAACGCGCCCGCGCTCGACGACACGTCGATGCTGATGTGCCAGTGGGCCGGTGTCATCAAGGTGCAGATGCCGGGGCAGATGACGCACGACATTCCCTAGCGCTCGCGCCACCGCCCGGAGCGCCCTCCCTGCCCCGCGGACGGCGTTCCTGATAGAGTTGGAGCGGGGAGAATCTGCAGCGGGGGAGGATCACCAGTGACCTCGGGAGAACACCGGTGCTAGTGCTCGGGCCGGACCAGCTCGACGCGCTCGAGCGGCACATGATGGACGCGCTGCAGGCGCGCCTGCAGCAGGTCATCGCCGCCACCTTTCCCGAGCTGAAAGCCGAGGCCCCGGCAGAGCGGCTGCGCTCGATCATCCACCGCGGCGTCGAGAGCGCGACCCGGTACGGCATCGAGGAGCCGCCCGACCTCGCCGCCTTCATCGCCCTCGGCCTCGCGTCGCGCGCCCTGCCGCCCGGCACCTCGATCGACTGGATTCGCGACTGGCTCGAGCGCCCCGACACCGCGGGCGCCACCAAGCTCGCCATCATCGAGGCGCAGCTCGCGAGCGGAACCGGCAACCCCGCCTATTTCTCTCTGACGGCGCGCGTCAAGCAGGCGCGGCGCGAGGCGCAGGGCGGCTGATGGGGGGCAAGCGCTCGCAGCAGAGCTGCCCACTCCAGAAGGGCACGATCGCCGTCGTGTTCGTGCGCAGCGACATCGGCAAGCCGATCCAGGGAGCGAGCGTCTCGGTGCAGGGCCCGTCGCCGGGCTCGGGCACCACCGATAACCTCGGCGCGGTCGTGCTCAAGGATCGCACCCCGGGCCCTTACACCGCGAGCGTCACCCTCCCCGCCTCGATGAAGGGCTACGGCATGACGCTCGAGACCAAGAAGGGCTCGGTGAGCGCCGGCGGCTCGGAGATCCTGCTGTTCAAGGCGGCGCCCATCGGCCATCTGGTGGTCGAGGTCTACGACAACCGCGGCAAGCTCGTGACCGAGGAAATCACCCTGTCGGCGGTGGGCCCGGCGAGCCTGGGCAAGACCGGCAAGGCGGGCTCGCACACGTTTGCCAGCATCCCGAGCGGCCCGTACGAGGTCAAGGCCTTGGTTCCGAGCGCGCTGTTCGAGGCGCCGGAGGTGAGCCAGAAAAGCGTCATCGTGAGCGAGGGCGCGACGCAGAAGATCCAGCTCAAGGTCAAGCGCCTGGTCAACGTCGTCACGCCCAAGATCGAGACGGAATACAAGGTGGCGCTGCTCGACCGCAAGCTCTCGGACCACCAGGAGGCCTCGGAGAAGAAGATCGTCGCCGACGACGTCACGTACGTGCGCGTGTCCGCCACGCAGAGCACGGGCAAGCCCGCGTATACCGGCGAGGCCAAGCTCGAGGTCCCGGGGAACGTCGAGGTCTACACCGACAGGGATTGCCGCAACAAGCTCGCCGGGAAGATCAAGAACGCCGACCTCCTCGGCGGCAAGCTCGACCTTTTCCTCAAGGCGAAGACCAAGGGCAAGTTCACCGCCAAGCTCACCCTCGACCCGGCCGGCGATCCGGACATCGACGTGAAGCCGCCGGCGAGCGAGGAGATGGCCGTGGTCGAGCTCGAAGCAAAGCTGCATCGCTTCGAGAAGGCGGACCTCGACGCGCTGGAGGTCGATCCCGGCACCGATCCGGTGGCCACCTACCACACCAAGCTGAAGAACAAGGCGCTGCCCGAGCAGAAGGCGATGAGCGACGCCGACAAGGTGAAGCTCGGGCGAATGCTCCACGTGCAGAAGGATGGCCACCACGGCCGCGCGAAGCTGGTGCTGAAGAAGCTCGCCGCGAGCGACTGGCCGGCGGACACCGATGCCTACGACATCGTGATCGACTGCGAAAAGGCAAGCCTCACGCTGTTCGACAAGGAATTCGAAGGCGCGGAGAAGGCGCTTCCCCACAAGGTCAAGGTCAAGGACCTCAAGGCGAAGGACCTCGAGCTCTGGGTGCAGGGCAAGTCGGGGAGCGACGCTGCGCGCGACGCGGTGCTCGACGTCGGCCTCGACCGCGCGTCGGGCGGGCTCGCGCACAAGCCGAAGAAGCACGCCGACTGGAGCCGCTTCACCGTGGTGGAGATCAAGGAGGTGAAGTTCGCCTTCAGCAGCGGCGCCAACCAACCGCTGGTGTGGGACGCGGTCAAGAAGCGTTACTTCATCAACACCGACGAGGACAAGAAGGGGCGCGAGCTCAAGAGCGACGCCGGCAAAGGCCGCACCGTCAAGGTCGAGGCCGTGCTCACGCACGCCCTGAAGGACGTCCCGGTGCATTTCATGCTCGCGAACGACAAGGACAACTACACCAAGGCGCACTGGGGCGCCGACGTGCCGAACACCTTCGACTGGGGTAAGCTCGACAAGAGCCTCAAGGCAATCGACAAGTCCGCACCCGCCAAGGTGGTGCATGCTTCCGCCAAGACCGACGTCAACGGCTCCGCCGAGTGCAAGGAGCTGGCGCTGTCGCGGCTCGGCGGCGACAAGTTCAGGATCGGCGCCTACATCGACCAGGATGCGCACCTCGCCAAGTACGTGGACGACCACGCCGAGCTGAAAAAGAAAAAGCCGTCCCTCTCCGACGAGCTGCAGGTCTGGCGCAAGGCCTTCATCCAGATCAGCCGCAACAAGACCAGCGTGCTGCAGGCGCGCGACTCGACCGTCGCCGCTTTCGAAAGCGCCTACACGCTCGTGCGCGAGGTCGACGAGACGCAGTACGACCCGAGCACCATCGCGGGGCTGGTCGAGCATCCGAAGTGGCAGTTCGAGTCCGGCGACGCGAGCGGCAAGAAAATCATCTGCGTCGGGGATCACAACAAGACGAAGTTCCACGGCCTGATGAAGGCCGCCACGGCCGCCACGACCCCGAAGGCGCATCTCATCATGTGCGATGCGCAGTGGGACCCGGAAGCCGGGAGCGAGCAGAACTTCAACCTGACGAAGCGCGAGCAGAGCGTGAATTACAAGAACGCGGCGGGCAACAGCTACTCCGGCGTGTTCGATCCGCCCCTGAAGGGCGGCAGCCTGCTCAAGAAGGGCGAGTTCGAATGGAACGACGGAACGACCCTCCACAAGGGCAACGTCACCGTCGAAGTGCAGCAGGCGCGCACGCACTACTCGGAGGTGCGCATCAAGATTCCGGCCACCTGCCCTGCCACATGCGCGTGCGGCGGGGGCACGGCCATGGCGCCGAGCGGCGCCAAGAAGGCCAAGGCGACCATCCGGCTGGAGGGATCGTCGGGCCCCTGGGCCGGCGAAAGCGGCCACAAGGGCAGCCCACATTGCCTCATCGTCGTGGACAGCAATTCGGCCGCCTTCAACAACACCATCTCGCACGAGCTCGGCCACATGTTCGGACAGGTCCGGGAAGTGGCAAACTGGCTTGGGCTGCCGAAGCATCCGGACCAGTACACCCGGCGCGGCGGCCAGGGCTCGCACTGCAAGAAGGGCGCGCATGAAAGTGCCACCGAAGTCGACGAGATCGGCCAAAAGACCTACGAGGGCGGCACTTGCATCATGTACGGCACTGCGGTCGGTAATCTGACGTTCTGCCACAACTGCCAGGCCGAGCTGCGGGTGCGGGACATGTCCGATTATTTCAAGTGAGCAGCCGGCCCGAGGGGCGATGCGGCACGCGCGGGTCGGCAATCGCCTTCGCGCTGCTCTTGGTCCTTTCGGCCGCGTGCAGCCCGCCGGAGGCGAAGAGGCCCGCGCCGGCCAACCGCAAGGACACATCGAACATGCAAAGCACCCAAACGGCGGTTGACGCGCTGTCCCGGATTCCAGAAGCCCGACTGCTCGGCGAGCCGAGCGACGCGACGGACGCGGCTTATGACGCCCTGCAGGGCGTCGCGTTCGACGGGATCGCGGTGCGCGCGCAAGCGGTGGTCGCGAACGACGCCCGGGTGCCCGTGCTGGTCTGCATCGCCCAATCGGCGGGGCGCAGCAGCGAGCTCCCTGCGGGCGACAACGCGGTGGTCATCGTCAATCGCGTCGATGGCGCCGGCGCGTGGAGCGTTCCGGTGTTTCCGCGGCGGCCGGAGAAGATTCCGCGGCGTACCGCGAGCGCCCCGCCGCCACCGCCTGCGGGAGGCGAGGCGGCGCAGCCGGTGGGCTCGATGGCGGTGCAGTACCTTGATCTCGGCGCCGCGCAAGGCATGCGCTGGGAAGCAGGCTCGTATGCGATGCGCGTAATCTCGTACGACTGGCGCTCCAATACCGTGCCGATCCAGGCGCGCGGCGCGGGGGCGCCCGCAGCACCGCAGGACCGGGCCGCGCGCGAGGCGCAGCGCCTCAAGTGGGCCCAGGTCGGGCGCGGCTCTGCGGAATCGCTGCCGCATTTCGTCAGGTCCGCGCGCTCGCCCACGCTGGAGGGCACCGGAATCGCCGCCGCCTTTCCCGCGGCGCCCGCGGCGAGCGGTGCCTCCCTGCCGGTCTACGGCACGGTCAGGCTGCCCTCGCAGCCGGCGCGCGGGGACGGACCGGTGACGGTCGAGACCGGCCACGTAGTGCTGGCGCGGCGCGGCAGCGTCGAGCCGATCGTGCTCGCGCTCGACGTTCCGCTCTATGCCGGGGGCGGCGGGACGATGGAAGGCTACTTCGCCTACGATCTCGGCAAGATCGCTCCGGCCCCCTTGCAGCCCGCCGAATACGCCGCGTACCTCGTGCTGCGCGAACACACTGCGGGACCGTACAAGGTCATGATCGAGTAGGCGCGCCGGGGCGCGCTACACCGCCAGGATCGACAGGCTGACGCCCACGCGCAGGATCGCCTTGTCCGCATTCGCCTCGAGGGCGAGGTGCCAGCACCAGCCGGCGAGCACGCCGGGCTTCTCGACGTAGCGGCAGGCCACTTTTCCCGGGCTGACGCTCTTGCACTGAGCGCCCATGTCGACCAGCGCCTGCAGCGCCGGCTCGGCCGGAGAGCCGGCGGGAAACGCGGCCTCGAACGCGGCGCTTGCGGAGGGCGCGTCGGCGAACGCTTCGAAGCGGAAGCTCATCTAGGCGACCATCGCCGCTTCGCCGACGCGGCGCGTCGGCGCGGTGGGCGCGTCCGCAGCGGACCCGAGGCTCAGGCCCGGCGCCCAGCGCTTCGGCGGCAGCGTCGCTTTCACGCCGCAGCGGCGCATCGCTTCCATCAGCGCCCAGTTGGCGCCGCGGCCGGCCGGATCGTAGGGCACCTGCTCCGCCTGCAGCGCCTGCGCCGCCTGCAAGAGCTTTTCCCAGAGCTGCGCCGCGGCGGCTCCGCTCGCGAGCGGGACGTTGGCCGCCGCCGGATCGAAATCCACGCCTCCCGGCTCGTAGGCGCCGCTCGAGAACGTGATCACGCCGTAGGGCCCGGCCGGCGGCGCCTGGTAGTCCTCGAGCGCCTCTCCCGACTGGCTCTTCCGGCCGATCAGCATCCGCAGAGGCAGGCATTGCGGGCCGGCGCGCAGGTAAGTCTGCCTGCCCGCGGCGTCGGCGGCGACGAGAAACAGGTGATGCCAGGTCACGCCGCCGACCTTGCCCGCGGCGGAAGCCATCAGGTCGATGCGCGCTTCGCTCATGCCCGTCTCAGGCCGCGTTGCCATGGCTGGCGTTGAAATCGCCCATCGCCGGCGGCGTCTGGCCGTCGCGCGCGAAGTGCATCAGGTCGGGCTGCGGGAAAGTGATGCCCCAGGTGAAGCCGTAAGTGCGGAAGGCCTGGACCGTCTCCGCGCTCAGAGTGAAGAACCCCGGAACGAGGGCACGCAGGGTTTTCTTCTCCGGCTTGTCGCCTTCGTAGCCCGACAGCGCGGTGTCCAGCACCACGTCGAGCGGATCGGCGTCCAGGAACTTCGTTCCGGCCGTCCGGATGTATTTCTCGATGCCGCTTGCCGGAGTCGGATCTTTGCCCGCGCCGCGGAGCTGCTGCAGCAGGTAGCCGGCCTTGCTTTGCGCCATGCCGTGGCCGAACGGGATCGGCACGAGGTCCGGCACGGACTTGGCGCCGGGCTGGCCCTTCAGCAGCGACTGATACTTCGTGACCAGCGCGACTTCGGCCCCGATCCTGGCGCCGAACTGATCGCTCATCCTCCTCACGTCGCGCGTCAGCCCCTCCGCATCCTTGAGCCAGCGGTTCAGGCCGCGGTCGAACGCCATGCCCGTGTACTTCAGGATGAACTTCCAGGCCGCGCCCGGAACGTCGGGATTGTGAGCCGGGTCGATGTCCACGGCGAGGCCGCGCGCGTGGTCGCTGATCGTCCCCAGGATGTAGCGGTACTTGTCGGTCTGCTTGCGCTCCGGCCGCGGGCAGAACGCCGGCTGCAGCTTCTCGCGGATCTCCGCTTTGACGAGGCGCTCGAGATGCCGGTAGTCCTCCTGCCGCTCCTCCAGGTCGGCGGCCACGTCGTCGACCTTGAACTTCTTCTGGTAGGCCTTGCGCACCCAGCGGTAGAAAACGGCCTTGGCCTTCTCCGCGTCCACCGGCGGCAGCCGCCGGTCCGGCGGATTGATGATTTCGCGTACCTTGCCGGACAGCTCCTTGTCGGATTCGGCGGCGAAGCGCAGGTACTCGTCCCGGCTGCCGAAGTACTTGTCGCGATAGGCCAGGTACTCCTTCAGATTGGCGAAGGGGCGATAGTTGCCGACGTGGCCGACGTCATAGGCGTTGATCAGCTCGAACTCGGCGTTGTCCTGCGCCCACCGCCGGTAGTGCATCTCGAACGCGATGACGAACTTCATCTGGGCGAGCAGGGGACCCGGCGTGAAGGCGCTCGGAGAGCCGAGGTCGAACCCCGGCTGGCGCACGAACTGATCGGGCCATTCCAGGCCGTCGGGCAGCTCCTCGTCGTCGTCGAACAGCCGCAGGCGCTGGTTCGGGTCGAGCAGCCGCGGGCCGGAGCCGTGGGGACCGGGGGACTTGAAGCTCACGCAGCGACCTGCTGGAACTGGCGGAAATAATCGCCGGCGAGGCGCACGCGCTGCCACTCCGGCAGCGCCACTTCCGCGAGGATCGCCTCGACCGAGCGCACGATGTGCTCCTCGGGCCGCGCGAGGACGATGTCGGTCGCGAGGAGAATGTAGGCGAGCACGCTTCGCTCCTCGGCGAGACCGAGCTCGCGCGCGCGCTCGAGCGCGGTGTCGACGGCTCGCTCCAGGCGGTCCTCGGACCACCGGCCGCGCTGCCGCAGCGCCTGCAGGCAGCGCGCGCGGAACTGCGCGTCGAGGCGCGGCACGAAGCTCGTGAGCTGGGCGTCCTCGACGATCATGCGCGCGCCTAGAGCAGCTTGCGCTCGGCGGCGGAGAGCGTCTCGCCGCTGAGGCGGTAGATGTGCGCCGCGTCGCCCGCCTCGCTCTCGGCCATGAAGGCGTCCACCGGCCCGAACATCTGCTTCAGCTGCGCCTGCCCGCAGGTCGGCAGGAAGACGCGCAGCACGCGGGGGTCGTAGTACCTGAAGTAGAGCGGCGTGCCGTCCCGGCGATAGATGAACGTGAGCTGGCGAAGGTGGTTGCGCAGCGCACGAAACCCCTGGCGCGAGCTGAGGAAGATTCCCCAGTGCCGGCCCCAGCCCGTGCCGACCACCCACTCGGCGAACTCGCTCGCGGGCTCGAGCCTGACCAGATACGGCGCCACCTGTCTCATGTCCGGCTCGAGCGCGCCCCGGAACAGGCATTCGACCTCGAGCGAGCGATCGGCGTGCAGCCGCTCGAGCAGGTTCGGCACCGAGGCCCCGTCCAGCACCACGCACAGGACCTCTTCCTCCGGGTCGGCGACGAAGCCCTGGAACAGCTTGTCCGGGGTAATGCGCTCGGTCATGCCGTCGGCGCCGGGGACGGGGCCGGCGCGGGCGGCGCCGGCGGACAGTCGCAGATCTCGCAGAACGGCGTGCCGTTCTGCGCCGCCATGTCAAACATCTTCGCCTGCGGGCTGTACTTCTCCGGCGGCACCGGCGCAGGAGCCGGCTTCTCCTCGCCGCCCTTGGAGGTGCCGGCCTCGCGCGGCGGCTTCGGCGCCTCGGGCGAGGCCCCGGAGCCGGTGGCCTTCGAGCCTGCGGACACGCCGGAGTTGACTTTGGTCATGGGAGCGTCGATCTCGATCTGGGCGTCGGCCTTGACCGCGACCTGGGTTCCCTGGATGGTGACCTTCGCCGGCTCCAGCGTCACGTGGCTCGAGCCCACGACCAGGCTCAGCTTGGAGCCGCTCTCGATCACGATCGTGGTGCCCGACTTGAGGTGGATCTCCGTGCCGACGTCGTAGGCGAGCTTGTTCTTGACCTTGCCCAGGAGGTCGCCCTTGGTGATCTCGAACGAGAGGCTGCCCTCCTCGAGCTGCTCGTTGCGGTCGCCCTTGAGCGTGATGTGGTGGTCGCCCTCGCGCTTCTCGAAGGCGTCCTTCTTGATGATGAGGTGGTCCTCGTTGCCGATCCACTTGACCTGGTCGTGCTTCGCCCGCGTGGTCTTGTCCTTCTCGGCGTGGATGTAGATGTCCTCTTCGCCCTTCTTGTCCTCGAAGGTCAGCTCGTTGAAGTTCGACGACGAGCCGCCCTTGGTCGAATGGCTCTTGAACCCGCCGCGCGTTTTCTGGGTGGGCAGGGCGTAGCCGGGCTTGGCCTCGTCGTTGTAGACGCTGCCCGTGACGATCGGATCGTCCGGGTCGCCCTCGAGGAACTCGACCACGACCTCGTGCCCGATGCGGGGCAACTTGAAAAAGCCCCAGCCGCTGCCCGCGATCGGCTGCGCCACGCGCACCCAGCAGGAGCTGTTCTCGTCGGCCTTGCCGTAGCGGTCCCAGTGGAACTGCACCTTGATGCGGCCCAGGCCTTCCTTGTCGGTGTAGATCTCCTCGCCCTTTTCGCCCACCACGATCGCGGTCTGCGGGCCCTGGACGATCGGCTTGGGGGTGAGGCGCGCCGGGCGAAAGCTGGTCTTGGACGAGATCGCCGCGATCTCGCACTGGAAGTCGTCGCCCGATCCGCCCGAGGCGTACTCGCCGGTCGACGCGGTATAGGACACCGCGGTGACCATGTACTGCGCGTTGTACTGCGAGCGCGCGTGATCCTGCAGCGTGAGCAGCTGGCCGGGAGCCACGTCGCGCGCGGTGCCGCTGCCGGAGTACCGCTCGTAGTTGGCGTGCTGCTCCTCGAGGCGCATGTGGGCGTAGGTATTGCCCTGGTCCGGGGTGTCGAATTCCCCGGGAAAGTCGTAGAGCTCGAAGCGCGCGAGGTCGTGGTTCTTCGGCTCTCCCGGCAAGCCTTCGCCGGTCATGAGATTTTTCGGCGTGTGGAAGTTGAAGTCGCCGAGGCTGTACTTGCCCGCCTGGATCTCCCGGCTCACCCACCAGTGGGTGATGCAGTCGGAATGCTGCATGGCGTCCTCGTGGAACGGAACCGTGACCGCAGGCAGGTTGGTGTGCGCGCCGCGCGAATCCATCAGCACCAGCGTGTTGCGCGCGTTGTCGTACTCGTGCGTGAAATAGAGCCCCTCCTGCTCGAACAGGCGGCAGACGAAGTTGAAGTCGGTCTCGCGGTACTGGACGCTGAACTCGCGCTTGGGATAGTCCTTGCGCAGCTGGATCTTCTTGAGGTTGGCGAAGGGATACGCCTCGAACACCTTTTCGGCGATCTCGAGCACGTTCATGTTCTGGAAAATGCGGCAGTTCGAGGCCCGGGTGAGGAACCACAGCCACGGGGCGACGTGGGCCCGATAGAAGTAGCCGCGCGTCAGCTGGTCCCCGAACCCGGCGACCGGGCCCTCGCCCGCCTCGGCGAAGGCGGTCACGAAGCCGTTGAAGTAGCGCGGCTTGTCTTCGGCCTTGTGCAGCAGCCAGGTGATGTTCTTGCCGAGGATCTCCTCGGGCCGGATGTCGCCGCGCTTGGACACGAACTCGAGCTGGAACTCGGGCAGGCGCCCGAGCTCCTCGTGGCCGGACATCTTGCGCAGCAGGAGCACCCCTTCGCCGAGCGGCGTCCCCGCTTCCAGAAACTTCGCCATCGCGGACCCCCGGTCACTCCCTCAGCTGAAATTGTAGGCGAAGTCCCCGCCCTCGACGGCCAGCGCCACGCTCTTCACCGGCGCGCCCGCCATCATGCGCTTCAGGAACTCCTCGCTGATGCGCGGCAGCACCGTGTTGGTGAGGATCGCGTCGATCATGCGGCCGCCGCTTTCCATCTCGGTGCAGCGCTTGCTCACCAGGCCGACCACCTCGTCGCTGTAGGTGAAGCTGACGGCGTGGTTCTCCTCGATGCGCTTCTTGATGCGGCCGATCTGCAGGCGGATGATCGCCCCCAGCATCTGGTCGGACAGCGGATAGTACGGAATCGTCACGATGCGGCCGAGCAGCGCGGGCGGGAACACCTTGAGCAGCGGCTCGCGCAGCGCCTTGGCCAGCGCCTCGGGCTCGGGCGCGAGCTCCGGGTCCTTGCACATGTTCGTGATGAGCTCGCTGCCGGCGTTGGTGGTGAGCAGGATGATGGTGTTCTTGAAGTCGATGTAGCGCCCCTCGCCGTCCTCCATCCAGCCCTTGTCGAATACCTGGAAGAAGATCTCGTGCACGTCCGAGTGCGCCTTCTCGACTTCATCCAGCAGCACCACGCTGTAGGGCCGGCGGCGCACCGCCTCGGTGAGCACGCCGCCCTCGCCGTAGCCGACGTAGCCGGGGGGCGCGCCCTTCAGCGTCGACACCGTGTGCGCCTCCTGGTATTCGCTCATGTTGATGGTGATCACGTTCTGCTCGCCGCCGTAGAGCGCCTCGGCGAGCGCGAGCGCGGTCTCGGTCTTGCCCACGCCCGAGGGCCCGGCCAGCATGAACACGCCGATCGGCTTGTTCGGGTTGTCGAGCTTGGCGCGCGAGGTCTGCACGCGCTTGGCGATCATCTGCAGGCCGTGCTTCTGCCCGATGACGCGCTGGTCGAGCGTGTCGGCGAGCTTGAGCACCGACTCGATCTCGTTCTTCACCATGCGCCCGACCGGGATGCCGGTCCAGTCCTGCACCACCGCGCCGACCGCCTGCTCGTCGGCCGTCGGCAGCACCAGCGGCGCCTCGCCCTGCATCTCGCCAAGTTTTTCTTGCAATCGCTTGAGTTCAGAAAGAAGCGCGGCGCGCTCCTCGGGCTTCAGGGCTGGCTGCTTCTCCCCTTTTTCCTTTGGCAGCGCCTGAGCCTTCTTCTCCAGCTCGCTCGAGGTGCCTTCGACCGGGGCGCGTCCCTCGCGCAGCTTGGCGCGCAGGCCGAGCACCCTGGTGACGAGCTCCTGCTCGGCCTTCCAGCGCGGCGCGAGCTCGGCGAGCTTCCCCTTCGCCGCGGCGAGTTTCTCGTCCACGCTCTTGCGGCGGGCGTCCACATCCATGCCGATCGCTTCCTCGCGGCCGATGATCTCGAGCTCGGTGTTGAGCGTCTCGATGCGCCGCTGCGCGTCCTCGATCTCGGGCGGGGTCGCGTGCTGGCTGACCGCGACGCGCGCGCACGCCGTGTCCATCAGGCTCACCGCCTTGTCGGGGAGCTGGCGCGCCGGGATGTAGCGGTGCGACAGGCGCACCGCGGCCTCCAGCGCCTCGTCGAGGATCTGCACGCGATGGTGCTTCTCGAGGATCGAGGCGACCCCGCGCATCATCAGGATGGATTTCTCCTCGCTCGGCTCCTGCACCTGCACCACCTGGAAGCGCCGGGTGAGCGCCGGGTCCTTCTCGAAGTACTTCTTGTACTCGGCCCAGGTCGTCGCGGCGATGGTGCGGAGATTGCCGCGCGCGAGCGCGGGTTTCAGCAGGTTCGCCGCGTCGCCGGTGCCGGCGGCGCCGCCGGCGCCGATCAGGGTGTGCGCCTCGTCGATGAACAGGATGATCGGCTTGGGCGAGGACTGCACCTCCTCGATCACCTGCCGCAGCCGGTTCTCGAACTCGCCCTTCATGCTCGCGCCCGCCTGCAGGAGGCCGATGTCGAGCGACAGCACGCTGACCTCCTTGAGCTGCGGCGGGATGTCGCCCTTCACGATGCGCGCGGCGAAGCCCTCGACCACCGCGGTCTTGCCCACGCCGGCTTCGCCGGTGAGGATCGGGTTGTTCTGCCGCCGGCGCATCAGGATGTCGACGATCTGGCGGATCTCCTCGTCGCGGCCGAGCACCGGGTCGATCTTGCCTTCGCGCGCGCGCGCCGTGAGGTCGACCGCGAACTTCTTCAGCGCCTCCTGCTTGCCCATCTGCGCCGGCGCCATCGCGCCGCTCGCTTCGCCCGGCGCGATGCCGCCGCCGACCTGCGCGCCGTCCTTCGACGCCAGCTTCTCTTCCGGGGATCCGGAAGTGATGCGCGAAAAATCCTCGGCCAGCGCCTCGCTCTTGAGCTTCTTGAACTCCGGCGAGATCGCGAGCAGCATGTTGCGCAGGCTGTTGGTCTTCAGCATGCCGACCACGAGGTGCCCGGTGCGCACCGCGCTCTCCTTGAACAGCAGCGTGCCGTAGACCCAGCCGCGCTCGACCGCGTCGTCGATGTGCGGCGAGAAATCCGAGATCGAGGTCGCGCCGCGCGGCAGCGAGTCCAGCGAGCGCGTGAGGTCCGAGGCGAGGCGCGCCGGATCGACCTCGTAGTGGCGGATGATGCGGTGGAAGTCGCTGTCCTGGTTCTGCAGGATCTGGAACAGCCAGTGCGCCATCTCGACGTGCGGGTTGCCGCGCAGCTTGCAGAACACCGTCGCGGCCTCGATGGCCTTGTAGCCGAGCGAATTCAACTTGCCGAACAGAGCGGCCCTGCTAATCTCGGACATGACTCCCTGCCTCCCCTTTGCTGTTCACCAATTTGTTTATTGCACCCTCATTGCACCCTCATTGCACCCTCATTGCACCACTTGGGCGCGCGGCTGCGGCTCCCGCTCAGGTTCCGACGCCTCCTCGTCCAGGCGCGCCTGCGGCCGCGTCTGCAGCTCCCAGTGCGGCAGCGGCCGGCCTTGCGTGTTCGAATAGTCCGCGGCGTCCCGGTCGGTCAGCCGCGCGCCGAGCCAGGACGACCATCCCACCCAGACCGAGTTGCCGAGCCAGGCGAGCGGCACCTCATCCTTCTTCAGCACCAGCTTCACTTCCCAGGAATGCTCGAAGCCCACGTAAAGCTTGACCAGGTCGTGCAGCGGGCGCGAGCTGCGGCCGCGCGGCAGGAAGCGCTCGTAGTCGCTGAACGAGAGCGGCCCGAGCACGACCCGGAAGCGGCTTTGCGCATGCCAGGTCCGCTCGCCGATCACGGCATCCTCGCCCAGGCGGTTGAAGCCGCCGCGCCCTCCCAGGCGCGAGCGCTGCTCCGGCGCGATCGGCAGCCAGTGGCCGACGAACTCCTCGATCTGCACCGGCACGCCGAAATAGTCGGCGAGCACGGTCTGCAGGCACTCGGCGCTGCGCACCTGGCGGCCGAACACGCCTGCGTGCGCGAGCTTCACCGTATCGGGCACCGAGTCGCGATCGCGCAGCGACGGCGCGCCGAGGCCGCACAGCGCGGCGAGGCGCCGGCCGAAGAAATCCTGCCGCGGCCGGTCCATGCTGACCGCGGCCTGTGCCTGCGCCCAAGCGCGGTAGAAGAGCGACAGCATGCGGTGGTGGAACACGTCGAGAAAGCGCACGAACGCGGCGTCGCCTGAGTTGCGCGCCCGGTCGCGCGCCCAGTCGGTCAGGTGGATCGGCAGGGCGCCGTTGGGTCCGAACAGCCCGAACACGCGCTGCACCAGCCGCGGCGCCGTGGCGGACCCGGTTTCGAACGCCGCCACCGCGGAGGGCGCGAACGCGAGCGAAGGCTCCTGGGCGAAGCGCACCGGCTCATCGACCGGGCGGCGCGCCTCGCCGATGCGGGCGCGCCCGGGGTACGCGGCCTCCACCAGGCGCATCGCCTGGAACAGGTCGAACTCCCACGGCGCCTCGCCGAGCCTGCGGCTGACCCACGCAGGGTCGGCGGCGCGGCGGGCTACACCAGGGGGCGCTGACCGAACCGTGTTGGCCACCGCATCACCTCGCCCCGACCGACCACGTCGAGCACCGTTTCAGTGAAGGAGTTGAGAGAAGCGTGCCGGGCGAAGAACTCCTCCAGGACCGACCCGAGCAGGAACGCGCCGGCGCCCTCGAAGGTGCGCTCGTCGCAGGCGAGCCGCACCTCCATGCCGCGCCCGAACGTCACCGGGCCGCGCCCGGGCATGCGCCGCGTGATCGGCTGCACCCTCACCGAGCGCACGCCCTCGAGGTGGCGGCGCACCACCGACTCCTTGTCGCGCGCATAGAGGTGCAGCATCTCGCGCAGCGCCGCCGCCCCTTCCTGCTCGTTCAGGTCGGAGAGCGACAGGTAGTTGAGCGAAAGGTGGCTGATGCAGCGCCAGGCGAGGGATCCGTCCAGGATCGGCTCCAGCGGGCGCGAGGGCACGCCCAGGCAGCGCACCGCGCGCACCGGCGCCGCGGCATCGAGGACAAAGTCGCTCTGCCCGCCGGTGGGCATGACGAGCGGCAGGTCGCGGTTGGTGCACAGCGTGCCCACCGAGAGCTGTGCCAGGTCCGCGGCGTGCGGCGCCGCCGCGGGATCGACCAGCGACATGAACACCTCGGTGCCCACGTAGTTGGTCCTCGTTCCGGCGCGCTTCTGCTTCGCCGACTCCATGCGCGGGGCGCGCCGCAGGGTGTAGAAGCCGTCGGCGGTGGCGCCGGTCTGGTCGACCGAGGCGTAGAGCGGCCGGAAGCGCTGCTCGTCGTCGCTGTCCGCGCCGTAGCCCGTCACCTCGGTCACGCCGAAGACCTCGAAGTCCATCGGCCGGGTACGGTCCGGGACGACGTGGTGCTCGTGCACCCGGTGCGAGATGTGGATCCGGTCGGCGCGCTTCGGAAACAGGTTGATCGCCGGAGTGCAATAGAGCGCCATGTTGCCCGCGTCGACCAGATTTTCGAGCGTCGTGTCGGCGCGTCCGAGGAGGACGAGGACATCGAGCTCCGCGTCCTTGCACTTCGCCAGGCCCTTGCGCAGCCCGCCGATCTCGGCGAAGTGGTAGCGCGACGGAAAGGCGAAGTACTCCCGCAGCAGCCGATAGCCCCGGAACGAGCGCGCCGGCGGCGGCAGCAGCGCCTCGTCGTCGGAGTAGCCCAGGCGCCGGACTTCGCTGGCGTCTGCGAAATGAAACCAGCGCGCCTTCGGGTTCGCCGGCATCACCAGCACGCCGAGCGGCGACGAAAGCACCGCCTCGTGCAGGCGCGACGCCACGCCCGGGTTGCCGGTGAAGTGCACCGGCAGCCGATCGAGCGCGATCTGATCGAACGACAGCCCCGCGGTGGCGCGCAGCCTCAGGCGCAGCACGGCCTGGACCTTCTGGGCGAGCTGCAGCTCGCGCGGCAGCGCCGGGGCGTAGGCGAGGTACTTGGCCTCGACCAGCTCGAGCGGCCAGAGCTTCACGCCGTGGGCGGTTCGAAAGGTGCACGCCGTCGTGGCGCCCGGCATGCTCGAGGGCCGGGCCCGCAGCAGCGCGCCGCGCGGCAGCTCCAGGCCTTCGGCGAGCCCCGCCTCGGCGAGATCGGGCTCGAAGCGCACCATCGCCATGGCGGGCAGCGGCGAGAGGAAGCCGGGAAATACCATCTCCAGGAGATGCTGCGTGAAGGTGGGGAACTCGGCGTCGATCTTGAGCTGGATGCGGGCGGCGAGGAAGGCGAAGCCCTCGAGCAGGCGCTCGACGTAGGGATCGGCGCACTCGGCCGAACCCTCGAGCGCGAGGCGCCCGGCGATCTTGGGAAACTCCTTGGCGAACTCGGCGGCGGTCTCCCGCACGTGCAGGAGCTCGCTGTTGTAGTACTCGAGCAGCCGCGGATCCATTACTTGCGCCCTGCCACGGTCTCGTCGACCCGGTTCTGGCCCGACTCCAGGTCGAGCTGGGTGCGCAGCAGCAGCTCGATCGGTATCGGCTGTGCCCAGAGCAGTCCCGCGATGTTCAGCGAAATCACGTTGTGGTGGTCGAGCGAGTCGCGCTCGAGCTGGGCCTTCACCGACACGCTGTCGGCCAGGATGCGCGGCTCGAAGTCGATGATCGCCTGGCGCAGCGCGCGCTCCAGCCGCGGAAAGTCGATCGACGACGCGTGCGTCCCGGCGAGCGGCGGCAGGCCGTAGTTGAGCACCGAGTTCCTGACCTGGGGCCAGGCTTGCGCCGTCTCGGCGTCGAGGACCTGGGTGGTGTTGAAGAGCCACGCGAGGTCGCGCAGCACGCTCTTGCGCAGCTCCGACAGCGAGGTCGATCCGCCCCGGCCGCCCGCCGCGCCCGGCGCCTCGTCGGTCAGGCGGTCGAGAAGCGAGGGATTGATCCGGTCGCGATTCGATTCCGCCATGGCCGCGGACTACCTCTTCAGCTCGATCGTTCGGGCCTCCAGGAGCGCGGTCTCGCCCACGTCGGTTGCGAACATGCGCTGGCCCAGGCCGACGTGGGTGTCGGCCCCGAGGTCGCGCCACTCCGTCTTGCGGCTGAGCCGGATCTCGTCGTCCTCCGCCGCCTCGCTGCCGGGGTACC
>Ga0075429_100001592_pt1 | contig 18696 bp, 19 predicted proteins | sample RhiMetdeltSRZDD3_FD_75295 | JGI IMG/M metagenome (GOLD analysis project Ga0075429, IMG submission 75295) | Populus rhizosphere microbial communities from Tennessee, USA - Rhizosphere MetaG P. deltoides SRZDD3 | ecosystem: Host-associated > Plants > Roots > Rhizosphere > Soil | place: USA... | reverse complement strand
CTCGTCGCGCGCGAGCGCGACCGCAATCCGCTCATCCGCGACGAGCGCCCCGATCTGCTGCAGAGCCACCTCGCGCGCCGCACTGGTCTCGTGCGCCGACCGGACGTCGCGGTGGAGCGGTCATGACCGTCGCCACGCGCGTCGGAGCCATCCGTCCGGATCCGGGCGATCCGTCTCCGCTGCGCATCGACGAGGCGCTCGTGCGCCGGATGCTGGTCGCGTTCCTGCGCGAGGAGGCGAGGAAGTCGGGCCACCGGCGCGTCGTCGTCGCCGTATCCGGCGGCGTCGATAGCGCGGCGGTCGCGGCGCTCGCCGCGGAGGCCTTTGGTGCGGCGAACGTCACCGCGCTCTTTCTTCCGTACCGAACATCCGACTCGGCTTCCGGGGAGCATGCGCGTTTGGTCGCATCCACTTTCGGTCTCCGCCTCGAGGAGATCGACATCACGCCACAGATCGACGCCTACCTCGGCCGGGTCGGCGACGTCGATCGCGTTCGACGCGGGAACAAGATGGCGCGCGAGCGCAAGTCGATCGAGTACGACCGCGCGTGGCCCGACGGACTCGTGCTCGGCACGAGCAATAAGACCGAGCTACTGCTTGGGTACGGGACGCGTTACGGCGACATGGCCAGCGACCTGAATCCCGTCGGCGATCTGTACAAGACGCAGCTTCGAGAGCTGTCGATCCTCCTCGGCGTGCCCGACGTCGTCGTCAAGAAGGCGCCGAGCGCGGATTTGTGGGCGGGTCAGACCGACGAAGGCGAGCTGGGGTTCAGCTACGCGCAGGCGGACCTCATCCTGTATCACCTCGTCGATCGCCGGCTGCGTCCGTCCGAGCTGATCGCATCAGGGTTCGACGCGCCGCTCGTCAACCAGATCCGCGAGCGCGTGCGTCGAAGCCACTACAAGCGCGTGATGCCGCTCATCGCCAAAGTGAGTCTCCGTACTGTCGGCCATGACTTCCTCTATCCGCGCGATTGGGAGGCGGACTGACCGACACGCAGAGCTCCGACCCTTCAGGCGCGGGTCCGACCGAAACCCTCTCAACGCGCGAAACCCCGTCCCTGCGGGACGGGGCCCCTCGCGCGCGGGGGCCCTCGGTCGGCCCCGCGCTCGCACCTTCTGAAGCACCTCCTCTCCGCCTCGCGCTCGGCTATGCATTGGCGTTCACGGCCGCCACATGTTTCGGAGTAGGCGGCATCATCGCGAAGGCGGCCTTCAATGCGGGTGTCGCTCCGTCGCTGCTTGCCGAGTGGCGCATCCTGTTCGGCTTTCTCGCGTACGCGGCGATCTTCGCGGTGATCCGTCCTTCGGCGTTCAGAGTCCGTCGCGCGGATCTGCCGCTCTTCGCGCTCTTCGGGATCGTCGGTCTCGCTGGCGTGCAGTGGACCTACTACGAGTCGATCCAGCGGCTACCGGTCGGTGTGGCCGTCGTCATCCAGTACACCGCGCCCGTCCTCCTGCTCATCTGGGCGCGTTTCCGCGGACGCCAGGTGGGTAGCCGGCTGTGGCTGGCGGCGGGTCTCGCGCTCATCGGCTGCTTCTTCGCGGCCGGTGCGTACGACGCCGCGCTCTTCCAGCTCAACACCGTCGGCGTCGCGCTCTCGGTGCTATCCGCGCTCATCTTCGCGCTGTATTTCTCGCTCGCCGAACGCATCCTGAAGCGCTACGAGACGCCAACGCTCCTCATCTACGGCTTCGGTTTCGCGCTTCTCGCGTGGGCGGTCTTTCGTCCGCTGTGGACGCTTCCGTGGACCACGACCACACCACTGGTCTGGTGGCTGCTGCTCGGGGTTCTCGTCGTGGCGACGGTGATCCCGTTCGGCCTCACGCTCGCCGCCGTTAAGCTCATTCCCGCCGCTCGTGTCGGTCTCACCGCCACAATCGAGCCGGTGGTCGCGGCGTTGGTCGCCTGGCTTGTCCTCGGAGAGAACCTCGCGCCCGCGCAGATCGTCGGCGGCGCGGTCGTCGTGGTCGCGATCCTCATCGCGCAGAGCCTGCGCCCGACCGCGGACAGCGTGTGACCTCCGCCTTCGGCTCCGGCTTTCTTCGCCACCTTGCGGCTGCGAATCAGTAGTGGGCAAGCTGTACCTCGTCGCGACACCGATCGGCAATCTCGAGGATGTTTCGCAGCGCGCGCTGCGGATCCTGCAGGAGGCGCACATGGTCGCCTGCGAAGACACGCGCCACACCCAGATCCTGCTGCGAAAGCACGACATCCGCGCCAAGCATCTGACCGCGTACACCGAGTTCAATCACAAGCGAAAGGTCGTGGAGCTCGTCGGCCAGCTCGATCGAGGGTGGGACGTCGCGCTCGTCTCCGACGCCGGCACGCCGGCGCTCTCTGACCCCGGGGAGCAGCTGGTGCGCGCGGCCATCGCAGCGGGTCACGAGGTCGTCGCCGTGCCCGGGCCCGCCGCCGCCATCGCCGCGCTGGTCTCGTCGGGCCTGCCGACGCGCGAGTTCACCTTCGTCGGCTTCGTCGAGAAGAAGAGCGGGCCGCGCCGCCGTCTCCTCGCGCGCCTCATCGCCGAGGGCCGAACGGTCGTCCTGTACGAGAGCCCATACCGAGTGGCCGACCTCCTCGCGGATCTCGCGGCGGTCGCGCCCGCCGCGCCCGTCGTCGTCGCGCGCGAGCTCACGAAGCTGCACGAGGAGCTCGTGCGCGGAACGGCGTCGGACCTCGCGGCACGGTTCGCGGAGAAGGCGCCCAAAGGTGAAGTGACGATCGTGTTCGCTCCCGCGGACGCGTAGCCCGGTATCCTCCGACGGGCAAAGGGGAGCCGATCCGTTGAAGCGCGACTACCGCAAGTGGCCGAGTCCCGCGCTCGGGCGCGACATGGAGATGCTCGTCTTCGGTGAGGGCGGCACGCCCGTGCTCGTGTTCCCGACCTCGATGGGCCGCTTCTACCAGTGGGAGGACTTCGGGATGATCGCCCATATGGCGCCGCGCATCGATGCGGGCTGGCTGCAGCTCTGGTGCGTCGACAGCGTCGATTCGGAGTCCTTCTATGACAAGACCAAATCGCCGCAGGAGCGGGCGGCGCGGCACGTCGCGTACGAGAGCTACCTCGTGGACGAGGTCCTCCCCGCCATACGGAACGAGAACCCCGTCGACTTCCTCGTCCTCGCCGGAGCGTCATTCGGCGCGTTTCACGCTCTTTCGTTCACCACCCGCCGTCCGGGCATCGCGCGCAAGGCGATCGGTCTGTCCGGCGCGTACGACGCCGCGCGCTGGCTGGGCGGCTCCCGGGAGGGCGAGGCGTACTACGTGAACCCGCTGACCTTCCTCCCCAACCTGAAGGATGAGCGCGCGCTCGCGCCGCTCCGCGAGACGGAGATCGTCATCGCGACCGGCAGAGACGACCCCAACGCTGAGGAGTCGCGGCGTCTTGTCGCGACGCTCCAGGAGAAGGGCGTGCCCGCGAGCTTGCACGTGTGGGATGGCTGGGCCCATGACTGGCCATATTGGAAAGAGATGGTGGACGTATTCCTGTGAGCAAAGTGGTCGGCTTACTTGTCGGACGCGAGAACACCTTCCCCGGGCCGTTCATCGAGACGGTCAACCGCAAGGGCGCGCAGCACGGCGTGACCGCGGAGCTGGCCTTGCTCGGTGGCACGCGCGAGCTCGAGGTGCCACGTTATCGAGTGCTCGTCGATCGCATCAGCCACGAGGTGCCCTACTACCGCGCGCATCTTAAGAGTGCCGCGCTCATGGGCACCGTCGTCGTGAACGACCCCTTCTGGTGGGAGGCCGACGAGAAGTTCTTCGAGTGCACGCTCGCGCGCATGCTCGGTGTCGCGGTCCCGAAGACCGTCGTGCTTCCGAACAAGTCGTACATCTCCGACATCAACGAAGGGTCGCTGCGGAACCTCAAATACCCGCTCGACTGGGACGACATCCTGTCGTACGTCGGACTGCCGGCGATCCTCAAGCCCAACACCGGCGGCGGCTGGAAGGACGTCTACCGCGTCGATTCGAAACAGGATCTTCTCTGGGCCTACGACCAGTCGGGCAGCCTCAGCGCGGGACATCGTCCGAAGACGATGATCCTGCAGGAGTTCATCAAGTGGGAGGACTACGTCCGCTGCATCTGCATCGGCCGAAAGAACATCCTTCCGATCCGCTACGACCCGACGGCGCCGTTCGCGGACCGGTACGTCATCAACCGTCCGGTGGAGGGCGAGCTGCTCGACCGCGCCGTGCACGACGCCGGCCTGCTCGTGGACGCGCTCGGCTATGACATGGACACCGTCGAGTTCGCGGTCCGCGACGGGATCCTGTACGCGATCGACTTCCTGAACCCCGCGCCTGACTTCGATTCGTTCTCGATCAAAGAGGCCAACTTCAACTGGGTGCTCGAGAAGATGAGCGACCTCGTGATCTCGTACGCGATCGGGGCAGCGACGCCGCCCTGGAAGGGCGAGCACCGCTGGTGGCGGCACGTTCGGTCGTGACGAAAGAGCCCGCGTACGTCGTGGCGTGGAACGCTCTGCTCGCGGACGGGGCGACGGCCGCGGCCTGCGCAGAGACGCTGACTCAGGGTCAGCGCGACGGCGGGGCGATGTGGGGCGATCGGCCGCTGTGCGTGTCACTCCGTCCCAATTTCGTCACGAAGCGCCAGTACGCGGCGAACGCGGCGGCGTCGGAGGCGCTGTACGGTGCGCTCGGCCGCCTCGAGCGCTCGCTGCTGCGCGATGACGAGCTGCGCCGCGAGCTTGACCTCTCGGCCGAGGAGGACCGCCTCGCGCTCGCGGACCCCGGCTTTACGGCGGCCTCGCCGTCGTCGCGGCTGGATGGCTTCGTGTCCGACGGAGTGATCCGCTACGTCGAATACAACGCCGAGTCTCCGGCCGGGATGGCCTACAACGACGTGCTGGTGAAGATCTTCGACCGGCTTCCGGCGATGCGCGCGTTCCGCAAGAAGTACCGCGCGCGGCCGGTGCGCGCCGCGAGCAAGCAGCTCACCGCGATGAGCCGCGCGCATGGCCGCAAAGTGGGCACCATCGCGATCGTCGACTGGACCGGCCTGCCGACACTGACGGAGTTCCAGATGTTCCAGCGCGCTTTCACCGAGAGCGGTGTGAAGACGCTCATCTGCGCGCCGGAGGACCTGACGTACCGTGCCGGCCGGCTGCGCGCGAAGGGCACACCGATCGACGTCGTGTACCGGCGGGTCCTTCTGTCGGAGCTCCTGGCGAAGCCCGAGGTCGCGCGGCCGCTGCTGAAGGCGTATCTCGCCGGCGACGTGACCGTGGTCAACAGCCTGCGTGCGAAGCTTCTGCACAAGAAGATGAGCCTCGCGCTGCTCTCGGACGACCGGTACGCGCGCCTGTATACGCCTCCGCAGCGCCGTGCCATCGCGAAGCATGTGCCCTGGACGCGCAAGGTGCGCGAAGGGCACACGACCTACGGTGACAAAGTGATCGACCTCACCGAGTTCGTGTTGCGGAACCGCGAGCGGCTCGTCCTGAAGCCGAATGACGAGTACGGCGGCAAGGGCGTCATCCTCGGCTGGACCGTCGACAAGACGGAATGGGAGCAGGCGCTGATCGGGTCACTCACGACGTCTTCCGTCGTGCAGGAGAAGGTGCCCGTTCCTCGCGAGCCGTTCCCGGTGGTTCTCGACAAAGTGCACTTCCTCGATCTGAGCGTCGACTGCGACCCATATCTCTTCTGGGGACGCGTGGGCGGAGTGCTGACGCGTCTCTCGTCGAGCGCGCTGCTCAACGTGACCGCGGGCGCGGGCAGCGTCGTTCCGACCTACCTCGTCGAGGGCGCGGCATGAAGGTAAAGGACGTGCCGCCGCTCACCATCGGCATCGAGGAAGAGTTCCAGATCGTCGACGGGCAGGGTCAGCTGAAGAGCCACATCGAGACCCTGCTCAGCGCGGCGGGCGGCCGCTACGGCGATCAGATCAAGCGCGAGATGATGCAGTCTGTCGTCGAGGCCGGAACGAAGATCTGCGCCGACATCAGCGAGGCGCGCGACGAGATCGTCACGCTGCGTGGGACGCTCGCGGCGCTGGTCAAGCCCGCTGGCCTTCGCATCGCGTCCGCCGGGACGCATCCGTTCTCGCACTGGCAGGACCAGGAGGTCACCGAGCACGAGCGGTACAAGATCCTCGAAGAGGAGCTGCAGGACGTCATTCGCGAGCTCCTGATCTTCGGATTGCACGTGCACGTCGGGATCCCGGACCGCGAGCTCCGTATCGAGGTGATGAACGAGGCGCGCTACTTCCTGCCGCACCTGCTGGCCATCTCGACCTCGAGCCCGTTCTGGCTGACGCGCATCACCGGGCTCAAGTCGTACCGGCAGATCATCTGGCAGCGCTTCCCGCGCACCGGTGTGCCGCCAGAATTCTCGTCCTACGACGATTACGAGAACTTCGTCGAGCTGCTGGTCAAGACCAGATGCATCGACGACGGCCGGAAGATCTGGTGGGATCTGCGCCCGCATGCCACCTTCCCGACGATCGAGTTCCGCGTGTGCGACGCCGCCACACGGGTCGAGGAGACGCTGTGCCTCGCCGCGCTCACACAGGCCATCTGCGCGAAGCTCCTGGTGCTGCGCGCGCGCAATCAGGGCTTCCGGCGATATGCGCCCAGCCTGATCCAGGAGAACAAGTGGCGCGCGGTACGCGGCGGGATGGACGCCAAGCTCATCGACTTCGGCAAGCAGATCGAGGTGCCGATGCGCGACCTGGCGGTGGAGCTGCTGGAGTTCGTCGACGACGTCGTCGATGCGCTCGGGTCTCGTCGTGAGGTCGAGTACCTGCAGACGATCATCCGCGAGGGGACCAGCGCCGACCGGCAGCTGCGGGCGTTCGCGGGCTCGGGCCACCTGCACGAGGTCGTCGATCACGTCGCCGAGGAGACCATCGCGGGCGTTCCTGTCCTGGCGCTGTGACGAAGACGGTCACCCAGGCGGTCGAGGAGCTGGCGCGCGCCACGGTCCAGCTATCCGACGAAGACATGGGACGGGAGTGGAAGTGGGGTGTCTACGACGAGGAGGGCCTGCGCTTCGCGCTCCTCATGACGCATCACGAGCTGCGCGATCTCGCGGTGCGCCTGGCGGCGCGCGCGCGAACTCAGCCGTCGCAGGCGCAGCGCATCCTCGCCCAGTACCACCAGACCTATCGCGATCTCACCGGCGTGCTCGCGGGAGTGCGTACCGAGGACCTGGACCGCGCGCCGGCGGAGGGGGAGTGGCCCCTCCGGGAGGCGCTGAGGCACATGCTCGGAGCCGAGCATGGCTTCCTCGCGGTGAATCGCTTCGCTCTCGTGCACCACCGTGCCGGCAAGCACGAGGAGCCACCGGAGGAAGAATGGCCGGTGTTCCGGAAGGACTACGCGGCGCCGAAGGATGCCGTGGACGGGACGATCGAGGACGTGCGCAACGCGTTCTTCACGATCCATCGGCGCGTCCTGACCGAGCTCGACGACGTCACGGACGCGGAGCTCGAGCAGGACGCCTGGTTCTGGGACGGCGCGATGCCGATCCGCTTCCGCTTGCATCGTTTCGAGGAGCATCTGCGCCAGCACACGATCCAGCTCGACAAGACGCTTGCGGCGATCCGGCCGCCGACAGAAGCGCACCGCCTGGTGCGCAACATCTACAACGCTCTAGCCGATGTGGAGAGCTCCGATGAGGCGGCGGAGGACCTTCGCGCAAAGACCGCCGCGACGATCTGCGAGCGCGCCGCCGCGATCGCTACGTGACTAGTCGAGCTGGAGCGAGAACCTAAGAGCGTCGGCGAGCTCGAGGAGCTTGGCTTCCGACAGACGACCGATCCGGCGGATCAGCTTCGATTTCGGGATCGTTCCGAGCTCATCGCAGCTAGCAACACAGGCGAGCGGCAGACCGTCGCGCTGATCAAGCTCGACTTCGGAAGGAAGTCCGCGGGCGGTCCGGGTCACAGGCGCGACCGTTGTGCGGGCACGAGCCCCGCGTACATCGTCGCGACCCACGACGACGACGGGCCTGCGTTTGTCGAAATGGGCCCACCAAAGCTCGCCGTGTTCAGTCGCCCTGCGCATCCGCGGGAGCCTCCGGCCATTCCTCGTCCGCCCACGGAGCGTCCTCGAGCCACGCCTTCTCCATCGCCATGAAGTCTGGATCGTCAGCGTCTGGGATCCGCCGGTAACCCTCGAAGTAGGCGTCGATCTTCTCTTGCATCGTCTTCCGCTTTAAGTAATCGGACGCGGCTTCCTGGATCCAGGTGCTCCGATCCTTCTTGGACCGCTTGCGAGCCCGTTCGATTTCGCGAAAGAGGTCATCCGGCAGGCTGATCGCGGTCTTCTTGGTCATCGCGACCAGTATAACCACTGGTCATACCGGAAGGAACGGGGGGATCTAGCTGGGGATCGCGGCGACGCAGTCGATCTCCACGAGGATCGCGACGTCCGCCATCTTGCATTCGATCGTGGTCCTGGCGGGTGGCTCGTCCTTGAAGTACTCGGCGTAGACCGCGTTCATCCGGTCGCGCAGCCGGATATCCGAGAGGTAGACGCCGCAGCGCAGCACATCGCCGAGATCGCCGCCGGCAGCTTGTACGAGGCCGCGGATCTTCTTCAGGACCGCGTGCGCCTGAGCCTCCAGTCCGACGGCGTCAGCTGCCGTCTGCCCCGACACGAACAGCAGATCGCCGTACCGAACTGCCGGCGACAGTGGGCTGCCGGCCGACCGAGTGCCGACGATCGTGCGCTTCACGCTCGTCATCTTACGGACCCTCGCCCCTTCCAAGCTCCAGCGTGACCGCGGTCACGACGTCGCCCGCCTTCTGCAGCCGGGACACCTCGATGAGGGCGATCGTGTCGCGCGGCGTGTGCAGGATGATGTCGCTCCACAGGATGATCGCGGCGGGCACGCCGCGTTTGCTGAACGTCGCGTGATCGCTGCCGCCGCCGCGGATGGCTCGGAACGGGATGCCCAGGCGCTGTGCCGCAAGGCGGATCCGGTCGACCAGCGCCGCGCTTTCATCGGAAGCCTCGATCGTGTTGCCGCAGCACCCGATCACGTCGAGGTTCAGATACGCCACGAGGCTCTCGACACGGCCGGGTGACGTGCCGACTCGCGTGGCGTACGCCTCCGACCCGAGCAAGCCCTCTTCCTCGCCCGCGAACGCCACGAACACGACGGAGCGTTTGAGCTCGGTGCGCATCGCGACGAGAGCGCGCGCGACCTCGATCGTGACCGCTGGCCCCGAGGCGTTGTCGTTCGCGCCCGGGAAGACGGTGCCGTCGGGGTCCGTGCCAACGCCATCGAGGTGGCCGCCGACCAGCACCGCGCGGCGGGAGAGATCGGGATCGGTGCCGCGCAACAGGCCGATGACGTTGACGCCTTCGACTTCGTGGACCGGCGTCAGCGGGAGCGACATGCGCACGGTGACATCCGTCTCGAACGCGGGGGAGGGCGCGGCGGGATTCGACCGGCGTGCGCGCACGGCACTCTGCACCTGCGCGACGGTCTTACCCGACGATGCGATCAGCTCGTTGGCGGCGCTCTCCGTGATGGCGAAGACGGGGATCGGGTCGGTGAAGAACCGCGGGATGTACGAGTAGCGGATCGAAACGTCGCCGACGATCAGGATCCCGATCGCGCCCTCCGCGAACGAGGTCTCGGCGGCCTGGCCAGTCGTTGGTCCCGTGACGAGCGCGATCCGGCCGCGCGCCGACACGCCCGCGAAGTCATCCTGGCCGCTGCCTTTGGCCGCTCCGCCCACGACCACGACCTGCGCCTCGGCAGTCCCGTTGCCCGAGCGGCCGCCGACCGTCTCGGTGAAGTCGACGCGGTGCTTCCACGACTTCGCGTTCGCGCCGGTGCGCGTGAGCTCGGGCGTCGCGCTCAGGTCGACGATCGGCATCGGGAAGCGCTGAAAGTACGTACCGCCGTCTCCGAGCGGCTCGAGGCCGACCGCCTTGAACTGATCCGCCACGTACCGCGCGGCGTCGAGGTATCCCGGCGATCCGCTGTACCTCCCGCCGCGCGCCGGATCTGCCAGGTACGCGACATGTTCCTTGGCCCGCACGCCGTCGAAGACGGCGCTCCCGACGGCGACCGCTGCGGTCGGCGACGGGCTCGGCGAAGCGCGCGGCGTCGGCGTGGCGACGACGGCCGTCGGCGCGCAGGCCGCGACCAGCAGCGCCGTCAGGAGCAGACGCTTCATTCGCTCGCCGCCATCTCGAGGACGGACTGCAGCACCACTTCGCCCGAGGCGCGAAGGCGCGCGGGGTCGACCGTCGCCGGCGTGTCGCCATAGGTGTGGAACGCGCCGACCTCGGTCCCGGAGACCATCACCGCGGGCACGCGGCGGCGGAGGAACGCGAAGTGGTCGCTGCTGCCCGACGCGTAGTCGAGGTCGTAGCCGAGGCGCTCGGCCGCGGACCGCAGGCGCTGATGCAGCGCGAAGTTCTCGTCCGAGGCCGCGAGACCGCCACAGCAGCCACCCATATCCAGATTGATGAACGCGACGACGTTGTCCGGTCGGTACGGCGTCGTGACCGAGTTCGACACGAACGCTTCCGAGCCGATGAGACCCTCCTCCTCGCCGGAGAACGCCACGAAGATCACCGAGTTCTTCAGCATCGCCTTCTGCGCGGCCAGCACGCGCGCGATCTCTATCGTCAGCGCGGACCCGGAGGCGTTGTCGTTCGCACCCGGGAAGACCGTGCCGTCCGGGTCGGTCCCGATGCCGTCCAGGTGGCCACCGACGATCACGAACTTGTTCGCGCGCTCGGCGTCGCTCCCACGCAGCATCCCGACGACGTTCATGCTGCTCACGCGCTCCGGCGGCCCGATCGGGACCGCGATCCGTACGCGCGTCGGCGTGTCGAACGAGAGCGGCTCGGGAGCGCTGCGGAAAAGGCTCGGTCGCTGCTCCGACCGGCGCCGTCGTTCTTCGAGCGTCCTGCGCAGATCCGCGATGCGCTTCCCCGACGGCGCGATGAGCTCGTCGGCCACGGCTTCACTGACGCTGATGACCGGCAGCGTGTCGCGCTCGAAGAAGGCGCTGTACGAGAATCGCAGCACCCCGCGCTCGGGCGGGTCGACGAATATCACGGCCTTCGCACCGGACCGGATCGCCGCGTCGATCGGGTCGCCACGGGTGGGACCCGCGATGAGGACGATGTTCCCCTCGGGGTGCGTCCCCTGGTAGTCGCTGTACTCCTGCGTTCGGATCCCACCACCTACGTACACGACGTTCCCCTCGGCGGTGCCGCCGCCGGCCCGGCCGCCGACCCGCTCCGCGAAGTGCTTGCGCGGCTCGTATTTCTTGGCGCCGTCGCCGAGCCTCTCGAACACCGGCATGGCGCTGAGCTTCACGATGTTCGTCGCCCAGGGCTGGAAGTAGGTACCGTCGCTGCCGAGCGGCTGCAGGCCGATCGACTTGAACTGGTCGGCCACATACCGCGCCGAGTCGTTGTAGCCGGGCGAACCCGTGTAACGCCCGGCGCGCGCGGGATCGGCGAGCCAGGCGACGTGGGCTTGTGCGCGGGCGGCGTCGAACTCGCGCGCGACTGCGACGTAGCTCCCGGCGGGTCCGAGATACGGGCTCGCGACACGGACGGCGATGAAGATGGCCAGCACCGCCATGGCCGTGCGCAGCGACAGCAGCTTGCCGAGCGCGACCGGCGCGCGCTCGAAGAACGTGCGCAGGCCGTGACCCATCAGGTTGAACCCGAGCACGGCGCTGGCGAACGCGGCCGCGGGGACCAGCGCGATCCAGGCGGCGTTGAAGATCTCAAAACGACCCTGCGCGAGGATCGCGCCCCATTCCGTCGTCGCGAAGATGAACTCGCTCCCGCCGCCGCGCGCGGTCACGTCGCTCGTGACGTTCTGCCCGCCGCCGACGACGATGCCGAGGAATCCGAGCTCACCGAGCACGAGGAGGATCGCGCTCGCCTCCAGCGCGGCGGCGACCGCGAGCATCGGCAGCAGGTTCGGGAGCACGTGTCGCGCGAACACGGCGAACTCCGACAGGCCCAGCGAGCGCGCGGCCTCCAGGAACGGCCGCCCGCGCAGCGCGACGACGGCGGAGCGCGTCGCGCGTCCGAATCCCCACCAGCCGGTGATCGCGAGCGCGATCGCGAACGCGCTGATGCCCGAGCGGATGTCGAACGCGAAGATCCAGAGCATCGCGAAGAGGACGGTCGGGAACGCGCCGAACGCGTCGATGAGCGCGGACACAGCGCGGTCGAGCGTCGATCCCGCGAGCCATCCCGCGAGCGCGCCGAGCGTCGTCCCGACGACCAGGCGCGCCGCGAGGACGACGAAGGCGATCGTGAGGGTCGCGCGCGCACCGTACAGAACGCCCGCCCAGAGGTCACGGCCGCCCCGATCGCTGCCGAGCGGAAAGCCGTACGTGCCCGGGTCGTACGGCGCGAGGACCGAGCGCGGCCCGTCGATGATCAGCGTGGTCGCTTTGAGAGGATCGACGGACGTGATGAGCGGAGCCGCGACGCCGAGCACGATCCAGCCGCCGATGATCGATGCGCCGAAGATCAGCTGCCAGGTGATCGCGCGTCTCATCAGGCCCCCGCTCCGGTCGAGGCGTGGACCAGACGCGCAGCCAGCGCATCGAGCGCGAAGCGCACGATCGCGATCGTCACCACGAGGGCGCCGAGCAGCGTTCCGGCGGTCGCGGCGTCAAAGCGCTGGATCGCCTGCAGCAGCGAGAATCCGAGTCCGGGCCACGAGAAGAACACCTCGACGACGGGCAGCGTCGAAAGTCCGATCGACAGCGCCGCGGCGATCGCGCCGAGGATCGGCACGAGCGCGTTGCGCAGCGCGTGACGACCCATGACGACGCGCTCGAGCAGGCCCTTCGACCGTGCGGTCCGCACATAGTCGGCCCCGAGCTCCTCGTCCACCGCGACGAACGCGAAGCTCGCGATCTGCGCGAACGGCCGCGCGGCGAGGACGAGCGTCGGAAGGATGAGGTGGTCGTCGAGGCCGAAGCCGAAGCTCGGCCAGAGACGCACGTTGTAGCGGCGGACCATCTCGGTCGAGAGGAGGATCAGGAGGATCGCGAGAAGGAACGAGGGCACCGAGATCACGGCCATGGTGCTGCCCAGGAGCGCGGCGCGTAGGCGCCCGCGGCGTGTGGCCGCGGCAACCACGCCGGTGGCCACCCCGAGCACCGTGGCCAGCGTCACCGCGAGCCCGACGAGCAGCATGCTCTTGGGGTACGCGTCGAGCAGGACCTCGCCCATCGAGCGCCGCCGCCCACCCAGGATGGACGTCGTGGTCGCTTCGCCGAGCGAGCCCTGGAGCAGACTCCCGAAGTAATCCTGCGTGCCCTCCCACGCCTGGAGCAGAACGTCGCCGAGCGGTGCGTGATCGAAGCGAGTGCGCGCGGCGACGAGCGCGATCTGCGCCAGCACGACGATCAAGACGAAGGTGAAGACGACGAGCAGGACACGCGTGAGGACCGCGAAGGCAGCGCGACTCAAGATCGGTCGACGTGGGGCATGTCGACCTAGAATACCGAGCAAATTCCGATGAAGTTCTATGTCACGACGGCCATCGCTTACGTCAACGACAAGCCCGGGCTGCATCACGCCTATGAGTTCACGGGCGCTGACGTGCTGGCTCGCGTCCGCCGACAGCGGGGGGACGACGTCTTCTTCCTGACCGGCACCGACGAACACGGCGCAAAGAACATGGAGGCAGCGAAAGCCGCCGGCATCGACACGCGGACCTTCGTCGACCGCAACACCGCGGCATTCAAGCGCGTCGCCGATACCTGGCAGATCTCGTACGACCGTTTCATCCGCACGACGGATGCGGATCATGTCGCCGGCGTCCAGGAGTTCGTGCGGAGGTGGATCGCGAACGACGATGTCTACCTGAGCACGTACGAGGGTCTGTACTGCACGCGATGCGAGGCCTTCTACGAGGAGGCCGACCTCATCGACGGCCGGTGCCAGTTCCACCCGAACAATCCCGACGCTGTACAGCGCGTGAAGGAGGAGAACTTCTTCTTCCGGCTGACGAAGTACGAAGCGAAGCTCAGGGAGCTCTACCAGAAGCGCCCGGAGTTCACCGTACCGGAGTATCGCCGCAACGAGGTCACCGCACTGCTCGACCGCGGACTCAAGGACATCAGCGTTTCACGAGGCCGCGGCCTCAAGTGGGGTGTTCCCTGGCCGGGCAACCCCGAACACACCGTCTACGTCTGGTTCGACGCGCTCATCAACTACGTGACCGGCGCAGGCTTCGGCACGGATGACAAGAAGTTCGCGACTTGGTGGCCGTGCGACGTCCACGTGATCGGCAAGGACATCTCACGCTTCCACTGCATCTACTGGCCGGCCATGCTCATGAGCGCTGGGATCGAGCTTCCTCATCAGATCTTCGTGCATGGCTTCCTCGAGTACCGTGGCCAGCGGCTCTCCAAGTCGAGCGGCAACATGATCGACCCGTTCGCGTCGGTCGAGGAGTGGGGGGTCGATGCGGCCCGGTATCTCGTGCTGCGTGAAGCGCCCTTCGACAAAGACTCGCCGATATCGCCGGAGCTGATGGACCTGCGTTTCAACGCGGATCTCGCGAACGGACTCGGGAACCTCGTTTCTCGCGCCACGAAGATGGTCGAGCTGTACTGCGAGGGTCGCGTTCCGGCGCCGGGCGCGGGTGGTCCCTCGGAGAAGGCGCTGCGTGAGACGGCGGAGCGCGCGCTCGTCACGCACGACGAGGCCGCTGCGCGACTGGGCTTCTCCGAAGCGCTCGCTGCGATCTTCGGCATCGTCGAGGAGGCGAACAAGCACTTCCAGCGCACGCAGCCCTGGCAGGCCGTGAAGGACCCCGCGCGCAAGGCCGAGGTCGACGCGTCGCTCTACGCGGGTCTCGAGGCGGTGCGGCTCGTCGCGTACCTCCTGTTCCCGTACATGCCGACGATCAGCCCGCGCCTGGCCGAGGCGCTCGGCGTCGAGTCGCCGGCGACGGCGAAGTGGGAAGCCGTCGCGCACTGGGGGCTGCTGCAGCCGGGAAAGCCGATCAGCGCCGCGCCGTCACTGTTCCCACGCCTCGAGCGAGCGAAGACCGCCTGACCGAACGCGCGTGATCGACGCACACGCGCATCTGGACGACCGCCGGTTCAGCGACGACCTCGACGCGGTGCTCGCGCGCGCGGCGGCCGCGGGCATCGAGCGCGTGCTGTCGTGCGCCGACGACCTTGCGTCGAGCGAACGGAACATCCTCATCGCGCGCCGTCACAAGGCGGTGCGTGTCGCGGTCGGCGTCCATCCGCATCGCGCCGAGTCATGGAGTGACGCGGTGTCCGCCATGGTGGACCGCTTGGCGCGCGACGAACACGTCGTCGCCATCGGAGAGATCGGCATCGATCTGTCCGGCCGCAGCGCTCCGCGAGAGGCACAGGAGAACGCCTTCCTCGCGCAGCTCGCGCTGGCGCGCTCGCTCGACCTGCCGGTCGTCGTGCACGTGCGCGAGGCCGGTCCGCTCGTGCGTGCGCTCGTCGACCGCGCCGGCGGTGCGCGGGGCATGATCCACTGCTTCAGTGAAGGACTCGAGGAAGTGGACGAGTGGATGCGCCGCGGCTTCGCGGTCTCGTTTGCCGGACCGCTGACGTACCCGAAGAACGACGCCCTGCGACTGGCGGCGGCCCGCGCCGCCGCCGACCGGCTCCTGGTGGAGACAGATGCGCCGTATCTCACGCCGCAGGCGCGCCGGGGGAGCCGGAACGAGCCGGCCTTCGTCCTGGACACGCTCGCCGCGCTGGCCGCCGCCCGGCGCGCGGAGCCGAGTGATCTGGGCCGGCAGGTGGCCGAAAACGCCCTGAAACTCTTTGGAATCCGGTGGGCCGGAACCGAAACGGACAAGGGGGCGTCTGACTACCAGCAACCGAAAGGCTGGTGAAGTACATGCGCAGACCCGCCCGAGTCCTGGCGCTCCTCGTTCCCGTTGTGCTCCTCGCGGCTGCGTGCGCCGCGGCGGCGCCCGCCACGACGGCCCCCTCCGAAGGCGGGAGCGGTGCCTTCCCGGTCCGCGGCGATGCCGCCTACCAGGTCGCCGCCGACGGCAAGCCCGCGCCCGGGGCGATCCCGGCGCCCGACTTCGCGACCAACTCGAACATCGTCACGAACCCCAGCCGCAACCTGATCCTCACCGCGAACGTGGCGATGAAGACGCAGGATCCCTGGGCGACCGCCGACAAGGCGCGCGCCATCGCGACCGGCCTCGGTGGCGACATCCTCGCGATGAGCCAGACCGGCCGGGGCGAGAACCGCACCGCGCTCATCACCGTGCGCGTTCCGTCGGACCGCTTCGACGAGGCGCTCCGCCAGCTGAAGCTGCTCGACGGCGAGGTCCTCACGTCCAACGTCGACGCGAAGGACGTCACCGACCAATTCACCGATCTGCAGGCGCGTCTCGTCGCGAAACAGGCCGAGGAGCAGCGCTACCTGCAGCTCTTCCCGCAGGCCAAGACCGTCGACGAGACGCTCAAGATCGACGCCGCGCTCGGAAACGTGCGCGTGCAGATCGAGCAGCTCCAGGGTCAGATCAACCTCATCAAGAACCGCACGGAGTTCTCGACGATCACGATGTCGATCTCGCCGATCGTGACCGTGCCGACGGAGACAGGCGGCGTGTGGGACCCGAGTAAGACGTTCGCCAAGGCGATCGCCGCGCTGTCCGTGTTCTTCAAGTTCGCGGCCGACCTCGCGATCTGGATCCTCGTGTTCGGATGGATCCCGCTGATCGCGCTCGCTCTCTTGCTCGCGGCGACGCGGATGCGCCGCCCGAGCGCCGCAGCCCCGACCCCCTAGCGGCCCTTCCTCGACGCGGCGGCCCCACCCCCCGGCGGGTGGGGCCGCCCTGTTTCCGGCGCAGGTCGCGCCGCCGCGCATTCACCGCTAAGTCGACGGGGCACCGTCTGGCAGGGGGCTTGCATGGCCCCTCGGCGTGGAAGTTCTCTGGGAGCATCTGGAAGTCACGCAGTCCGAGCGCATCCAGTGCGAGTTCGCCGATCGCAGCCGGGCCGAAGCCGCGGTCGCGCGGCTGCGCGACGCGGGTTTTCGCGACGATGAGATCAGCCTGAATACGCGTGGCGGCCGGACGCTGGCGGACGGGACGTTCGCGCCGGGCGGGCTCGTGCTCATCGTGACGGCGGACGCGCTGCGGGCGCGCGAAGCGGAGCGGATCATCTCCTAGACTCGCCCGCGATGGCCGCCGTGCGCATCCGACCCGTGAACGAGCTCGACATCGAGTCGATCTGCCGCATCGACGAGCGCATCACCGGCAAGTACCGGCCCGATGTTTGGGAAGACCGCGTCGCCTACTTCATCCGACGCGACCCTGACTCCTCGCAGGTCGCCGAGGTCGACGGCAAGGTCGTTGGGTTCATGCTCGGCGAGGTCCGCGGCGGTGAGTTCGGGATGGAAGAGCCGACGGGCTGGCTCGAGTTCTTCGGCGTCGATCCGTCGGCCCGCGAGCGCGGCATCGGACGCGGTCTCACCGACGCGCTGCTCGCCGGTTTCAAGAAACGTGGCGCGCATGTCGCGCGCACGATGGTGCGTACGCAGGACGCCGACATCGCGCGCTTCGTCGCCGCGATGGGCTTCACGCCCGCACCGGTCAGCGCGCTGGAGAAGCGGCTGGCGTAGTCGTTGTTCGCTCCGGCGAACGGTATGACCGTTGAGCGCTCTGAACCGGTAACCTAGATGTTGTGAGCGACGAGATCCGCATGCTGCCAGACCGCTATCACCAGGCGATCGAGCACTGGCGGCAGCACAACTTCCCCGACTTCCCGAAGCTGGCCGAGGTCTGGACGACGTTCTTTCCGAAGGACGAGCCGTTCTGCCTCTGCGCGAAGGCAGCGGGCGACATTCCGGCTGAGATCGAGATCGGTGACGATCGCGGAAAGCCAAAAGCCCTGCAGCCCAAGGAGCTCGCGCCCGAAGCCGCGCAGCACCTCCTTTCGCAGATCCGCGCGCAGGCTTCGACCGAGTTCGGCTCGATCCAACAGCACCAAATGACGCTCTTCCGTGCCCAGGAGCCGCAGGACCAGGCGTGGGTGCTGCGCGTGATGGCCGAAGAGCTGCGCCACGGCTATCAGATGGTCCACCTGCTCACCAGCCAGGACTGGTCACCGGCCACCGACACGAAGGCCGAGGACATGGTCGAGGAGATCCTCTCGATGCAGACGGGCAGTCACGTCCTCGCCGCCTTCAACCTCGAATTCGACTCCTTCCTCGACAACGTCGTCTTCGCCGCGTTCATCGACCGCGTCGGCAAGTACCAGCTCACGATGCAGAAGATCTCCGCGTACAAGCCGTACGCGTCGTCGATGCCGCCGATGCTCCGCGAGGAGGCGTTCCACCTCGCGGCCGGCGTGATCCCGCTGCGACGCTGGGTCGAGCACGCCGCGCGCGGCGACGGATACATCGACATGCCCGCGATCCAGAAGTCGATCGCGAAGTGGTTCGGGCGAGGCCTGGAGATGTTCGGCGATGAGCGCGGTGGGGAGACGAACGTGAAGTTCGGTCTCAAGGACCTCAACAACCGCGATGCGCAGGACCAGTACATCCAGGAATGCGCGAGGATGCTCGACGACCTCAACGTGCGCTACGTCCGCGCGCGCTTTCCCGATCGCACCCGCGATGAAGCCGATGCGATCTTCGCGCGCGTCGCCGCCGGCGAGACCGTCGATGGCCTCTCGCGCGACGACCTGCTGCG
>Ga0075429_100001585_pt1 | contig 18711 bp, 19 predicted proteins | sample RhiMetdeltSRZDD3_FD_75295 | JGI IMG/M metagenome (GOLD analysis project Ga0075429, IMG submission 75295) | Populus rhizosphere microbial communities from Tennessee, USA - Rhizosphere MetaG P. deltoides SRZDD3 | ecosystem: Host-associated > Plants > Roots > Rhizosphere > Soil | place: USA... | reverse complement strand
CGCTTGACCCGCTCGGTGGTCGCGGACGCGCTCAGGTTGACCCGCCGCCCGAGCTCGGTGAGCGGGATCCGGCCGTCGCGCTGCAGCTCGGCGAGGATCGCCCAGTCGGTCAGATCGAGAGCCTCGGCCATCCGGCCAAGATACCGGCAGATCCACGGCCAGGGCCGTCGTACGCCGGGAGGAGTCTCTTCGGAGCACCGTTCCGCCTGGATAGCCTTGATCGTCATGCAGCTCGGCGTGAACGTCCCCAACTTCGGACCCGGTACCGACCCGGCCGTGCTGCGGCAGTGGGCCCGCACGGTGGAGGGTCTCGGGTACGACCTGCTGATGGTGTCGGACCACGTGGTGATCACGCCGGATGTTGCCGAGCAGTACCCGGCGCCGTTCTACGAGCCGTTCACCACGCTGTCCTGGCTGGCCGGGGTGACGGAGCGGATCCGGCTCGGCACCACGGTCCTGATCGCGCCGTACCGGCATCCGCTGCTGGTCGCCCGGATGGCGGCGAACCTGAACCAGCTCAGCGGCGGCCGGCTGGTGCTCGGGGTGGCGTCCGGCTGGGCCCGGCAGGAGTTCGAGGCCCTCGGGGTGCCGTTCGAGCGGCGCGGCCGGCTGACCGACGAGCTGCTGCGCACGGTCCGCGCCGCCTGGCGGGACGACGCCGACTACCGCGCCGGGGACATCCCGCTGTGGATCGGCGGCAACAGCGAGGCCGGGATGCGCCGCGCGGTCCGGCTCGGCGACGCCTGGCACCCGCTGCGGCTCACGCCGGCGGGCTACCGATCGGGCGCGGACCGGTTGAAAGCGATCGCGGGCGAGCTGGGGCGGCCGGTACCGGCGTTCGCCCCGCGGATCGTGCTGCGGCTCACCGAGTCGCCGGTCACCACTTCCGAACGGCGGGCCGGAGAGGGCACGATCGAGCAGGTCGCGGATGACCTGGAGGAGCTACGGCTGCTCGGCGCCGGCACCGTCGTGCTCGACCCCTTCGACATCGACCCAGACGAGACCCGGCACCCCGAGGTGGCGTGGCATGCGCTGGCGGCGGTGGCCGCCCGCCGGAACCGAATGGAGCAACAGTGACACCTGACGACGAACGCTTCCTGCGCCGGGCGATCGAGCTCGCCGCGGCCGGGCGAGCCGCGGGCGACGCGCCGTACGGATCGCTGCTGGTGAGCCCGGAGGGCGAGGTGCTCGCCGAGGCGTACAACACGGTGCACTCAGACAACGACATCAGCGCCCACCCCGAGCTGAAGATGGCCCGCTGGGCGGCCAGCGAGCTGGACCCCGGCACCGCGGCCGCGACCACGATGTACACCAGCTGTCAGCCGTGCCAGATGTGCACCGGCGCGATCGCACGCTCCGGTCTCGGCCGGGTCGTGTACGCACTGTCCACCGAGCAGCACGACGCGCTCAAGCCGTCCGGCTCGTGGCCCGAGGTACCGCTCGAAGGACCCGCCCTGTACGACGAGGCGCGCGTCCCGATCGACGGCTTCTACACCTGACCGGCCTACCGCCGTACTGGATCGGGTCCGTAGTGGGCACAGGGAGAGCGGCACAATGCCCCTGAACGGAGGACCATCATGACCAGCGAGCGGTACGAGCCGATCACGCCCGTCCGGCACGAGCAGGCCGAGGTCACCGACAGCGAGGTCAACGAGGCCCTGGAGAAGGGTGACCTGGACACGGCCGAACTCGCCCGCAAGAACATCCGGCACGACGAGGGCGAGCAGCCCGACTCCGGTCGCGACGACGCGCCACAGCCGCCGCCCGAGGAGAGCCGCTAGGGTCAGCGTGCGCAGCCGGGGTCGGCGCAGCAGTTGTTGCCCTTCCACGCCTCGACGCCTTCGCGCACCGCGACACCTGCGATGACCAGAGCCGCGATCGGGTCCGCCCAGCCCCAGCCGAGGGTCGCGTTCAGCAGTAGGCCGGCGAGCAGGACCGCGGACAGGTAGCTGCACAGCAGTGTCTGGGTGCTGTCGGCGACGACTGCCCGGGAGCCGAGCGCCTTGCCGGTACGACGCTGGGCCCGCGACAGCAGCGGCATCACGATCAGCGAGGCGATCGCGAGCCCGATCCCGACCGGCGAGCTGTCCGGGTCGTTGCCGGTAGCAAGCACCCGGACCGACTCGAAGCCCACGTAGCCGGCCAGCGCGAAGAACGAGACGGCCAGCATCCGCAGCGCCTGTCGTTCCCTGGTCTCCGGGAGCCGGTGCCGGAACTGCCACAGGATGATCAGCCCGCTGGACACTTCCACCACCGAGTCCAGTCCGAACCCGACCAGCGCCACCGACCCGGCGACCAGGCCGGCCGTGACGGCGATGACCGCCTCGACCAGGTTGTAGCCGACCGAGGCCGCCGCGAGCAGCTGGGCGCGACGGCCCAGCCTGGCCCGCTCATCGGGATCGACGACCCAGGCCGGTCGCGCGGCCGGCGGCTGCAGCCGGTCGCCGCTCACGCTGTCGCGTCCTTGCCGTGGACCGGGCAGAGCACGACCCCGTCGCCGGTCACGCGCGCTTCCCGGTGGACAGCAGCCGGCCGAACAGCTCGATGCCGAGCGCTTCGGCCTCGGCCTGTCCGAGGATCCGGCCCGGCACCCCCGGATGCGCCGCGGACCAGGCCTGCGCGGCGCCACGGTCGGCGAAGAAGTTCAGGTAGTCGCAGCAGCAGTCCGCGGACGGCCCGCCACACGGATCGGCGCCGACGAACACCACGGCACCGGCGGGGTCCCAGGTCGTGCGACCCGCGACGGTGACGACGCGGACCGGCGCACCGGTCGACCCGTCCACCGACTCGACCACGGTGTCCGCGCCGAGCATTGCAGAGATGCCGAGCGCGTCGATCGCGCACATCGCGTGGACGTCGGTCCGGTCGGAGATCCGGACCCGGTGCGGCGTCGGGGTCGCGGAGAATGGATACGCCACCACAATCTCGCCGTCGGCACCGAGCCGGATCGCGTCTGATTCGTGCAACGCGCGCAGCACCGCGGGCGACGCGACCCCGGCCGCGACCGGTGGCCGGCCGGTGGCCGCGAACGCACGCAGGATCGCCCGGTGCGCGGCGCGCTCGGCGTCGTCCGGCGATACGGCGCGGGTCCGCCACGCACTGGGCACCAGCGCCGGCGCCAGCACCGCCCGCAGCCGCTCGACCGAGGGGCCGCCGTCGATCCGGCACGACAGCCCGGCCGCGCCGGACCCGGCGAACGGGTCCGCGCTGTTGACCAGCAGCGTCGGCGAACCGGACATCCCGCGCGCCACCGCCTCGGCCTCACTGCCGACGAGCCTCGTCGTCACCGGCACGTCCGTGACCTCGCGCACTCGTTCCAGTAGGCCGTCGACGTGCGGACAGCTTTCGACGTACAGGATCTCCAGCGTCATCGCGCCGCCCCCGCATCTCCGAGTGTCGCCAGCAAGGTGCGCATACGGACATGGTCAACCCTGCAGCGCCGTACAGGGTCAAGTGGTCAGCGCGCCGAGCCGACCGGACCCGAGCCGACCTGGATCCGGCCGTTCTCGACCAGCCAGCCGACGGCGTCAAGCACCGTCCCGAGCGCGGAGAACTGCGGCCGGAAGCCCAGCAGCCGGGCTGCCTTCTCCATCGAGCAGTGCGGGCTGTGCGCGATGTGGTCCCAGGTGATCTCGGCGTCCCGCTCGGTCACGGTCTCGCGCCACCGCTCCCAGGGCAGGAACACGAGGTTCGCCTCCCGGCCGAACCAGCGGGCCACGCCCTCGGCGTACCCGCGCAGCGTCAGCGCACCGTCGGCCACGGCATGGAAACTCTCCCCCAGCGCCGTGGACCGGTTCGCCATCGCGGCGAGGAACACGCCGGCCACGTCCGCAGCGTGCACATGCTGCACGGTCTCCAGTCCGAGGTTCGGCAACGCGAGCTCGTCGCCGCGGGCCAGCGTCTCGAACACCGCGAGGTCGAGGTGCCCGGCCGGGTTCACCGGTGGCCAGCCAGGTCCGCTGATGTGGCCCGGATGCACGAGGGTGACGGGCAGTCCGTGCCGGCGTGCCCGGTCCAGCAGGTAGCGCTCGATCGCGGCCTTCTGCACGCCGTACTCGCCGAACGGGCGGCGTGGCGCGTCCTCCCGGGTCGGTACCGACGTACTCGGTCCGTGCACCCAGACGGTGCCGCAGTGCAGCAGGTGCTGGACCTGGCCGCGCAGCGCCTCGGCGAGCTGGCAGGCGCTGTCCTCGGTGAAGCAGATCAGGTCGACCACCACGTCCGGGCGCAGGTCCCGGACCCGGCCGCCGAACGTTCCGGACGCGTCCTCCGCGTCCCGGTCGGCGGTCAGCACCTCGACCTCCTGCCAAGCGCGTTCCGCGCGGTACGGCGCTCGCCGGCCGCGGCTGAGCACGACCACCTGGTGCCCGCGCTGCACCAGCTCGGGCACCAGGTAGCTGCCGATGTGTCCGGTACCTCCGATGACGACTACGCGCATGGCCCAATTCTTACGGCCGCAGGTCGGCTCTCGCCTCACCCGTCTCGCGGTCGTACGGGATCGACAGGTGCTGGTGCACCATCTGCCAGCTGCCGTCGCGCCGGGCGAACACCCTGGTGCCGCGCGACCAGCTGTCGATCTCCTGCCCGTCGTCGAGCGCGACCTGCACGTGGACCAGGCCCCACGCGACCGCAAGGTGGTCCTCGACCCGGACGGTGAGGTCCGGGTGGTCCAGCGTGACCTGGCCGGGCACGTGCAGGTTGCGCGCGCAGACCTCGCGGACCGCGTCCCGGCCGACGTACTGCAGCGGCTGCTCGTGCTCGTACGAGACGACATCGTCGGCGATCGGCGTCATCAGCCCGTCGAGGTCCTGCGCGGCGGTGCTCTCCGACCACTGCCGGAGCACGTCGCGCACCTCACCCTCACCGGCCGCCGCCCGGTCGAAGAGCGGGAACGAGTGATGCTCGTGTGCGACGATCCAGCGGCCGTCCTCCTTGCGCAGGCCCAGCGTGAGCCGCAGCCGGTTGTCCGGGTTGTCCGCGAACTCCTCCGCGGTGCCGCAGCGCAGCAGCGCGTAGGCGAACGCGACGTCGTCACCGGCGACGACGTCCAGCGACTCGATCTCGAACGACGCGCCCATGCGCTGCCACTCGAAGAAGCCCGGCCAGGTGTCCCGGTACGCGTCGATCCCGTGGACGCCTTGGTGCGGCGGGGGCACGTCGTACATGACGATGTCGTCGGCGTGGTTCGCGACGACGATCGGGAGGTCGCCGGCGTGAACCGCCTCGGCCCAGCGCTCGATCAGGTTTCGGATCTGCTCTTCATTGCTCGGCACGGTGTCTCCTCCGGGTCTCCTCTGGGTCTCCTCTGGTTGTCCGTCTCACCAGGTACAACCCCGGCCCGTGCGCTAACTCATCGCGGCTGTTCTCCCGGCAGCTCGGCCGGCAGCCCGAACTCGGTGAAGTCGGCCTCGAGGAACGACACCACCTCGGCGATCTCCGGGCCACGCAGCACGAGCAGGTCCAGCCCCGCCGCAACGTACCTGCCCTTGACGTCGTCCCACGCATACGTGCCGAACGCGAGCTGTCCGTTCGCCGCGGCGGGCAGGAACCGCCACCGGTCGGCCAGCGGTCCGCGGACCAGGAACGCCCGGATCGCGTCGTGGCCCTGGTACCACTCCGGCAGCGGCGGCATCGAGTACCTCGCGTCATCGGCCAGCATCGCCACGATCGCGTCGACGTCGCCGGCCTCCCAGGCGGCCAGGTACCGCTGCGCCACCTCGCGCCTGGTCCGGTCGTCCCGGTCAGGCCGTGTGCCACGGAGCTCGCCGACGACCTTGCGGGCCCGCTGCAGGGCACTGTTGACGGCAGCGACCGTGGTCTCCAGCAGGTCGGCCACCTCCCGGGCCGCGAACCCGAGGACGTCGCGGAGCAGCAGCACCGCCCGCTGCAGCCCGGACAGGTACTGCAGCGACGCGACGAAGGCGAGCTCGACGCTCTCCAGTGCCAGCACCCGCTCCTCCGGGCTGAGCCGCTCGGTGCCCAGCCACTGGTCCGGGTACGGCTCCAGCCAGACCCTCTCGGTGAGTGGTGCGGACGCCGGGCTCAGGTCGGCGGGCAGCTCGCGCCGACCCCGGCGCTCGATCAGGGTCAGGCAGCGGTTGGTCGCGATCTTGTACAGCCAGGACCGGATCGACCCGCGGTCCTGGTAGCGGTCCAGGCTGCGCCACGCGCGGACCAGCGTCTCCTGTACGGCGTCCTCAGCGTCGTGAGCCGACCCGAGCATCCGGTAGCAATGCGCGCGCAGCTCGTCGCGCAGCGGCCCGACCAGCTGCCCGAAAGCCTCGTCGTCACCAGCCCGGGCCGCGGCCAGCAGATCTGCCGACATGCAGGCAGCGTAGCCTCCGATGACTTTGCGGAGCCGCCGGAGTCTGAGTCCCGAACCCGCACATTGGAGGACATGAGATGACGCCAACCTCGACCGTTCCCGTCCGTACCGGCTCCCTCGAGGTCCCGGACGGGCGGCTGTACTACGAGCTCCGCGGCGAGGGCCCGCTCGTCGTACTCGTCGGCGCCCCGATGGACGCGAACTCGTTCGCGCCGCTGGCCGACCTGCTCGCCACCGACCACACCGTGCTCACCACCGACCCGCGCGGCATCAACCGCAGCACGCTGCACAACCCGTTGCAGGACTCGACCCCGGCCCTGCGCGCCGACGACCTGTACCGGCTGCTGACCCACGTCGACGCCGGCCGGGCCACCATCCTCGGCTCCAGCGGCGGCGCGATCACCGCCCTCGCCCTGGCGCAGACCCATCCCGAGCTGCTCGCGACCGTGATCGCACACGAACCGCCCATCGCCGAACTGCTCGACGACCGGGACGAGATCCACGCGCAGACCGACGACGTCATCATCAGCTACCTCGGCGGCGACGTGCTCGGCGCCTGGACCAAGTTCTTCGAGCAGGCCGACATCAAGCTGCCGCCCGGCGCCGTGGAGTACATGTTCGGCGGCGACCGTGACCCGCAGGCGGTCGCGGACGAGCGGCGCTGGTTCGCCCACGAGCTGCGCGGGACCACGCACTGGCAGCCCGACCTGGATGCGCTGCGCGCGGTCGCCGACCGGATCGTGATCGGCATCGGCGAGGAGTCGACCGGCCAGGAGTGCGACCGTACGTCGCGTGCGCTCGGCGCGGAGCTCGGCATCGAGCCGACGTTGTTCCCCGGCGATCACACCGGCTTCGCCGAGGACCCGGCTGCGTTCGAGCCGCGGCTTCGCGAGGTGCTGGCGCGCTGATCGATCCGCGGCTGGCCGAGGCTGGCACAGCAGCCGCGGTCAGCTCAGCGACCGGGCCTGCTGCTGGATGAACTCGGTCGCCGACCGGGCCTTGATCCCGCGCTCCTGGAGCGCGGTGTCGTCCCAGTCGCACTCGACCAGGTCCTGCAGCAGGCCCGTGCCGAGGATCGACGCCATCGCGTCGTTCGGCCGGGCCAGCACGCGCATGCCGAGCCGTGCGACGGGCAACGGCAACCGCTGCCGCCGCATGGACCGGCCGGTCGCCTGCTCGGCGACCGCGATCGCCTCGTTCCGGCTCAGCGCCTCCGGCCCGCCGAACTCGAGCATCACCGGAGGCTCCGGCTCGACGGCAACCTCGGCGATCAGTGCCGCAACGTCGTCGGTGCCGACCCACCGCTTCTTGGTGTTCCCCTTGCCGAACACGGCGACCTTGCCGTTCCTCAGGTCGAACCGGCCGAGCGGCCCGAGGTGGATCTCCTGGAAGGCGTCCGGCCGAACGACCACCCGCCGCATCGAGGACTCCTTCAGCCGCTGCTCGGTCGCGAGCTTGGCGTGCTCCAGCGGCGACCCGAATGACGAGTCGGCGCCGGCGAACGACACGTACACGAAGCGCTCGACGCCGGCCTGCTCCGCGGTCTGAACCAGAGCGGCCATGCCCGCTTCGTCGACCTCGCGGATCGACGGCCCGTGCCGGTTCACCAGCCGCCGCCCGATCGCGGTCGCGCTCGCGACGACAGTGCTCACGCCGTCACAGATCTTCGCAAGGCTGAGCGGAGCCGTCAGGTCGCCGCTCACGACCTGTACGCCGAGCTGCCGCAAGGCTGCGTCATTGCTCCCGGGCCGGACCAGGCACCGCACCTGCTGCCCGTGCTCGGCAAGGAGCCGGACAACTCGTCCCCCGAGGTCCCCGGTCCCACCGACTACGAGAATCATGGCCGCCCCTTACGTAGCCGCCCTGCATCCAGGATGTGCACCACGGTTCGCGCACGTCAACGCGTGGATCACCCCGCCCGGATGATCTCTTCTCCGGCTCGGCGTCCGCATCCTCGAAGTCATGGCGGGTGTACGCGCAATCGTCCTGGCCCGCCTCGTGAGTTCCAGGGGGTGGCGTGATGACAGACAAGCAAGCGATCCCGGCCGAGGTCGAGATCCGGTACGAACCGAGGCAACCGGTCAGCGATCCCACGCTGGGCATCCCGGTCGCGGCCGGAAAGCCCAAGAAGGCGAAGCACCGGCTGGTGACGATCGGTGACTCACTGACGCACGGGTTCATGAGTGGCGCGGTCTTCCGCACCGACCTGTCCTGGCCGGCCATCACCGCCTACGAGCTGGGGCTGAAGTTCGACGAGTTCAGGTTCCCGGTGTACGAGTGGCCGACCGGGCCCGGCGGGTTGCCGTTCGACCTGGAGCGGTTCGTGCGTGCCTTCGAGAAGCGGTACGGCGACCGTCTCGACTTCTGGGAGATCGTCGGTGCGGCGCTGTGGATCCAGCGGTACATGGACGACATCGAGGACCGCTGGGAAGACTACAAGGCGCCGGCGTCCGGACCGCCGTTCCACAACATGGGCGTCTACGGATGGGATGTGCTCGACACGGTGCAGCTGACCGCGACGACCATCGCCGAGCGCCTCAGGCAAGCGCCGAAGGACGACCCGTTCAAGCAGTTCGTCGAGCATCACCAGGACGTGGCCTCGTGGCCCGTCCTGCAGCGGGCGCGCCGGGGGAACCGCGGGCAGAGCGTGCTCGACGCGGTGGGGGCCATGAGCAAGACCGACGGCGTGGAGACACTCGTCGTCATCCTCGGCGCCAACAACGCACTCGGCACCGTCGTCAACCTGGAGCTCGCCTGGACCCCTGCCGACTACGCCAAGTTGTCGCCGGAGCAACGCATGTCGGCCAAACGCGGCTGCACCGTATTCCGCCCGAGCTCCTTCGCCGCCGACTGGAAGCTGCTCGTCGACAAGCTCCGCACGGTCACGGCCCAGCACGTACTGATCGCAACGGTCCCATCGGTCACGATCGCCCCGATCGCCCGCGGCACGCACCGGAAGGTCAACCCGCAGTCGCGCTACTTCCCGCATTACACGCGGCCGTGGATCACCGACGACGACTTCGACCCCAGTCGCGATCCGTGCCTCACCGAGGACGAGGCCCGGGCCGTCGACTCCACCATCGACGCCTTCAACGAGATCATCATCGACTCGGTGAAGGCCGCACGCACCGACGGTCACGACTGGTACCTGTTCGACATGGGCGGCGTCCTGGACAGCCTCGCGTCCCGGCGCTACATCGAGAGTCCCTGGGCCCGGCCGTCCTGGTGGAAGCCGTACGACCTGCCGCCCGCGCTGCAGGCGCTCGACCCGGTGCCGAGCACCCGGTTCTTCCGGTCCGGACGCGAGGGGCGCACCGACGGAGGCCTGATCTCGCTCGACGGTGTCCACCCGACCACGATCGGTTACGGCATCCTCGCCCAGGAGGTCATCAGGATCATGCGGCTGGCCGGCGTCGAGTTCCGCGGCCAGGACGGCCAGGTACGTCCGGACCCGGTTCAGATCGACTTCGACCGGCTACTGCTGGCCGACACCCTGGTCAGCCGACCGCCAGCGGCGATCACCAACACCCTCAGCCTGCTGGGGTGGCTGGACCAACGGCTCGACTGGGTCAGGAAGCTCCTCCCGTTCGTGCCGTCCCCGCTCTGACACGAAGGCCGGCCGCCGCCCGATCGCGGTCTCGTCGGTCATGGTGCCAGCGTGACCAACGGATTAGCCGTGGATTAGCCGTCGTCGCCGGATCGGCGGCGGCCCGCGCGCACCAGGGCTCCGAGGTCGCCCAACCGATCGACGTGCCGCAGCTTGTCGGGATTGGCGATGGAGTGGATCGTCTGGATTTGACCGTCGGCGATGTCGAGCCCCATGACCCCGACCAGCCGGTCCTGCGCGTCGATCGCCATCGCGCCGGGCTGGCCGTTGACCTCGGTGACCTGGATCCGCACGCCGTAGCGTGCCAGCGCGGACATTCCGGCCGACAAGGTCCGTGCCACGCGCTCCCGGCCGTTGACCGGCCGCGCCAGCGCCGGAACCTTGCCGCCGCCGTCAGCGTGCAGCGCCACATCCTGCGCCAGTAGCGTCTCCAGCGCCCGCACGTCGCCCTGCTCGGCGGCGGCGAAGAACCGCTGAGCCAGGTCTTCTCGCTGCCGCCGAGAGGCGTAGTAGCGCGGTCGGCGCTCCCGGACGTGGTGGCGAGCCCGCGCGACCAGATGCCGGGTACTGTCCACATCGGTTCCGATGAACTCGGCGACCTCCGCGTACGGATACTCGAACACCTCACGCAGCAGGAACGCGGCCCGCTGCTGCGGCGACAAGCTTTCCAGCAGCACCAGGAACGCCAGCGACAGCGAGTCGACGGTCTCGGCGTGCTCGGCCGGGGTCGGATCGGTAACCAGCGGCTCCGGCAGCCACTCCCCGACGTACCGCTCCCGCCGCACCCGCGCCGAGCGGAGCTGGTCGATGGCCAGCCGGGTGACCAGCGTGGCGATGTACGCCCGCGGCGAGGCGATCGGCTCGTCTCGTTGCAGCGTCTGGTGCATCCGCAGGAACGCCTCCTGCACCACGTCCTCGGCTTCGCTGACGCTGCCGAGCATCTGGTAGGCGATGGCAAACGCCCGCGGCCGCAGCTCGCCGTACAGATCCGCCGACCCGAGCATGTCGAGGTCAGCCCAATCCCTCGGTGAAACCCGTGCGCCAGCTCGGGTACTGCAGCGTCCAGCCCAGTTCGCGTTTGGCCTTCTCGCTGGAGATTCCACGGACCCGCGTCATCGTGTCCACCGCGGCCCTGCCAGCCAGCAAGCGGGCCACCCAGGCCGGTACCCGGCGCGGCGGCTTCGCACCAAGCGCGCGGGCCAGGACCGGCAGGAAGTCGCGCACCGGCGCCGGCTCGTCATCGGCGACGTGGTAGATCCCCGGCTTGCCGCGCTCGATGGCCGCGACCGTGGCCGACGCGGCATCGACGATATGCACCATCGACCACACCCCACCACCGCCGCCGACGATCGGGAACCTTCGCTTCCGGATCAGCCCGGCCATGACCGCGTCCGGCGCCGCCTCGATGCCGGTCCCCGGGCCATAGAAACCACCGTAGCGAAGCACGATGCCGTCGGCCCAGGTGATGCCGGTGACCGCCTCCTCCAGGTGGCGCATCGCGTCCGCCGCCTCCTTGCCGTCCGCAGGCGGGTTCGGCTCGATCCGGCCGCTCTCGTCGGCGACCGGCCCACCAGCGCGTTCCAGCATGGCGAAGTTGCTCTGCGCCACGAACCTGCCGACGCCGACAGCGCGCCCGGCGGCCAGCAGGTGATCGGTGCCCTCGCTGCGCAGCCGGTTGGTGGCGGCCGCCATCCGCTTGACGTTCCGCATACTCAGCGGTCCGGCCAGTGCGGTGGCCTGATGGACGATCACCTCGGGCTCGGCCTTGGCCACCACGTCGGCCACCGCATCGGGGTCGAGCACATCGACAATGACCGGCTCAGCACCCAGCGCCCGCAGTGTCCCGGTCTTGGCAGCCGAGCGGGTCGTGCCAACGACCTCGTGGCCGCGCGCCACGAGTTGAGGAACGAGTTGGCTGCCGATCGCGCCGGACGCTCCGGCAATGAAGATCTTCATGACGTCTCCGTTCGTTGTGCTCACCAACAACAGACGAGACGCCCCGGCACCCCATGACCGGCAGTGACCTACCTCACAGCATGGCGCGGCTAGACAACCGGGCACGGCGAATCCTCGGCATCGCCCAGGGCCGCTCGGCTCGCGCGGGCCAGCCTGACCTGGGAGGGCCTTGTCCCGCGTTGGCGCGTTACGGTCAGCTGTGGCCGAATCCGATCCCCCGTCCCCGTCCTCGACCGGTCGGGGGTTCTCCGACGAGGCTGCCTTGCATGCTCTCGCCGCGCTACCCGGGCCATACCTGCCATGGGACTCGGGCGCGATGCGGCCGGCCGGGCTCGCGACCGTCTGCAACGACATAGTCCTCAACGGGCGGCGCCGGGTCGTCGAGCTCGGCAGCGGAATCAGCACGGTGCTCCTCGCCCGGCTGCTCTGCCAGCGCTCGCCGGTGGGGGGCTTCCGCATCGCGGCCGTCGAGCACGACGCCCGCTGGGCGCAGTGGGTGACCGAGCAGCTCGACCGCGAGGGCACGGGGTCCGACGTTGTGGTGGTCCACGCGCCCCTGGCCCCGCACCCACGCGCCGAGCGGGGCCTGAGCTGGTACGACGACGCCGCCCTCACCGGGGGTTTGCGCACTGCGCTGCGGGGCGACCCTATCGACCTGCTCCTGGTGGACGGCCCACCCGCGTACGCCGCCGGCCACGGGCTGGCGCGCTATCCCGCACTGCCGGTCCTGTGTGACTTGCTGGCCCCTGGCGCGACCGTCGTCCTCGACGACGCTGAACGGCCCGGGGAGCAGGAGGTCCTGCGACGCTGGGAGCACGAGACCGGGCTCGACTTCGACCGTCGGGCCGACCGGGCCGGCGTGGCCGTGGCCAAGATTGGCGGCGAGGGCCCGGGTCACGGGGCCTCGCCACGGCTGAGGAGCGCGGAGTGATGCGAGAGGGACTGCGGCGCCGGAGGTCGCTCGGCCGAGTCACCTCACCCAACCCGGTGTTCGTGGATCACACCGCGGTAGACGGCGGCGTACTGCGCGGCCACATGTCCGGCCTCGAAGCGCGCGGCGTACGCACGGCCACCGTCGAGGTCCGTGCGCTCATCGCCGCGCAGGATGCCGGCGATGCCGGCCGCGAGCGCGCGGGGGTCCTCGGGGGCCACGAGCAGGCCGCGACCGTCGGCCAACGTCAACGGCAATCCCTCCACGGCGGTGCCGACGACCGGCACGCCCAGTCCCATCGCAACGACCGCCGACTGCGACCACGCTTCCTCGCGGGACGGTATGACGTGCACCGACGCTCCGGCCACGTAGCGAGCTGGTTCGTAGATCCAGCCGGTGAATCGGACTCGCTCGGCCAGTCCGAGTTCGTGGGTGCGGCGCTCCAGCCACGGTCGCATCGGTCCGTCGCCGACGAGGTAGCAGTGGGGCAGCTCGCCCAGTTCTCTCGCGAGCAGCGGCAACGCCTCGACGAGTACGTCCGGTCCCTTGTCCTCGCGAAACCTGCCGGTGAAGGTCAGACGGGGAGTCGCTAGATCGGGCAGCGGCGACGCATCGAGGCCTTCGACGGCCGAGCATCCCTCGTGCACCGAACGAGGATCGAGGCCGAGGGCTGCGGCGAAGGCCCTTGCCGCCGGGCCGTGCGCGAAGAACGCGGCCAGCCTGAGCGCGGCGGTCTTCGCCGCCGCGCTGTGATCGCCGTGCGGCCAGGTCACCGCGTTGTGCTCACTGGCCACCAGCGGCGTACCGACGCCCTCCAGCGCTACCGCGGCCGCCCACCACGCGCCGAACATGTGTGCGTGGACCAGGTCCGCACCGACGAGCCGGGGGCGCAGCCAATCGACGAAAGCACCGTCCGGCGTCCACTGCAGCCGCCGCTGCTCCCCGCGGGAGAAGACATCGATCGCGACGCCGTAGCGGCCGGCGACGCCGACGCCCGCCTCGGTGGCGTCCCCGGCCAACAGCAGCGACGAGTCGATCCCGAAACCTGCCAGGGCCCGCGACAGCCGCAGCGCGGACAGCTGAGCGCCACCCGGTTCCAGCACGCCGATGACCCGAACAATGCGCATCACAGCCACAGCCTTCCCACGTTCAATGCAAAGCCGCCGACCGGGCTCGCGCCACCTTCAAGCCGGACACCACCTGACGCACCACGTACGCCTTTCCCCAACGCTCACCACGACGGGCAGCCCGCAAGGGCGATAAGACCGCGTTCGCGGAGCTGGTCCACCGTGGATCCGAAGATGATCATCGCGTGGCTACCCCCGATGTTCCAGCCACAGCGCACAGAGGCCCGAGAGCTGCAACATCTCGGAGCGTCGGACGCCGCAGACCTCCGCGCGCACTCCGCGCCGTCAGCCGTTGAGTGCCGGCGTCAGCCGGATACGGCCGGGCAGCGCAGATCGGCCCCTGAGCCGCGTTTCCGCAGGTCAGGGGCCGACTCGAGGGTGGTGGCAGGTGCAGGGTTCGAACCTGCGTAGGCTAACGCCGACAGATTTACAGTCTGCTCCCTTTGGCCGCTCGGGCAACCTGCCAGGGTTTGCTGCTCCGTAGAGTAGCCGGAGAGACGATACAACAGACTGCAGTCTCGATCCCAATCGTGCAGTCCGACCGAAAGGAGCCGCGAGAGATGGCCTCTGAGTCCTCCTTCGACATCGTGAACAAGGTCGACCGCCAGGAGGTGGACAACGCGGTGAACCAGACCGCGAAGGAGATCAACCAGCGGTTCGACTTCAAGAACGTGGACGCCGGGATCAAGTGGTCCGGCGAGACGATCGACATCCAGGCGAACACCGAGGAGCGGGCCAACGCCGTACTCGATGTGTTCAAGGACAAGCTGATCAAGCGGCACATCTCGCTGAAGAGCCTGGAGGCGGACGAGCCGAAGCTGTCCGGCAAGCTCTACAAGATCAACGCGTCGCTGAGTGCCGGCATCACCCAGGAGAACGCGAAGAAACTGTCCAAGCTGATCCGCGACGAGGGCCCGAAGGGCGTCAAGGCACAGATCCAGGGCGACGAGCTCCGGGTGTCCAGCAAGAGCCGGGACGACCTGCAGTCGGTGCAGAAGCTGGTCAAGGAGCAGGACTACGACTTCGCCGTCCAGTTCGTGAACTACCGCTGACGCGGTGTCACCCGCCGCGGATGGTCCGCGGCGGTGCACCTAGCTCGCGGCAGCAGGTCTTGTTGAAGGCTTGTAGGTTCGGGATGCCGAGCAGCAGGGACGACAGCGCCGGTCGTTGCCGCACGCAACTTCCAGCCGCACGGCGATAGCGACGACCCGCCGTACGAGGCCGCGTCCTAGACGTGCCGCATCCAGATGTTCGGCTCGTGGTAGGTCCCGGTATCGGTCTCGCGGTCGATCTCGAGCGTGCTGAGGCCGCCCGGGATCACGTACCGGCCCGATGACGGCAGCGCCAGACCGGTCCAGCTCTCCCAGTCCGCGACCGACCCGGTGATGGTCTGGCTGCGCGGTGCCGCGGCCAGCACGGTCGCGCCGAGCCGGACATGGGTGCGGACCCACGGGTCGAGCGGTGCGCCGTCGGGCCGGGTCCAGGTCATGAACGTCTCGATCGGCGTCAGCGGGTAGCTGCTCTTCAGCGTCGGCCGGACCGGCGCGATCACCCGCGCCAGGCCGGCCTCGGCGGCCGCGGAGCGCAGGCCGGTGAGCGCGATCCCGGCCAGCCCGCGGCCCTGCTCGCCGGACCGGATCGCGGCGGCCATCACGACCAGGGTGTCCGGTACGACGCCGGCCTCGTGTCCCTCGACCGAGCGTGCCAGCGCGTCGGTGTACCCGCTCGGCAGGTCGTACACGGTCCCGTCCCAGCCGACCGGGACCGCCCAGCAGCCGCCGACCAGCCGGTCGCCGTCGAGCAGGTAGAAGTCGAGGTCGGCGAAGTACTCGGCCCGGCGCTCGACGTACGGCGACACGCCGGCGTCGTGGAAGATGAACTCCGGCCAGCCTTCGGACAGCACCACCGCGGCCTCGTCGTCGTACTCCGGCGTCGACCCGACCGGCACCAGCCGGGGGCTCACACTGGCAGGATGCAGACCGGCTTCGGCCAGGACAGGTCCTTGCCGGTCCGGGTCAGCCGCCCGTCGGCCGGGTCGACCGCGAACGAGGTGACCAGGTCTGCGCGCTCGTTGGTCGCGTACAGCTCCGAGCCGTCGGCGGACAGCGCCAGGTCCCGCGGCCAGGAACCGCCGGACGGGATCACCTGGACCTGCTCGACCCGGCGGCCTTCCTCGTGCGTCGCGAACACGGCGATCGTGTCGTCGCCGCGGTTCGACGTGTAGATGAAGCGGCCGTCGTCGGAGATCCGGATCGCGGCCGGGAAGTTCTCGCCCTCGGCGCCGTCCGCCCGCGACGACATGGTCTCCAGCGCGGTCAGCTCGGCCTTCTCCGGGTCCCAGTCGCAGACCACCAGGGTGGAGTCCAGCTCGGTGAGCACGTACGCCGTCAGCCAGTCCGGCTGGAACGCAATGTGCCGCGGCCCGGCCCCCGGCGCGAGAGCCAGCCGGCTGCGTTCGGTCAGCTGCCCGGTGCCGAGGTCGAAGGTGTAGACGTACACCGAGTCGGTACCGAGATCGACCGCGAAGACGAACTCCTCGACCGGGTCGCACGCCACCATGTGTGCCTTCGGCCCGTCCTGCCGCTCCTTGTTCGGGCCGGAGCCGGAGTGCTGGACAACCTGTACGGCCTCGCCGAGCGAGCCGTCCGCCGCGATCGGGTGCACCGCGATCGAGCCCGAGCTGTAGTTGGCGCTCAGCAGGAACTCGCCGCGCGGGTGGACCGCAAGGTGGCACGGGTGCTCGCCGTGCGAGGACTGCCGGCCGAGCGGTTCGAGCGTGCCGTCGTCCTGCATCGCGTACGCGCCGACCTTCCCCTCGGAGGTCTCGTGGCACTCGTACAGGAACCGGCCGTCCGAGGACAGCGCCAGGTATGACGGGTCCGGCACCTCGGCCACGGTACGTGCCGTGCAGGCCTCGAGATCGGCCAGGGCGATGCCGTCGCCGCCGCCGTGCTGACTGGTGTACCCGCCCAGGTATGCGCTCATGGCCCTACCCTGCCAGGCTCGTGAGCTCGTAGCGCCACAACTCCTCGGCGCTGTCCACCCGGGCGAACCCCGCCCGCTCCATCACCCGCTGCGATGCCACGTTCTCCTCCTCCGTCCGCGCCACCACGACATCCACCTCCGCCTGCTCCAGAGCCCATCCGCACAGCGCTCGCAGCGCCTCGGACGCGTAGCCGTGGCCGCGCGCCGACTCACTCAGGTCGTAGCCGACCTCGGCGATGCCACCGTCCGGCCGACCGTGCCAGCCGATACCGCCGACGGCGATGTCGTCGGCGGTCCGCACCAGCACGTACATCCCCCACTCGGGGTGCCAGGCGTCCGCGTCCGCGGCGGCGGCGATCATCCCGGCAGCCACCTGGGTGCCCTCGAACGGCGCGCCGTCGATCCACGTCCAGCCGCTCGGCTCACCGAGCGCCAGCTGCTTCGCGGCCTCCGGCCGGACGAGCCGGAACGCCAGACGTTCGGTCGGCGCGGGCTGGCTCATCAGGCGGCTCCAGGCTCAAGAAGGGCGGACTTGCATCCCATCACACCGGCGCGAGCTTCAACCAGCCAGGGCGAACACGGCGGCCGGCAGCACCGACAGCACCACGGCCGCGCCGGCACAGGTACCGATCACCGCGACCGCCGGAGTCTCGACGTCGACGCTGAACGGCTCGTCCACCGGCAGCCGGAACAGCTCCGCCACCCAGCGCAGGTAGACCGCGAGCCCGATCATCACGTTGACCGCCATCACCCCGGCCAGCCAGCCGAGGTCGGCGTCGACCACCGCCTGGAACGCGGCGAACTTCGTGAACAGCCCGACCAGCCCGGGCGGCAGCCCGGCGAGCACCACCAGGAAGAACACCAGCGCCGCACCCACCCCCGGCTCGGTCCGCACCATGCCGCGGTAGTCGGACAGCAGCCCGCCCGGCCGGTGCCGCTGCACCACCGCGACCACCCCGAACGCGCCGAGCGTCACCACCGCGTACGCCGCCAGGTACGCGACCACCGCGCGGACGTCGTTCGCGGCCAGCGGCGCAAGCAGGAAGCCGAGCTGCCCGATCGACGACCAGGCCAGCAGCCGGACCGCCTCGACCTGCCGCAGCGCGGCGAGGTTGCCGACCGTCATCGTCACGGCGGCCACCACCGCGATCGCGATCCGCAGGTCCAGGGCCTGGGTGGACAGCCCCTGAGTGGTCACCACGACGAGACCCGCGACACCGGCGGACTTCGACACCACCGCGAGGAACGCGGTCACCTCGACCGGCGCCCCGACGTACGTGTCCGGCAGCCAGGCATGGAACGGCACCGCGGCGATCTTGAACCCGAACCCGACGAGCACGAACAGTCCCGCCGCCAGCGCGACCCGCTGCTCGTCCGCGTCGATCGCGGCCAGCCGCGCGGTCACGGTGCTGAGGTGCAGCGAGCCGGTCAGGCCGTACAGGTACGAGATCCCGAACAGCATCACCGCGGTGGACAGCACCGACACCAGGAACGCCTTCACCGCCGCTTCGGAACCGCGCCGGTCGCGCCGCAGCGCCACCATCGCGAACGACGGCAGCGACACCAGCTCCAGTGCGATCACGATCGTGGCCAGGTCCCGCCCCCCGGCCAGCACGGTGCCGCCGCAGAGTGCGCAGAGCAGCAGGAAGTGGTACTCGCCCGGCGGCACCCTGCCGTCCAGCAGCCCGTACGCCGACAGCAGCACCACCCCGAGTCCGCCGGCCACGATCACTGCCCACAGGCCGATCGTCAGCGGCTCGACCACCAGACTGCACTCCGG
>Ga0075429_100001584_pt1 | contig 18712 bp, 19 predicted proteins | sample RhiMetdeltSRZDD3_FD_75295 | JGI IMG/M metagenome (GOLD analysis project Ga0075429, IMG submission 75295) | Populus rhizosphere microbial communities from Tennessee, USA - Rhizosphere MetaG P. deltoides SRZDD3 | ecosystem: Host-associated > Plants > Roots > Rhizosphere > Soil | place: USA... | reverse complement strand
CAAGCGCCTCCAGGCGGCCGAGCCCAGCCCTCAAGTGAAACCTCAGACAATGCGATAAAACCCCTTGACGGCTGTGACATTTCATTGCTAGCATCCAGCCACGGGTGTGCCCTTTTCGAAAGGGGCGCCGTCCAGGAGGTCGGTAGTGAAAGCTAAGCTCATGCGCCCGCTCGGCAGCGTGATCCTACTGTCGCTGGCCAGTTTGGCCGCGGCCCAGGGCTCCACGGCGGGTTCGGATTCCTCCGCCGGCCTGCGCCGGGGTCCCGCGACGGTGGCCCCCCACTGGTCCAAGTACAAGTATCCGGACACGATACCGGAAGGGGCCGCCTACCACATCGTCGAAAAGGGCGACACGCTGTGGGATCTGTCGAAGCGCTACCTCAACAACCCATTCCTCTGGCCCCAGATCTGGGACAAGAACCGCTACATCACCGACGCGCACTGGATCTATCCCGGTGATCCCATCGTGCTGCCCGACATCTCGCTCGTCTCCGACGGTGCCGGTGCGGGCGGCGCCGGAGCGGAAGGCATGGGCGCGGAAGGGCTGGGAGCAGAAGGCGCTGGCGGCGAGGGTGACGCGTCCTCACGCCTGACGGCGATCAGCGAGGAAGAGACGATCCGCTGCGCGAGCTACATCGCGGACGGCGAGGACGACAGCCTCAAGATCCTCGGCAGCGAGCGCGGCCAGGAGCGCATGACGTTCGCCTCCCGCGACATCATCTACCTCAACAAGGGGAGCAACGCGGGCGTACGCGTCGGGGACCTGTACACGGCCCACCACGCGACCTACAAGGTGAAGCACCCGAAATCCACTCGCACCCTCGGCCGCAAGTTCGAGACGACGGGCTGGGTGCGTGTGCTGCTCGTCAGCGAGAACAGCTCGACCGCCATCGTCGACACGGCGTGCCTCGACATGCACCCGAATGATTTCCTGCGACCGTACGAGAAGGTGAACGTGCCGCTCGTGCGCCGGCAGCAGCCGCCCAACCGGTTGACCCCGCCCACGGGCAAGGCCAGCGGCTACATCGTCGATCACGAGCTGGACAAGGCGACGACGGGCCAGGGCGACCTGCTGTCGATCGATCTGGGATCCAGCGACGGCATCGCGCCCGGCAACCGATTCTCCGTTTACCGCGTCGCCTACCCCACCGTCCCGACGGCGCGTGTGATCGTGGGTGAGCTGGCCGTGCTCACGGTGCGGGAACGGACCGCGCTGGCGAAGGTGATCTACAGCAACGACGGCATCCTCATCGGGGATTCGATCGAGCTGCGATAGCCGCGAACAAGAACGTCCAGGGGCAGCCGCACGCGCCCGCCATCGACTCCTCCCCGATGGCGGGCGTTTTTATTCCCACTCGATGGTGGACGGCGGCTTGCTGCTGATGTCGTAGGCCACGCGGTTGATGCCGCGGACCTCGTTCACGATGCGGTTGGAGATGCGGCCCAGCAGGTCGTACGGGAGGCGCGCCCAATCCGCGGTCATGCCGTCGGCGGACTCCACTGCCCGGACGACGGCCGTGTATTGATACGTGCGGTCATCCCCCATCACGCCGACCGACCGCACGGGCAGCAACACGGCGAACGACTGCCACAGCTCGCGATACAGGCCGGCGGCGCGGATCTCTTCGCCCACGATCGCATCGGCGCCGCGCAGCAGATCGAGCCTATCCTTCTCGATGGCCCCGAGGCATCGCACGGCGAGACCCGGACCGGGGAACGGCTGCCGGTAGAGGAACTCCTCATCGAGCCCGAGGCGCAAACCCACCTGCCGCACCTCGTCCTTGAACAGCTCGCGCAGCGGCTCCACCAGCTTGAACCTCAGCGACTTGGGAAGCCCGCCCACGTTGTGATGGCTCTTGATCACGGCCGAGGGCCCCTTCACCGAGATGGACTCGATCACGTCCGGGTAGAGGGTGCCCTGCGCGAGGAAGTCGACCTTTCCGATCTTCTTCGCCGCCTGCTTGAAGACCTCGATGAACTCCCGCCCGATGACCTTGCGCTTGCGTTCCGGGTCGGTCACGCCCTTGAGCTTGCGGAGGAACAGCGCGGTCGCGTCGACGAAGACGACGTTGAGCTTGAGGCGCTCGGCGAAACGCTTCCGCACCTGCGCCGCCTCGTCCTTGCGCAGCAGCCCGTTGTCGACGAAGACGCAGGTCAGCCGGTCGCCGACGGCGCGATGCACGAGCAGCGCCGCCACCGCCGAGTCCACACCGCCCGAAAGGGCGCACAAGACTCGGCCGTCGCCGACCACACGGCGGATCTTCTCGACGGCGTCGTCGACGAACGACGACGCGTTCCAGTCACGCCGGCATCCGCAGATCTCGAGGAAGTTCGAGAGGATCGTCGCCCCCTCGGCGGTGTGCTTCACCTCGGGATGGAACTGGATGCCGAAGAGGCGGCGCTTGCGGTCTTCGATCGCCGCGACCCCGGTCGTTTCCGTGGCCGCCATGACCTGGAACCCGCGCGGAGGCCGCTGCACCTCGTCACCGTGGCTCATCCACACCCGCGTCGAGGCTTGCACGCCCTTCAGCAAGGGTGAGCCGTCCTTGACCTGCAGCGTCGCCATGCCGTATTCGCCGCGGCCCTCCCCCTTCACCTTGCCGCCGAGGTGGTACCCCATGAGCTGCATGCCGTAGCAGATGCCGAGGACGGGGATGCCCACGTCGAAGACCTTGCGGTCGAAGCGCGGCGCGCTCTTGGCGTAGACGCTGTCGGGCCCACCGGAGAGGACGATGCCTCGCGGCTTGCGCTCCTTCAGGTTCTTCGCGGGTGTGCCCGGGGGCAGGATCTCCGAATAGACCTGCAGCTCCCTCAGCCGGCGGGCGATGAGCTGTGTGTACTGGCCTCCGAAGTCGAGGATGACGACGCTTTCGCGATCCAGTGAGTTACCTCTCAGAAGGTGAAGGGGTCCTCGTCGCTGCTCGGCTCGAGACGGTGGACGTACATCAAGATCAGGACGACGGTGAGGAGGGCGTGCCGCGCCGGCCAGAGGGCCGCCCACAGCAGCCCGGTCGTCAAGAGAACGTTGTGCGCCAGCGTGGCCGGGACGTCGGTGAGCGCGGACCAGGGCATCTTCTCCCTCCTTCGCCTTACGAGGCCCCCAAGTATAGGGGATTAGGTGCCGCCAAATCTCGTTTGTTATAGTGCGCGGGCTTGCCGGCCCGGTTCCTCGCCTTCCTCCTCGTCTGTACCCTGAGCGCTGCCTGCGGACGCGGGCCGGCGCCGGCGGCGGAGCCTCCGATTTTTCCGGTCAAGAAGAAGTGGGTGGCGTTCCTCCCCCTGGACGAGGAGATCGTCGCTCCGTTGGCGTCGGATGCGAGCCGCCTGTTCCTGGCGACCGGAAAAGCCGTGCGCGGACTCGATCGAAGTCTCGGCACCACCTTGTGGGCTCGCCCCGGCGTGTCGGGGATTCTCTCGGCGGCCCCCGGCGTCCTCGTGGTCCGCGCCGAATCGGGCCGGGTCACGAGCCTCGACCCGGCCACCGGCGCGACTCGCTGGTCCACGGAAACGGGCGCCACCGGCGCCCTCCAGACGATGATCGAAGGCACGCGCGTCTACGTCACCGGCTCGCGCTACACCGTGCTCGACACCGCCAGCGGCAAGCTCCTCGCGGACCTCCCCCTCGAGTCGGCGGCGGTGACGCGCCCCGTACGCTGGGATGAATGCCTGCTCGTCGGCCACGCCGACGCCACGCTGCGCTGCCTCGAGGCCGACACCGGCAACGCCGTCTGGTCCTTCCCCATGAGCAAGCCGCTCGAAGCCGCTCCCGCCGTCGACGGCGATCGCGTCTTCGTCGGCACCGGGGCGTCGGACCGACGCGCCCTCGGTTTCAAGGGCGGCCGGAAGCTGGACTGGACGTTCGAACTGGGGGCCGGCGTTCCCGTGCCGCCGGCGGCGGCGGCACGGTACGCGCTCATCGCCAGCAACGAGGCGGTCCTCTATGCCTTCCTCCGGCGCAACGGACACATGGCGTGGCGCGCGCCGCTGCCGTCGCGGCCTCTCGGACCGCCGATCGTCGTCGGCACTCAAGCCCTCGTCGCCTGCCTGCCGGACGAGTTGCTCGCCTTCCAGATCGATACCGGCAAGGGCGCTGGCTCCACGCACGTCGGGCTCGAGCACCTGGGCTCGGACGCGCGCTCCAGCGAGATCCGCACGCCGCCGATCTACGTGGAGCGGACGATCTACGTTGGACTGCGCAACCCCTGGGCGGTGGTCGCCCTGGAGCCGGGAGCCGCGCCGAAGGCGCCGGAGCCGCCCGCACCGTTCGACGCCGACCCCGCCGAAGACGTCGCGAAGCCGTCGCCAATTCCTTGACAAGCCGCGGACGAGAGACAAGACTTAAGGGCTCGAGTACCTTCGTCAGCCGCACGACTTCAGTCCTTTTTCCAAGAGGAGCTCACGTGATGTCCATGCGAAACACCCTCGGCCTCCTGGCCGCCGGAATGATCCCCTTTCTGTCGGCCTGCGGCGGCGGCGGCGGCGAGACCCCCGCGCCCACGGCCGCCCCGGCCGCGGCGCCGGTGGCGAAGGGCGCCAGCGGAACGGGCAACGGCTCCGTCTCCGGCAAGATCTCGTTCGAGGGCACCGCGCCCGGGCCACAGAAGGTGAAGGTCACCGGTGACGCCAAGTGCGCGGCCATGCACAAGGACGGCATCGAGAAGCAGGCCATCAAGGTGAAGGACGGCGGCATCGCCGAGGTACTCGTCTACGTGAAGAGCGGCATCAGCGGCAGCTATGCTCCCCCCGCCGACGCCGCCATCCTCGATCAGCAGGGCTGCAACTATCACCCGCTGGTCCTGGCCGTGCAGGCCGGACAGCAGGTCACCATCCGCAACAGCGACGATACGCTTCACAACATCCACGGCCAGCCCACCGAGAACGCCGAGTTCAACATCGGCCAGCCCGGCAAGAAGGACGACCCGATCAAGCTCGACAAGCCGGAGCTCAAGATCAAGGTCGGCTGCGACGTGCATCCCTGGATGCGCTCCACGATCCACGTCCTCGCCCACCCGTTCTTCGCGGTCACGAAAGAAGACGGCACCTACGAGATCAAGGGCCTGCCCGCCGGCGACTACGAGGTGGAGGCGCTGCATCCCACGCTGCCGCCGGTGAGCCAGAAGGTCACCGTGCCGGATGGCGCGGCCAAGCTCGACCTCACGCTGAAGAGCGAGGGCTAAGCCGTCTTTTCCGCGCCCTCTCTCCAGCCGGGGAGAGGGCGCATTCCCCCCGGGATCACGTGAGCGACACGCAACCCGTTCCGTCGCGCGACCCTGCCGCGCGCTGGCGCCACCGCTGGGCGGCGGCGACGCTGGCGTCGACCCTCCTCCTGATCTTCGCCGGCGGGCTCGTGACCAGCACCGATTCTGCCCTCGCCGTGCCTGACTGGCCGCTCTCCTACGGCATGCTCATGCCGCCGATGGTCGGCGGTGTCTTCTACGAGCACGGCCATCGGATGATCGCCAGCTTCGTCGGCCTGCTGACGCTGATCCTGGCGGCGTGGATGGCCTGGCAGGAGCCTCGCCCGGAGATCCGGCGCCTCGGCTGGATCGCCCTGGGCGCCGTCTGCCTGCAGGGTCTCCTCGGCGGGCTGACCGTGCTCTTCTATACCCCGCTCCCCATCTCCGTGGCCCACGCCTGCCTCGCGCAGACGTTCCTCTGCATCATGGTGGCCCTGACGTACGCGACCTCGCGGGAGTGGGGCGAGGCCGCCGCGTCGGCCGACGATGTGGCGGGAGTGCGAGCGGCGGCGGCGGTGACCACGGCGGGCGTCTTCGCACAGCTCGTGATCGGCGCGATCATGCGGCACGCCGAAGCCGGCCTCGCCATCCCCGACTTCCCTCTGGCGTTCGGCCGGATCGTACCCTCGTTCCAGACCCCGGAGATCGCGATCCACTTCGCACACCGCCTCGGGGCGATCGTAGTCATGGTGCTGGTGGCGCGGCTGGCCGTGCGTGCCGGGCGCTCGCGTGACCCGCGCTTCCGGAGGCCGGCCCGCCTGCTCGTTCTGCTGACGGTCTTGCAGGTGTCCCTGGGCGCCGCCGCTGTCCTCAGCGGCATGGCCGTCTACCCGACGACGACGCACGTCGCGGTGGGCGCCGCCCTGCTGGCCACGAGCTTCTTCCTGGCCCTGCGCGCGCGCCGTGTGCTGCGCCGCTTGTCCGTCGCCCCCGTCGCTTCCGGCGCGCCGGCTCTGGCCAGCTGACGTGGGTACTCCTGCGGTGGCGACCACCCGCTCCACCTTCGCCGACTATCTCGAGCTGACGAAGCCGCGCATCACCCTCATGGTGATGATCACGGCGATGGTGGGGTTCGTGATGGCCTCGCCCCGCGCCGTGGACGGCGGCGCGCTGGCCGCCGCCCTGCTCGGCACTGCGCTCGTGGCGGCGGGGGCGAGCTGCCTGAACATGGTCATCGAGCGCGACATCGACGCGCGCATGCAGCGCACGAGCCGGCGTCCGCTGCCCGCCGGCCGCCTGCGCCCGGCGGAGGCGCTCACCTTCGGCCTCGCCGTCACCACCGTCGGCCTCGTCCAGCTCGGGTGGTCCTCGGGGGCGGCGGCCGCCGCCGTCGCCGCCGTCACCTGGGCTTCGTATCTCTTTTTGTATACGCCGCTCAAGCCCCACACGTCGCTGTCGACTGTCGTCGGCGCCTTCCCCGGCGCGTTGCCGCCGGTCATCGGCTGGGCGGCGGCGCGGGGCACGATCGACGGCGGGGCCTTCGTCCTCTTCGCCATCCTGTTCCTGTGGCAGATCCCGCACTTCCTCGCCATCGCCTGGATCTATCGCGACGACTACGCGCGCGGCGGCCTGCGCATGCTCCCCGTAGAGGACCCCCAGGGGCTCGTCACCGGCCGCCAGGCGGTCGCGAACAGCCTCGCCTTGCTGGTGGTGAGCTTGATTCCGGTCCTCGCCCGGATGGCGGGTGGTCTATATCTCATCGGCGCAGTGGTCCTCGGCGTCGCCTTCGTGGCGGCGGCGAGTGTCGCGGCCGTGCGCCGCACGATCCCGGCGGCGCGGGGGTTGTTCCTGGCTTCGGTGCTGTATCTGCCGGCCCTGTGCGGGCTGCTCCTGCTCGATCGCCGATGAGGCAGAAGCCCCTCGCATTTGACGGCGCTCGTGCACCTGAAGTAATTTTCGGCGCTGCCCCGCGTACAAATGCCGGGTTCATCGACGTTTTGAAGGCTACGCACTTGTCTGGACCCTGGAGGGTTTGATGTCGAAGCTGCAGGGCCTGCTGTTCGCGCTGGCGACAGTGGTTCTCGTCGCGGTCTCCACCTACTACTTCGTGGCGCGCGACTGGCTGCCGGAGCTGCATTCCGATCGCGGGGCCATCGACGCGGCGATCTGGTGGTCGCTGCTCGTGACGGGGATCGTCTTCATCGCGACGAATCTCCTGCTCGCCTACTTCACCTGGCGCTACAGCGACACGCCCGGGGCCAAGGCCGCGTACTGGCACGACAGCCCCAAGCTGGAGATCAGCTGGACCGCGGTCACCGCCGCCATCCTGCTCGTCTTCCTGTTCAACGCCCTCAACCTCTGGGGCAGCCTCGTCGATCCGAAGACGATCCCCGCCGATGCCGTGACGATCGAGGTCACCGCTCAGCAGTTCGCCTGGAATTTCCGCTACCCGGGCCAGGACGGCCAGTTCGGCAAGACCGACGTCAAGCTGGCCGACCCGGAGATGGGCAACTTCCTCGGCACCGACACCAAGGATCCCGCCACCGCGGACGACATCGTGACTCCGCAGGGTGTCCTGGTGGTCCCCGAGGGCAGGACGGTGCTGCTCAAGATCCGCTCGCTGGACGTGATCCACAGCTTCTTCCTCCCGAACTTCCGCGTGAAGCAAGACGCGATGCCCGGGCTGACGATCCAGACCTGGTTCAAGCCGACCAAGGCGGGCAAGTACGAGATCGCCTGCGCCGAGCACTGCGGCCTGGGGCATTACAAGATGAAAGGGACGATGTTCGTCCTTGCCGCCGACGCCTTCCAGGCCGCGATGGCTTCGCAAGAGGCCTTCGACGCCGCCTCCGGCCCACTGACACAGCCGACGCAGTAAGGAGACTCTGAAAATGACCCACGTCGCAGAGGCTCAAGCCGGACACGCGCACGACGCGCACGATCACGCGCCGCAGGCGTTCATCTGGAAGTACGTCTTCAGCAAGGACCACAAGGTCATCGGCGTGCAGTACTACGTCACCGCCATGCTGATGGCGGTGGTGGCCGGCCTGCTCGCCATGCTCATTCGCGTGCAGATCGCCTGGCCGCCCGCCACGCAGGAGCCGCAGACCCAGCAGGTGGAGTCCCTCCGGCTGTCGCCCCCGCCCGCTCCCATCCGCGCGGCCACCGATGCCACCGGCAGCGTCCTCACCAAGGGCTACGCGAAGATGGACAAGGGCTACCAGATGAAGCCCGAGTTCTACGCCATGCTCTTCACCATGCACGGCACCATCATGGTGTTCTTCGTGCTGTCGACGGCGCCGGTGAGCGGCTTCGGCAACATGCTCATCCCGCTGCAGGTCGGCGCACGGGACATGGCATTCCCGTTCCTGAACGGCTTGTCCTTCTGGACGTTCCTCCCGGGCTGCGTCGTCATACTGCTCTCGTTCTTCGTGGAGGCGGGCGCCGCCGCCGCCGGCTGGACCTCCTATCCTCCGCTTTCCGCCCTGAAGAGCGCGGTGCCGGGCTCGCAGATGGGGCAGACGCTCTGGATCATCGCGATGGTGTTCTTCATCGCCTCGTTCACGATGGGCGGCCTCAACTTCGTGACCACGATCCTGAACCTGCGGACGAAGGGCCTGTCGCTCTTCCGCATGTCGACCACGATGTGGGCGATGTTCCTCGTGGCGATCCTGGGCCTGCTCGCCTTCCCGGCCCTCATCGCCGGCTCGTTGCTGCTGCTGTTCGACCGGCACTTCGGGACGAGCTTCTACCTGCCCGCCGGCATCATCCTGTCCGGCAAGGTGATGCCGAACTCCGGCGGGTCGCCCCTGCTGTGGCAGCACCTCTTCTGGTTCCTCGGCCACCCCGAGGTCTACATCCTTATGCTGCCCGCCCTCGGCTTCACCTCCGACATCATCGCCGCCTTCTCCCGCAAGGCGATCTTCGGCTACAAGGCGATGATCGGCGCCATGATCGCCATCAGCGGCCTCAGCTTCGTGGTCTGGGGCCACCACATGTTCGTCAGCGGAATGAGCCCCTACCTCGGCATGGCCTTCGCGGTGGGCACCATCCTGATCGCGGTGCCCTCGGCGGTGAAGGTCTTCAACTGGCTGGCCACGCTCTGGCAGTCGCGCATCCAGTTCCACACCGCGATGCTGTGGGCGCTGGGTGTCGTCTCGCTGTTCATCAGCGGCGGCCTGTCCGGCGTCTGGCTCGGCCAGTCGGCGGTGGACATCCATCTGCACGACACGATGTTCGTCGTCGCCCACTTCCACCTGATCATGGCCGGGGCCGCGCTCTTCGGCGTCTTCGGCGCCACCGCGTACTGGTTCCCGAAGATGTTCGGCCGGATGATGAACGAGACGCTCGGCAAGTGGCACTTCTGGTTCACGTTCATCACCTACTACGGGACGTTCTTCCCGATGCACTACGTGGGGATCTCCGGCCAGATGCGCCGCGTCTACAACCCCTACGAGTACGACTTCCTGAAGCCGGTGCAGGACATCAATGTGTTCATCACCTACTGCGCGCTGATTCTCGGGGTGTCGCAGGTCATCTTCTTCATCAACTTCTTCTGGAGCGCCTTCAAGGGCCGCAAGGCCGAGGGCAACCCCTGGAACGCGGCCGGGCTCGAGTGGACGACGCCGTCGCCGCCCCCGCACGGCAACTGGCCCGGCGAGATCCCGGAGGTCCACCGCTGGCCGTACGACTACAGCGTGCCCGACGCGCCGCAGGACTTCGTCCTCCAGACGGATCCCTCGCCGATCGGCGCCCTGAAGCCCGGCGGCGGCCACTAGGAATCCGATGACTGTGAGCGTCGTGTCGGCGGCCGAGACTCGGCCGCCGGCGGCAAGTCGGTTCGAGGCGCTGGGGCCGGGGGGCTCGCCGTCGCCTTCGGGTCCGGGGTCGGGGCCCATCGGCAGCGACCCCGCGCGTTTCGGCCTGTGGGTCCTGCTCGGCTCCATCGCGATGCTCTTCATCGGCTTCACGAGCGCGCTGGTGTTCCGGCGCGCAGCGGCCGATTGGGTCCCGATGTCGGCGCCGCCCCTCGTCTGGATCAACACCGCCGTTCTGGCCCTCAGCAGCGTCGCCCTCGAGACGGCGCGCCGCCGGCTGCGCGGCGTGCGTTACGAGGGCGTTCAGACCTGGATCAGCGTCACGGGCCTGCTGGGTGCCCTTTTCGTGGCCGGCCAGGTGCAGGCCTGGCGCCAGCTCGTGGCCCAGGGCGTCTTCCTGAGCTCGGACCCGCACAGCGCGTTCTTCTACGTGCTGACCGGGGTCCACGTCGTCCACGTCCTGGCCGCCCTCGTCTGGTTCACGACTGTCTTCGTGCGCGTGCGGCGGCGGGCCTACGCCCCGGGCGGCGACGGGCTCGCATTGTTCGCGACGTTCTGGCATTTCCTGGGCGGGCTCTGGGCGTACCTGCTCTTCGTGCTCTTCGTCCTTTGAAGGAGAACGAGTAATGAGTCACGGCACCAATGCCGCGGTCATGGAAGCGCACTGGGGAGGCGGCGCCGCCCCCTTCGGCGCGTCCTGGCAGAAGACGATGATGTGGATCTTCATCGTCACCGACGGCCTGCTCTTTTCGGGCCTGCTCTGCGCCTACGGCTTCCTGCGCATGGCCACCGAGGCCCCCTGGCCGGATCGGACGAAGGTCTTCAGCATCGGGTTCATCGCCTTCATGACGTTCGTGCTGATCTCGTCCAGCGCGACCATGGGATCAGCGGTGACGGCCTCGAAGCTCGGTGATCGAAAGAAGACCACGCTCTTCCTGCTGGCCACCATCGTCGGTGCCTTCACGTTCCTGGGCTGCCAGGCTTACGAGTGGACGGAGATCATCCACCACGGCGCGCGGCTCACGACGAATCCCTGGGGCGCCCCACAGTTCGGCGCCTCGTTCTTCATCCTGACCGGATTCCACGGCTCGCACGTCGTGTCGGGCGCGACCATCCTCATCATCACCCTCATCCGGCACCTGATGGGCAAGACGCCGGCGCAGGGCGTGGAGATGGCGGGACTGTACTGGCACTTCGTCGACCTCGTCTGGGTGTTCATCTTCACCCTGTTCTACCTGGTGTAAGGGGGGACCATGAGCGAAACTGCACACGGCGGCAATCCCTACAAGATCTACTTCTGGACCTGGGTGGGGCTGCTCTTCATCACGGTGGCCATGCTGCTCGCCGAGAAGTTCCACATGCCCCGCTGGTTTCTGCTGGCCTTCCTGCTCGTCTTCATGGCCCTCAAGGCGGTGGTGATCGGCGCGAACTTCATGCACCTGAAGTACGAGAAGACGAACCTGCAGGTCGTGGTGGGGGTAGGCCTCGTCGTCACCACCCTGATCCTGTTCTTCTTCATCACCCCCGAAGCCGCGCACGTGCGCGAGAAGTCGACCATCCCGATGACGGCTCCGGCCGCCGCTCCCGCTCATCACTGACATGACGATCCGGCGCGCTCTCGCCGCCCTCGCCCTCGCGGGCGTCATGGTTGCGGGCAGTGGTGTGCGGGTGGCCGCGCAGTGCGCGATGTGCAAGACCGCGCTCACCGGCTCCGCGGAGGGGCAGATCGTCGCCGGCGAGCTGAACCACGCGATCCTCGTGATGCTGGCCGGTCCCTACGTCGTCTTCGCCGTGCTGGCCGCCATCCTCTTCCGCAAGCCGCTGCGCGAGCGCCTCGGCCGCTGGCGTTCCCGTGGCCACAGCGCCTCCTGATCCACGGCACCCGCGTCCGGGGATGCGGCTCGCCGGGATGCGGCTCGCCGCACTGGCCATGGTGCTGGCCGTAGGTGCCGTGGCTGCCGCCTGGATGCTTTCGGTCCGGCGGGTAGAGGCGCTTCCCGTCTACTGGGAGCTGCCGGCCTTCTCCCTCGTCGATCATCGCGGGCAGCCCTTCGGCCTTTCGGATCTGGCCGGCGCCCCCTGGATCGCCGACTTCATCTTCACGCGCTGCGCGGGTGCGTGCCCGGTCATGACGGCGCGGATGGCCCGCTTGCGAGCGCAGCTGCCGGCGAAGACGCGCCTCGTGTCCGTCACCGTGGACCCGGAGCACGATACGGAAGAGGTCCTCGCCCGTTACGCCGCCACGTTCGATGCCGGCCCCGGCTGGATCTTCGCGACCGGACCGCGCGAGGCGCTCTACGCCCTTTCCGTCGACGGCTTCAAGCTCGAGGCGAGGGCGGTCCCGGCCGAAGAGCAGAAGGCGGGCGTCGGCGACGGGCCATTCCTGCACAGCTCGAAGATGGCGCTGGTGGACGACCGCGGGCGCGTGCGCGGCTACTACGACAGTACAGACCCTGCCGCCCTGGCGCGCCTCGTGGACGACACCGCGCGCGTGGCGAGCGAAGCCCCGTGAGCCTCCGCGACCTGCCCGCGCTGAATGCGGGGCTGAACGCCACGAGCGCCGCCCTCCTCGTCCTCGGTTTCGTCCTGATCAAGGCGGGCCGCCAGAAGGCGCACCAGCGCGCCATGCTGGCGGCGCTCACGAGCTCCGCCCTGTTCTTGACCTCGTATCTCGTCTATCACTGGCACGTCGGCTCGGTGCGCTTCACCGGTACCGGCGCCGTGCGGTCGGTCTACTTCTTCATCCTGATCACGCACGTCGTGCTCGCGGTGGTGATCGTGCCGCTGATCGGAGCCACCGTGCTGCGCGCGTACCAGCGGCGCTTCGACCGCCATCGGCGCCTGGCCTGGATCACGCTCCCGTTGTGGGGCTACGTGTCGGTGACCGGCGTCGTGATCTATTGGATGCTGTACCACCTCCATCCCCAAGGTCTGGTCAAATAGTGGCGTGACCCTTCGGGCCGGGCTCGCTCTGGCCGCCGTGTTGGCGCTCGCTGCCGGCGAGGTGCACGTCCGGCAGCTCGAGAGCGGCTGGCCGGAGCGATCGGCAGCGTGGACAGGGACGCGGGTCCGCCGCCTGCATGAGCGGCGCGACGAGCTCGTCCGGGCGGTATCTCGGGCGGCGGAAGCCGTCGCCCGAGAGCCCGAGGCGGCGGCGGCGGCGGCGGGCAACGCGGCGGCGCGGTCGCGCCTGTTCTCTTCCCTCGCCACCCACGTCGGCAGCGCGCCGGAGACGTTCCCGGAGCCGCTCACGCTCACCGTGTACGGCGCCGACGGAATGCCGGTGGCCTGGGCCGGCCGCAATGCCTCGCGGCCACCGACCGAGGCCGATTCGCTATCTTCCCCGCGGCTCCTGTTCCGAGCGGGAACCATTGCGACCACCCTGCTGGCGACGGCCCCCGTACGCGGCGCCGACGGTCGCGCCGTCGGCTTCGCCGCTGCCGAGTTGCCGATCGCCCTGCGCCGGCAGATCCGCAACGCGTTCCTGTTCGACTTCGACCTGTTGACGGAGGGTGATCCCGCGGTGTCGCTGCGTTACGCCGGCGATCTCGAGCCGGAGACGCCACCCGCCGGAACCCGCGGCCTGCTGCACGGCCCCGACGACAGCGTGTGGGCGCGTTATGAGGTCCGCGCCCCCGCCGCCGCCCTGCACCTCCAGCTCTGGCGGAGCCGATACCGGACGCTGGCCGCCGCTCTGGGGCTCGCGTGCCTGCTCGTGTGGCTCTTCCGCCGCCGCGCGGAAGGCCCGCCGTTCCGTGACGTCCTGGTGGCGGCGGCCCTGGCGCGCCTCCTCCTGTGGCTGCTGCCGATCACGGCTCCCGGCGGGCTCACCTCGCCGTCGCTGTACGCGTCAGGCCTGGCCGCCTCGGCCCCCGCCGGCGCCCTGCAGCTGGTCGGGAGCCCGCTGGACGTGCTGCTCACCGTCGCCCTGGTCTTCCTGTCATGCGCGTGGCTTTTCGTGCTGTCGGTCTCCGGCCGCGGCGGGCTGCCCTCCGTGGCCGCGCCGCTCGCGGATCTGTTGGGCCTGGTGGTGGCGGCGGCCGCCTTCATCGGTCTCTCCGACCTGGCCTTCGAGAGCCGATTCGAGCTGGAGCAGGTCCGCCTGCTCCCGAGCCGGCCCGCATATGCCGCGCTCCAGATCACGGCCTTGCTCGTGCTGCTCTCGGGCACGGCGCTGGCGGCGGCACTGCAGTGCCGCATCGCGCGGCCCGCCTCTGCCGCCGGTACCGGCTGGCGCGCCCTGGTCGTGCTGAGCGCCCTGTGGACGGCGGCGCGCGCCTGGCCCCGCGACACGATGGGCGTGCCCCTCGTGCCCGCCATCGCCGTGTTGCTCGTCGCGGTTTGGGCGGGGATGCGCCGCGAGGCCCTGCTGTCCGGGTGGCGCCGGGCGTCACCCGGAGGCCGCGCCGGCCTCCTCATCGGCTGCGCCGTCGGCGCACAGCTCGTCGTCCATCCCAGCCTCGTGCACTACGCCGAGAAGAACCGGCGCCTGCAGATCCAGGACGAGTACGCGCCCCTCGTGCTCGCGCAGCCCGACTGGCGCGACGGCCTCCTGGCCGAAGCCCAGAACAAGATCGACGCGCAGCGGCTCCTCGAGCCGCGGTTGGCCGAAGACGACGATACCAACCTCGCGGAGCTGGCCTTCGCCTTGTGGAGCCGCACGCCGCTCGCCGCCCACGGCTTCTCCTCGGCGGTCGAGGTCCAGAACGCCGCCGGCGACGTGGTCAGCCGTTTTGCCTTGAACCTGCCGTGGGTCGCCACCGAGCCGCTCGAGCTCCCCTCGGCGGACGACTGGAAGGTCGACTGGCACACGCTGCGCCTGGTGAGCGAGACGCGGCCGGTGCGCCACGCGCGCCGGCGCATCGCCGCCGGTGCCCGGCAGCTCGGGGCGGTTCACCTGTACGTGGCCGACGACTTCTGGAACCTGCCGTTCCTCGAGTCACGCGATCCTTATCCCACGCTGTTCCGCAGCGCCACCGGCCGGCAGCGGCGGGAACGACCCGCGCACCTGCTCGTGTACGACGAGCATCGCGACCTCGTCTTCAGCTCCAGCGAGCGGCCCCCGGGCATCTCCGAGGAGCTCGTCCGACGTGCGGCAACGCCACCCGGTGTCTGGACGACCCTGGCCTTCGGACCGGTGCCCCATCACGCCTTCCTGTTCAGCGACGGGCGGCGCACGTTCGGCCTCTCCTTCCCGCGGAGCAGTCCCGCCCGTTACGCCGCCAACCTCGCCGAGGCCGCCGCCGGCACCGCGCTGGGTGCGTGCGCCTTCTTGCTACTGATCATGGCCGCCCGCAGCCTGCGGCGCCGACCCACCTTCACCCTCGGGGCGTTCGTGGCGGCGATGCAGGGACGCTTCTCGCTGCGCCTCTTCGCGGCCTTCGTGGGCCTGGCCGTGGTCTCGGTGGCGGTGCTGCAGCTCGTCACGCGCGGCTACTTGATCGAGCGCCTCCGCCTCTCCACCGAGCGCCAGGGGCTGCAGCGGGCAGAGGTGGCTCAGAAGGCCGTCGAAGACTTCGCCTACTTCCAGCGCGGCGAGTCCCCGGGCGACGAGCCTGTCACCGACCCCGCGCTCGTGTGGGTGGCGAGCCTCGTCCGCAACGACGTCGACCTCTTCCGCACCGGCGAAATCGCCGCCTCCAGCAAGCGTGAGCTCTACGCCTCCCGCCTGCTCGGCACACGCGTGTCCGGTCCGGTATACCGGGCGCTGGTCCTCGAGGGCCAGCCCGAGGCCATCCGCACCGAGCAGATCGGCAGCTTCTCGTACCTCGTGGCGTCAGTACCCGTGCGCCTCGATCGCGGAGAACCGGCCATCGTCTCCATCCCGCTGGCGCTGCGGCAACGGGAAGTGCAATCGATCGTGGAGGACCTCGACCGCACGATCCGCCTGGTCTCGCTGCTGTTCCTGGCGGGGGCAGCCCTGCTCGCCCATCGGCTCGCCCGCCGGATCTCGGACCCGCTTCGCGCCCTGACCGCCGCCACCGAGCGCATCGCCCGCGGCGACCTCGAGGCGCGCGTCGAGGTCCGCAGTCGCGACGAGCTGCGCCAGCTCGTGGATTCGTTCAACCGCATGGCCGCCGACCTCGACACGCAGCGGCGCGAGCTCGAGCGCAGCAACCGCCTCGCCGCCTTTGCGGAGATGGCGAGGCAGGTCGCCCACGAGGTGAAGAACCCGCTGACCCCCATCCAGCTCTCGGCCCAGCACCTGCGGCGGGTCTATCAGGACCCCCATGTGGACTTCGCGCAGTCCCTCGAGCAGTGCACGACGACCATCCTCGACCAGGTGCGCAAGCTGCGCGAGATCGCGACGGAATTTTCGTCCTTCGCGCGGCCGCCCGCCGTGGAGCGCAGCACTGTGGAATTGCCGGCCGTCGTCGGCGAGGTCGCCGAGCCCTATCGCACCGCCCTGCCGCCGGGCGTTGCGCTCGAGATCTCGATCGTCGGCCCGGTGCCTGCCGTTCGTGTGGATCGCCGCCTGTTCGATCGCGCCCTCGTCAACATCCTGGAGAACGCCGTCCACGCCGTCGGAGAAACGGGCACGATTGCGATCACGGTGAGAGGAAACAACAGCCGCGCCGAGATCCAGGTCGCGGATTCGGGACCGGGCATCGATCCGGCACTACGGGAGAGAGTGTTCGAGCCGTTCTTCTCGACGAAGACGTCGGGCAGCGGCCTCGGCCTGGCCCTCGTGAAGAAGATCGTCGAGGACCACGGCGGCGGGGTATCGCTGGAGAGCGAGCCGGGCGCAGGCACACGCGTCATGCTCTGGCTGCCCCCGGCCGACGACTAGAGGCTCAGTGTTTGTCGAGACCGGGGTCGTTCGAGTGGAACGTGATGCGGTGCGTGTCGTTGATCTTGGAGTAGCCATCCAGCAGATTCACGGCGCGCGGTGCTTCGCCGACGCGCGTGAGGGACCCGAGCAGACCGCAGCCACTCGCCATGACCGCCGCGACGACCACGAAGAGGATTCTCATTTTTCTCTCCCGCAACGAAGACTTACCTACTAGAGCCGGAGAACTTACTTCAGCAGTCTAGATGGTACCCGGTCGGCGGGGGGGACGCAAGGGGGTCTTTAGGCAGGGAGGAATCGCCGGACCAGATCCAGGGCGGCGGGCGGCATGTCGTACCGGGCGAGATCCTCCGTCGCCACGAAGGCGGCGTCCGCAGCGTCAGAACCGGCCTGGAGAGTGCCGCCGAGGTCGTCGCAAAGGTAGTCGATGACGACGTAGTGATACGCCACCGCCCCGTCGCGGCGCTCGATGCGGTCGAAGACGAGAACGACCTCCCGCGGCCGGACGATGATGCCCGTCTCTTCCCGCACCTCGCGCGCGACGGCCTCCTCCAGGGTCTCCCCCAGCTCGACCGTCCCGCCGGGGATGACCCACCGGCCCTTCAGAGGCTCCTTGCCGCGCTGGATGAGGAGGACCTTGCCGCCACGGATGACCACGCCTCCGACGCCGACCACGGGCCGGGGCGCGTCAGTGGGCTTCGTGGGGGACCATCGGCGGCGGGCTGTCGCCCCGCCGGCGGAACAGGCTGACGATCTGCATGAATGGTCCCGACACCGTGTAGAACGTCGCGATCGCCAGCAGCATCCATTGCGAGTGCGTGATGATCAGGGCGATCACCGCCGCGATGAGGACGACATAGATGTAGCTCCGCCGGCTGCGCAGATCGAAGCTCTTGAACGACCGGTAGCGGAGCGTGCTCACCATCAGCAGGGCCAGACAGAAGGTCGCCACCGCGACGGCGATCGCCACCGTACGATCGGCGATCCGATCCGGTGCCGCATAGACCACCGCCGCGATCTGCGCGGCGCCGGCGGGAATGGGCAGGCCGATGAAATAGCGGCTGTCGATGACGTTCCGCTGCACGTTGAAGCGGGCCAGCCGCAGCGCACCACACGTCACGAACAGGAACGCGATCACCCAGCCGGGCCGCCGCAGGGCCTCGTCGAAGCCCCACGAGAACACGAGCACGGCCGGCGCCACGCCGAAGGAGATCACGTCGGCGAGGCTGTCGAGCTCGCCGCCGAACTCGCTCGTCGTCCCCGTCATGCGCGCGATGCGCCCGTCGAGGAGGTCGAGCACGATGGCGATGCCGATCATGGGAGCGGCATGTTCGTACTGGCCGTGAAGGGTCTTGATGATGGCCCAGAAGCCGAAGAACAGGTTCCCGGTGGTGAAGAGCGCGGGGAGGATGGAGACGCCGCGGCGCAGGCCCTTCGGTACGCGACGGTCCTTGAGGGGGACCCTCACGGACGGCGGCCGATGATGGACGAGCCGCCCTGGACGCGATCCCCCACCTTTACCGCGATGACGACATCCGCGGGCAGGAAGATGTCGGTACGACTGCCGAACTTGATCATGCCCACGCGCTCTCCTCGCTTCACAGTATCGCCCACCTTCTTCGTGAAGACGATCCGCCGTGCGATGGCCCCCGCGATCTGCGTGAAGGCGATGCGGAATCCCCCCTGCTCGATTGTCGCGCGGTTCTGCTCGTTGTCGAGCGACGCCTTGTGGTCCCACGCGGCCAGGAACTTGCCTTTGTTGTACACCACGTCCTGGATGGTGCCGTCCATCGGCGCGCGGTTCACATGGACGTCGAAGACGTTCAGGAAGATCGAGACTTGGCGATAGCCGGGCAGCGGCGCGGTCTCCGGCTTGTCGAGGATCTGTACGACCTTCCCGTCGGCCGGCGACACGATGAGACCGGGGC
>Ga0075429_100001583_pt1 | contig 18718 bp, 14 predicted proteins | sample RhiMetdeltSRZDD3_FD_75295 | JGI IMG/M metagenome (GOLD analysis project Ga0075429, IMG submission 75295) | Populus rhizosphere microbial communities from Tennessee, USA - Rhizosphere MetaG P. deltoides SRZDD3 | ecosystem: Host-associated > Plants > Roots > Rhizosphere > Soil | place: USA... | reverse complement strand
CGGAGGTGGATGCGATCTGCGGCGCGGTCCATCGCGAAGGCGAGCGCCGCGGTGTGTCCGCGCCGCTCAATCAGGCGATGACGGTGCTCGTGTCTGCGCTCGCCACACAACATATCTAGCGACCCGGGCTCGCTTCCGATCGCCAAATGTCACGGCGGGTCGGCCGTTAGCCATTTCAACACCGTCGCGATTGGGAGGAGTCAGCATGCGCATCTTCACTGCCATCGCAGCCACCGCGGCGTTGGCGCTCAGCGTCGCCGTGGCCTACGCGCACGAGCCACCGGAATGGACGTCCGACGTTCGGGACGACGGGGGCCCACCGGCCTGGGTCGACGACGTCAAGACCGATGGCGGCCCGCCCGCCTTCGTGGCGACCCTCGGCGGCAGTTCGGACGAGGACAACGCAGTCAACGAGGTCGCCGCAGTCGACGAGGACGCCGCGGTCGACGAGAACGCCGCGACCGCTCAGGAGATCAGCGAGAACGCATCGGGCGCGGAGAACGCCAACGTTCCCGCATGGGTCGCCGATGTGAAGGCGGATGGCGGCCCTCCCGTGTGGGTCGAGGACGTGAAGGCCGACGGCGGCCCGCCGGCATGGGTGGCGGAGGTCAGAACGACTCCAGCGGCTGCGACTGCCGCGACGCAGAAGAAGGCGGGGCGTTAAGCCCCGCCTTCTCTTGCCCGCCTACAGGCGCCGGCCGACCAGCAACACCACGACTGATAGCGCCGCGAACGCGATGCCGATCCACGCGAAGGCCGTCGCGAGCCCCACCCCTTGCGCGAGCAGACCGAAGAGCGGCGCGCCCAAGCCGCCGATCTCGGCGTTCGCCAGATAGAAGGCGCCGAGCACGGTCGCTCGGCGCCCCGGCGGAGCGGTGTCCATGACGAGCGTCTCCGTAACCGTCGAGCGCATCGCCCACAGCAGTCCGAACAGGACGAGAACCAGGACCAGAGCCTCGTTCGGCACGATGGTGATCGCGAAGATCGTGGGACCGAGCAGCGTCAGCGCGCCGAGGATCACGGTCCTGCGGCCCAGATGATCCGAGAGCCAGCCGCCGGCGGGCGAGCCGACGATCCCCACGAGCTGCGGAACGCCGAACAGCACGGCAGCGATCGCGGGCGAGATGCCGCGGACGTCCACGAAGTACAGGGCGAGGAACGCGAGGACGGCCGCCAGTCCGAACTGGAAGACGACCGACAGCGAGACGATCGGGCCGACCTCGCGGAACACATTCGCGATCTCGCGGAAGGCGGCGAAGCGATCACCCGGAGCGGTCTGCTCCTGCACGCGCGGTGCGACGAACCAGAGGAGCGCGCCGAACACGATCGGCGCCACCGCGAAAGCGATGTACGGCGTGCGCCAGGTGCCGCTGGCGAAGACCAGGTAGCCCGCGAGCGCCGGCGCCGCGAAGAACGAGAAGTGCCCGCCGGTGATGTGCATCCCCATGACCGCGCCGCGGACCCGCGGTGAGAACGTACGCGCGATGAGCGCGGCCGCAGGCGCGTGGTACGAGCCCGACACGATCCCCATGAGCACGAGGAAAGCGAGGAGGTGCCAGTACTCGCCGGCCGCGGCGAGCGCGACGCTGACGACGCCCATCAGGAGGAGGCCGAGGACGATGACGGTCCGCGAGCCGATGCGATCGGCGAGCACGCCCCACGGCGCGTTCGCCAGACCGGCCGAAAGCGCGAACGCGGACACCGCGAGACCGCTCTGCGCGTAGCTCAGTCCGAATGCGTCGCGGATCGAGGGCAACAGCGGATTCAGCAGCGAGTTGGTGACGTGGTGCGAGAAGTGCGCCGCCGTTAGCGTGCCGAGGAGCGCTCTGCCGCGGCCTTCGCGGAGCGACAGCTCCTCGACGGCCGGCCCGGCGGGGACCTCCGTCGTCTCTTCGGCAAGCGTGCTCACACGACTTCCTCGATCTTCATCCCGAGCAGCACATTGTCGATGAGTCGCGCCCTGCCCACACGCGCCGCAAGCGAGATCACGGCCGCATCGGCGGGTGCGTCGAGCTCCGCGAGCGTGAGCGGGTCCGCGACCGACACGTACTCGAGTGCGACGTTGCCGCTCTGCGCGAGCTCGCGCACGCGCTCGCGCAGCACGCCCGGGTCGCGCTCGCCGCGCTCCCACAGCTCGCGCGCGGCGAACAGGCCGCGGGACAGCGCGACCGCGTCCCGCCGCTGTTCCGGCGTGAGATATGCGTTGCGCGATGACATCGCGAGGCCGTCGGGCTCGCGGACGGTGGCGGAGCCGACGACGTTCGCCCCGAGACGCAGGTCGCGCGCGATCGTCTGCAGGACGCGCAGCTGCTGGAAGTCCTTCTGCCCGAAGAACGCTGTGTCGGGCCGCACGATCGCGAGCAGCTTGGCGACGACGGTCGCCACGCCGACGAAGTGTCCGGGTCGGGCGGCACCTTCGAGCGGCGCCGAGATGGGTCCGGGTGTCACCCGCGTCGCGTCGCCCGGCGGATAGATCTCGGCGACCGGCGGCACGAACGCGACCGCGCAGCCGTGCTTCTCCAGGAGCGCGACATCCTCCGTCTCGCGCCGCGGATACGCGGCGAAGTCCTCGCTGGGACCGAACTGCGTCGGGTTGACGAAGATCGACGCGATGGCCGCGTCGGTCTCACGGACGGCGCGCTCCACGAGCGACATGTGGCCCGCGTGCAGCGCGCCCATCGTCGGCACGAAACCCACGCGGCCCGCGCCGGGGCGCCAAGCGCGGACGTCCGCGACCGTCCTTAGGACCTTCAACGGCGACGTGCGCTGACGTAGTCGGGGATCGTCGCCATCGGCGGGCGCTCGTTCGCCATGACCTCGTGCATCTCGAGGTGGAGGCGTCCGCCCTCCTGTGACGTGATGAGCTTGATCGTGGCGTTCGCGTCCTCCCAGAGCCGCTGCCCGTGCGCTTCGCCGACCCGCTTCAGCGCGACCTGCAGGATCTCAAAGCTCATCTTCGATAGAGCGAGCAGGTCCTGGTTGCGGTGGATGCGCTGCTTCATGTCGACCTGCGCGATCGCGCCCAGGCCGGCGCGCTGCAGGATGTCGATGAGCAGGCCGGTCTCGACACCGTAGCCCGTGAAGAAAGGCAGCTGCTCGAGCGTCGCCCGGCGTCCGCCCTGCTCGCCCGAAAGTGGCTGCACCATTCCGGAGAGCTCCGGGAAGAAGAGGTTCAGGATCGGACGGGCCGCGAGCTCGGTGACGCGTCCGCCTCCGGTCGCCTGGAGCTCGCCGCCGATCCGCAGCGGCCTTTGGTAGAAGGCCTTCACGAACTGCAGGTCCGGCCGCATGAGCAACGGCCCGACGACGCCGTACACGAACTTCGGGTGCGTGTTCGAGATGTCCGTGTCGACCCACACGATGATGTCGCCGCCGAGGACGTGGAGGCTCTTCCAGAGCGCCTCGCCCTTGCCGACGTACGTACCCGTGTCGGGAAGGATCTCGCTGTGGATGTGTACCGGCACGCCCTCATCGCGCGCGATCTCCCGCGTGCGGTCCGTGGAATCCGAGTCGATGACGACGATCTCGTCGACGAGCGGGAATCGCTCGACCAGCCGCGTCCTGATCGCGCGGATGACGCGGGCGATGGTGGCCTCTTCGTTGAGCGTCGGCAGGCCGACGGAGATGCGAATGTTCTGCCGCTCCTTCGCCTCGACGAGCTTGCGCAGATCGGCGAACTCGCTCGAGCTGAAGGTGTTCTGCACGAACCACTTGTCGACGATCTCGCCGACGACCTTGCTGCGTTCGGCGCGGTCCGCCGGCAACGCGGGAAGCGGAAGGCTCAGGTTCTGGCTGTACGGCGTCGCGGTCCGCACGACGATGGCGGCGCGCGCGTTCGCGACGATCGCCTGACCGACGGGGCCCAGGGGGTCTTCCTGATCCTTGCGGCCGGTCGCGCCGAATGCGATCGCGTCGTGCTCCGCGAGCTCTTCGTTGATCACCGCGGCCGGATCGCCGGTCCGCGTGACCATCCGATCCACGCGGTCGTCCAGCGTGCGCTCGCCGAGCAGCTGGTAGAGCGTCGGCGTGCGGCGTCCCGCTGTCCGCACGTGCAACAGGGTCACGCTGCCGTTGCGAGCGCGCGCCCAGCCGATCGCGACCTTCGCCGCGAGATCCGCATATCGCCCGCCGCGGACCGGCACGAGGATGCGTCGCGCGCGCGACAGCGGACCCTTCACGACGGCGATGTCGCAGGGCGGTCTGCGGAGGACGTCTTCGATGGTCGTGCCGAGCAGATCCCAGCCGGGGCGACGCCACGACAGCAAGAGCAGCTCGGGTCGTTCGCTCGCGACCGCCTCCTGGACCGCCTGCCATCCCTGCCGCGCGACGGTCACGAGGGTACGCACGTGCGCGTCCGCCGGCGCGAGCTGATCGAGCGTCCGGCGCAGGCGACGCGCGTCGGGCTGCACCGACGCGAGCGCCTCGCCCTCGGGCACCTCGATGGCCGACATCAGGACGAGCTCGTCGCCGGCGGCGAGCGCCACCGCGAGGTCGACGACCGCGCGGTCGCGCTCCGGCTCGACGATCGCGACGAGGCATTTCATGCGGCGCGCCCGAGGATGACGGGTAGCACGCGATCGCGCAGGACGCGGTGCCAGGCGTGTTCGCGCGCCCGAGCACGCATGCGCATGACCGGCGTGTTGAGCGCGCGCTCGACCGCGTCCGCGATCACCTCGCCGCTCGCGTCCGGCGGTATGTAGATGGGGTCCTCGCCGCCGGTCTCCCGGAGGGCCGGGATATCGCTGCAAACGATGGGCAGGCGGTGGAGGCCGGCCTCCAGCATCGGGATCCCGAAGCCCTCGCTCTCGCTGGGGAAGACGAGGACGTCGGCGAGGGAGAAGAGGTCGACGACCGTGCCGTAGCTGATGCGCAGCCCGAGCGCCGCGAGCAGATGGACCCCTCCGACGGCCTTCGCGCGCTTCGTCAGCTCCGCGAGGTAGGCCTTGTTCGTCGCGTCATGCGGTCCGACGGTACCGGTCACGACAAGCACCGCGGCGCGGCCGCGGCGCCGCAGCACCGCGGTGGCATCGATCGCCGCCTCGACGCGCTTGCGCCGCGTGAGGCGGACCGGAAGGAGCAGCAACGGGTCCGCATCGAAGAGATCAAGACGCTGCGCGAGCCGCAGGCCGGTCGGCGCCAGACCGAGCACCTCACCCACGTCGATGCCGTTCGTCACGACCTCGATGTCGCGGCGCGCGATCCCGGTCAGCACCGACAGCTGCTCCGCGCGCTGCTCCGACACCGTGACGTAGCGAACGCCGGGGAGCGCGCGCCTCACGAGATCCCAGGGCGCGCCGTCGCGCCGCATCGCGGCGTACCGGCCATCGAAGAACGAGATGTCGTGGGTCCAGGCGATGAAGCGGCCGGGAAGCTCACGCGCAAGGGTCGCGAGGACCTCGGTGAGCGCCAGGTTGAGCGGCATCGTCATGACGTTGTGCACGACGATCCGGTCGGCCCACTCGACGTGCGGGCGGATCCTCTTCAGGAGGCGCGCCACCAGCGCGTCGTGCGCCGGCGTTCGCACGCCGTCCTTGAGGGCGGCGAGGTCGCGCTCTACGGCGGGGCCGCGCGAGTCAGCCTCCGCGACACGGATGACGCGGACGCCACTCGGCTTCGCACCGCCCCGTCCGGCGAGCACGGCGACCTCCTTGCCCGCGGCCATCAGCGCGCCCGCGTGAGCGGCCATGACCTGTTCCACTCCGCCGAGGACCTGCGGCGTCGTGTAGTGGACGAGCAGGACGCGGCGCACCCCGCGGGTCACGCCGGAGCGGGCGTCCGTGTCTGCGCGAGGCGGCCCTGCCCGCCGGCGACGTGGTCGCCCTTGAGACCGCGCCGCACACGGAACGTCATGCGCGCGCCAAAGACCTGCATGTCGCGGACGTCGATCCGCTCCAGCCACGGCGGCAGCGCCGGATCGATCTGCAGCTGCTGTGTGGCGAGATCCGGATTGAGGCCGAGCAGCGTGCGCAGGCAGAGGAAGATCATCCCCGCGGACCACGCCTGCGGTATGCACGAGACCAGGTACTCCGCGGGCCGGGACGAGAAGCGAAGGTCGCGCTGGAAGCCGCAGTAGAGCTCGGGCACGCGTGCGTCGGGGAAGCGGCGTCCGGCCTCGATGAGCGCGCTGGTGATCTCCGCCGCTTCTTCGCGGAAGCCGTAACGCGCGAAGCCCTGCGCGATGAGCGAATTGTCGTGTGGCCAGACCGAGCCGTTGTGATAGCTCATCGGGTTGTACGTCGGGTAGGTGCTCGAAAGCGTGCGGATGCCCCAGCCGGTGTACATGTCGGGCGTCATCAGCCGGCGCACCACGGCCGCAGCGCGGTCCGGGCTCGCGATACCGCACCACAGCGCATGGCCGGCATTGCTCGTTATCGCACGCACCTGCTTCTTGTCGCCGTCGAGCGCCTGCGCGTAGCAACCCTGGTCCGGCATCCAGAAATCGCGCTCGAAGCGCTCGCGCAGCTCGCGCGCCTCGCCGCGAAGACGATCCGCGCGCGCGGCGTCGCCATCGAGTGCGTAGAGATCCGCCAGACCCATCTTCGCCGCGTAGAGGTACGCCTGGACCTCGACCAGAGCCGCCGGCAGCTTCGAGTACGTGCCGTCGGGCTCGGAGAGCGACTGCAGCGAGTCCTTCCAGCCCTGACTGCGCAGATGATCCGCGTTGTGCCGGTCGGAGGCTCTCGGACCGTACTCAACGTACCCGTCGCGGTCGGCGTCGCCGTACGTGTCGCACCAGGTGAGCGCGCGCTCCGCCGCCGGTAGCAGCTCGCGCCATAGCTCGCGGTCCGCGGTCCACTTGACCGTCTCCGCCACGAGGAGAGCGAACAGAGGTGTCGCGTCGACGGATCCGTAATACGGACGATGCGGGATCTCGCCGAGTCGCGCGAGCTCGCCGCGCCGCAGCTCGTGAAAGATCTTCCCCGGCTCCTCCTCGGAGAAGTCATCGACCTTCTGGCCCTGGTACTTCGCGAGGAGTCGCAGCGTCCCGCGGGCGACGTCCGGGTTCCAGCCGAGCGTCTGGTACGCGCAGATGAGGCCGTCTCGTCCGAACGGTACCGCGTACCAGGGGATGCCCGCGGTAGGGAAGGGTCCGCTGTCATGAAATTCCATGAGCGCGCGCAGGTCGAGCGCGCTGCGAGTGATGAGGCCCTCGTCGAGCGTCTCGGAGCTCGTCGTGTAGCGGGCGCAGGTGCGGAGGAAACGGCGATAGCGCGCGTTGAGCGCGTCGATCGCGTCGTCGAACCGGTCCGGCGACGGCGCCGCGCCGGCACCGTCCTCGCGCGGGATCACAGCAAGCTCGATCGTGAGGACGCCCTGCGGTGGCAGCTCGCGTTCGAGGTGGAACACGTTGCCTTCGATGCGGTCGGGCGCCGGACGCATCGTGATGTCCGTCGTGCGCCGCACCGCGTCGCGGCCGACACGCTCGAACACGATGCCGCCCTCCCGCGCGCCGCGCTTGATCTCGTGCGGCGTCGTCGCGTCGGCGCGGCGGCCGCGCACCGCGAACATGTCGCGGAATGACGCCTCGAACTCGAGCTCCAGCGAGACCTTCACCGGCTGCGGGTTCGCGTTGAGAACGCCGATCCGCTCGCGCAGGCCATCCGCGAGGAAACGCGTGCGGCGGATCGACAGCGCCTCGGCCGCGTGACGCGCGGTGCCAAGGGTGGCGCCCTCCGAGCGCATGAGCTGGAACGTGGCGACATAGTTCTGCTCGGTGTTGGCCGACAGCAGGATCGGCGGCGTCCCGTTCACGCGGAGCGCGTAGCCCGAAAGGAACTGTGTGTCGTGGTAGTAGAGGCCCAGCGGGCTCGCACTACCGAGCAGGAGAGAGCCGTCGTTCTCCGTGATGAGGACGATGCCGTCCTCCTTGAGCGAAACGCTCACGCGGTGGACGCGCTCCGAGTCCTGTCCTGGCTACGCCGATCGAGGAAGAGACGCTTCTCCTCCTCCATGACGCGCGCGCCGTCCTCGATGACGGTCTCGGACTGTGTCGTGGTCATGTCTCGCACTTCTTCGATGAACGACGCGGTCCGCAGCTGATAGAGCGGCAGCAACGAACGCGCGATCTGTTCGCTCGCCGCGGGCTTTCGCAGCGCCGCCGCGAGGTGGTCGAACACGATCCGCGCCCACGCCTTCGCGTCGATCGTGTTCGGCACGGGCGCGGACAGGATCTCGCGCCAGCCGCTCTCGTGCGCGCCTTTGCCCGCGGCGTACTTCTCGCGCAGTCGCGCCGGGTCCGCTGGGACGGCTTCGGGCTCGACCGGCATCGGATCGCCGACGACCGGCACGTCCTTCGAGCCGCGCACCTTCGACCACGCCGTCTCGTTCTCGGACGCCATCCGGAAGAGCGTGCCGACCACCTGCGTGAACATCGGGCCAAGGTCGGCGGCGGGATCCTTCGGGTCGTGCACCTTCGCGCCCAGGAACGCCTGAGCGACGTGCGCGTCCCGCGTCATGGCCGTCGTCGTCATGAAGATGTCGATACCGAAGCGGGCGACGTCGGTGTCCCACACCTTCTGTTCGAGGAACGCGGTGGCGAGATCCGCGCGGAAGCCGAACTCACCGCCGATCGGCTGGCGTATGCGAAGGCCGTAGAGCGCGCGCGTCAGCGGATAGGCGACCGAGTTCGTGATCGTGCCGTCGTGCTTGTGGCGTGCATAGAGAGGAGTGATGTAGTCGGCCTCGCCCTTCGTGATCGGTGTGAGAAGGCGTCCGATCCACTCCGGTGTGATGCTCCGCAGGTCGCTGTCGACGACGGCGCACGCGCGCGCCCCGAGCATGCCGACCGCGGTGAAGATCGCGCGGAACGCGGAGCCCTTGCCCGGCGGTCCGATGTAACGGCCGACGGCCACGGGCACGCCCGCCGCGCCCTCGACCACGCGGTCCGGCGTCCCGTCCTCGGATCCGCCATCCGCGTTCACGATCGCGACGCGCGCGCCGGGAAAGTGCTCGCGCAACCCCTTTGCCGCGGTCGTCGCGACGTAGCCGATCGTCGCCGCGTTGCGGAAGCTGGGGATACCCACGACGACATCGGCCGAGCCGATCTCACTGAGGCTGCTCGCGAGGCGCTCGTCGAGCATCAGGTGCTGGTCAGGCATGCGTCCCTCCAACTCCGCTCACGCACCCTTCCCGCCGTGACGCCATCATACCGGCGTGCTCGAAGCGATCGATGGCATCGTCATTCCCTTTCTCGAGGCGCTGTACGAGCGCTTCGGTTATGTCGGGGTGGTCATCGCCATGGCCATCGAGAGCGCCGCGATCCCGCTGCCGTCGGAGCTCATCCTGCCTTTCGCCGGCTGGAGCGTCTCGAAGGGTCTGACCGAGCCGCTCACGTCGTCTCCGTGGAGCTACTGGGGCGCGGTCATCGCCGGGGTCGTCGGAAACACGGTCGGTTCGCTGGCCAGCTACGCGATCGGAGCATACGGGGGTAGGCCGCTGATCGAGCGATACGGAAAGTACGTGCTGATAAGCGCGCACGACCTCGAGCTGGCGGACCGCTGGTTCGCGCGATATGGCGAGGCGACCGTGTTCTTCTCGCGCATGCTGCCGATCGTCCGGACTTTCATCTCGGTACCCGCGGGGATCGCGCGGATGCCGCTGTGGCGCTTCACGCTGTTCTCGATCCTTGGCGCGGTCCCCTGGGTGATGCTGCTGGTCTGGGGTGGGATGCAGCTTGGCGATCACTGGCTGGAGCTGAAGCACAACCTGAGAGGGCTCGACTACCTCATCGCCGCCGTGATCCTCCTCGGCGTCGGTCTCTTCGTCTGGCGGCACGTGCGCCGCCGCTGATGGACGGGCTCTTCGCGTTCGACACGCAGCTCTTCAGCGCGATCGTGACCGCCGTCGCCAACAATGGACTGCTCGCCGCCCTCGCGATCGCCGTGGCGTACATCAACTTCAACGGACTGGTCTGGTGGATCGCGGGCCTGCTCGTCGCGCGCGCGCGCGGCTGGGGGCGGCGGGGACTCTGGGGCGCGCTCACCGTCTATGTCGGCCTGGTGGACGGATGGCTCGTCGCCGAGCTGCTGAAGCTGGTCGTTCGGCGCCCGCGCCCATTCAGCGTCGTGCTGGATCTTCCGCCGACGCTCATCACCGAGCCCACGAGCTTCTCCTTCCCATCGGGAGACTCCGCATTCGCTTTCGGTGCGGCGGTGGCGCTGGGTCGCGTCGCTCCGGCCTGGCGGCTGCCCGCGCTGCTGTTCGCGGTGGCCGTCGCGTTCGAACGCGTCGCCGTCGGCGTGCATTACCCGGTCGACGTCATCGCCGGCGCTCTCATCGGCACGATCTCAGGGCTCACCGCGCCGCTCGCGGTCGCGCTGCTGCGGCGCCGGGTGCGCTGGCGCGCGTTCGTCGTGCCGCACACGCACTGGGACCGCGAGTGGTACGAGCGCTTCGAGGGATACCGCGCGCGTCTCGTGCCGATGGTGTCGAGGCTGCTCGACCTGCTCGAGCGCGACAGCGAGTTCAGATCGTTCACCTTCGACGGCCACACCATCTGGGCCGAGGACTATCTCGAGAAGCGCCCCGGCGACCGACCGCGCATCGAGGCGCTCGTGCGCGCGGAACGCCTCTTCATCGGTCCGTGGTACGTGCTCGCCGACAACCTGCTGGTGTCCGGTGAGTCGCTCCTTCGGAACTTCCAGGAGGGGCTGCGCGTCTCCGCGTCATTCGGCCGCGCGATGCGCGTTGGGTACGTGGCCGATCCCTTCGGCCATCCCGCGCAGACACCGCAGCTCCTTCGCGGCTTCGGCTACAGCTCGTACGTCTTCTCGCGCGGCGTCGGCGACGAGGGCGAGCGCGTGGGCGCCGAGTTCCGCTGGCAGGGACCATCCGGCGACAGCGTCCTCGCCACGCATCTCGTCGATCACTACTCCGGCGGGCTCCAGCTCGTCGGCGATACCGCAGAGACGCCGCAGGCGCTTCGCGCGCGGGTGCGCAGCCGGCTCGGGCGCATGCTCGACGTCACCACCGCGTACGCGAACGGCACGGCACTTCTCTTCATGGTCGGCGACGATCACGTCGATGCCTACGCGCGGCTACCCGAAGCCGTGAGGGCCTGGGACGAGCTGCTGCCGAACGTGAAGGCGCGCATCACGAGCCTCGAGGAGTACGAGGCGAACATGACCCAGCCGCGCGGCCTGGTGGTCGGCGAGATGGTGCGCGGCCGGTACCGGCCGATCCTCCGCGGCGTGAACTCCACGCGCGTGTGGATCAAGCAGGAGAACGCGGCGTGCGAGCGCCTGCTGCTCGAGCGGTGCGAGCCGCTCGACGCGCTCGCCGGCGGCGAGGCGCGTGACGAGGTGCGGTCACTCTGGCGCACGCTGCTGCAGAACCACCCGCACGACTCGATCTGCGGCTGCTCGATCGACGACGTCCACGACGTCGACATGGCCCCGCGCTTCGCCCGCGTGCGCGGCGACGGCGAGGCGCTCGCCGCGCGCCTGGAGCGGCGACTTGGCGGACCGCCCAGCACGCCGATCGTGTGGAGCGCCGTGCCCTGGGAGCGCGACGCGGTCGTGCCGCTCGACGGACGGCCCACGCGCGTTCGCTGCAGCGCCTTCGGTACCGCGCCCGCGCGCCGGGTCGATGGCGCCGGCGTCTCGTCGCCCGAGGACGGGGTCATCGAGAACGAAGCGCTGCGGGTCGAGGTCGCGCTCGACGGCTCGTTCCACGTCATCGACCGGAGGAGCGGCGAGCGTTCCGGTCCCCACGGCGCGCTGCTGGACGAGGGGGACCGAGGTGATGAGTACACCTATTCATATGCGGGTCCGACGCTCGGCTCGCGCGATCTCGCCGGGACACGGACCGCGGCTGTCGACGGCGACCGCGCGACGGTGACGGTCGTGTTCGAGCTGCGCCTCCCGTCGGGTCTGCGCGACGACCGCCTCGCCCGCGCCCCCGACCTCGTCCCGTGCGCCGTGCGCTCCGAGATATCGCTCGATGCCGGTGCGCGGCGTGTCGACGTCCGGCTGACCGTCGACAACCAGGCGCGCGACCACCGGCTGCGCGTCCTGTGCGAGACGGGCACGCGTTCGCTGACCCATCGTGCTGGCGCCGCCTTCGCGTGGCTCGATCGCGACACGCGCGTCGCGCCGAGACCGGGGTGGATCGAGCAGCCGACCGCGGAGCGCGCACTGCACGATCTGGTCGCCGTCGAGGGCGCGACGCGCGGACTCGCTGTCGGCGTCGACGGCCTGCGCGAGTACGCCGTGCTCCACGATGGCCGGACCATCGCGATCACGCTGCTCCGCGCCGTCGGCTGGTTGTCGCGCGGGGACCTCCCCGAGCGCAAGGGGCACGCGGGACCGGCCCTGGTGACACCGAGCGCGCAGTGCATCGGCGTGCGTGAATACCGCTACTGCGTGGTGCCGCTGGACGCTGAGGTGACGCTGCCGCGGGCGGCGCGCGAGATCCGCGAGTGGCTGTCACCCGCGTGGGGCGCCCAGGGCGACGGGGTGCCTCGCTCCTTCTATTCGGTCGAGGGCGACCCAGCGGTGCAGCCGTCTGCCCTGCGCGCCGGTCCGGACGGCACTCTCGTCGCGCGCCTGTTCAATCCCTCGCGCGAGCCGGCCTCCGCGACCCTCCGCTTCGCGCGGCCCGCGCTCGAGGCGCGCGCGGTCGACCTGCGCGAGGGCGATCTGGCTCTCGGCAACACCGGACTCGACATCGTGCGCACCGCGACTCCGCCTGATGTCGAAGTGGGCGCCGTCGCCGTCCGTCTCGCGCCGTACGAGATCGGGACCTACCTCATTCGCCTCGCGTAGACGGGGTACCTCTTTCATGTCGCGCTCCGTCGCACGAACGTGCGACACGCGAGGGACAGACACGCGGCACCCGGCGGCCTAACGTCGCCGCATGCGCCGGACACTGGCCCTCGCGCTCGTCCTGCTTGCAGTCGTCGCCGCACCAGCCGCGGCCGATGACGACCCGCCGCTCTTTCGCCGCACCACGCCGCGCGCGTCGCTCGACCAAGACGCGGGCAACATCACGCTTGGCGTCCCCGCCGGTCGCGCATGGGGCGTCGAGAGCGGGCTCCGCCCGCTACCAGCTGAAGGAGCGCTCGCCGTCCGCCTGCGAGTCTCCGACGACGACGTGCGCGAAGCTTTCGCCCGGATCGCCTACTACGCGAGCGCTACGGGGCGGCCGAGGCAGATCGCCATAGCCGACAGCGAGGCGGTCGCCGCCGGCGAGGGCCGTGTCCTTTTCATCCCGCTGGATCCGCCGCCGGGCGCCGTCGCCTACCGGGTCCGTGTCCTCGCGCGACTGCGCCTTGGCGCCGAGCGATCGAGTGCCGACGCGATCCACGCGCGCGTCACGTCGATCGATCGGGCGGCGACGCGCTTCGGCTCGCTCTTCTCGCGGCTGCTTCCGGACGGGCCGTAACCCACGGGCCATGACGGTCGTCGCTCGCCTAGACTCAAACACCAATGGCGACCGTCACGTACGAACACGTCAACAAGAAGTTCGGCGACGTCACCGCGGTGAAGGACCTCAACCTGCAGGTCCGCGACGAGGAGTTCCTCGTGCTTGTGGGCCCGTCCGGTTGTGGGAAGACGACCGCGCTGCGCATGCTCGCCGGGCTCGAGGAGCAGACCTCGGGCGACATCTTCATCGGCGAACGGCGCGTCAACGATGTCGCGCCGAAGGACCGTGACATCGCGATGGTCTTCCAGAACTACGCGCTGTATCCGCATATGAGCGTGTACGACAACATCGCCTTCGGTCTAAAGCTCCGCGGCGTCGACCGTAAGGAGATCGAACGGCGCGTCAACGAGGTCGCCGAGATGCTCTCGATCGGGCAGCTCCTCAAGCGCAAGCCGAAGGAGCTCTCCGGTGGTCAGCGGCAGCGCGTCGCGGTCGGTCGTGCGATCGCGCGCGAGCCCGCGGTCTTCCTGATGGACGAGCCACTCTCGAACCTCGACGCGAAGCTCCGGATCCAAACACGCGCGATGTTGCAGAAGCTGCATCAGCGGCTGCTCCGAACGACGATCTACGTGACGCACGATCAGGTCGAGGCGATGACGATGGGCGATCGCATCGCCGTGATGAACGAAGGCGTCCTTCAGCAGCTCGACACCCCCGAGAACCTCCATGAGCGTCCGGTGAATCTCTTCGTCGCGGGCTTCATCGGATCGCCGTCGATGAATTTCTTCGACGCCAAGATCGTGAGCGGCCCGGGCGGTGCGGTCGCCGACGCCGGCTTCTTCCGTGCGCCGCTGAAGGGCAAGGCCGCCGAGGCGGTCGGCCGCGACGTGGTGCTCGGCGTACGCCCGGAGGACATCGACGACCTCGCGAACGCGCAGCAGAACGGTCACTTGCCCGTTGAGGCAAAGGTGGAAGTCGTGGAATTCCTCGGCAACGAGCTGCAGCTTCAGCTGTCGGCGGACGGGAAGGTCTTCGTCGCGCGCGTGTCCACCGACACGCAGACGCGCCCGGGGGCGGCCCTGCGGGTAGGCTTCAACCTACGGAAGCTCCACGTGTTCGATAAGGCCACCGAGGTCGCGCTTCGATGACGCTGCGCGGAAATGTCCAAGACTTTCCGCTGCGCTCGGTCCTGGACCTGCTCGGGCAAACGAAGAAGACCGGCGAGCTCCAGGTCCGCGCCGGCGATCGCGTCGGTGCGCTCGGCATCGCGGATGGCCGCGTCGTCACGGCGGTCTTCGGCGAAGAGGAGCCGCTCCTCGCGCTCGGCGCGATCTTCGCCATCGACGGAGCGGAATTCGAGTTCACACCCTGGGACGACGCGCCGCCGGCGAACCTCGACTCCGGAACGCTCGACGAGCTGCTCGGCAAGGCCGCCGAGGCGAAGAGGCAGGCCGAGGAAGCGCGCCGGAAAGCGGAGGAAGAGCGCGAGGCCGCGCGGAGGAAGGCGGAAGCCGAGGCCGAGGCCGAGCGCCAGCGCATCGCGGAGCTCCGCACGCTCATTCCGACCGACGACGTGCCGTTCCGCCTTTCCGAGCGGGCGGTGGATCAGGGTCCGGTCACGCTCACCGCGGAGGAATGGCGTTTGGTGCTTGCGGTCAACGGAGAGCGCGACCTGAACGCGATCGCGAGCATGCTCCACCTCGACAACATTGCCGCCCTGACCGCTCTCGCTGAGCTTGTGCGTGACGGGATCATCGAGGCAGCGCCACGTGCCGAGCCCGCGGCCCAAGCGACGCCGAGCGCGCCCGCGTACGAGGCGCCCGCATACGATCTGTCGACGCCGAGCACGCATGCGTACGCGCCGGATGCGCCTACCGAGCCCGCCCCGCCGGCCTTCGAAGCGGAGACACCGACGTTCGAGACCCCGGCGAACGCCTGGGCGCCGCCTTCAGCCGAGCCGGCGTCGACTTTCAGCACGGAGCCCGCGGCTGAGGTCTCCCCGGCGGCGCAGGACTGGATAACGCCAGATCAGGCGGTGCCGGCGGAGGACTGGCCCGCGACGCCGGCGCAGGCGCCGGCGCCACCGATCTCGGAGGTCATTCCGGGCTGGCATACCCCCGCCCCGGAGGCCCCCGCGCCGGAGCCCGAGTGGATCAAGCCGCAGGAGGTGGAGCCCGCGCCCGCGCTGGACGATCGTCTCAGCGCTCTCTCCGGCATCTTCGGTCCGGCCCCGTCCGAGGCCGCTGAGCCACCGCCGGCCGAGTCTCCGACCAGCTCCTGGGCGCCGCCGCCCGCCGCGGGGACGGATCACTGGGGCACACCGCCCGAGCCGATCCCGTCGGCCGACCGCTGGACCAAGCCGCCCGCGCCCGAGCCGGCCGCGCCAGCCACCTCCGACGATCCGTGGGGGTCGCCCCCCGCATCGACCCCGACGCAGCGCGCCTGGTCGCCGCCTCCGTCGGATCCGTCGCCCGCCCCGGAGAATGACGCCTGGACCGCTCCACCGGCGCCGCCCGCGTCCAGCAGCTGGTCGGCGCCAGCCGCGACGTCCACCACCGCGGATCCGTGGGGCACGCCGGCCCGGCCCGAGGCGCGCGCCGCCACGTTCCGGACCGCCGAGCCGAGCACGCCGCCGGTCGAGGAGTGGAGCGCGCCGCCCGCCGCGCCGCCGGAGAAGAAGAAGCGCGGGCTCTTTGGCTTCGGTCGCGAGAAGCCGGCTCCGCCTCCCGTCGCGGGCACGCCACTTCCGACGGCCGGCGTCACCGGCAGTCGCGTTGGCATGATCGCGGCTCTCGCGAACGCCCTGATCGCCGAATACAACAGCGGTCAGTACGGGAAGACCCGCATCGAAGAGCGCATCACCAACCTCCTCATGCGCGTCGACGAGCAGGCGGACCCGATCGATCGTCCACTGCCGATCGTCGACGATCGCATCGATGTCCAGGCGCTCGAGCGTGAGCATCTCGCTGAGTCGCAGGCCTTGCCGTATCTCGCCCTCCTCGTGACCACGATCTTCGCCGACGCCGAGAAGGCATTCGGCAAGGACAAGGCGAAGAAGGGGTACAAGGCCGCCCAGAAGAGCATCCTGCTCGGCGACGCGAGCGTTCTGTCTTCGCCGGAGCTCGCGGGCAAGCTGCCCCGCGTCTGAGCGACAACCACTTTCTCGGAGTCGACCTCGGCGGCACGAATGTCCGCGCGGTCATCGCATCGCTCGACGGCGATCGCTACGAGATCCTCGCGCGTGACGAGCGCCGCACGCCGCGCGATGGCGCCGACTCCATCGTCCGCGCTCTCGCGGACTCCGCGCGGGCCAGCGCGAGCGAGGCCGGCCTTCCCCTCCACGAGATCGTCGCCCTCGGCTGCGCCGCGCCCGGCCCACTCGACCACCGCACCGGTCTTGTGCACGAGGCGCCGAACCTCGTCGGGTTCAAGGAATTCCCGCTCGCGCAGCGGCTGGGTGACGCGCTGGATGGCCTCACCGTTTTCGTCGATCGCGACACGGCGACGGCCGCGGTCGCCGAGGCGGTCGCCGGCGCCGCGCGCGGTGCACGCGACTTCGTGTACGTGACGGTCTCGACCGGGCTTGGCGGCGCGATCGTGAGCGGTGGGCGCATGCTGCGCGGCGCCACGAACACCGCGGGCGAGATCGGTCACTGGCCCGTCGCGTTCCAGCTGGACGCGTCGCGCGACGCGTCCGCCGACGTGCCGCGCTGCGGCTGCGGCTCCTTCGGCTGTGCCGAGTCGTTCGCCGCCGGCCGCAACATGGCCGCCGCGTTCGGCGTCGCCGATGCGGCGGAGGTCTTCGCCGCCGCCACGCGCGGCGACGAGCGAGCGACCGCCATCGTCACGCGCGCCGAGCGAGCGCTCGCGAACCTCGCGGTCGGCCTGGTGAACGTCATGAACCCGGCGCTGATCGTCGTCGGCGGATCCGTCGCGGAGAACCAGCCCGACCACGTGCTCGCACCGATGCGCCGCGCGATCGCGGAACGCGCGTTTCGCGCGCCGGCTGCCGCGGTACGGCTCGTGCCCGCCGCGCTCGGCGCGGAGGTGGGCATGCTGGGTGCTGTCTTCGCCGCCCGGGAGCGCCTATCGGGGCGAGGGGAGTGGTTCCTCTAGTCTCACCTCAATAAGGGGGGTCAGCCATGGGTGTGCGCGTCGGCATCAACGGTTTTGGACGCATCGGTCGGCAGTTCGTCAAGGCGGTCCTCGAGCGGCACCCCGAGCTCGAGGTCGTCGCGGTGAACGATCTCGCCGACCCGCAGATGAACGCGTATCTCTTCAAGCACGACACCAACTACGGCAATTTCAAGGGGGAGGTCTCCGCCACCGCCGATTCGCTCGTGGTCGACGGCCGCAGCATCAAGGTGCTGCAGGAGAAGGATCCGGCCAAGCTCCCGTGGAAGGCCCTTGACGTCGACATCGTCATCGAGTCGACAGGCTTTTTCACCGACGGGACCAAGGCGAAGGCGCACATCGATGCGGGCGCGAAGAAGGTCATCATCTCCGCTCCGGCGAAGAACGAGGACATCACGGTCGTCCTCGGAGTCAACGAGGAGCGCTACGACCCCGCCAAGCACAACATCATCAGCAACGCCTCCTGCACGACCAATGGCCTCGCGCCGGTCGCGAAGGTGCTCAACGACGAGTTCGGCATCAAGAAGGGCTTCCTCACCACCGTTCACTCGTACACGAACTCGCAGCGGACGCTCGACACCGCGGCCAAAGATCCGCGTGACGCCAGGGCCGCCGCCGAGAACATCGTTCCGTCTGAGACCGGCGCCGCGAAGGCGGTCGCGCTCGTGATCCCAGACCTGAAGGGCAAGTTCGCCGGCATGGCGTTCCGCGTGCCGACCTCGACCGTCTCCGTCGTCGACTTCGTCGCGACGCTCGGCCGCGAGGTCACCAAGGATGAGGTCAACGCCGCTTTCAAACGTGCGAGCGAAGGCGACCTCAAGGGCATCATGGGCTACACGGACGAGCCCCTCGTGTCGAGCGACCTGAAGGGCGACGATCGCTCCACGATCGTGAGCTCCATGGACACGATCGTCCTCGGCGATACGGTGAAGGTCATCTCCTGGTACGACAACGAGTGGGGTTACGCGTGCCGCCTCGCCGACATCGCCGCGTTCGTGGCGTCGAAGCTGCGAGTTCCCGCTGCGGCCTAGCGTCGCGTGACGGTCTTCGCGAAGCGCACGATCCGGGACGTCGATCCGTCCGGGAAGAAGGTCCTCGTCCGCGTCGATCTCAACGTGCCTTTGACCCACGCTGCCGACGGCGCGCCTCAGATCGCGGATGACTCCCGACTCAGGGCATCTCTTCCGACCGTCCGCCATCTGCTCGCGCACGGCGCGGC
>Ga0075429_100001581_pt1 | contig 18726 bp, 15 predicted proteins | sample RhiMetdeltSRZDD3_FD_75295 | JGI IMG/M metagenome (GOLD analysis project Ga0075429, IMG submission 75295) | Populus rhizosphere microbial communities from Tennessee, USA - Rhizosphere MetaG P. deltoides SRZDD3 | ecosystem: Host-associated > Plants > Roots > Rhizosphere > Soil | place: USA... | reverse complement strand
CGCTCGGACGAGACCCACGAGACCGTGATGTACGGGATGGGCGAGGCCCACCTCGACGTCCAGATCGAGCGCATGAAGCGCAAGTTCGGCGTCGAGGTCGCCACGACGCCGGCCAAGATCGCCTACCGCGAGACGATCCGCGGGCCGGCCAAGGGCCTCGGGCGCCACGTCAAGCAGACCGGTGGGCACGGCCAGTACGCCGTGTGCAGCATCGAGGTCGAGCCGCTGCCGCGTGGCGAGGGGTTCGAGTTCGTCGACAAGATCTTCGGCGGAGCGATCCCGAATCAGTTCATCGGTTCGGTCGAAAAGGGTGTCGTCAAGACGATGGCGCAGGGCGTGATCAGTGGGAACCCGATGGTCGACATCCGGTGCAGGCTGGTGGACGGCAAGTTCCATTCGGTGGACTCGTCCGACATGGCGTTCCAGCTCGCCGGGGCGCTGGCCCTCAAGGACGCGGCGCAGCAGGCCGGCGTCGTGCTGCTCGAGCCGATCGTCGAGGTCGACGTCGTCGTGCCCGATGCCTACACCGGCGACATCATGGGCGACCTGAACTCCAAGCGCGCCAAGATCCAGGGCATGGAGTCGGCCGGCGCCGGCAAGCAGCGCGTGAAGGCCCTCGTGCCGCAGGCCGAGGTGGCGCGCTACTCGATCGACCTGCGCTCCATGACCGGCGGGCGGGCGGCGTTCTCGATGAAGTTCTCGCACTACGAGGAGGTCCCGAACCACCTCGCGGAGAAGGTCATCGCGGCGGCGCAGCAGGAGAAGGAAGAAGCGAAGAAGTAGGTCAGAACCCCACGTTCTACCGTTGTTCCATCCTTACATTCCGCTGCTGTTCGAGGCCAAATATTGGCCCGTCGTCGCATCGATGAGTGTGTGGAATGGTTGCTCAACACACTCGAACTTGTTACCCGGAGGTCCCTGTCGGATGACGCACGCTCCCTCATAGGTCACTACCCATACGAGCGTCCGCTGGAATGCGTCACCCCAAGTAAAGAGAGCGAGCGTGGCCTTCACGCTCGTCGGATCTCCGGCTGCGCCTTCCTCACGCCAGGCAATCTCCACCGCGTCTTCACCCGTGACCTTCGGTTCAGCGCCATCGGGTGGGTCCAGTACGAGACCCACCTTCTGGTCGACAACTGAACTCTAGTGGAGACGGTGGCCTGACCGACGGAGGCGGGGACTATGCACATCCCAATCACCAACTCGAGTAGAAGCGGAACGGCCGAACGGACGTCGTGTCTCGTGCGGCTCATCTGCTCTCCTCGGCGAGTTCGCCAAGCGCCACCAAACCAGCGTGGAGGAATCCTGGCAAGGGCCGTCAATCAACATGACATCTGGCGTGGTGAGGGAACGCCTGCGCTCAACACTTGTTGGACAAACCAAGTCAGAGGACCTCGGCGAGGAACCTCAGCACCACCCGATCGAACTCCTCGGGCCGCCGCAGGTTGATCACGTGGTCCGTCTCGGGGATCCGAACGAGCCGGGCGTTCGGGATCCGTTCGGCGAGCGCCACCGCGATCGGCTCCATCTCGGGCGGGTCGTGATCGGCGGGTAGGACGAGCGTCGGCACCGAGATCTCTCCGAGCCGCTCGAACGCCGGCGGGTCGAGCTGCTCCTGCGCGCTCTCGTCCATCGTGAGCTCGTGCAGGTTGTCGAACGCGATGTCCCGGATCCTCCGTCCGCCCTCGTCGCCGGTGCCCAGCCGCGCCCACATCGTCGAGAGCCGGAGGTCCTGCGCCCGCTCGAGGTCGCCGGCCTCGACCGCCGCGTCGACCGGCGCGTCGTGCTCGGTCCACCACGCCTCCCAGTCGGCCTCCTGCTCCGGCGTCCCCTCGAAGCCGCTCGGGCCCGCTGCGGCGAGCACGAGCGCCGCGACCCGCTCCGGATGGACGATCGTGAAGTCGATCGCGGTCGCGCCGCCCATCGAGCAGCCGACGATCGCCGCGCGTTCGATCCCGGCGTCGTCGAACACCGCGAGCAGGTCCCGCGCGTGCGAGTAGGGGACGCCGGGCTCCGGGCGGCTCGAGCGCCCGTACCCCCGCGCGTCGAGCCGGAGCACCCGGTACCGCTCGGCGAACGTGGCGAACTGCGGGTCCCACGTCCGCGAGTCCCAGAGCCCCGGGTGCAGGAAGACCACGGCGTCGCCGGAGCCCGCCTCCTCGACGTAGAGCCGGCCGCCCTCAACATCGACGAACCGCGACCCCGTCATCGCGCCTCCTCGAACCGCGGCCGCAACCGCGCGCCGGTCTCCTCGAGCAGCTCGGGCAGCACGCGCGTCTGACCGACGACCGGCATGAAGTTCGTGTCGCCGTTCCACCGCGGCACGACGTGCCAGTGCACGTGGCCGGGGATCCCCGCGCCCGCGACGCGACCCAGGTTCATCCCGAGGTTGTAGCCGTGCGGCTGCATCTCATCGTCGAGCACCCGGATCGAACGCGCGACGAGCGCGTCGACCTCCGCGAGCTCCTCCGCCTCGAGCGCCCCGAACTCCCCGACGTGCCGGAACGGCGCCACCATCAGGTGCCCCGGGTTGTACGGGAACGAGTTCAGGATCACGAACGCGAGCTCGCCGCGCGAGAGGATCTTCGTCCGCTCGTCGTCGTCCTCGGCCGGCAGGTCGCAGAAGATGCAGCCTTCGTCGTCGGTCGCCCGCTTGGCGGCCTCGATGTACTCCATCCGCCACGGCGACCAGATGCGTTCCACCTCCGTCAGAACACCGACTGGGTGAGCCGCCGGGTGCCCGCCTCCTCGACGAGCGCCGCGGCGAACGCGTCGAACGCCACGCCCTTGGTCTCGGTCCCCTCGCGGTCTCTGACCGTGAGCTCGCCCGACTCGATCTCCCGGTCGCCGATCACGAGCACGTAGGGCGCCTTCGCGACCTGCGCCGAGCGGACCTTCTTGCCCACGGTCTCGCCGCTCTCGTCGACAAACGGACGCAGGCCCGCCTCGCGGAGGCGCGCCGCGAGCCCGCGCGCATGCTCGACGTGCCGGTCCGCGACCGGGACGAGCCGGACCTGCTCCGGCGTGAGCCAGAGCGGGAACGCACCCGCGTAGTGCTCGATCAGGACCGCGGTGAACCGCTCGAGAGAGCCGAGGATCGCACGATGGATCATCACCGGCCGGTGGCGCTGGTTGTCCTCGCCCACGTACTCCATCTCGAACCGGTCCGGCAGGCCGAAGTCGCACTGCACGGTCGTGAGCTGCCACAATCGCCCGATCGCGTCGCGGAAGTGGAAGTCGACCTTCGGGCCGTAGAACGATCCCTCGCCCTCGGCCACCCGGTACTCGAGCCCGCTCCGCTCGAGGGCGTCGCGGAGCGCGCCTGTCGCCCGCTCGGCCATCTCGGGGCTCACGATCGTGTCGCCCGGCAGGGTCGAAAGCTCGACCGCGGCATCGGTAAACCCGAACGTCGCGTGCACTGCCTGCGTGAACTCGAAGACGCGCAGGATCTCGTCGACGAGCTGGTCGGGCGTGCAGACGATGTGGGCGTCGTCGATCGAGAGACCGCGGAGCCGGAGCAGGCCGTGGAGGGTCCCCACCCGCTCGTGCCGATACACCGCACCGAGCTCCGAGAGCCGCATCGGCAGATCGCGGTAGGACCGCGTCTGCGACTTGTAGACGAGCACGTGGAACGGGCAGTTCATCGGCTTCGCGTAATAGTCGCCGGTCTCGGTCTGCATCGGCGGGTACATGTTCGCCCCGTACTTGTCGAGATGGCCGCTCGTCTCCCAGAGCACCGAGCGGGCGATGTGCGGCGTCAGGACCAGGTCGTAGCCGCCGGCGACGTGGACCTCGCGCACGAAGTCCTCGAGCTGCCTCCGCAGAATCCCGCCCTTGGGGTGCCAGATCCACAGGCCGGGGCCGAGCTCGTCCGGGCTCGAGAACAGGTCGAGCTCGCGGCCGAGCCGCCGGTGGTCGCGCTTCTCGGCCTCCTCGAGGCGCTGCAGGTACCCGTCGAGATCGTCCTGCGTCGCCCATGCGGTGCCGTAGATCCTCGTCAGCATCGTGCGGGTCTCGTCGCCGCGCCAGTACGCGCCGGCGAGTTTGGTCAGCTTGAAGGCGCCGAGGCGGCCGGTCGACGGGACGTGCGGGCCGAGGCAGAGATCCGACCAGCCGTCGTTCCGGTACACGGTGACGGTCTCGCCGCCGCCGACCTCGCCCGCCTCGAGCGTGTCGACGATCTCGCGCTTGTACGGCTGGTCGGCGAATCGCTCGAGCGCCTCCGCGCGCGAGAGTTCCTCGCGGACGAACGGCTGGTCCGCGTCCACGAGCTCGCGCATCCGGTCCTCGATCTTCGGCAGGTCGGTCTCGGAGACCGGACCGGGGAGCTCGAGGTCGTAGTAGAAGCCGTCCTCGACGGGCGGGCCGATCGCGTACCTCGCGCCCGGGAACAGGTCGCACACCGCCTGCGCCATCACGTGCGCCGCCGAGTGGCGCAGCACGTGGAGCCCGTCGGCGTCGTTCGGCAGGACCGGCGCGACCTCGCCGTCGCCGGACGGGACGAACGACAGGTCCACCAGGCGCCCTTCCGCCCGCGCGGCGATCGCCTCGGGCGGCAAGACGGAGCCGACCGGCTCCCCGTCGGGGAGCTCGGTCGTGGTGCCGTCGGCACGCGTGAGCTTCGGCATGGGCGGCCATGATATCGGCCGCCCGGACGCGGGCCGACCTACTCGTACGAGATAGCGTTCAGCACGTTGAGCTTGGCCGCGCGCCGCGCTGGGAAGATCGCGAACACGACGCCGAGCACGGCCGCGAACACCACGTAGAAGACGAGCTGCCCGCCCGGGATCCCGAGCTCGCTGAACCCCTCGGGCGCGAGCGCCTGTTGGAGCGCCACCCCGAACAGGATGCCGATCACGACGCCGAGCACCGCGCCCATGATCGAGATGATCACGGCCTCCCATCGAACCATCGACCGCGTCTGCCGGCGCGTGAGCCCGACGGCCCGCAGCAGCCCGAGCTCACGGGTGCGTTCGTAGATCGAGAGGTAGAGCGTGTTCATCACGCCGAACAGCGCGATGATCACCGCGAACAGGAGCAGCGCCGTGACGAGGTTCAGCAGTTGGTTGAGGAAGTCCGCGTACATGTCGCGGAACGAGGCCTGGTCCTGCACGTCGATGTTCGGATAGGTCTCGAGCGCCGACTCGAGGTCCGACTGGACCGCGGCGATGTCGGCCCCCGGCTCGGCCTTGATGAGCACGAAGAGGTCGAGCACCTGCGCGACATTCGCGTCGTAGGTCTCGAGCGACGTCACCCAGTCGCCGACCAACCCGTTCTCCTCGTAGATCACCGCGACCTCGAGGTCCACCTCGCCGGTCGCGGGCCACTCGACCGTGACCGTGTCGCCGATCCCCCATCCCTCGTTCGCGGCGACGTCCTGGTGGACCGCGATCGCGTTCGGCGCCCCGAGGTCGCTGACCGAACCCTCGAGGACGCCCATCTCGGAGACCGAGTCGAACGTCTCCGGATCGATCCCGGTCATGAACACGGTCCCGCCGTCCACCTTGGCCTCGGCCTGGCGGACCTCCGAGACCGTCTCGACGCCCTCCACCGTCCGCAGGTCCTCGGCGGCCGAGGTGCTGAAGCCGGTGAACGTCGGCGAGGTCAGGATGAAGTCCGCCTTCAACGTGCGCTCGAGGACGACCGTGGTCGAGGCCTTCGCCGAGGCGCCGAACACCGCGACGAACACGACGAGCCCGAGCCCGATCATGAGCGCCGAGGCGGTCGCGGCCGTCCGGCGCGGGTTCCGCATCGAGTTCTCTCGGCCGAGCTTCCCGGGCACCCCGGTGCGGCGGATCGGAAGCCCCAGGGTGCCCGCCATGGGCCGGGCGAACAGCGGCGTGAGCATCGCCACGCCGACGAAGGTGAGTGCGACGCCGATGCCGACGAATTGCAAGGCGTTGTCCGGCCGCCCGAACAGGCCGTACAGCAGTGGGAGCACGCCGAGCGCCAGGACGACGGCGCCCGAGACGATCCGGAACCGCAGCGAGCGGCCTGGACGGTCCTGCGCCTCGCGCAGGGCCTCGATCGGCGCGACGCGAGCCGCCCGGCGGGCCGGCACGAGGGCGGCCACCACCGTGACGATCGTCCCGACGAGGATCGAGACGATGAAGGTCCGGGGCAGGATCGCCGTTCCCGACGACGGGATCACGAACCCGGCCGCGTTCAGCGCGGACTGCAGCAGGAACGCGATCCCGATCCCGACGAGGACCCCGATCAGCGAGGACAGGATGCCGATCACCACGGCCTCGACCAGCACGGAGGTCATCACCTGGCGCCCGCTCGCACCGAGGGCACGGAACAGCGCGAGCTCCCGGGTCCGCTGCGCGACGATGATCGCGAACGTGTTGAAGATGATGAACGCGCCGACGAACAGTGCAACGAACGCGAACACGAGGAACGCGGTCCGAAGGAACCCGAGCCCCGTGCTGATCTGGTCCTGCGCCTCCGAGGTGACGGTCGCGGCGGTCACCGCCTCGGCGCCCGGGGGCAGGACCTCCGCGATCCGGCCTTGCAACTCGATCCCGGAGACGCCCTCGTCGGCTACGACGGAGATCGAGTCGAGCTCGCCCTCCTTGCCGAGCAGCTGCTGCGCCGTCGGCAGGTCGAACAGCGCCCACGTGGCGCCGAATATGGACCCGCCGTCCCCGTAGCGCGCGATCCCCACGACGTCGAACTCACCGGGCGGGCCCTGGAACAGGATCCGTACCCGGTCGCCGACCGAGATGCCGGCGGTCTCGGCCGTGTCGGCGTCGATCACGACCTGGTCGGGACCCTGCGGCGGCGAGCCGCCCGGCTCGAGCGTGAACCCGTTCAGGTCGTTCCATCCGGAGGCCGCGGTCGGCGGCCCGAAGGTCCCGATCACATCCCCGGTCGTGGGGTCGACGATCTGCGCGTAGCCGAGGACGTCGCCGACGGCCCTCGCGACACCGGGGACGGCCTCCACCTCCTGCAGCACGGACTCGGGGATCGACTCGCGCTCATCGAGGCTGCTCGTCTGCGCGGTGAACGCGTTCTCGCTGCGGACGAGCACGTCGATCTGCGAATACGTGCTCTCGAACAGGTCGTTGAACGCCCGGGTCATCGTGTCGGTGAGCACGAACGTCCCCGCCATGAACCCGACCCCGAGCACCACCGACAGGCCGGTGAGCAGCAGCCGGACCTTCCTCGCGAGGAGGCTGCGGATCGCGGCGCGGAACACGCTCAGCCCTCCAGCGACTTCAGGCGGTCGAGCACGCGTTCCGTCGTCGGCTCCAGCATCTCGTCCACGACCTTGCCGTCGCCGAGGAACACGATCCTGTCGGCGAAGCTCGCCGCCGACGCGTCGTGCGTCACCATCACGATCGTCTGATCGTGGTCCTTCACGGCCGCCCGGAGAAAGGCGAGGATCTCCTGCCCCGCCTTCGAGTCCAGGTTCCCGGTGGGCTCGTCGGCGAACACGATCTCGGGCTTGCTGACGAGGGCCCGCGCACTGGCGACCCGCTGCTGCTGTCCGCCCGAGAGCTCCATCGGCCGGTGCGAGAGGCGGTCCCGGATCCCGGTCGTGTCGACCACCTGATCGAACCAGGCCTGGTCCGGGTCCTCCCCCGCGATGTCGAGCGGGAGCGTGATGTTCTCCCGGGCAGTGAGCGTGGGCACGAGGTTGTAGGCCTGGAAGACGAAGCCGACCTTCTGCCGGCGCAGGAGCGTGAGGGCCTTCTCCGAGAGCATCGTGAGGTCCACGTCGCCGATGAAGACCTGGCCGGACGTCGGGGTGTCGAGGCCGGCCATGCAGTGCAGGAGGGTCGACTTGCCGGACCCCGACGGCCCCATGATCGCGGTGAACCTCGCGCGCTCGAAATCGACCGAGACGTCGTCGAGCGCCCGGACGGCTGCGTCACCCTCGCCGTAGACCTTGCTGAGCCCGACGGCGCGCGCCGCGATCCCGGTCCGAGCCTCGGGCGGCGCGATCTCGTTGGTTGCGGACATCTGCTCTCCCCTCGGACGGCATCGTGCTGCGGCCGGGTGGGCGCGGCAGGTTTTGAACCTGCGACCTCTCGCGTGTGAGGCGAGCGCTCTCCCGCTGAGCTACGCGCCCGGAGTTCGACAGGGTAGCAACCGAGGCTGGGGGCGACCGGATGGTAGCCCCCCGAATAGGAGACGGCGGCGCGTGCCCGCGTCGCGCCGCCGTCCATCGCCGAGCGTCGTAGCTCGGACGTCCTGGTTCGAACTATGCACCGGCGCGGGCGACCGACGCAAGCCCGGATTTCGTCAACCCATTGCGCCGGAGCGCATCCCGACCCTCAGAGCCAGCAACAGGCAGGCTGTCGACCTCAGGCGTAGGGGCGGCCGGACGGCTCGGGGCGGGGCGCCCTCGGGTCGTCGGCGATGCCGCCCGGGACGAACAGCTCCGCGCGTGTGGTCAGCCCCCAGATGATGAGGACGTCCAGCGCGATGATCAGCGTGGACCCGAGCGGGTGCGCGCCGAGCGAGGCGAACGAGATGATCACCGAGGCGCCCGCGAGGAAGATCCCGAGCGTCCGCCCGGACGTGGCGCGCCCGACGATCAGGTACGCGGCCCCGATCTGGAGGATGCCGAGGACGAGCCAGATCCAGCCCCACACCTGGAGGTTCTCGTACAGGAGCGAGCTCTCGTCGAAGTACTCCTTCTTGAAGATCGCGGCCATCCCGTGGATCGCGTTGAGGATCCCCACGAGCGTGAACAGCACCGCGGCGAAGCTGACGATCCCGCTGCTCGGTGTCCGGCTCGACATCGTTGCCCTCCTCGCTCGCGTCGTGGCGGTTCTACCACGGGCGGGTCAGCCCTCGCCGACGACCGTTCGCAGCGCGGCGTCGAACGAGTCCTCGAACGCGACCACGTCCCGGGCACCGGCCATCGTGAGGACGCCGCGGACCCGCGACCCCTCCGGGGCCACCACGGCGAGCCGCTGCTCGCGCCAGCGGAGGCGTTCGGCCATCTCGCCCAGCATGCGGATGCCGGCGCTGTCCAGGTAACTCACACTCGTCAGGTCGACGACCATCCCCGCGGCGGTGTTCGGGACCGCGTCGAGCATGGAACGCTCGAGCGTCGCCGCGTTCGACAGGTCGATCTCGCCGGTGACGCGGGCCACCACCGCGCCGTCCTGCTCCTCCACGGCGAGGTCGGCGAGCCGGCTCACGGAGCGACCTTCGTTCGGACCGGTCGACGCATCCGAACCTCCGTGCCCGAGCCGCCCCGGTCGATCTCGACCGATCCCATGCATGCCTCGATCACGAAAAGGCCTCGCCCACCGCGACCGCGGGGAGGCCGCCAGCGGCCTCGGTCGCGGACGACGACTTGGACCTCGTCGTTCGAGATCGCCGCTTCCAGCTCGACCCAGGCCTTCGACGGACCGTACGCGTGACGGATGCTGTTCGCGGCCGCCTCCGAGGAGGCGAGCACCACGTCGCCCTGCACGTCGGCGGGGACGCCGGCCGAGTCGAGCCAGCGCGCGAGGCGTCGACGCATCTCCGACAGCGCGTCGGGCTCAGCGGGGATCCTCAGGCGGAGGTCGCCGGGGGGCGTGGGCGTGAGGCAGACGGCGAGCAGGGCGATGTCGTCCGAGACGTCGCCCGACACCATCGCCCCCAGGATCCGGTCGCACAGCTCTTCCGGATCGGCGTCGCGGTTGGCCTCGGCCGCCGCGATCAGCCGTCGCAGGCCCTCGTCGATCGCGAGGTCGTGCCGGTCGATCAGCCCGTCCGTGTAGAGGAGCACCATCTCGCCCGTCTCGAGCGACGTGGTCGAGGCGCCGAACCTCGCGTGCGGCCCGAAACCGAGCGGCGGGGCGAGCTCCATGTCGAGCAGTCGAGCCCCGCCCGGGCCGAGCGCGATCGGCGGCGGGTGCCCCGCGCTCACGATCGTGGCGGCGCGGGCCTCGACGTCGAGCGCGACGAGCAGGATCGTGGCCATCTCGTCCTCGGCGACCTCGTGCATCAAGGCGTCCGTGCGCTCCGCGACCACGGTCGGCGAGTGCCCCTCGAGCGCGTACGCGCGCACGGCCGTCCGCAGCTGCCCCATCAGACTCGCGGCATCGAGCCCGTGGCCGGCGACGTCGCCGATCACCAGGACGACCCGCTCGCCCCCGAGCGCGATCACGTCGTACCAGTCGCCCCCGGCCGCGACGCCGAGCTCCGCCGGCATGTACCGGGCCGCGATGAGCACGCCGTCCATCTCCGGGAACGACGACGGGAGCAACGAACGCTGGAGGGTGTCGGCGATCCGGTGCTCGCGTTCGAACTCGTGGCGTTCGGTCACGTCCTGCACGGTGCCGAACATCCGCACGGGCGTCCCGTCGTCGGCGAGCGAGAACCGCGCCCTCGCGTGGAGGTGCTTCGTCCGTCCGTCGGGCAGCTCGATCCGGTAATCCACGTCCGGCACGTCGGCGCGGCGCTGCTCGAGCGCGACCTCGGTGGTGCGGCGGATGCGTGCCCGGTCCGCCTCCGCGACGAATCCGATCGCCTTGTCGAACGTCACCGGGAACGCGCCAGGCTCGACGCCGTGGATCCGGAACATCTCCTCCGACCACGACACCTCTCCGCTCGCGAGGTCCCATTCCCACGCCCCGATCCCCGCCACCTCGTGGGCTTCGGCGAGCTGCCGTTCGCTGCGGCGGAGCTTGGACTCGGCTTCCCGTCGCTCGGCGATCTGCGCGGCGAGCCGCTGGTTCGCGTCGGAGAGCTCCGTCGTCCGTCGTTGCACGCGGGCCTCGAGGTCCGCCGCGCCGCGTTCGAGGGCCTCCCGCGACCGGGCGCGCTCGGAGACGAGCGCGGCGAGGAAGAACGCGGTGAACGCGACGGTGGCGTTGAAGCCCAGGAGGGTGATCATCCGGTCGACGAGGTCAGTACCTTGGAATGGTCCCCGGTCCCCGACCGCCGCCCAGGTCGCCGCGCTGGAGACCAGCAGTGCGGCCGGCGCCGCCCCCGACTGCTCGAAGCGCCACGACGCCCAGCCGACGAACGGCAGCGCGACGAAGAGCAACGAGACGTCGGCCGTCACGGCGAACAGCGCGACGCCCGCGAGGACCGCGAGCACGACGAACAGCTCCAGCAGTTCGAGCCGGCGGGGCGGAAGGTAGCGGTGGTGGGCTCGGTTCCACGCCACCAGGAGGAACGGCGCGACCACCAGAACCCCCATCGAGTCGCCCGCCCACCACACGGACCACGAGGTCCAGAACTCGCCCGATGCGAGCTGATCGGACAGGACGAGCGACGCCGCCCCGATCGTCGCGCTCAGGAGCATGCTCGAGAGCGCCGCGAACAGGAGCACGACGACGTCGCGGGGCCGGTCGAGCTCGGTCCGGAACCGGGCGCGCCGGAGGATCCACACGGTGAGCAGCGGGGCGAGCGTGTTCCCGACCGCAGTGATGACGGCCGCGAACGGCGACTCTGTGATCGGGAGGTTGACGGCCAGAGCGCCGATCGCGATGCCCGGCCACCACCGGGTGCCGAAGAGCAGCAGCACGGCCACCGCGATACCCGTCGGCGGCCAGAGCGGCGTGATGTTCTCCTCGACGAGCGCGAGGCGGAGGCTGAAGAAGGCCGCCAGCCCGTAGGCGCCCGCGAGCAGCGCGAAGCCCCCGATGGTTCTGAGGGTGCGGCGTCGCGTGTCGTCCTCGGGGCGCACGTTCCCCGCCGTGCCGTTTCCCCTGTTCGTGTCCACGGTGGCGCCACCATGCCCCAGAACGGCCGGGTGCGCCAACCCTCGCGCGGCCTCACGCCTCCGATGCGGTTCAGATCGGGACGATCGTCCGAGGCCGAACGGCGCACCGCCCGACGGTAGGCTGAGGCCATCGGGGCGCCGAGGAGGAACCCATCGACCGACGGGACGAGCTCATCCGTGCCGGCGTGGAGCTCGCGTCCGAGCACGACCTCTCGGCGATCCTTCGGCGTATCGTCGAGCTCGCCGTCCAGCTGACCGACGCGCGGTACGGCGCGCTCGGCGTCCTCGGTGCCAACGGCGGGCTGTCGGATTTCATCAGCACCGGCGTGACCGACGAGCAGCGCGCCGCGATCGGCGATCCCCCGCACGGCCGGGGGATCCTCGGACTGCTCGTCAGCGAGGCGCGGCCACTGCGCCTGCGCAACATCGCCGATCATCCGAGCTCCGTCGGGTTCCCGCCGAACCACCCGCCGATGCGGTCGTTCCTCGGCGCTCCGGTGAGCGCCCGGGGTAGCGTCTTCGGCAACATCTACCTCACCGACAAGCAGGGGGCGGTCGAGTTCGACGAGGGGGACGAGGAGACCCTGGTCGTGCTGGCGACGCAAGCCGGCGTCGCGATCGAGAACGTCCGACTGCTGGAGGAGACGGAGAGAGCGCATGAGCGGCTCCGGGAACTGTCCGTCCTCGAGGACCGGGAGCGGATCGCGCGGGAGTTGCACGACGGCGTGATCCAGTCGCTGTTCGCCGCCGGCATGAGCCTCCAGGGAGCGGCCGCGATGACGGACGACGCCAACCTCGCGGGCCGGATCGAAGGCGTGGTCACGGACCTCGACCGGACGATCGGCGATCTCCGCAACTACATCTTCGGGCTCCGGCCGGGTCTGCTCGCCGACCGCGAGCTCGACCGGGCACTGCGCGACCTCGCGGAGGACTTCCAGGAGCGGACCGGGATCGTGACCGTGGTCGAGGTGCAGCCGGCGACCGCCGCCGCGATCTCTGCCGAGGCGGGCGACGTGCTCCAGATCGTCCGCGAGGCGCTCTCCAACGTCGGGCGTCACTCCGGAGCGGAGACGTGCCGGCTCGTGCTCCGGCAGGCGAACGGGATCGCCACGCTCGAGGTCGACGACGACGGCGCGGGCTTCGGCTCGGCGTCAGTGGAAGGCAGCGGCCTCCCCAACCTCCGTGCACGCGCCGAGCGCATCGGCGCGACGCTCGCGATCGACAGCTCGGGCAACGGGACCACCGTGCGCCTCGAGATCCCCCTTCTGCGCTGACCGGAAGCCCCGTCCCGGGCGGGACCAGGGGCCCTCTTCCATGTGGCCCCGGTCCGGGACGATCGACGCATGTTCGTCCGGTACTTCGTCGAGCTGCCGCTGGCGCACGAGATCGTGGCCGAGCGCCTGGAGGCCGACCCGCAGTCGTGGCTCCCGCCGATCGCCGGATCCGCGAGCGAAGACGGCGAGGCCCTGCTCGCCGAGGTCGGCTTCGGCGAGCGGCCGCGCATCGCGCGACGCGTGGTCGTCGAGACCGGGACCGTCGCCCACCTCGGCGGGACCACGGTCCTGCCCTTCACCTGGATGGCCTCGAGCGGCGCGGCGCTCTTCCCGCGGCTCGCGGCCGACCTCGAGGTCGCGCCGATCCTGCCGACGCGGACACAGCTCGCGATCAGCGCGGTGTACGAGCCACCCCCCGGCCTCGTGTGCCGGGCGGCCGACGGCGCGCTCCTGCACCGGGTCGCCGAGGCGACCCTCAAGGACTTCCTCGAGCGGGTCGCGACCCGGCTCGCCGAACGCGCCGGCGACGAACGGCCGGCGTCAGTCTCTGGGTAGCATGGCGACGATGACGAAGGCGCCGCCGCTCCGCGTGATGCTCGTCGACGACCACGAGGTCGTGCGGGACGGCATCCGCGCGATGCTCGAACCCGAGGAGGACGTCGTCGTCACGGCCGAGGCCGGAACGGTCCGCGAGGCCGTGGACGAGGCCTCGCGCACCCGTCCGGACGTGATCGTGATGGACGTGCGGCTCGCGGACGGCAGCGGGATCGAGGCAACGCGCGAGATCCGCGCGATGCTGCCCGAAACGCGCGTGCTGATGCTGACGTCGTTCGCCGACGACGAGGCCCTGTTCGCCTCGATCATGGCCGGCGCGTCGGGGTACGTGCTCAAGCAGGTCCGCTCTGGCGAGCTGCTCCGGGCGATCAAGCAGGTGGGCGACGGCCGCTCGCTCCTGGATCCCGAGGTCACCGGCTCGGTCCTCGAGCGCCTGCGCAAGGGCAAGCACCTCCTGAAGGACGAGCGGCTCGCCAGGCTGTCTCCACAGGAGGAGCGAATCCTCACCATGGTCGCGGAGGGCCGGACGAACAAGGAGATCGGCGACGAGCTCGGCCTGGCCGAGAAGACCGTCAAGAACTACGTCTCGAGCATCCTGTCTAAGCTCGAGGTCGCGAGACGAGCCGAGGCGGCCGCTTATCTGGCAAGGCACACGACCACGCCGGGCTCGGTCGAGTAGCCGGCAGAGCGTTCTCCGCGATCGCCTTCGTATGCTCGGTTGTCGTGTCGAGACTCGCCAGTGTTGCGGTTCCCTGCTCTGTTGCCGTCCTCCTGCTCGCGGCCTGCACGGAACCGGACGCGACGGGACCTGCCGCGTCCGGTTCCGATCGCTCCTCGGCATCACCATCGCCGACGCCGTCCCCCTCGGAAGGGTCCTCGCGGAGGGGCACCAGCCCGATCTTCACCACCGCCAACGAGTTCGTCCTGGCGCCAGAGGACACGCCGTACCCGTACACCAGGCCGATCTCGCCGCGGACGCGGACCCCCCTCGACGGGACGTACCTGCGGATCCTCACGATCGAGGACGTGGACGGCCTGCTGCCGTTCCGGTGCCTGCGATGTCCCCCCTTCTTCCTGAACGCCGGCGTGAGCACGATCGCCTTCCACCGGGGCAGCTACTGGCTGAACCACCAGCTCTCGGGGTTCAAGTCGCTCGGGATGTATACGGTCGAACGGAACCGGGTCACGTTCTTCAACGACCCGTGGTGTCCCCAGGACCGGGGCACCTACCGGTGGGACGTCCGCGGTGGCGCGCTCTCCTTCGAGCCGGTCTCCGGCACGTGCGTCTACGAGGAGGCGCGGGCCAAGGACCTCACGAAGAGCCCCTGGACGAAGATCAAGCCCTGCGTCTACCTGATCGAGCACCTCTGGCCCGGCCCCATCGCCTGCTGAGGGCCAGCTCGGGCGACACACTGCGAATCCGTTGCCGGCGGGAGGCGTACACGTCGCCAGAGCGAGCGGCGCGGCCCACGGAGACCTCCACCGTTCACCTAGAGTTCATCGGTCGATGACGCGATCCGAACCCGACCTGATGCCGTGAAGGAAGCGGCTCCCATCCTTCGAGGGCTGACCGTCGAGGACGCCGCAGCATGTGACGCGATCGTCGCCGGCCTGCCGTATCACTTCGGGAACGAGCGCGGCGTCGCCGCGTGCGCTGAGGCCGTTCGGAGCCAGGAAGGGTTCGTCGCGGCGATCGACGAGCGGGTCGTCGGCTTCCTCACGTTCGAGGCTCACTCGGCCGAGAGCGTTGAGATCACGTGGATGGCCGTGCACGCCGAGCATCGTCGGCGTGGCATCGGACGTTCGATGATCGAGCACGCATCCGCCAACCTGGCCGCGCGTGGCGTCCGGTTCGTCTCCGTCCTCACGCTTGGACCCTCCGTCCCTGAGGACGTCCCGGACGGGTACGACGGAACCCGGCGCTTCTATCGAGCGGTTGGGTTCACGCCCTTGCGTGAGCTGGATCTGCGCTCCTGGGACGACGAGTCGGCGCTGCTCCTGGTCCGCGCACTCGGTCCGAGCCACACGATCGAGTGATCGATCCGTTGCGTAGATCATGGACAGCCGGTCGTGATCCCTTGGCTCGACGGACAGGAGCCTTCGGTACCGCCGATCGGTCACGCTCCCGAACAGAGGCTTCCCTCCACCAAGGAGCACGGGGTTCACGATGAGCCGGATGTCATCGATCAGCCCGATGTTGATCATGCTGGAGACGAGCAGCGCTCCTCCAACCACGTAGATGTTCTTGCCGGAGTGCTCTTTCAGCTTCCGGATCTCCTCGAGGTCCGGCACGACGCGTGAGTTACTCCACGCGACATCCATCGGCTTGCGAGAGACGACGATGTGGGGCGTCCTGGACGCCCACTTCGCATATTCGATCTCCTTGGGCGTCGCCGGCTTACGTGGCCCTCGATCTCGGCCCGCTCAACGGCGGCGTCGCCGAGAACGATCGGGGATGGGTCGGATGGTTGCCGTACGTGGAGGTCGACGATATCCGCCGGATGACTGAGCGGGCCACCGCCGCCGGGGCGTCGGTGATCCTGCCGCCAAGGGAAGGACCGGTGGGTTGGCGAAGCATCCTCGCGATGCCGGGCAGATCTGAGCTTGCCCTCTGGCAAGCGAAGCGCTGACGAGGGCATCGTCGCGTAGTGGGCGTTAGAGGAATTGAACCTCTGACCTCTTCCGCGTCAAACAACGAACAGGCAACGCTGTGACCAGCGCTCTCGCAGTTCAGTGGCCGTTGGAGGAGCCACAGATGTACCGCTGGGTACAGCCTGGTCCCGTCGGCTCCTGACCAGATATTGACCGACAGTCCCTCGCTCGACCGGATGGCTCCTGAGCGGGCACATCATTCCCGGGTCACAGGAGACGCGAAGTGTTCCTCCACCGTCCGACTAGCCTCGTAGGGCGGCGAGGCGAGGCGAGAGCATTCCAAAGAGCGTCGAAACCAGCTGCATACCGTTAAGGATGATCGCCAGCATCGCCAACGTGCGACCGAGACGGTCCGAGGCTCGGACCTCACCCCAGATCGCGAAGATCAGCCCGACGGCATATCCCGCCGGCATGAGGATCAGCCCGGCCGCCCCGGAAGGGACCGGGGCAATCCATCCCCAGAACCATCCCAGGAGGAGCGAGGCCCAAACTATCGGTGGGACTGCTGGACGCCTGTCCGTCTCGGAGGGTTTGAAAGGAGCGGGAACGCGCTCGGAGGTCGGCAGAACGCCGTTCGGTCCCCACACATCGCTCAACCGCGAGGCCCCGACCGGCGCCCTTGGCGCAGCCCACGCGGGAGCATCGGCGGGATTCTTGTGGCATATGGGACAGACGGTCGCCTCGTCCGGCAGTTCCTCGGCGCAGTGCGGACACACCTTCACGCTGATTGTTTCGGCACGCGGTCGCGGTTGCCTTACGGAAGGGTCCACCGCCGGCGGTTAGGCCGGCTCGCCGATGAAGCGACGGTAGCGGTCGCGGCACTCAACTGCCGGCTCGCCAGATCGGAACAGGAATGAGACGGGCGAGAGCTCGCCGCTTCTGTCGTGGCGCTTCAACACCACGGCGTACCGCTCCTCCTGGGAAGTCTCTAGCTCGCGGATTGGGTCGATCAGCGCGTCGGCCACCTCGAGACCGTTTTCGTCGACGATCACGGCATGCGTGATGCTCTCGCGGGGGAGGCGTGCGAATTCGGCCTCGGGATCGTGGTTCCAGTTATCGAGCAGCACGAAGTCCTGAGCCGTAACCGCGACCAGAATCGAGCGGAACTCTCCGTCGACCCGAGCGAGGCCCGAGAAGAACGTGGCCTCCGATGCAATCGCTCGGAGTTTCTCGGTCCGACGCATAGCCGCCTCATGGCGGAGGGCCTCATCCTCCGTGAGGGATGCCATCGCCGCGCGGGCGTCATCGAGCTCGAGGTCGTGCAGGCCACCCCAAATCACGTACGCGACGCCGGCACGTGTCGCACCTGGGAGAACATTGCCCAGGGCTGACCCGATCGCCTCAATCGCGTCGCTCATGCGTCCCCTTCATGCGGACCTGCCTTGCGCCTATCGGAATTATCGGCTGAGCCCCCTCCCGGCATGAATAGGCGCGTGGTCAACGACGTCTATCGTGCTTCGTTACCAAGCCGGGTGTCGCAGCTTGCGCCCGATTGAGCTGATCCCACGGCCACGGGAGCGGCACCTGATCGACTGCGAAGAGGACAGGACACGGCGGGCCGTCCTGATCGGGATGCTACGGGAGATGGATGCCGAGAGTTAGCGGCTACTCCCCGTCTGACCGCACCCAACGAGCAACCGTGTCGGCCAACCCCTTCGTCGGCCACCATGTCACCATGAACAGTCGACCGGTTGAGAACCTGCCGATGACCCACCATCCGAAATGCTTACCGCGTCGGAAGGTGGCGTTGCGGTTACTCATGGGCCTCCTTCGGGTCGCCTAGGATCGCGATCAGATCGCCGACGACTTCATCGAGCGGTCGGCTTGCATCCAGTTCATGCGTGCAGCCCTTCCTGAGGAGCGGCTCGACCTCAACGAGGTCCGCCAAGATCATCGCTCGTTCCGACGGAGTTCTCCCGTTGGTGTTCGTCGTTCTGCGTGCAACCCGGTCAAGGATCACGTCAGCAGGGGCGCTGAGCAGGACGACCGCGTCGAAGCGATCGTAGAACTTCGACTGGTTCCACACGCACCCTTCAACGAGCGAGCGACCATCATCGGAGTCCAGTAGCTCGGTGACCTTCTCCTCGACCCAGAGCCACTCCCCGAGGTGCAACTCGTCTGAGGGCTCAAGATACGCGCGATACTCGCTCCAGCCCGGATCATCGGTGTCTACGAGGCGATAACCGCGACGGGCAAGCTCGGCGAGCGCCGACGACTTGCCGGTCCCGACATACCAGTCACCAAGACCCTCGACACAGGGGAACGCTACCGAGTGTCAAGCGGCGGCGTCGCGGGCGCGGCCTCCGCCCCAAAGTCTGCGGCGGGATGGGCGCGTGAAGTCGGTCACGCTGCGGGAACGTACATCTGACGGGACGTCAAGGCGCCTCAGGCAGTCAGGACGGGATCAGGTCGCCGCCTATCACCGCTGCCACTTGGGTTGCGGCGAGTTGATTCGTCGTCGCCACCAACCAGTTGGTACCAACCACCGACGGGGTGTGACGCGCCGCCTCCCCGAGGTTTGTCGGTCGAGCGACGCCCTTCCATGCATGAAGCGTCACCGTGGCT